>Ga0154020_10000555_pt1 | contig 45888 bp, 32 predicted proteins | sample Klosneuvirus_201_FD_109709 | JGI IMG/M metagenome (GOLD analysis project Ga0154020, IMG submission 109709) | Active sludge microbial communities from wastewater, Klosterneuburg, Austria - Klosneuvirus_20160825_MG | ecosystem: Engineered > WWTP > Aerobic digester > Activated sludge | place... | reverse complement strand
TATGGAATGACTTTTTTTTGGATAGGTGTGTGAGCAAGGTTAATGAGTAAACTGATAAAGTCAGACTGTGTGGATGTGTTTTTTATGTTTTGATACCACGGTGTAGACATCATTTGCTGCAAAGATGAAAATGTTTTTAAAACATGATCTTTGGGATAAACATTCTTTTCTGGATCGGGTGCAATTAAGCGCATAAAACTTACAACTTGCTGGGTATATTGATCAAATTTCTTTTGTGATTTGACATGTGAATCTAATAAAAGTTGCGCTTGAGATCGAATATCTTGCGGCAATAAGGGAAGTAGCTGATGCTCTATTATTCTATTTAAAATCAACATTAATTCAGATTCTGATAAATGCCTTTTATTTTTAATTTGATCAAAAAAAGACCCGAGCAATTGATTTATAAATTTTGGAACATCCGTACGTGCAGTATCTTGTTGCATGTAAACAAGGTTTCTTGCCATAAATAACGTTTGGTAAAGCAGCGTTTTTTCAGCCTCTCTTAACTGCTTATATGTTTTATTTGATTCAAGCATTTGAAGGGTGTGTTGTAGTGGTTCAAAAACTCGAGAAAAAGCAACAATATTAGAATATTCGCTCTGCCAACGAGTTTCACTTTTACTTTCTGATAAATGTTGAAGATTGATTTTGTTGTCTGTTATAAATGTTTTACCTTGTATGCGTACATCAATGGCTGGTGCAGGTGTTGCTTCTGAGGATGCGCATGCGAATTCTTTTTTTAGTACATGAATAATGTCATCCCTTAATTCTGCCGCTCGAGATAAGGGATTTTGGGCAAGAAGTTCTTTTAATTGCGCTAATGTGTAAGGAATTTTTGAATCTTTATCTCCTATCAACTGATTAATAAAAGTAATAATGGCGTATGCTTGTTCTGGATTTTTAAGTGCATGTACAATGTAATCATAAGCACGTTCTGGTTTATCTTCAATTTTAGAAATGGCGTTTGGGTTATCGCTCTTCTTTTGAGGAAAAAGAGAGATAACCCATTCGATCATTTCTTTTTTAGAAGGTGTGCGACCTTTAGACACCATAATTGCTGTATATTCTGCGCCATATTCTTCCATAAAATAACGATAAGAGGCTTCTACACCACCTAAGTGGGCATTTGCGGCATGAAATGATTCATGAACAAGAGTTGATATGGCTAATTTATCGAGCAAGGATATATCATAACCATGTGTCGATAAATAATGTTGATTTAAGGTAGAAAGCGTATCACTGTCGCGATAACTTCCCAGTATGTTTTCTTTTTCTGCATTAGATATTGCTAAAGAAATTGTATGATTGTCATCGTTGCTTAGGTACTGATCGATACTGTTCTCTAAAATAGCTTTTATTTTTTTGTTTTTTATTGTTTTGCTATGTTCCTGCATAGCTACAATAAGACGGGCTGACATTCTTTGCCGAGTGGGATCTTGGCGATGAAACCAGTTTTGCTTAGCCAGTGCAGATAGTCTATGGATCATTGCTAAATCATGTTTGTATCTAAGCGCATAAACCAACAAAGGCGCATGGCCCAATTCAAAATGAGAAGCCGAAGAACGAAGCGTGGTTAATAGGTCAATAAAAGCATATTTATGTTCAACGGATAAGTGACCCAGTAATTGGTCTTGGTGTTTTAAAATAAGCGCGTATAGTTTATCTCTATCTAGGTGAATATTTTTTAAATCAATCACAAGTAGTTCATCTATAAAATGATATTGGCTTGCGGTGTGAAGTAAAGAAATAAATACACTTATTAAGTTGTTGGGATCGGTTTTAAATTCTCCCAATGCGTAGCGTTCAAAATATTGATTTACTTTAGCTACGTCTTCTGGTCTTAGGGTCATCAATAAATCAAAGTAAAGCTTGCTGTTGTTTTGACCAAAAGATTCAAAAAGCGTGTTGGTTTTTGGTTTTTCTGCCCCTGGTTTTATAGATAAAGGTTCTTTTTCTTGAGGTTGTGTTTTTAAGTAAGACAATAGTGCAAGCAAATTTTCGTAAGGCAAGCGAGGAATATTATCCAATGTGTTGATAATATCTTGGACACTCAGATGTTGGGAGATAAGCAATTCTAAGATATATTTTTTAAAATCGTTTACATATTGTGTGCGTTGATGATCGTTTAATTCTGGCGCAAAACCTCTTAACACATTGTCTGGTAACGAAGATTGAAGAAAACGAGAGATGGCTTGAATAAAGCCTGTGTCGAGATGAACACCATAAACACCATGATCGACCTGAGAAGGGATGGGTACAATTTGGCTGATTAGTTTTTGAATGGGTGTTGGTAATTCTTGAAATAATTGATACGCCAATTCAGAATCTTTACGATGTTGCGGGTTTCTTCTTTCTTCGTTTGACCTGTTTTGTCTGCCCAGTTCTTCTAACTCTGCTGAATGATTGGTTGTGTTGTCGTGTGTACTTGATTCTGTTTCGGATGCGCGACGACATGCGTCTAACATTGCCAAAAGGTAGGCTTTTTGTGCTCTTTGTTTGTTTTCTTGATCGTTACGATGGCGGCCAACGTTACTTGGATGGTTCCATTTTTGGATGTCATGAATGGCTTTCATGTCTAAAGCATTAGAAGATGTGCCAGTTAAAAATTCTACCATTAAACTTTGATAATCGGATCTGTAACCCATTAATCGATCTAACGTATAATGAAGCGCGGGAGATAATGCACCCATGAGTGTATTGCCAACAAATGCATGCAGAGGATTTTTCATTAATGAAAAACGCGCGCTAAACAACGAAGAAACTACAGTGGTTATTTTTTCTGAATGAGTAGATTGCCTGCCTGCTACGGCGTTTTGTATTTCACTAAACCCTAAAGAAGCGGCTGGGCTGCCGATAATAAATCCTATGTTTTCTGCGTTACTTAATAGCGCATAACCCAGGCGTGTTAAGCGAAAAGAAGCAGAAGAAAGGCCCTTGTGTAATAATTTTACACCTAATTGACGAGCGCCCATTTCAACTAGTTTAACAGCGCCACCTGTAAATACAAGAACCATTGTCTGAGTGGTCGAATCCAGGGTGTTACTAAGTATTGCATCACCATCTATGGTTTTGTCTGCATGTGCGTCCATGCCAAGGCCTATTGCGCCTCCTAATACGATAGCGGTGCCAATGCCAGCTGTTGGTAATGCGGCTGCAACGGCTAATCCCACAGCCACAGGTTTGTAATAGATTTGGGAAACTTCGTTTCTTAGTTCTTGATTAGATAGATGCCCCGCCCGCAGTTTACAAAAGATACGCTCTAATTTTGCAACCTGTTGTGCCCCAAAAAATAATTGTTCGCGTGCTTGCGTTTGTTTGGTTGGCGTGTCGTTTGAATATCTTAATTCGTCCAGATGATTAAGCGCGTCTTGTATTTTTCTATCAAAAGACAGTTCGTTTGGAATGACATGTTTTTCTTTTTGCAAAGTAATAAATGCGTTATCTAAAAAACGTATTTGATTGATCAAGTGTCTGCATTGCAAATAAAATTCACCACTGTCACCGCCTTCTTGTTTTTGTTTTTTTAACAAAGCAGGAAAATCTTTGGTTTTATAAGAACGATCGTAAAAACGGTAAGATTTTTCTTGTGTTAATACAGAAAATTCTGGTGCTGCGCCAACACCCGATAAAAGCGATTGAGCTCTTTGTTTAATGCTTATAGGATCGTGAGGCAAACCATTAAACACAAGATCTCTTAAGGACCCTCTTTCTAGTGCTTCTTGGCCTTTAAAACGATCAATCAAAAACATGATCATGGCCAAAGAATTGCCTTGTTCGGTGGATTGTTCAATAAACGTAAGTTCTTCGGCCTCAATTAAATTAGCATAGGCTACTTTTTTTTCTTTCACGAGTTGAAGCATAGATAGAGATAGCGCTTGCAGTACGGCACGCGCACGATCTGGATGTTGTCTGTTGTCTTCGTAAATACGTGTGATTTCTTGCTGCCAAATTAAAAAAGCGGGTGATTCTTGGTCATTGTTGGTGGTATGAACCAGCTGTCTTGCTGTGTGTGTAAAAGAAAATTCAGGTAAATGCGTGAGCAGTTGTGTTGCAGTTTCATCTAACGTGGGTGTTAATCCTGTTAGTCTTAATCCATAAAACTGTTGGGTTTCATTTTGCGGGGATTGTTTTAGAATCAAGCTTTGGACCGGCTTATAACGATGCATATCCGTAAGCAATTTTTGTTTTAATAGCTTTATAAATGCTTGAGATTCAATATAATCACCATGCCCATAATGCTTAAATAAATAAGCGATTGCTTGTGGGTGATGTGCCAATTTAAAAGCAATACGTCTTATGGCCAGAGGCATTTTAGAATCTAATGCCATGTGTTCAAAAGACGCTAAATCAAGCATTTGGCCTTGATATTGTGCAAGTGGAAAATAATGTACAAATTCAACAATGTCTTGATCGGTGAGATATTCTTGTTGTTCTTGTAAAGAAATGATGTCGACTAACGGATGCGTAAGTGGAATAGGGTAACGTGTTTGATTTACACCTAACAATGCTTGAATAAATTCTTGCGACCAATAAGGAATTTTATCTTTTTGTCCATGATACACGACCTTGGCCTGATGTGCATTGTAATAAGGCAGCAATTCTTGATGCATGGATTTTAAGCACTTTTCTCTCCAACTGTAGTACTGTGCAGTCAAAGCTGCGTACTGTGCAGGATTTTTATGTGCCTCTTGTGTTCTTTTTTGGGGATCGGAAAGTACAGCAAATTCTGCTGGAATTGTTTTGAATTTAGTAACTAAATCAACGCGTCCTATTTGTGCAAAGAAAGATAGCACATAAGCGTATATTTGGCTTGCCACGCAATCTGATTGTTCTTGAAAAAGTGTGAGTAGTTGAACTTGTTCTTGCGTTGTGATTTCTTTTTTTTCTTTCAACTCTAAATGGTTGATTAATTCGTTGCACCTTTGTTTTAGAAATTCAAATCGAGGTGTTTTGTCTGATTCTAAAGAAAATAATATTTGTTTGATTTTTTTAAAGAATAAAATTTTTACTTCAAATCCATGAATGCCTTGCAAAAGGCTCATCAAGTAAGATTCAAGTTGATGTGTGGTTTTTTCTTTGTCTTGAGAATTGAGCGCAAGCATGCGTTGAATTTGTTCTTTATCACTTATTTCGGATGGTAGTTCTTGTGTTAATTGAACCAACAAGGTTTGTGGATCTAACCCTAGGCCACTCAAACAAAAAATCATGCTTTGAAACACACTTTTTTCTATTGAACGTGGTTGAGTTTGCACCTGATTTAAAATGGTTAAATATTCGTCAAGAGAAGATAGATGGGCAGAAACAACTTGAAACTCTGCAATGGTGTCTATAATTTTATAGTCATAGGCCAGCTCTGGGTTCATTAATACGGTGATTGTATGTGGACCTAGATGTTTTTGCAGTGTTTGCAGTAACTCATTTTTTTTATCTGTATACGCTGTATGTGCTTGTTTAACTTTAAGTAACAAAGAAGCACACTGTTTTTCTTGCGCTTCTACAGAGATGTCTAAAGCGGGTGATGCCAAGCAAGATTTAACATTTTCAATTAACTTTGCTGTTGTTTGATGTGGCTCTACTTGTTGGTGATGATTGGTTTTTTCTTGCAATAAGAGCATGCTTTTGTAAGTCACACCTTCGTAGCAAAATTGCCAAAGCTGAGAAGCCATAGCTGTGCTTGGTAGTGTTGGAAGTTGCTCTTGTTCGGGATCAATTTTTAATTGAATAAGGTCACGGATATTGGTCACACTTTGATTAGGTTCTTTTGACGAAAGCGCTAAATAATCACTTGAAATACGGGTATTGCGTTTTAGAATTTCTAGCGATTGAGTTAATCTATTGGTGATATCGGCAGATTTAGGATTTTCAAAAAACAGCGCTTCTTGTTGAATTGTGTCTATCGTTTTAAGGTGTTTTGCAGATAAAGGTTGGGGCCAGCCGTCGCACTGCGTGGCTGCTTGTTGTACAAGATGGCAAATTTTTAGATAGTTTTTGATGGGGTGTTTAGTATGGTCGATAACATCAAATACCGATGAAAAACTTTCTCCTGGTTTGAGCGTAAGCATGGCAGGCATACTGTTTTTTAGTTGTTGAATCGCTTGTTTTAAATTTTTAAAACGAGGATCTGTTTGTTGATCAAGCCAATCACTTAACTCAATTACGCCAAGATAATGCCGTTCTTCTAAAGACATGTGGGCATTGGAAGATGTGCGGGAAAGACTTTCTTTTTGAGACTTGTTAATACGCACAAAACCGTCGTCATTGTCTTTGGGCTGTGGATTTTTTGGCGCTTTTTGATTGGCTTGGTTGCGAGTATTGTTCGCTGTGGAACCAGAGAATCCGCGCCTGGGTCCTGTTTCAGGAAAACGAAATGTCATAAAACACCTACAAAAAATCTTAACTACTTGGTAACATTCTACCAGATTTAGTGTGATTGGGGTAGTATAATAAGGGTGTGTGTCGGAGAAAAGCAAAATGATGAATTTATTCACATTTGTAAGTTCTGTGATCTTGGCCAATGGCTGCTAAGTAGTTGGCAAAAGCACGGTGATAATCTACGCGGGCATCGATGTATTTAATCTGAGTTTCTGCGCTGGATTGTTCGCGTAGATTAACAAAAATAAGTGTACTATCACCTTGTTGAAACTTGGTCCTTTCTGCGTTTTCTACGGTTTGGGATAGCATGAATTCTTCTTGTGCAAGAACAACACGTGCATGGGCAATGGATAACGCAGAATAGGCATCTTTAATATCAGCTGTAATACGATCACGAATAAAACGATGTTGAAATTCTAATTTTTGAATGCTTGCTTGTGTAGCCTGAATTTTACTTTGGGCTTGTCTTAACAGAAGCGGAAATTCAAAAGATAATCCAATATCGAATTCGGTTTTAGCTTTGCTGCTATAGCCTGTACCAAAATCTTTAGAAACACCTAAGTTTAAATCCAAGTTGGGCAATAACTGGTTTTTGCTAAATTTTAATTCGATTTGGTTTTGAACTATTTGCGTTTGAAGTCTTAAGAGATCTGGTCTTAACAGCAGCGCCTGTTTAAGATGTTCATTCCTGCAAGATTCAGTGGGTAGGGGTTGGTTTGGAAATTGCGGCAAGATAGGTTGTTGCTTAAGTGTGTAGGGCTCTGCATTTTGATCTCTAAAGTAGAGCCCTAGTTCGATGCCTGTGTTTTCAATAAGGCGCTTTTGACTAAGCATAAACCCTTGTCGTTGTATGATAAGTCGTTGATTATCGATTTGATCGATACGTGCAATATCACCCTTGTTTACCCGTTTTTTAAGCTGTTCGTCGCGTTCTTGAGCAATTTTATGTAGTTTTTCTGAAACATCAAATCGGTGGTGTGCACCCACATATTCAACATAGCGTTGAGCAGCCAATCTAAAATATTCAATATATTGTTGTTTTATTTGTTGATCTGCGGCGACTATGCCTTGTTCCGCACGTTCTATATTAGTTCGGCGTCTATCTGTGTAACCATTTTTCAAAATAGGAATTTGTAATCCTGCACGTATTTCTCCAAGAGAATTAGTTTGTAATTTACCGTCATAATCTGCAAAATCACCAAACCCCAAGCGGTAGCCTAGCGTTGCGCTTGTGCCCCAAAACGGCGTTGCTTGTTCAAGTGCACTATCAAAACGAAACTGCCTGTAATATCCAACAGGTGTTGCGTTGCCTTTTAATTTAAGAACCGGATCAAAAGATCCCTGTGCGTTTTTAAGCTCTGTTTCTGCCAGCGTTTTGTCTTTTAATGCGGCCAATAGCAGTGGAAAATGTTTGTCTACAGAATCAAGTACATCGTTTAATTGTATTTCTTGTGCAATAACGTTTTTATGTGAAAATAAAATAAAGTATATTAAAATATACATCGAATATGTTTTTTTCATTGGTTCACCTGGTTTTTTTATCTAGCTTAATTGGTTGAATTTTTAAATGTGAAAAACATGTAGCCGTTTTTTGTTTGTTAGATGCTACTTGAATACTTGTTGCAACACATATAAATCAATTGTTTGTAATGATTCAAAAACATCGAATATGGTCTTTTTATCTGTTGTGTGTGACTGCTATTTGGGGCAGTTCTTTTGTTGTTTTAAAAAATGCAGTTGAACATAACAACCCTTACTTGTTTGTATTTTTTAGGTTTGCCTTGGCTGTGTTGTGCTTGGGTGTATTGTTTTTTCGTCGTATCAAGGCATCTTTGTCTTTTAATTTAGTAAGAGATGGCAGTATTTTGGGTTTTTTTTGTGGTATTGGTTTTGTATTACAAACATTGGCTATAGGTGCAACGCTTCCAAGTCATGTGGCCTTTTTGACTGGTATTTCTGTGGTGTTGGTGCCTATATTTTCAAACCTGCTCGGCCAAAAAACACACCGGTATGCCTATGTGGCGATTGGTTGTGCTTGCTTGGGATTATTTGTACTGGCTTATGAGCCTGGAACTTGGTCGTTACGGTTTGGTGATTTATTGGCTTTTTTATGCGCCTTGTTTTACGCCTGGCAGATCATTTTAACCAGTACATATGCCCGCAGACATGATATATTTGCACTTACGTTTATGCAGTGTTTGGTCACGGCGGCCATTGGTCTTTTGTCTTTTGGTGTGTTTGGTGGCGGTCCATTTAATTTTAAAGATTATCATTTATGGGGCGTGCTTGCATTTTCTTCCTGTGTTTATACCGTTATTGCTTATTTAGTTATGAACCGCGCACAAACCTATTTGTCGCCATGGCAAGCAGGGCTTATTTTTTTAACCGAACCCTTATTTGCAGTGTTCTTTTCGGTTTTGTTGGGTGTTGAATCTTTGCAGTCTCAAATGCTTATAGGTGGCGCACTTATTCTTGCCGGCATGATGATTGCCGAATTTAAAATAAATCAGTAAATATATCGTTTACGTTAGAGTGTGGATTTAAAAAGGAGTTAAATAGCATGGCCGATACTTCTGTTTCTTCTTCGCATTTATGGGGGCATTTAAGATCGTTGTTGCAGTTATGTAAGCAAGATATTTATATCTTGGTAATCTATTCTGTGTTTGTGGGAACGCTTTCTTTGGCAACGCCCATCGCCGTGCAATCTTTTGTCACAACCATTGCTTTTGGGGCTTTGTTTCAGCCTATTGTGGTACTGGCCGTGTTTGTTTTTTCGGGCATGGCTTTTGTTGGGGTCATGCGTGCTTTGCAATTTTATATTGTAGAAGTTTTGCAAAAACGGTTGTTCACTTATGCCGCGCATCGCATTACACAAACGCTGCCTCTTTTACCCGCACAGCTTTATCGTCAAGAATCATTGCCTGAATTAGTAAATCGATTTTTGGATGTAGCAACACTACAAAAAGCGGTGGCTACATTGCTGATTGATGGTCTTGGTATTGTTTTACAAACTTTGATTGGGTTGTTGATTTTGGCATTTTATCATCCCTTTTTTTTGGCGTTTGATGGCTTACTTGTTATCGTTATTTCTTTGGTGATTGTGGTGCTTGGGCGCCGCGCGATTGTGACCAGCATCGAAGAATCTAAAAGCAAATATCAAGTACATGCTTGGTTAGAAGAAATAGCCCAGCATCCGCATGTGTTTCGTCACACACAAGCGCAAGCCTATGCGGCTTTTCGAACAGATGCTTATGTCTTGCAATATCTTAAAAAACGTCATGCGCACTATTTAGTGTTGTTTCGTCAAGTTGTAGGTTCTTTGGTGTTTCAAGCAGTCATGAGCGCATTATTGCTTGCTTTGGGTGGATATTTAGTGCTCGAAAAACAACTAACAATTGGTCAATTGGTGGCAGCGGAATTGATTGTGTCAACGGTTGTTTACGGGCTTACTAAGTTTAGTAAACATTTAGAAAGTTTTTATGATCTCATGGCTGCGGTTGATAAGTTGTTTCATGTGTTTGATTTGCCTGTATCAAACACCGAACATACATACGTATCGGCGCTTTTAGATACACAAGCTCCCGTAGTGTCCTTAGAACATGTGTCTTTGCGTTTAACTGCAACGTCCTTAAAAACTATCAATTTAAATATTAACCAGCAAGAACACTATTTTATTTATGCCAAAACAGGGGAAGGAAAAACATTATTGGCAGAGCTTTTGTGTGGGCATATCGATACTTTAAATGCAGGCATGGTGCGTATTTCTGGGGTTCACTTTGCGCAATATCGCCAGGCAGATTTGGTTAAACAAGTGCAGTATTTTTCTGTGCCGCAATTATTTTTGGGGACTTTGTGGGAAAATCTGACTTTCCAAAAAACAACAGATATGAACGATACTTCTATGTCTTTGGTGTTTTCTATGTGTGAAATTTTTAATGTGTCGCAATTTATACGCGACTTACCGCAAGGCTTAAACACTTTTATTTCATATCATGATAATCATTGGCCTGTGCACGTGCAATATCGCCTAGCTTTGGTTCGTTTGTTTTTGCAGGCACCACGTTGTGTGGTGTTAGATCAACCATTTGTAGAATTGGATGAACAATTACAGATTACGCTTTTGCAATGCGTATTAAAACAAGCCAAAAAGCAAGAGATGGCTGTTGTATATTTGGCATCATCTGATGGAGCACGCCATTATTTTAAACATGCATATCAACTTAAAGATGGGCAATTACAGAGCATTTAATTTAAATCTGACGAGGTATTTATGGGTGTTTTTTCTTTTTCATCTGCCAGTCAAGAGGTGTTAGATCATATTCAATCTCATAAGAATCTAAAATATTTAGCTTGGATTTTGTTTACATTGATGATGTTTGTTATCATGGCTCTGGCATTTGTACCCTGGCAGCAGACTTCGACCGGGCAGGGTAGAATTGTGGCGTATTCGCCAATAAATCGGCAACAAAACATAGAAGCGCCCATCGAAGGGCGCATTATCGCTTGGCATGTAAGAGAAGGTTCACATGTTAAAGCCGGTGATTTAATGGTCGAAATTTCAGACAACGACCCAGAAATTATGTTTAGACTTAAACAAGAAAAAGACGCAGTTGTTGCTCGTATCGATGCAGCCAAAGCCAGAGTAAAATCTATCGAATCGCGTATTGTGGCATTACAGAGTTCAAAATCATCAGGATTTCAGGCGGCAGGTTCAAGAGCGCAAATGGCGTATCAGCGCGTGCAATCTGCCAAACAGCTAGTTCAAGCAGCCGAAGCAACTTACCAAACGTCTGAATTAAATTATAATCGTCAAAAAAAGCTTTTTGAGGATGGGTTAACTTCTCAGCGTGCGGTTGAATTGGCATCTTTAGAATGGACTAAAAATCGCACCGAACTAGAGCGTGCACAGGTGGCTTTAAATGCTGCTATGAGCGAAGAAATTGCACTACGCACCGATCAATCTCGTGTCTCCACAGATGCGTCTGCGTCGATAGAAGATGCGCAAGCGGCAAAGGCTGTGGCGTCTTCTGAAATTGCTTCTGGGAATGCAGAATTGGCGCGTTTAGAAGTGCGTTTGGCCAGACAACATGCGCAATCTGTAAAAGCAACGCGAGACGGCGTAATTGTAAGTTTAATTGCCAATCAAGGTGGCGAAATTGTAAAAGCAGGCGATCCTTTGGTGGTGTTTGTTCCAGACAGTAAAGACCGCGCAGTGGAGCTATGGATACCTGGTCATGATATGCCTTTATTACATATTGGCCAAGAAGTACGTTTACAGTTCGAAGGTTGGCCAGCCGTTCAATTTTCTGGTTGGCCATCACTTGCTGTTGGTAGCTTTGGCGGTGTCATTCAGCTGATAGATGCTTCAGATAATGGTCAGGGCAAATTTCGTATTTTAGTTACTCAAAAACCAGGCGATACATGGCCAGATAATCAATATTTACGTCAAGGCGTGCGTGCTAATGGTTGGGTGCTAATGAATCGTGTGCGCCTAGGTTACGAACTTTGGCGCCAATTTAATGCGTTCCCATTGTCTCAACCCAATAAAAAAGAATCACCTAAACCTGGTAAGTAAGAATAAGTGCTAACGTGCGTTTAAAAATAGGTGCATAAGTGTTTATGATTTCTACACATAATTTTTCTGCCAAGGTTTGATCGTAGGTATGTGCACTTAAGTTTCTAGCTTCTGAGATTTGCTTCCAATACATATGATCAGAGATAAGATTAATTTTAAATGCTTGTTCAAAGACAATTCTTGGAAACGGGGCTTCAATGCCTTCTTGTTCTAATATTTTTTTAAGTGTTTTCCATGTTAGTTCATAAACAAATTCAAAATTTTGGATAATGCCTGCAAAATCACGATCTTCAACAGGTGGTGTTGCAATCGCCTTTTCTAGGCTTGCAACTGCTTTTTTAAGATTTTCTTGTGCGTGTTCAATTTTTTTCATAAATGATAATGCCTTCTTCTTTAATCGCTTTTGCCAGCCCAGGATCTACCTGATCTAGGCGTATTAAATCGAGCGTATAAAGCAAAGGATTATTCTCTTTTATATCAAAGCACCAATTTGCAAACATTTGCACAGAGGTGTTTAAATCAACAACACAGGCAAAATCATAATCAGAAGTATCTTTATTGTCTTGGCGTGCGCGAGAACCAAACAGATAAATTGTATCAATCCATGGCGTATTTTTTGCGCTTTGACGAACAAAATTAATTACTTTATCATCTTCTGTCATCGGTTTATTTATCCACCAGCATGCGCTTTAGCTGCTTTACTTGCTAACGCAAATAAGCTGCGCATTTTTTGGTTGGTTTCGCTAGAAAGCTGCGTTAATCGCGACACAGCCGGTGCACTTAATGCTTCTAAGCGACTATAAAGTTGCTCTTGGTAGCTTATACCTGCTTGCAAAACACCACCAAATGCTTCGGATGGGCTCATGCCAAACATTAATGCTTTGCTTATCTGGTTTATCATATCTATAATGTAGTGGTGTTCCACGGTCATCGCTTTTTCGCCGGGTACATCTAGTCTCTTTTTGCTTTGCTCAAGGTATTGCTTCTTGTCTTCTAATGCCGCAATATCTGCGCGCAGATTTTTTTTGTATGTTTGCAATTGGTTTAAACGGTTTTGTTCTTGTTCTATTTGTTTTTCTAAAGATGCAATTTGAGATCCGTTTTTACCTTTTAAGGTGTTTTGATGTATTAATTTATCTATGTATGATAATTGTTTGTTTTCTTCTGTTAGTTGTTGTTCCAAAGATTTGAGTTTATCTGGATTTGGCACACCCGTCTTTTTTTCTGCATCTATTTGGCTAAGTAAATTTTGTTTTTTAGCAAGACAAGTACTTTCTTGCGCTTTTAGTTTTTGTAGATCCCTATCTGTTTTTTTAGGATCGTTTTGTTGTTGTACGAATTCTGTTTTTTGTTTTTCCAAAACTTTTACTTTGTCTTCTGTTTCTTTTATTTCTTTATCGATTCCTGCTTGTTCTTTATTTTTGGTTTCTATCTTGGCAGAAATAGTTTCGGCACCCGCAGCGGCGTCTAATTTAGACATTTCTTTTTCTGTGCGCATAAATACATCTGCGGCTTGATTGTATTCTTTAGATTTAAAAGTATCTTGTGCTTTTTGTGCTGCTTCGAACGATTTTTTTAAATAATCTGGCCATTTAACAGGAAAATCCACCGTAAGTGTTGAATCTTTTAATTGTTCTTTGATTTGCTCTTCTGTTAATTGCGATTCTTTAAAAAACAGATTGTAGTCATGCGTTAATTTTTGCACTGTATTTTTGTAGGTTTTTTCATACAAAGATGCTTGTACAGAAAATGTGTGCGCGTATTCGTTCACGCCGCCTTGATATTGTGCTTGTTCGTTGGGTGTTAAAGTTTGCCACTGTGTTATTAACGCGTTTTGGTTAGCGGCTGATTTAAGCTGTGTTAAAAAATCTTGCTTAAGCTTAGATACACGTTCTTGAGCGGTTAAAAGTGTTTGTTTTTGTGCGTGATAGTAACGCAATAATTCTGCACGTGGGCTTTTATCTGTTTCTTTGGGTGGATTTGCCTCTTCTGTTTCACTTATAGTGCCTGTAGATTCAACGTCTTTTTTAACTTCTATAAAGCGGGCACGTGTGCTTGTTGCAAAATCTTCTGCCGCTTTAATATTAGCCCAATAAGTTAAAGGTTGATTACCAAGTGTTTGTTGACCTACAGGACTTAACTGTGTCCATAGCGCGTAAAAAGATTGTTCTTGGGCATTTTTATCTGTTTGTTCTACATCTAATGTAACACGTGCAAGTGCCTTTTTTTCAATGTCAATGCCCAAGTTAACACGTGCTTGTTCATGTAAAATTGGCTCTTTATCTTGTTTTAATCTTCTTATTGTAGAAGCCAATTGTGATTTAACCGTAGGATCGTCTTCTTTGGCAAATGCTTGCTGTGCTGTTGTAAGTTCTTTTTCTAAACTGACAAGCGATTGTTCAAGGTCGTTTTTTTGTTGCTCTAATTGATGTAATTTGGCTTCTGATTGTGCCTTTTGGCTGTCTGTTTTGTAGCGTGCATTTTGCAACGATAAGGTGCCAGCAGAAGCATTATCAGGCTGGGCCAGTTTTTGTTGATATTGGGTTTGCGCCAGGTTTAATTCCACTTGAGCCGCTGCCACTTCTTGTTCAATACCCTTTTGAATATTGGTTAAGCGGTTTATTTTATTTTGAATTTGTGTGGCTTGTTGGTCACCGGGTAAAAGCGCCATCAAGTTGTTTTGGTTTTTTGATTTTAAATAGGCATCTGCTTCTTTTTGTGCTTGCGCTAATTCTGTATCAATTACGCGATGTTGATCTTGCAACGAAGATAGTTTTTTTTGCGCATTTTCAATGGCTTGTTGCTGGGGCGCAAACACGGCTGCGGTATCTGTTTTTTCTAATAAATGGCGTTCTTTTTCTTTTAAATCTTTTAATTTGTTATCAAGGGTTATTTTTTGTTGCGCAAGCTGTGTATTATCTTTTTTAAGTTGATTAATTTCGTTTTTTAAAGCTTCGATTTCTTCTTTAAGTTCGATTTTACTTAGGGTGTATGTATCATCCGCCAAAAGCGCAATTTTTTTGTTATATTCGACTTCTTTGGCTTGAATATTTTCTGCGTTAGTTTTTTGTTTTTGAGCTGTTTCTTTTAGCTCAAAAGACACAGCTCTTATGTCTTGTTGAACTTTTTCTAAAGGCAAAGCGGTTTGTTGATGCGCGCCTGTTGTTAATGTGCCTGGGTTAGAAACAATAGTTTCAAACTCTTGGTTGGGATCGGATTGAGTTTCTTGGCTAGAATCTGCAAGTGCCGATTGCATGCCTTCTATATGCGCTCTAAATGTTTTATTATCAGGAACACCTGTGTCTAATTCACCAATCTTGGCAAGGGCTTCCAAGGCAACACGTCGTTTTTTAACACTTTCAATGTAGGTGTTTAATGCCGCTTGACGTGCAATTGGGTTTTTGTAAATGCGGTGCGAAATAGCACGTCGGCTTACAATATAACATGTTTGATCAACATCAAATTGGGCCAAATGAGAAGCAGATTGCGCCATTTTTAAAGGCTGTTTAATGCGCTTTAAGTCTGCGTCTATCTTTTTTATGTCGGTATCTATCGTTTTTAATTGTTTCTCTATCTCTTGTTTTTTAAGCTCGTCTTGGGTCGATAGTGTATTTTCGCCTGGTTCTATTTGGGGCCAATCACGTTTAAGCTTTTCTTGCTTTTCGGTAAGCGCTTCTTTTTGTTTATTAAGCTTTTTTTGCTCTATGTCGTAACTTTTGGCAATGGGTTGTTCTTTTTTTTTGGCCGCAAGATATTTATCATAAGCATCTGCAATTTCTTTTTGTTCTTGCGGCGTGGCGCGTTCTTGCGGATCAATATTGCGGCTAAAATCAAGCAGTTTTTTAAACTTTTCTTGTTCTATTTGTGCCAGCGCAATTTTATCATCAAGTTCTTTAGAAGAAAGATCGAGTTCTTCTAAAGATTCTTTTTCTGCGCCGTATAATTTTTCTAATTCCTTTTTTTTGTCTTCGAGCAAAATAACAGTTTGCGAAACTTCTTTATAATCCTCTTTGGCTTTGTTTCGTGCTTCTGTGGCTTGTTTTTCTTGTTCTTTAAGCGACAAACGTACGATTTTTTGTTTTTTTACTATTTGCGTAACGTCTTTGCCGTCTTTATCTTTGCTTGTGACTTTTTCTTCTACTTCTTGCGTGTCGCTTGTTTCGTCAAGTTTATCAAACTCTTTTGGGTTTTTCTTTTTTAACTCTTCGCGTTCTTTTTTTTTGTCTGCAAGTTTTTGACGCATGTCCGCGAGTTTTTTTTCGGCCTCTTTTTTACGTGTTAAAAGTGGGCTGTCGTCTTTTAATTTGCGGTTCGCATCAATTAAAACGGGATCAGAAAATTGCTTAATATCAATTAAAGTAGTGTTAAAATTACGTTCTGCTTGGTACCAAGATTTTTCCAGATTCATGAGCGCGAGCGATTTTTCTGTTTCTTGGTGTTTTTTTAAAATTTCTAAATGTTGTTTGTAGCCTTCTGGATCATGTTTGTCTCTATCAATATAACGCTGCCTAGAAGCCTCGCTTATAAGCGCAGTGCGATAAGATGCATCTAGTGCAGTGCCTAATTGTTTTTGCAGATGTGCAACCGCTTTGGATTCCGAATTTTTTGCGTCCGTAGTTTCTATTTCGTAGTTTAAAGGATTGTTTGCAACAGGAACAAGCCGTCTTTGTTTAGCAGATACATCCAACACTGCTTCTAATAGTGGTGCCTGTGTGTGGAGCAAACCTTGCCAGCTTTGTTCAATCTCTGGTTGAGTGCGCAAATGCTGAATATGGCCATGTTCTTCTAAGGTTGAACACAGCTGACTATCGTATTGTTTTAAAGCACTCAAAACAGCATCTTGTTTGTTTCTTAACTCTTCGTAAATGGCTTTATGTTGTTTAAGTGCGGTATCTAATGGGCGCTTGTTGTCTTCTTTTTTATCTGCATCTTTTTCTGTTTCTAATTCTTGGGCTTTACCTAACAAACGATGTTGGGCTTGTTCTAATTCAAAACGTGCGGCACTCGATTGTTCTGCCAATGGCGATAAATAAGTTGCCTGAGCGACTAAGAGCTTACTTCCATAAAGTGCTTTTTGTTGAGTTTCTGTAAAAGGAATTTCTCTTACTTTGGCATCGTGTGTAATTAAATCAGCTTCAACACGGGCAAGCTCTATTACCAAAATGTTTTTTTCGGCCATCGATTGTGCTAATAGGCCATGCACATCTGCTGCTTGTTCGCTTAAAATATCGCGCTTGGCGGTATTTTTAGGATCTTGTGTTTGTTCTGTTTGTTTAATGAATTTTAATTTTAAATGTAAAAAAGGTTCGTTACCAATATCTTGCGTAAGCCCTTGTGCTAATCGGTCTTGTGTTTTGGTTTTGTTTTTTAAATCTACGTGTGCTTGTGCAAGCTCTTTTTGTGCTTGTTCGCGCTGTGTTTTTAATGTGGCATCTTGTGGATTTTTAGCGGCTTTATCTTGAATTTGATTTAACACCGCTTCTTTTTGTTTAACAAGTTCTGCCGCTTTGATTTGTTCTTCAAATGCACTGCTCCATTCTTTTCGCTTGTCTTCGATACGCGGTATTTTACCCAAATCTTTGTCTATATCACCAATCTCTTTTTCTTTTTTCTTAATTTCTTCGTTTTTGTTTTTAATTTCGTCTTGGTTTTTTTTAAGCAAAGATTCTTTATCTTTTAATGCTTGTTTCTTGTTTTGGTAATCAGGCGATTTTTTATCTGTTTTTTCTAAATCTGCTTTAAGTTGAGCAATTTCTTTATGTAAAGGCCCGTCTTTGGCCACTTTAGGCTCTAATTCCTGAACTTCTTTTTTTAACTTATCAGCATTTTTTTTAAGTTCTTCTTTGCTGTCTAACTTTTTTTCAATATCTGTATCTGCGGGCTTATCTTGACCTGTTATTTGGTTAAGTTTTTGATACGCGGCGGCTTTCATAAACGTAAGCGCGCAACGTTTGGCTTCGTTTTCAAAGGTTTTAGCTTCTTTTCTAAAGGTATCTTGGCTTTGCACCGCACCTAAAAATTTACGCGCACGCTCTATGTTTTGATTATTAATCTGCGTACATGTGTTAATAAAATCCAGCTGCAAACTGGCGTGGCGTACCAATTGTTCTATGGATTGCGATTCTTTTCTTTGCATGTTGCGTAAGGTGAGCATCATCATCATGATAACCATGTCGCTCATCTTACTGATATCCATATTTAAACAAGTGGCCACACTGTAAAATGCACTCAGTGTTTGTGGTTCTAAAATACGTGCCGCACCTTCACCTGGCATGCTACAAAAGTCTATCATGCCATCTAATGTTTGCTGTTCAAAAGAAGCGCCTGTAAAATTAGGTAACACAATTTTATCAAGCTGTGCGGGATTGCCCATTGCATTTGCTTGCATGACTTTTTGTGCACCCGAAGTTTCGCTTAATTGCTGTGCATGAACCAAGCCCTGAGAAAGCGCTTGTTTTTGTTTTTCGGTGCGTTGGTTTTGTGTTGCCTGCTGCATTTGCAAGACTTCTTTTTGCGACAACTCACGATAAGTTACTTTTTTGCCTTGCTTGTCTAGTAGCTGTTGTTTTTCTTTAAGTAATGCATCATCTACATTGACTTCGATTTTGCGTGTAATAATTTTTTGTGGTGGTTTTTTAGCTTTGGCATCAGACACTAAATTAAGGGATATTTTTCTTAAGTCATCATGAGCCATGTGTGCACCTTGCAGAGTTAAAGCTTAAAAGGTGATTAACCTCTTAAAAAATTAGATTGTGTGTTCATGTATTGGGCATAAGTTTGATACAAGTTTTTAAGTTGATCATTTAATGTTTTATAACCTTCTTTGTGATCACCTAATTCTTGTTCGGCTTGTTTTTGTTCTTCTTCGGCTATTTTTTTGCCGTGATCGCCTTTTGCTTTTTCTTGTCTCAGTCCATAAAGTTCGCTGTCTGCATCAATTTTAGTTGCAGCCGCATTGGTGCCTGCGCCTGCCGCACCTGCCGCCGCTTGCGAAGCTTGCGCAAGGACCCGCATGGCTTCTTGGGTCTTAGGGGTTTTGGAAGATGCACTGGCCACCGAAGAAGCAATCGACAATGCCGATACACAACCTTGAACCACGGCACCTGCCACTTGAGCATCAAATTTTTTCTCTGCGTCTTTTTTAGTGGCATCTTGAATTTTACATTCCAAAATATAATTGGCCACAGATTCCAAACGTGCCTGAGCGCGTTTAACCAAACGATCGGCTTTGCCATCTTGCACAACGCCTTGTTGAAATTTAATCAATTCGCGCATGCATCCTAACATTAAGGCACCAACGCTGCCATCGCCTGTATCCGCAAAAAACGAAGCAATAGCAGAAAAAGCTGCACTTTTAGCTTGATCTGCGTCTTTGCCGCTTAAATCATCAGAATCATCTAGCATGGGTGCACCCATGGCGTTACCCGCAACGTTAGTGGCTCCGCCGCCTTGTTCTGCACCTGTTGATACAGCTATTGGCGTGCGCGGCACTTTTTTATTTTTACCAATGGGCGAACTTAATTGCTCGCTCAGCATACGTGCTTCTGATGCACCAGTGGCGTGATCCGAAGACTCTGTTAATTCACGTTTTTGAACCGAAGAAATTTGTCCGTTGCTGTTTAATATTGTTGCCATAAATACCTCGCTATAGAATAATTAAGCAGTTCTTCCCATGTTTCTTACAGATGTGCGCATCGCTTCGTCTAATTTGGCAAGCGCCGCCTGTAATTGTTCTTGAATTTTATTTCGGCTTTCCCAGGCTTCTTCCATTTCTTTTTGAATATCGTCTTCGTGTTGTCTGGACCGCTCAACTTCGTCCATTGCAAAATTAAAATCAATCATATTTTTTTGCACATCTGCTTGCGTTACAGCAGTCTGTTTAGCCGCTTTGGCTGTTTCTACTTGCCCACCAATTTCTGCGCCTGTTGCCGTTGCTTTGACCAAAATTTCCATTAATTGTCTTGAATTTTGGCGAACAAAGTCAGCCACTTTACCCGTTGATTGCCCTAAGTCTAAAGATTTTCCTACACTCACTGAAGCAGCCTCTTGCACCAATTTGGTAACCTGTGTTGTGATATCCCTGGCAACGCTCTTAAGTACGTCCGCAGAAATACTGCCTCCAGCCTTTTGAGCTAATTGTGAAATTTGATCTTTAAAGATTTTTTTCATTTGATTCATAACTTCTTTAATGGCTTCTTTGGCTGCTTCATCTGCGGCTGCTTTAGTTGCCTCTTCTATGGCTTCTTTAAAAACATTATCAATAATTTCGTGTGCGGCAGTTTCTCCAATTTTACCGCCCGTTGAGCTTGCTTTTTCAGTAATTTCAGAAAAAGATTTTTCTATAGCCTTAGATCCAGCTGTACCGCCTGCTTGTTTGGCAATTTCAATGGCTAGCGCTTTGGCAATCTCTGTCATGGCTTTTTGGACTACTTCTTTGATGATTTCTTTGGTGATAGTTTCAATGGCTCTTTGTGTTAACTCTTTCATTGATTCTTCTATGATTTTAGTGGCAATCTCAACTGCTTTAGTCACCAATTCTTGGCCTACTTTGTCGGCCACTTTGGTTAGCATTTCTTTGAGTATTTTTTCGGCGGCCTCTTTGACTAATTTTTTAATTAATTCTTGTGTTATTTTTTCGCCTTTTTTAACTAATTCTTTAACCGCTATTTCTACTTTTTTGCCTACTTCTTCTGCTACTTTGGCTGCTGCTTGTGCGGCAATTTTAGCGGCACTTGGTGCAATGGCTGCGCCTAATGTACATATGATTTGGGCAGCCATGGCCACATATTCAATCACCATCATGATTTTAGCCATAGGATCAGATTTTAAAAAGTTATTAACAGCTTTGATATCAGAGACAAATTTATCTTTCATCTCTGGGTAAACTTCGCTTAAAAATTTCATAAACTTGCCAATTCCTGGCAATAATACAGCCACAGCTGTTAATGCGGCATCAGCACCAAATTCTTCAGCCAACATGGTCACAAGTTGTAATATGCCAAGTGTTAAACCTGCACAGGCCGATGCCAAAGCAATAATCAAACCTGCAATTGCAAACCCTGCCGCAAGTGTTGATGTACCACCTGTAAAAATACCAGATACTAATCCTACAATGGCCAAAACTAAAATTAAAATAGCCACAGCCACCATAATAAAAGGCATGGCAATACGCATGGTGCGTGCATATGCTTCTGCTTTTTGGGCTTTGCTTAAATTGTCAGATAACGTGTTTTTACTTTTGTTTGTTTCGGTTTGTTTGTTTTTAGAATCTGCGATGGCGTTTTTAAGTGACAAGCCACATGTTTTAATCCGGTCCATGGCATCTGAATATTGGTTTTTGGCCATATTCGCCATAAGTACATCCAAACAAGCTTCTGTGCCCGCAATAATAAAGTCCCAAGGCACCAAATTAGGTTGCAAAGCAGAAAACGCTTGTTTAAATTGCAAATGAGCTTGGTTCACTTCGCTTTTTTCGCCAAATTGCCCAGCCAAGAACTCATCAGTCGCACCCATCATGGCAGAAAAAAATTCTTTTCCTTCTTGCGATGTAAAAGTGCTTAAAAACAAAGATTTATCTGGATTGTTCATTAGAAAATGCATGTGTTCAGTGACTTCTTGCAAAGCACCGGGCGCAAAAAAAGAATTAACAATTTCCTTGGTTCCGCTCATAAAAATACCATATTCTTTGGCGGTACCTGGCTCTATTTTTCCTTCTGATTCAGGCAATTGTGGTAAATCCAAACTTACTTTAATGCTAGAAGACGATGTTTTTAAATCAATCTGATTATCATCAAAATGAATCGTTGGTTTTTTAATGGCAGTTACGTTTGTTGCATTGCTGGTTGTGATATTTTCAGCAGATACAACTGGTTGCCCATTCGCATCAAGAACAGGTGGCTCGCCCGAAACAGGCATTTTTTGTGTTGTTTTTGGTTTTTGGCCTGCTTGTTGTTTGGCTTGAATTTCTTCGCTCGACAAAGCAGGCTGATCGGCGCCTGCCTGCATGTTTTCGAGTGTTTTAAGAAATGCTTGATTTTGTTGAATAGTTGACATTGGGCTTACCCTTGTTGATTAATGCTGTGATTTTTAACGTTTTGTATGTACCCCCATCAGGGTTATTTGGGTTCAAATTCTGCGCCGCTATCTTCGGCACGCAGGGTCGCTAAAATAGTTTCGGCACGTTGTACATAAGAAACAAATTCTTTTTTATTGCTCTTTTTACCATCTTCTATGGCACGCAAGGCTTCTTGTGTGGCGCGTACGCGCAGATTTTGCCACATCAATACTTCGGCTCTAAAAGTCCGGCTAATTACATCTTGCGGATCATTTAAAAGTGCAAATCCATAAAGAAAATCAGCTAATTGGTAATTTTTTTGTCGGTGCATACAAAGGCCCATGCCGCGCCAGTGTTTACTTTCGTTATGCTTAAGAATACACAACATAAAAAATAATTTACCCGCGGTTTCAAGATCGCCTACGTTTAGTTTTTGGCATGCAACGGCATAGGTGGCGTCTAATTCTTCTTTAGAAAAACCAGCCAACATATTTAAGGTGTGTTCATTTTGATCGTTGTTTTCAAAAAATAATTGTTTGAGTTGTAAAAGTGTGTCGGCTCCGCGATTGAGTTCGTTTTTGTCGTCGCTCATAAAAACTATATCCAAAAATAAAGGAAGGGATTAAAAAATTTATGGTTTTTTAGGTGCATTCTGAACAGCCTGTGCCGCATTTTCTCTTACTGCAAGCAGGGTTTTGGCCCGTTTAACCCAATTGATATAGGCTGGAAATTTTTCGCCTACTTCGATGGCTTTTTTTAAGTCAGAAATGCCGCCCAAAACATCACCTAATGCTAAACGAGATTCACCGCGATAGGTATAACTAACCGCATCTAAATTATTATTGGTCAGTGCCATGTCATAAGCCAAAATTGCTTCTTTAAAGCGCTTCATGGCTTGGTTAACAGCGCCCGCAGCACGCCAATAATGAGCTTTAAATGGCGAATATAGAGTTAATACAGAAAATATATCTAACGCTGGTTGGTATTTGCCCCAATTAAACAAATGATAACCCACACCGTACATGGCTTCTAATTCTTTATCTGTTAACCCAACTACATCAGATAAACTCACAGAACCGCGGTACATTTTTTTAGCACCACGTTCAACTAATTTTGCCAGTGTTTGAGATACACTATCGTTTGCCATGAACAACCTCTCTGCGACTGTTATATAAACTGTATGTCATGATATGAAAAATAGTCGACAGATACACAAGAATACAAGAGTTTATGTGTCTTCTCAATAAAAACAAAGAGATTATTTCATGTTTTGAACAATAGCCGCTTGCGTATCTGCCATTTTTTTCTGAAGATTAGACGCCATTTGTAATAATCGCGACAAACCATCCATACACATTTGTAATCCTAGATTGTCTTGCTCAGAAACATCACCCTGTGCATCTAGTTTTGTTTTTTGTTGATCTAACAAAGTATTTACTTCTTCTAATGTGCGTTTTGAAAAACCACTTGTTAAATCAAGGGCTTGGCCTTTTTTTCCATTCATCAAATGATCGGGCGTGGTGCCATCTAAGTTTTTTAGAATATCAAGAACTTGAGGCACGTTTGGATCTTCTTCAAATCCGTCCTTGCCAATATCGGCGTTGCCGGGAGGGAGGTATTTGTGGCCATTTTCCATGCGAACGGGTCGGCCTTTATCGTCTGCTTGTTGGCCTGCCATAAGGCCTTTGGCTTTTTGAAGTTTAGAAATATTTTCGCGAATAATCTTTTTGCCTTCGTTATTAAATTTAACCACAGACATGCGGTAGCGCGCTTCTTCTTGCCTGTCTTTGATGCACATCATAATAACGACAAAACAAGCCGACGATACGTCCATGCCGGATAATCCTGCGCGGTCAATGATGTCTTTGAACGGAAAGCTTTTGACTTCGGTTAAATATTTGGGGCTTACTTCGCCCTTGACTTCTCCAGACGAAACACCCAAATCACTAGCGCTTAATCCCGCGCCAGATTCTTGTAATCCTGTTGTTGTTGTTCCTGTTTCGGTTTGATTGTCCGTGACTGGAATTACGATTTTGCCAGAAACAATGTCTTCTGCCAATTGCTTGGGATCTTGTTCTGTTAGCAAATTGGGCTGATTTTTAAATAAGTCCTGAACTAAAGTTCTACATTCTTTAAAAGCTGCCTGTGATGCTTCTGGCAGTTTTAAAAACGCAGTATCAAAATCGTTGCCCATCGCGGGTGGAAAATTATTGGCCGGCGCACTGTCTTTTTTGCCTTCGCTTTTAGAAAATCCGTCAGATACTTGCGCACCTTGAAGAGTTTGTATGTCGGTTACTTCTTGCGTGGCGCCTGTTTCTTGAATGGGTCCCGCATTTTTTGGGCCCTTGGCATCTTCTGCGGATGCGTTACTAAAGACATTGGGTGTTTGTTTTTGTTGATAAAAATTTCCGGCCATAAAATCTCCTTAATCTCTCTTTTTATCCTCGACAGTAAAACGGCCAGCGAGGATCCTTATCTGTGTTGTTGGGGCGATGCTTAATTACACTTGGATTCATAAATTAGGTTGATTCTATTATTCTTTTTTATTTTTGCCATTAGTTTGTAATAAAATTTGCTCTGTACGTTTTAAAAAATCCCGCTGTCTTGGATTTTTTTGTAACAATACCAAGGCTTGATTTAATCTTTTAAGGCCCATGTCTTGTTTGTCTTGGTGAAATAAACATTCGGCTAAATAAAGTTTTAAAACCCCATTTTGTTCTCCACTTAAAGCATCCGCAAGCAAATAATGGATTTCGGCCAATGCGTATTCCTTTTTTTGATGTAATATAAACCCAATATAGTATTGTACTTGCCAATTCATAGGTTCTAGTTGTGCTAATGCAGAAAAATACTCAAAAGCTTTGTCTTGCAAGTTTTGTCTAATCAGCTGTTTACCCATAGAAATGATGTAGTTAACGGCTTCTGGTGTGGCACCAATGGTTTGTAATCCATAAAGGGCTGTTAAATCGCCGTCTTCAAAAAAACGTTTTAAATTATCTTCTTGAATGTCTTTTAAAAAAACAGCCGACTCTTCGCTTAGGCTGTCTAAATAAGGAGTATCGCTTATTTTTTTGGAATGATTTGATTCTGTCATGGTATGTTCCCTATTATATCGCGAAATAATATGTCTGGCCAATGTATCCTTAACGGCCCATTTGTGCCTGAATTTGAGCCATTGTTTCGTACATTTTGCTGGCCATTTTATTCCATTGTTCAAGCATGTTTTTTTTACGTTGAATACTGGCTTGCATTTTAGTGCTAACCTCTTTGGATCGTTGTTGTAACTCTTGTCCGCGCGATTTAACAACCGCCACTTCGTTTTTTAACATCTCTTTATTGCAGTTGGCCCAATGGGAATAAGCCATGCTGGTATCTGGGCCTGTTTGTCTGGGTGGCCATTTATTTTCTCTTTTTAGTTCGTCAACACCTTTGGGGCCAATCTTTTCTTCCAAGTTCTGAATGGCGGTTGTGTGGGTAGCACTGTTACCTTCGTTGTTTGCATTGGCTTCTACATATATAGGTTCTGGTATTTCTTTGACATAAGGTTTGTTTTGGTCGTCATAAGCCAGTTCATAGCGCTTGCGTTCAATTGCAACACGTTCGTATTTATTTTTAGATTGTATAATGCGTTGGTCTAGTTGTTGGGCGGTTTGATGCAGCGACATTAAATATTGACGAGTTGCTTTGCTTACTTCGTGGGATGCTTTAAGTTGTTTTTGTAGGTCGCGCAGTTCATCGTTTTGCATCATCATGCATTGGCTTAATAAGATTAAAGAATACTCCGGCAAATCATTGGTATTTACGTTTTGCATATAAGCTTTGGCCTGAAAAGCAGCTATTTCTTGTTTTTTAGATAGCGTTTCTTGGGTGTCTTGTGCAGATGCATAAATGCTTTCTAGGTCATGGCCGTTCACATAGACTGCGTCATCTTCTAGTAGGGCTACATAAGGATCAACCATTTCTATTTCTGTTTGATAGTCATGATTTGCGTCTTCTTCTTTTGCCGTTTTTTGTGCTTGTTGGTCGTGAATATCGCCATTTTGTTCAGATTGGGCCGGGGTTTCTTTTTTATCTTGAATATCTTTTTTATTAAGTTCTGCTTTTTGTTCGTTAATTGTTTGGTGTTTAGATTTGAATGTATCTTTAGTTGGTTGTTCTAAATTTGAACGAATTTCTGAATGTTTTACTGTGTTCTGACTTAAATCTGCTTTTTGTTCGTTTATGCTTTCTTGAATGCTGGTGAGCAAAGTTTTAAATTCTGTTGTTTGTGTGACTTCATCTTTAAGTTTTAGTGCCTTTTTTTCGTCTATTTTGCATTTAAGTTCGGTTTCTATGAGCAGAACAAGGTCTTTGCCAAATTCTTTTTCGAATCTCGCCTTTGTTTGGGGCTCTAGGTCACTTTTGGTCACGTGGTAGATGTTTGTTTGTTGGGATGAAAATCCATCTTTAATATCATTTGCTTTTTGAGTGGTTTTTTTGTTCTCTATTTTTTCTTCGGTCTTATGTTCCGAATTTTTACGTCGCAGGTTGGCAATATCATCCAGTTTGGCTTGTGATTCAGAGAGTTGTGTTTTTTTCTGGGCTTGCGCTTGTTGTAAATTAAGATTGGATAAATTTGGTTGTTCTTTAATGGTTGACATAATATCCCTTGATAAGAACGCTACGTTAACCAGTTACTTACAGGGATTCAAGAATTTTAGGTTAGTCAAGTTTAGAAAAGAGGTTTATTACGCAGACACACGGGGCGGGGCATTTTTGGGTATTTGATTGTTATCCGCGGCTTGTTTTACATCGGTAAGTGCGGCGCCCGCCGTTTTTTCTGTGAATTTTTGCGCGATTAAACTCATGACAAGCTGTGCAAGCATGGCGCTATCCAAAGCTACGGGTGCTCCACCATCTGCGGCTGCCGCTTGTTTTTCTTGTGCGCGGTTTTTTTCTGAAGCGTTGTCTTTTTCATCTTTTTTTACTAATTTTTCACGCAAGCGCATGAGTGATTTATATTCTTGCATGAGCTCGTCAATCGCTTTATCGTTGGCTACTTGATTGTCTTGTTTTAGCTGGTTAATGACCTGTTCGTCGGCAGCATCTGTTTGCCCTGCTTCGTTTATGTCTTTAATGACTTCTTTACTCATCTTCATTAATTTTTCGCGCGACATTTTAACATCGCCGCTTTTATCGTTTAACTCTGGCACCATTTTAAGGGCCATATCCATAATTTGGGCACCAATTTCATTATGTTCTTGTTGTTTGGAACCAAGCATTAATGGAAAAACTAAATTCGGCATGAGTGGTCCAAAAATATAGAGCAGGGGATTTGAAAATATGCTTTTAGGGTCGCTGTCTAGATATTTTTCTACTAATTGACCTAGTTCTTCGAGTTCTTTACTCACACCAACTTGTTCTTTGCCGTCCACTGCAGTTTTTGCGTCTTCGCCAACCTTATCTTCTTTAACTGCTAACGGTTCGTTGGTTTTTTCTACGGGATTAGGAGTTGTTGGTTCAGTAGCGGCTGGTTTGGGATCTTTGTTTTTATCGGCTAGGGTTACGGCTGCCGGATCTTTATTGTCTTCTTTGGTGGCACCAGCGACATTTCCATTTTTGATGGATAAAGAAACAATGGCTACCGCTAACGAAAAAGCGGGTGCACTGCCATCTTCTAATAAACGTGCGAATTTGTCTGCTAGTTCACGTGGAATGCCCAATGATTCACATAACTTGGATACTATTTTTTCATGGTTGTGTGATCCAATAAGACCTGTGATTTCGTGTAGTTTTTCGCCAAATTTTTTATTAAATTCGCCCATTTTTTTGACCTGCTCCTGAATTTCTTTTAGGCGCATGTCAATCTTGCGGATAAGTTCTTTGCTGTCATCGCTTTTGGTTAATTCATACATCGCGTCGATATTGGCGCAATCTTCTAGTAAGCGTACACTTCCCAATAGGTCCGCTTGGGTTTTAGATTTAGCACCTTGTACACCACTTATGTTGTCGTCTGGTAATGGTTGTTGTTGATTGCCGGGACGTATATCAGGCTGATATTGTGGTTGAATATTAAGGTTTAGTGCAAGTTGATCTTCTTTGGTTTCGCCGCGTGCTTTTTTATCACCCAAAGTATCTGCTGTATTAGTTTGGCCTGCATCACGTGCGGCATCTGCTGCTGCGGCATCGTCAGCTTGTTTGGCTTGGGCTTCTTTAATTTGTTCCGGATTTTTGCCGTCGCCTATTGTTTTATCTGGGTTTCCTGCTTGATGATACTCTACTTTAAAACGGTTGTTGGTAATATCAAATCCCATGGTGGTTTCTCCCTGATTGTTCTATTTATTGTTTTTTTGGGGTGGTAGTTGTACGCGTCTGTGGTGTTTTTGGGTTAATAAATTAAACGTATTTTAATAACCCTTGAATGTATTGATAAAACGACACATGAGCGGTATTGCCGGGTTGAATTTTATTAAGCGCAGTGCTGAGATGTGTTTTAGCTTTTGATTTATCGCCTAATAAAATAAGGGTTTCGCCCAAATAAGCTAAAGTGGCCATGTCTTGTTCTTCTAAACACTGCGCGGCAGATAATGCATACTGCGCCGCTTGGTATTGTTTATTGCGAAGCAGAGATAAGCCATATTCTCGCCAATGTTTAAGTTTGTAGGGTTCAAGTATTACCAAAATACCAAATACATGTTGTGCTTGCTCGTTGTCTTGTCTTTTTAAAAAATAGAGCCCAGTTTGGTAGGTAGATTCTAGTTCGTCTGGTTCCAAAAATAAGCCTTGTGCCAAAGAAGCTTCGCCCTGTGCCACATGTGTTTGCAAGGCGCGTAATTTAAGTAGTAATTCTGTTTTTTCTTTGGATAATGTATCCATAAATGTTCCCTCCCTTTAAAATTTGGTCTTATTTACTCATGGATACCAGAAATGGTTGGATAAACTCGATTTTTTCCTGTTTTTTTGGCTGTATAAAGCGCTTGGTCTGCATTTTTTAAAAATTCTTCGGGTGTCACTTCGTGTTGTTTATCTAACGAAGTCACACCCAAACTAATGGTTAATGGAACTTCTTGATTATCAAAACGAAACACGCTGCGTTCGATCAAAAATCTGATTTTTTCTGCCAGCGCGAGTGCACCAGCTAAAGATACTTCGGGCAAAATAAGACCAAATTCTTCGCCCCCATAACGCGCAAATACATCTTCTTTTCTCACGTGTTTAGCCACCGCATGTGCCAATTGCCGTAACACAGTATCACCCGCTAAATGCCCATAAGTGTCATTAATTTTTTTAAAAAAATCTAAATCAAATAAAATCAAACTGAGCGGTCTTTGATATCTTTGGCAGCGGCTGACTTCGCGTTCCAAAGATTCAAAGAAAAACCGTTTATTATAAGCGCCTGTTAGGCCATCTGTGGTGGTTAATTGGTAGATTTCTTCGTGGTATAGCGCTTCGATGTTGTGGCTCGTGATAAATTTAAAAATGGTATGGCCAATTTTGATTAAATCACCATTTTTAACTTCGATATCTTGGATGGCTTGGTCATTTACAAAAGTTCCATTGGTAGAACCTAAATCTCTTACACTTGTATGACCTAGATGATCGATCATCAGTTGAGCATGTTTTCTAGAAACCGAATCTTCGTCGATTTGGATATCTGCCTGTGAAGAGCGTCCAATGACGACTTCCTTAAGAGAAGGCGTGCTTTTGTTGTCTTTATTGGATGCGATATCTTCGATGGCATGTAAAGGAAAACGTTTGCCTAGTTGTGCTCCGTAAATAATAACCAAACACGCGGCTGTTGGCTTGGGATCTGGTTTTGAACGCTCTACCACTGTAATTTGCGTATTTTCTGTTTTTTCTTTGCTCACCGTCGTTTAGTCCTTTTGCACGTGAGAAATGAACTGCATGTGTGGTGGAATATGATTTAAATAGGATTGAAACGGTGATGTTTGATTGGGTGCTAGTAATGCTTTGGTGAGTTGTTTACCCAATTCAACACCTGCCTGACCAAATGGATTGACTTGGTACAATTCGGCACCAAGCAATGTGGCAAGCATAAAAGACATTAATAGCGCGGCCTTTTGATGATCTAGAGAGTTTTTTTTGTCTGAAACATTGATAAATCCAACTGGTCTTTGTGCCGCCACTATCGATGCATAAGTGGCATTGGCTTGCGCCCAAACAATATCGCTTAAGTAAAGTGGTGTGTGGGCCCCTGGTATTAAATGATCAAGCTTTAGAGATTGCACCTGTGGTGTGTGTTGCTGATGTGCTAATATTAAGAAACACTTATCTTTTGGACCTTCTAAAAAAAGCTGTAGTAAAGAATGTTGATCTTGAGGTCCCAGGCAAACAAGCGGAGTAGATCCTGTGGGCATGTCGGTTAAACGGCCGTCTACATGACAGGCTTTGCCCAAAGATTCTGCCCACAGTTGCTGAAACCACACACCGATTGAACGTAACCACGATGCATAACACCACAACACCGCCATATTTTGCCCTGCTTGATGTGCTTGCCATAATCGACAACCAAGCGCAGTTGCCAAGTGCAATGAGGGTGCGTTTAAAAAAGAATCCAAAGTATAAGTAGCGCCTGTTTTAAGCGCGTCAAGATCGGCACCCGAAAATGCGGCTGCTAATAAACCACAAGACGTAAAAACCGAAAACCGCCCGCCAATGGCCGATGGAATCGAGAGTTTTTGGAAATTAGATTCATGTGCCAATATATCAAAAAGAGTGGTTGTGTCGTCTGTAGATACAACCACTTGTTTGGCATATTCTTTTAAAGATAAATGTTGTTTTAACCAGGTTTCGACGATTTGCCATTGGCACCAAGTTTCGAGTGTGTGGCCTGATTTTGAAACCAAATGAACAGCTGTTTTGTGTGGGTTAAGTTTTGCAAGTTGTGCACGCAAATCTGATTCATCCATCGTTTGTATAATAGATACAGCGCTTTGCTCTGGCGTTTTTTCTATGAGCGCTTGTGCGCCCAGTGCAGAGCCACCCGTGCCTAAAACAAGTAAGTGAGAACAGTGCAACTTAAGTGTTTGAGCCAATGTTTTAATGGCGTTAATATTGTCTAAAAAAGGGGTCTTTAAAAATGCATATTCAGGCGGCGCTTGTTCATTTTTGATGCGTGAAACCAGCGATGAAACAGCGGTTGAGTAGGGAGGTTCATTAAATGTTTTTTGATCAGACCAGTGATACTGTAACGACAGCAACATATGGGCCTAGCTGGCTAACATAACTGCGATGAATGTCAATTATAAATAAATGGGAGTATTCGCGAATATGCTTACAACTGCGTAACAAATCAATTGGTTGTGGCCGGCTGAGGCGGGCGGGGTGTGCTTTTAACCCCACAGCTGAACGTGCTTGTAGTTAGCAACCCTAAAAACAAACTCCAATGCAAGATGTTTCTCATCCTAGTTTACCCACTTTTTTAAAAAGCAACGGCAGCGCGAATAATTAAACGATGTGCTACGCTGTGACGTGAATTATCAATAACAGCCGTGTTGTTGACATTGACAACGCGCGACAAAGCAGGCCCCGTTGGAATAAATAAACCGTAAGCAATAGACAGATCAAACCCTTTTAACCTTGAGAGAGATTTTATTTTTTTAGAGTTAAAAAAGGCTTCTGCATCGAGTTCAACACCTAACGGATTACCTTGCTGAGAAGGGGTTGATGCTGCAGTTAACGCATGTGCATACATGGGTGCAAATTTAAGACCAATTCCGTTAGAAAATGTATAAGCGACTTCTGGTTTAAGATACCATGCACCTGTAACAGTGCCTAGCATGTCTCTAAAAAATAGCGTATCGATACGATAATCTTTGTTAAATTGAAAATTATTGATGGTTCTATTGGTTTTTACCTGATCAAGTCTATCGTAAGCATCTGCGCCAATACCAAAACCATTGTGTGAATCGCTGCTCGCGACGCCTGTTCTTAAGCGCACAAACAGTTCCGGAAAAATATCGTAACGACTGTCTATTGCAAACCCCCATTGAAATGCGGTGGTGTTTAGATTGGAGAGCGTTTGAGTGCTTGTTGCAGCAGGATCTGTGCTGGTGTTATTGTAGCTCATTTTAAATTTGGAATAAAGCATAAGGCCTTCGAATTCAAATTTAAATTTTTTGTATTGAACCATGGTCCAGGCATCAAAAATAACAGCAAAAGCATCGCGGGTTTCGAGTTCAAGTGTATTGGTTTTATTACCACCGCTCAAAGCAAGCGGATCATTAGATACCACAGGAATTGTTTGTGAGGGATTGGTAAAGTAACGTTTGGATTCTTTGATTTGGTAACGTCCAATGCCCCATAATCCGTAATTGACCACCACTTTATCGCTGGCAAGCTTAGTGCGAATGTCTTCTGGCGTATCAATCTTGGCAAATTGCAACGAAAATTGCAGGGCGTCATCTAATTGTGTGATATCCCTGGCTTGGCCATAGGGTGCAGGTGTTTGCTGATTAGTGGGCCCAGAAGACATAATGTCTATCATGGGGGTTAGGTAAAATCCATGAATTTGCGAAACCAAAGCAATGCGGTCCACGTTGTCGCCATGATCGCAATCAATACAGTCGCCGTTATTTGCAAAAATGCCAAGACCCCAGTGATTAGGCATGCGTCCAAAACGAAACTCGCCAATTTGTGTGCTAACACGAGCATATAAACGCCGTACCTGAATAGCATCTTTAACTGCGTTCCATCCGCCATTGGGGGTATTTTGTCCAGTTTCTAAAATGTTGACGCGATTGGCATTATTGTAGGGCAAAGTGTTGGGTGTTGAACCCATGACCAAATTGTCAAAAATATCAATCGTACTTATCAGTTGGATATGTTCAGAAATATTTAATGTAGGCGTGATACGTGCACGCATATTGGCACCATAAGAATTGGTAGCACCAGAGGCATCGTAACTTTTTATGGCAAGTCCTGGTAAGTTGCCGTTGTATAATGTGCCATCAAAAATAAAATCGCCGCGCATTCTAAAGTAACCGGTAATGTCTAATAGGTTTATTGCGGGTTTGGCAATTTCCCAATCATCTGCGTTCCATTCTTGGACTGCGGGTACCGTGTTTGTATTTTTGAGTTCTGTGTTAGATATGGGTTGCGTAGATGCGTTTTGTGCATGGAGCGTGGGGTAAAAACCCAACCAGGCACAAGATAAACCTAAAAGGTAAGCGTGCAATCGATTCAAGGAAACCTCGCTTTTATGAACTCTCTTTATATAAAGAGGTCTATTTTTTCTGTTGTGTTATACCCATGCAAAGTATAGCGGCAGTTGTCTTAGAATTTTTTGAGATGAATGTCTACGTGTCTGTATATGGTGCATGTGCGCACTCTTGCTATTTGTTGAGCGCAGGCGCTATGGGACGCTCAATTATGGAACCACACGCGGTTTTAAACACCCATCCTGTATGGGGGTCTAATTGGGACTCTTTTTTGTTGTTTCAATCTGCTTGTATAGCAGCAGCGGATGACGCATTTATTCATACTGGATATGCTGTTCGTTTGGCAGGTTTTGCATTTTTAACCCCTGCTTTATATGCGGCACGTTTTGAACTAGAAAACGGGCTTAAGTTTTTATTTTTACCAGATCCGGATACGCCTTTATTTGCCTATCAGACTTGGTTTTCGGTAGGATCTCGGCATGAATCTGTAGGCGAGACTGGAATCGCACATTTATTTGAGCACTTAATGTTCAAAGGAACTGAGCGTTATCCCGCAGGTACATTTGATAAAGAAATGGAACGCCGCGGTGCGCAAACAAACGCTGCCACTTTTGTTGATTGGACTTATTATAGGGAAACACTACCTGCAGATGAAGATAACTTTAAAACTGTGGTGATGTTCGAAAGCGACCGGATGGTACATTTGTCTTTGACACAAGCCGTGATAGAAGCCGAGCGCGAAGTAGTTAAAAACGAACGATTAGAACGCGTGGACAATAGTATTGATGGATTACTCGACGAAGCTGTTTTTGAGGTTAGTTTTTTAAAACATGGATACAAACATCCAACCATTGGCTTGATGGATGATTTAAATCGCATGTCGCACGCACAGCTTGTGTCGTTTTATCGTAAACACTATGCACCAAACCAAGCCGTGGTGGTGATTGTGGGGCGGTTATCGCTTAATTTTGTTGTAAGGACTATGGCTCAATATTATGGTCCGTTATTACGTCAGCCGGTAGAAGATTGTCCTGTTATTATAGAACCTCCTATGGATAAAATAAGGCGCAAGGTTCTTTATGAAGATACGGAGAGCGAACGTTTAACGATGGCTTTTTTAGGCCCTGCGCAAACAGATCCCGATCACATTGCTTTGCAAATAGTGGCCGAAGTATTGTGTGGCGGAGAAACTGGGCGTTTGTATCAAGCTTTGGTGGTGGAACAAGAATTTTGCCAAGAAATTCAGGCCTCTGTAACGCCCTTCGCAGAGCCTGGGTTGTTTCAGGTAGAAGTTTTAATGAAACCCGGTGTGCCTAGTGTGTGTGCTGAAAATTACATTGTAAAAACATTACAAGAATTAGCAGACAACCAAATGCCTACAGAAGAAGAATTAATGCGTGCTAAAAATCGCATTGAATCTGCATTTTGGCGTGGTTTGTTAGATGTAGATGGCCAAGCAGAACAGATTGGGCATTATGAAACGACTACACAGGATGCTTCTTTTGTAATGCATTTAATTACAGCAGTGCGTAGCATGCAAGTAGCGCAGCTGGTGTCTGCTATAAGACGCTATTTAAACCCCGCAGCTTATGCCAGCGTGATAGTTCAACCTAAAGAAGAGAATTAATATATGAACACCAAACCTATGGTTGAATGCATTGAACGCACAGATGGTGCCGTTGTTTTTTTAGCGCAAGATAAACGCTTGCCGCGCGCACATGTGAAATTTATTTTACGTCATGGTGCGCTTATAGATGCCCCTTTTTATTCGGGGCTTACGCGTATTCATACAGATTTATGGTTACGTGGAACAAAGCAATTATCAAGGCAGGCGTTTCATCGTGCAGTGGAAAATTTGGGGTGCTTTATTCATTGTGACAGTGGGTTAGAAAGCCAATTTATAGGGATTGAAACAATGAGTCATACACGTTCACAAGCGCTTGATTTGTTGGTGCAAGCACTTGCAGAACCTGCGTTTAGTGCCGATGAATTAGCTAAATTAAGGCGTGAATTAGAAGCCGATCGTGTAGTTCGCCGAGACGAAGATGCAAGTTTGGTACGTGTGTTTTTAAGAAAAATATTATTTGCAGGCACACCTTGTGCGCAAGATCCATTGGGCGAAACAGAAACTTTGTTGAATATTAAAAGTGATTTATTACATGCGCAACACGGCTTGCGTGTAAAAGCACCCTATTTAATAGCGGCAGGATCTGGGGATATCTGCATGCAAGAACTAGACGCTTGTACGACACAATTATTAAAGACAGTGTCTTCTTCTTATTCTCCTGCGTCTTTGCCTCTTGTGTTGCCCGCCGTATCCATACAAAGAAAAAAACGCACCATTCATTTAATTCATAAACCTAAGCGCACGCAGGCTCAAATTGTGATGGGTCAAATGAGCCTTGCAGCCGCAGATTCACAGTTTTTGCCTGCGGCAGTGGCCACGTGTGGTTTTGGTGGTACCTTTACTTCGCCTTTAACTTATGAAGTAAGAGAAGTGCGTGGTTGGTCTTATGGTGCTTATGCAAGCCTTCTAGAAAGCCGTTTTCCGGGTGCGTTTGTGATGAGCGCTGCGCCAATGAATAAAGATTTGCCTGATTGTTTACATTTAATGCATACCTTATTTTTGAAATTCTTTCATGGAGAATTTGATGACTGTGTGTATGATTTTGGTAAACAATATTTAATCAAACAGTATCCTTTTTCTTTATCCACGCAAGATGCGCGATTGTCTGAATATGTGCATGCACATCTACTTGGTAGAGATTTAAAATTTGTGGATACTTTTGAATCGCAGGTTTTGGCGCTTGATGCGTCTTTAATGAAACAGGCTGTTTTGACCGCGCTTGATCCAGATGCCATGCAGTTGGTGGTGTTGTGCAGTGTTGATAAAAAATTACGTCAACAGATAGCGCGTTTATTTCCTCAAGATGAGATTGTAGTGCATTCATTTGATCAAACAGAAATTGGGTGATTTTAATGGCAAATTCTAACGAAAAAAATAACAAACCAGCTTGGCGTGATTGGTTGGCTTTATCGACCATTTTTTTGAGTATCTTATCGATTGCGGTGCTTGCTGTTGTAGTGATTTTTACACCACAACAAAAAGAAACTTCGCAACTCGTGTTTTCGTCTTTATTGCCTTTGTGTGGAAGTTGGGTGGGAACTATTTTGGCTTATTATTTTTCAAAAGAAAATTTTGAATCTGCTTCTCGGAGTGTGTCCGAAATCGCCAAGCAGATGATAACGTCTCAGGATAAATTAAAATCATTGTCTGTGTTACAGGTGATGAAACCGCGCACGCAAATTTTTTATAAACAAATGCCGCTTGATCAATGTATTGTTTCAGATGTGTTAACGGCGCTTAAGGTTCAAAAAAAGGGCAAGCGACTCCCTATTTTGAATGCGTCTTATGCGATAATTTACATGATTCATCAAAGTTCAATCGATCATTATTTGGCATTGCAACTACTGAACAAAAATTCTGCTTCCGCGCAGCGAGCGTCTCCTTTGACGCTGCAAGATCTATTGAACGAAAGTGAAGAATTAAAGCACATGTTTGAATCTAGTTTTGCCGTTGTGTCATCACAGGCAACATTAGCAGATGCTAAACAAATGATGGATCTTACACCTTCTTGCCAAGATGTATTTGTGACTTTAAATGGCCATAAAGACGAGCCTGTTTTGGGTTGGATTACCAATGTTGATATTCTTGAACATTCTCGTATCTAAATGGAGATAGGTATGAAAACAATAAACCTTTTAGAGACTTCGATTTTTTGCATTTGGGTTGTTTGCGATAGTTTTAAAAGAATTCTATTGCGTTTTAGATTTGTGTTTTTTTTATGTTTTTTATTTTTTAGTTTGCAACATTGTTACACGATTGCACCCTTTAGCCAGGTCGCTTATCAGCAAGCAATTGATTTAAAAGTGGATTCATTAAAGTTGATAGCACACGCACAAGATGCGTATTTTGAACACGAATCACAAGTCAATATTTTGCAGACCCAGCTGGATAAAGCGGTAGAATATGCGAAAGGTAGACCACGTAATGAAATTTCTACAAGACAATGGCAAATTATGGTGGATCCTAAACGGTATTTGTTGGGTGGATTTTTATCTCGTTGGAAGCAAGAAAAAACAGTGTCTGAAACTTTTATAAAGGAATCTTCTTCTCAGATATCACAAGGATTTGATGCCATTATAGGCCTTGAAAGTGGAAAAATAAAACCACAAGACGTGGCGCCTTAAGAAGTCTTATAGGTATTAATCGTTGTTAACAACGCATCAAGGGAGTGGAAAATGTCTGATTCAAATGCTTTATTTCAAAAGTTCTTACAGGTTTTAGCGCAAGAATTAGGCGTTTTTATAGAAGGACAAGTAACCCATTATCAACAGGCAACCAAAGCCGACGCCAACGCTTTTTTGCTGCAATCAGAACAAGATTTACAACGTTTATTGGGATTGCTTAGTCAGGGTTTATTAACACGAGATGAATTTGCATTTTTAATGAATGCTAAAAAAGATGTGGTTGAATTAAAAGCGCTGCAGCAATTGGGTTTATCTCAGGTGTTTATTGATAAAATTTGGCAAGGTGTGCTGCAAACTATTATTCGTGTTGCTTTTTCTGTTGCCTTATAAGTCCATTGGTACCAATTTTATAATAAAAAAGTTATTTTTTTTTGGCGTCTAGGCACGAAGTTCGCTACACCCTAATACAGAGGTGGCAGTGAATCATTTTTTTTCTTTATTGCACGTGCGTCCAGGAGAGCGGCGGCGTGTGTTTCTTTCTTTTGCTTATTTATTGAGTATTACCAGCGCTTTTATTATTGGCCGCATTAGCCGCGACACATTGGTGTTAGAAATTGCAGGTGCACAAACAACATTACCTTATTTGTATATTTTATTGTCTGTGTGTGTGCTTGTTTCAGTCCTTTTTTATAACCGACTAGAACGTTTTTGGGGACATGACCAATTAGTTGGAATTTCGCTTGCCAGCTTGGCGTTTGCGGTGTTGTGTCAACGTTTGCTTTTTGAAATGAGCCCTTTGTTTTATTGGGTTTATTATGTTTGGGTAGATATTTTAGGCATTATTGGTGTGATGCAATGCTGGAACATGATTAATGCTATCTTTGACTCCAGGCAAGCCAAACGTTTGTTTGCTTTGATTGGTTGTGGTTCTGTTGTAGCCAATATTGTGTGTGGTTTTGGTGTGCGTGCAGCCGCTTCTTTAATGGGGACTCAAAACTTATTGTTTGTGGTATGTTTTGCTATTTTACTGGCCTTGTTTTTTCAGCAAGCATTAAGTGCTTTAGTGCAATCACAAAGAAAAACGCAATCAAGAACACTTTATACACATGCAATTAAATCTTCTGGTTTATTGTCTTTGCGCATTCAAAGAATCATTGAAAATCGTTACCTGCAAATTTTATCTTTGGTTGTGGTGATGACATTTTTTGTCTCTACATTAGTGGATTATCAATTTAAAATTTTAACGGCATCACTCATTCAACAACGCGAAGCACGCGCTTCTTTTTTTGGATTATTTTTTGGTGTGAGTGGTTTAATATCCCTATTTATTCAATTGTTTGTAACACACTTTGTGTTAACACGATTTGGTGTATTGATGGCTTTATTAAGTGTGCCCGTATTGATGTTAGTGGGTGCGGTGATGACTTTAGTGCAGCCTAATTTGTTTTCGATTGTGTGGACAAAAGGTGCTGAACATGTGTTTAGGTATACTATTTATGATGCCACAATCCAGCTCTTATATGTGCCTTTGGCAACCGATTTAAGGCGTCGTGCCAAGTCTTTTGCTGATGGTGTGTTACGTCCAAGTACTATTTTTATGAGTGGTTTTTTCTTGCTTGGTACTGCGCAGCTTGTATCTACGTCTCAATTATCTTGGTTTTACATTTTGGCATTGCTGGTGTGGATAGCGCTACTTGTGGAATTAAAAAAAGAATACGTAAAAACATTAATTGTTTCTTTACGTCATAAAAAGCCATCTTATTATGAAGAAACTTTAGAATTACAAAAAGATATTCAATCTGACGGACATGATTTAACGCAATTAGTGATAGAGATTTTTACAAAAAAAGATAAAGAATCTTTGGCTGTGTTGTTTGATTTAATTGAATTACATTACGTTGATCCTAAAAAAATTGATTTTAATATCACGGCACAAGTTGTTCATTTGATAGAGACAAGTCCTGTATGCATAAAAGAAAAAGCGATACGTTATTTGGGTGCTTATGGAGATGTAACTCATTTATCATGTATTGGAAAATTAATGAATGAATTTGTTGACACAAGCGATCATGTGGCACTTAAAAGTACCGCCATATTATCTTATGCCCGTTTACAAAAAACAAAATCAATTACGTCTTTAATGGGTTTTTTAAATCACAAAGAAGTGGATGTGCGTGCTGCGGCGTTGGTTGCTTTGGTTAAATATGGTGGATTAGATGGAATCAAGCAAGCGGCTTCTGTGATACAATGTATGGCCACTTCTGAAGATGCGCGTGTACGCCAAAAATCGGCTTGGATTTTGGGTGAAATTGGGGTGGAATATTTTTATCAACCGCTTATGATGTTGTTTTATGATAGGCACTGGCAGGTTCGTTTGTTGGCTATTTATGCGTCTATGAAAATTAAAACCAACGAATTTATTCCCGGGTTAATCTATCAATTAGAACATTTGAGAACGGCGTCTTCTGCGGTATCTGCCTTGGCTGCATTGGGCAGTGTTGTGATAGACCCATTATTGCAACATTTATCTCTTACGCGTGAAGGTGTGTTGTTAAAACATATGATTCCCAAGGTCATGGTTAAGCTTAAATCAGAAGATGCATTGTTGGCTTTGATTCCTTATCTTAAAACAGCAGATCCAGATGTTCGTTATGATGTGCTTAAAGCCGTTAACGCGTTGCACGCTTGGTTTCCTCATGTGATATTTGAACGTGAGATGATCGAGCAATTACTAAACGAAGAACGTGTACTTTATTACGAATTAGTAATGATGCAGCATGATTTAAATTTGGATGATTCGGATACATTGATGTGTGATGTGTTAAAAGGGCGTTGTGAACATGTGGTGCGGCGCATGGTGTTGCTTTTGGGGTTAATTTATCCCAAGCAAACTATCGATGTGGTGTATTCTCATGTGTTGTCAACATCATCAAGAGCACGTGCACATGCTGTTGAGATTTTAGACAATGTATTGATTCATTCACATAAAAAAATAATAATTCCTTTGGTAGAAGAATGGTCTTTGTTGGAACATGTGCGTGTAGCGCAAGAACAATTTCATTTGTCATCACGCAGCCATTTGTATTGGTTGAATTGGTTGTTAGAACAGGTAGATTCTTGGTTAACAGTGTTAGCGATTGATATGATTGGTCGAAAAAAAATAAAATCACTGACCGCGCAGGTGCAGTCTAAAACCAAAGATGAGCACATGCTTGTGCGCGAAACTGCAATGAATGCATTGGTTTATTTAATGCCTAGCCATGAACTGTCTTTTTCGTTAGCGCTTTGGGCTCAAGATCCAGATAAGCACATTCGCCAAATAGCCTATACGTTGGCAGTGGGAATGAATTCATGATTCCGACTTTAGAAAAAGTATTGGCGCTTAAGCGCACGGTGTTTTTTCGTGATGTGCCTTCGGAAGAATTGGTTCATATTGCACTTGTGTGTGAAGAAGTAGAATTTCAAGCGGGGCAGTTGATTCTTCAAGAAGGGCTTATGTTAGATGCCATGTACATTATTTTGGAAGGACATGTGCAATTAACTAAAGAGACTAAAGAAGTTGTATTAATTGCGCCGCAAGAAACGATTGGTGAATTTGCATTTTTAGATTCAGAACCGGTCTTATTGTCTTTTGTGGCAAAAGAAGATGTGCGTGCTTTGCGTTTGCACCGGGAAGATTTTTGGGAATTATTATTATCTAAGAGCGAAGTCACACGAGCCGTTGTACGTTTATTAGTTAAAAAAATCCGCGCTTCTTTAGGGTTTTAAAATCAACCTCATATTGCATTTGATACCAATAGTCGATTGTAGTACGCACAGCGTATGAATCAAGGATTAGTCATTAACACACATGAGTTATCGCGGATGTTTGGTTCCGTGTATGCGGTCAAGGGATTAACCTTACAAGTTCAGCAAGGTGAAATATTTGGATTTTTAGGACCTAATGGCGCGGGCAAGACAACCACTATTAAAATGCTATGTGGTTTATTGGATCCTTCTTCTGGGCAAGCACAAGTGGTGGGTTATGATGTATTGCGTGAACGCGATTTAATCAAACGCAAAACAGGTTATATGGCTCAACATTTTTCTTTGTACCCCGATCTTACAGCAGAAGAGAATTTTCGTTTTTTTGCGGGTATTTACGATATTTATGGCAAAGAACAGCAATTACGTATGCAAGAACTTTTTTCGGCGCTTGATTTGGCGAATCATACACGTAAACAAGCAGGTCAGTTATCGGGCGGGTTAAAGCAACGTCTTGCGCTTGCATGTGCGTTGGTGCACCGCCCACAACTTGTATTTTTGGATGAACCAACAGCAGGCGTAGATCCCACGCAACGGCAACGGTTGTGGGATTTGTTATATGTGTTTTGCCAACAAGGCGTATCGTTTTTTGTGACCACGCATTATTTAGACGAAGCCGAACGATGTCATCATGTGGGTTTTATGATGGATGGGCAAATGATTGCACATGGCACGCCGCAGGTGCTGCGTGAGCAATTGTTAGGACGTATGTTAAGTATCCATGTAGATAAACCTATGCAGGCCATTGTTGCTTTACGTCAAAATCAATTTATCGCCCATGCGACCTTATATGGACATGAGATTCGTTTGTTTTTTAAAGATATTGTGCAGTGGCAAACAATGCGTCCTTTAATTGAAAATGTGTGTCAAAAAGCCTCTGCTAAATTGCTTGATTGCGATACGCATACACCCACACTAGAAGATTTATTTATGTTTTATACGGTGTCTTGGAGTCAAATATGACCATTCAAAAAACCACACCTGCCGAAATCATATTAGGCGCGCAGCCACTCACCATAGAAGATGTGGTCTGTTTAGCGCATAAACGCGCAGTGCCTGTGTTGTCTAATGCCCCTCAATTTAAAGCTGCTGTTGATGCGTCTTATCACTGCGTACATCAAATGTTACAAGAACAAGGTTCGATTTATGGTGTGACTTCTGGTTATGGTGATTCTTGCGATCGGGTGGTGCCAAATCATTTGATATCGCAACTGCCAACCAATTTAGTTCGGTTTCATGGCTGTGGAATGGGTGCCTATTTTTCTAATGAAATAACACGCGCCATTATTGTTTGCCGTTTGTTATGTTTGGTGCAAGGCCATTCGGGTGTGAGCTACACACTTTTAAATGCGTTGTGTGCATTGTTAATAAAAGATGTCTTGCCTTGTATTCCACAAGAAGGATCAGTTGGTGCCAGTGGTGACTTAACACCATTGTCTTATGTTGCTGCGGTACTCATGGGAGAACGAAAAGCAAGTTATCAAGCTCAAAAAATGCCAGCGCAAGAGGCTTTGTCTTTGGCAGGGCTTACACCTTATCAGTTTTTACCCAAAGAAGCGTTGGCCATGATGAATGGTACTTCTGTGATGACTGCTTTGTGTGCTTTGAGCTTTTATCGTGCGCAGCGTTTAGTAAATTTTGCTAGTGTGGTGAGCGCCATGAATGTGTTGGCCATAGGCGCGCACACCAGCCATTTTGATCAAACATTATTTGCGCTTAAACCACATCGTGGGCAAGAATTGGTGGCGACACTGATGCGCGAGGAATTAAAGCGCGATACGAGTGTTGGAAAAAGATTACAATACCAATATTCGATTCGTTGTGCGCCGCATATTATTGGAGTGTTGCAAGATGCCTTGATTTGGATGCGTCCGTGGATAGAAACAGAAATGAACAGTGTTAACGATAATCCTGTTGTGGACGCTGTAGAACATCGTATGTTGCATGGAGGTCATTTTTATGGCGGCCATATGGCTTTTGTTGCGGATGCACTTAAAACAGCAGTTGCTAATGTTGCAGATTTATTAGATAGGCAATGTGCATTATTGGTGGATCCTAAAACAAATCAGGGATTGCCTGCTAATTTATCGGGTGCACCAAAAGAAGAATTACCCATTCATCACGGATTTAAAGCGATGCAAATAACAACTTCGGCGCTTGCGGCAGAAGCACTTAAGCTATGCATGCCGGCAAGTGTGTTTTCGCGTTCCACAGAAAGCCATAATCAAGATAAAGTAAGCATGGGAACCATTGCCGCAAGAGATGCTTGGCGTGTAATTGAATTATGTGAACAAGTATTAGCAGTAAACATACTTGTGTCTATTCAAGCCTTACGTTTAAGGTTTGATCAAGGCTTGGTCTCTATGCAAATGTTAGGCGATCGCGCACAGCGTTTATGGAATTTTATTACACCGCAATATCCCATGGTCGTTCATGATCGTGCTTTAGATGAAACTTTGCAAATGGTCCTTGCTTGTATTCGTGATGATGCGCTTGATGTGAGTTTATGACCAATAAAAGACAAGTCTATATTCAGAAACAGACTACAATCACCGTGCCTTTTCATGATGTGGATGCATTACATATTGTGTGGCATGGTCATTATTACAAGTATTTTGAAATTGCACGTACGGTGTTGTTGTGTGCAATGGATTATGATTATCCGCAAATGCTGGCTTCTTCTTTTGCTTGGCCTGTGATTGAATCTCAGTGTAAATATAGGTCTCCTTTGCGCTATGGGATGTCTGTTATTGTACAAGCAAGTGTTGTTGAATATATACATCGATTAAAGATTGAATATGTTGTGTTATTAGAAGATACAGGCCAACGTTTAGCTAATGGATACACCGTGCAAGTGGCAGTTGATATGAAAACACAAACATTATGTTTGAATACGCCATCTTGTTTTCGTGAAAAAATAGAACAGGCTATAAAACAAGACAAGAAAGTGTGAGTGTATGAAAAAAATAGAAGCAGTTATTCGTCCACATCAATTAGACGCAGTCAAACAAGCGCTGTTTTGTTTAGGTTTAAAGGGCATGAGTGTGTATGAAGTATTGGGTTGTGGTAGGCAGCATGGGTATATAGAGTTTTATTCTTTTAAGGTGCCTCAATCTCCAGATAAAATAGAGCTGATTCCTAAAGTTAAAATTGAACTGGTTGTGATGGATGAACAAGTAGATGCAGTGATAGAAACAATTCAAAAAATAGCTTATACGGGCCAAATTGGAGATGGAAAGATTTTTGTAATTCCTGTGGAACGTGCCATTCGTATTCGCACTAAAGAACAAGATGAGGCAGCCATTTAAGAAGCGCTTATGATTTATTTGGATAAACGTATTCAGTTTCCGGATCTTAACAATGCAGATGAAGAAGGGCTTTTGTGTATAGGTGGTGATTTGTCTATACCGCGTTTGTTATGTGCTTATCAGTCTGGAATTTTTCCTTGGTATTCAGATGATTATCAACCTATTTTGTGGTGGTCGCCTCAAGAACGATCGGTAATTTATCCACCGCAAGCACATTTGTCTAAAAGTTTAGTAAAATTTTTACGTAAAAAAACAATGCATGTTCGTGTGGATACTTGTTTTTCTCAAGTGATTCAGGGATGCGCAAAGGTTGAACGTGCACACGAATCTGGGACTTGGATTACCAAAGACATGCAACATGCCTATATTGCACTTCATCAAGCAGGGTTTGCACATTCGTTTGAAACTTTTGTGGGCGATCGTTTAGTGGGGGGATTGTATGGTGTGTCTATCGGCGGGTGTTTTTTTGGAGAGTCTATGTTTTCTTTAGAAGACAATGCCTCTAAAGTAGCATTTGCTTATTTAAATGCCACTTTGGGAGCCTGGCAGTTTGATATTTTAGATTGCCAACTACAAAACGCCAATGTAGCACGTTATGGAGCGCAGTTAATTCCGCGTGCACTATATTTGCAACAGATACAATTGTTTTGTAAAAAACCCACACGTTCAGGGCTTTGGTGTATAGATAATCTTAGTTTTGATTTTTAAAAACCAATACGGAGTTGTTTTTTGTTTACATTGTTTGTGAAACACGGCACAATAACTGACCTTATGAAAAGATTAAGCGAAAAAGAAGAAGCAATGATGCATGTGATTTGGAAGTTAAAAAAAGCTTTTGCTAAAGACATAAGAGAAGAACTCAAAGAACCAAAGCCCCATATTAATACCGTGGCAACTGTGCTGCAACGGCTTGAAAAAAAAGGAATTATAAAACACGAAGATTTTGGCGGTAGCTACCGTTATTCTGCCGTTTTATCTAAACGAGACTACACCAAGAAAGTGGTAAAACCTTTCTTGTTTCAGTTGTTTGATAGGTCCTACAAGAACTTAGTATCATTTTTTGCAGAAGAAGAAGAAGTATCCGCTAAAGATCTAAAAGACATTATTCAGATGATAGAACATAAGAAATAACATATTAGATCTAAAAACCTAGAGAAAAAATATTGAGTTTGCTTTTTTGATCTGTGCGAATGCCTACCTGTAATGATGGCCCACCAGTGATGTTTCCCGATGATAGCAAGCATAATTGCGCACTGCGGTTTAAGGATTTAGCTTGGCAATAAAACCCAATTTGTATGCTTTGTTTTAGATTTTGGGCCATGTTAACAGGTCCAATTTGTGCACTGAATTGAGTTAAATCAG
>Ga0154020_10000554_pt1 | contig 45907 bp, 35 predicted proteins | sample Klosneuvirus_201_FD_109709 | JGI IMG/M metagenome (GOLD analysis project Ga0154020, IMG submission 109709) | Active sludge microbial communities from wastewater, Klosterneuburg, Austria - Klosneuvirus_20160825_MG | ecosystem: Engineered > WWTP > Aerobic digester > Activated sludge | place... | reverse complement strand
CTGTCCGAGTCCCGACATTACTACTACACACCCGGCTGGCAATGTCTCGAAGAACGCACCGGCAGCACCACCACCGCCGAACGCCAGTTCGTCTGGGGCCTGCGCTACATCGACGACCTGATCCTTCGAGATCGCTCGACCGCCAACAACGGCACCATCAACGAACGCCGCTACGCCCTGCAGGACGGCAACTGGAACACCATCGCCCTCTGCGACATCACCGACTCCGTCACCGAACGGTTTGCCTATTCCGCCTATGGTTCGCCGGTCTTCATGACCGGTGCAGGCGTCGTGCAGAGTGCCTCACCGATCGGCTTTGAGACGCTGTATGCCGGTTACCGCTGGGATGGCACGACTCCGCAGATGTATTACGTGAGGAACCGATTCCTGCTGCCGATGATTGGCACCTGGAATCGAAGAGATCCGCTCGGGTAAATACGCGGCCTAAACAGACTGCAATATGGCCGGTCACGACCCATTCGGATTATCGATCGGTATGGACTTTTCGATGAGATCTGGAAGCAACGCGATCCGGGGCATCAAACGATGCCCAATGATCTCTGGCTTAAGCGACTAGAGCAAAGTTGAAGGCTTGCAATGCGGCGGGAAGGAAAAAAGTGGAGAGCCAAGCACCGCGAGGCTGCATTGGGTATACTTGCCTCGAACTGGGAATCCCAAATGACCCCGAAAAATTGGTCTACGTGAATGGACAAATAAATCTATCAGCAAAGATTTGTTTCAAATCGCTCCAGAACGCACGCAAGAGACAAGAGAAAATGAACAATCAAGGCAAGTGTAAAGGGACTTCATGCTCCGGAGATCCAGTCTCGGCGAGAATTTTCGAGCTGCAGTTTGCTACAGTCGATCATGGTGTTGAATTCGTTCCAAAACCGACGATAAAAGATGGCGAGGAGTATAATCTTGAAGAGAACGAGGACCTGCCGAAAAGGGGGGCAAGCCAATTACACTTTGGGAAATTCTACATGTGGGTGGACCGGGCGTGGACCAGGGCTTTGGAAATTTTGACGTGGCAATTCTCTTGGAAGATGACTGCACATGGCTGCATGCTTACGCCAAAGACCATCCCCCAAAGCTTTCAACGGAAGAAGAAATGAAAGAACAATACGAGCTCTTGAGCGGGGGTACAGATCCTGGCGAAGCGCCTATTGGCGTTGTGCCTGGTTACTGGTTCAACGCAAGATTCTGGTGCGTTGTTTGCGAGACACCATGGAAAGACGGGAATCCCGAAGGACCCCGACTCTGACATGTTAGGAAATTGAGATGAGACATTGTTTTTGTGCTCTCACAATTGGCTTCGTCTGGGTGGTTGGATTGTTTACTGCCTGTTTCGCTGATGAGACATTGTCATGGGGCATTCAGCTCCATTCAGGAACCCGAGTCATCGACATTCCTTCAGTCGCCTCTTCTGGGGAACGAATCGGAGCCGCTACTGTGCTTCCCGAGACGGAGGGTGCCGGGGAGGGTACGTTCGTTTGTCGAGTCGGTGGAAAGTGGTCATCAAAAAGAGTCGGCCCTGGGACTAATCCTGACCGCAATGATGCGGAGTGTATGCTCTTTGTTAATCTACAGACGGGGGAACATAAACGCTTCACTGGTCTGCAACCAACCCCCGATTTCGTCGTTCAATCTCCAACCGGAAAGTACTTTGCTCTGGGGAGTAGCTTCGGATGGGGACTAACGAAGGAGATTCGAGACTCATTACTACAGCGAGGTTCAGAAGCAAAACTCTCCGCGTCCAATCTGAGTTCCAGGGCAGCGCAGGCCAGATTATCTGAAATGCTTGTGGGAACAGTGCAGTTTTCGGTTTGGGAGTCTGAGTCGTGCAGACCCGTGTGGCAAATGCGATATCCGGATTTCGTAGGAGAGTCTCGCAGGACTGGATTCGTCCGACCATGGGAGGAAAACTTGACAATTCCAGCACCGTGGTGGACAATTAATGCAGAGCCTTACTTCTATAACTATCCGATGATGGCGTTCTCGCCGGACGAAAAGTTCTTTGTGACGGTTTCCGAAGAAAGCGGGCTTATAATTCTGAACATGTCGAGCGGCCAGCAGTTTGCAGATTTTCCATATGGCTTCGATAGATATCCCAGAACGTTTGTGTTTGGTACCAATTCAACGATCTCCGTCCTCTGGTCCGACGAAACGGCGTGCCAAGTGCGATTGCAGGACGGTATCGTGTTGGCAAAAGACGATTTACCACCTGACAAGTACCCCACGACAAGGGCAGGAAGCAGCAATAGAGCGTATGCGCTTTTCTGCCCAAGTCCTGCAGCGTACTCAACGGCCACAATTTCCGGGAATGACTTGCTGATCAACGGAATCACCAAGCCTAACGGTGGCGGACTGGGGAGGCAAGACGAGCTAGTTTCTGCAGCTGTGCGGATCAAATTGTCGGTCGGAGATTCACTTCTTGGGATCTCACGACTCGAGGTGTCTCGATCACGGAAATGGGCAGGCATTTCGATTTCGAAATCACGAGCTTCGATTGAAGAACTTCGTTTCCGAGACAATGGATTCACGGAGCGATTTGAAAGGATAGATCTGACGACGGGCAAAGTAGTGGAACGGGTCGCGAATCTGGATTCAGATCAATTGCCGACTGACAACGTACCAACAGTGAATGTCGCATCAGCAGGCTATGTGAGTTCGTTCGCGGCATGTTTGGATTTAACTGGCGAAAGTATTATTTATGCAACTCCGTATCGTTCTGAGTCGCAATGACGCCTATGAGGAAGCATCCAGGCGCATACGGCGAAAAGACGTGCTCACCGGCTATGATGAACTGTATTCGTACGACGGCCTGTACCGGTTGACCGATCAGAAACGCGGGACGCTGAACGGGACTCAAACAGCGATCACAAGCGCGACGTTTGAGCAGCAATGGGGCGAAATTCAGGCCTCGTTGATTTCGCCCTTTCAGGGCTTGGTTCGTGGATTTTGCAATGTTCCTGGGGCTTTGCCCCAGGCTTTCACATCAGGCCCCGTTGGGGCAGGACGTGTGTCGCAAATGAATCGCAGGAATCGCAAATCGGGGGACTGACGTCACGCCGCTCGCCGGGGAATTTGGGGCATCCACTCAATCGGGCAGACGCAGGAAGCGAAGTTTTCCGGCGGGATGCGTTGTAGAGCGGTTGTTTGTGGCGTAGACGATCGTCCGACCGTCGGGAAGAAATACCACGGAAGTGGGGAATTCCTCGGGATGCTGAATGGTCATCATGTCCGCCCATGCTGTTAGGTTCCAGAACTGCAGTCCATCGTCTCCCGCGCTGACCAGTGTTCTGCCGTCGGGTGAAATGGCAAGGTCTTTGATGCTCTCACCGCTGGAAAGCGGCAACCGCTGTGGTTCGGATTCCCCGCATTTCAACTCATAGATCAATCGGCCCTCGCGTGTCGTGAAAACAAACTGACCGTCGCGTGAAAAAGCCATCACCTCAGGATGTTGCAGGTACTTACAGGGAATTCTTTTCTGCTCAAATGGATAGCACCAGTATCCGTCGTTGTAATAGAAAACGGGAATACAGTCGGGATTCGGTCCCGGTATGGCCATTCCCGTTACCGTGTCGTCCGAGTTTCCGGTGATAAATTGTGACTGAGTCTGCAGGTTCCAGGGAACTTTGTTGGGCCGGACCAAAAACTTGTGATCAGCACTTGTCGCCAGTTGATTCGTAGATCCCACCTGTGATGGCAGGTTCGACTTTACCGGTGGGTGTCGCGTGAGATCCCAGGACTCAATGGACTCAGCCGTATCAGTGGTTATCAGTTCTCCGTTTGGGCCGAATCCGCAAGACATGTACTTCGGATATCTGCCGGGAAACTGAAACAGCAGATCCCCATTTTCTGCGGATCTCAGTACCAGATGCTCGGGATCTTCCATCGTCACGAGAAAACGCCCATCCGGCGATACCTGAAGATCCCTGATACTTCGGTCTGTGGCCACGACGTCATCACAGTGACGTTCCTCCGGACTGGCTGGCCACAACGTCAGTTTCTTTCCAGCCCCGACCGCTGCCAGCCATTTTCCGTCGGGTGAATAATTGGCACACCAGCAGCGACCATCCGGGACATAGAGCGAATCAATTAGCTCGCCGGTTCCAGAATCAATCTGATGCACGAATCCGACATAGGTGGACGTCGTGACAAAGCGATCGTCAGGCGAGAAACAAACCGATTGCACGTGTGCCGAAACGTGTTTGAAGACGGAGCGTTCCGTTGACTCGCCAGCCTCCCACGTCCTGAGGGACTGATCCCATCCTCCAGAAACGATTCGAGATCCTTGGCTGGACCATGCAACGGAATTGACGGACCGATCGTGACCAGTCAGCCGTTCGAGTATCGTCAACGCTGGAAGTTGTCCTGCATCCCAGATGCCGACGGTGGAATCATTTCCCGCTGTAACGACTCGCAAGCCATCGTTCGAAAACGCCAGACACTCGATTCGGGCAGGATGAGCCTGCGTTTGGCCGAGGATTTCTCCGGTTTCGGGATTCCAGACGAACAATCGTCCGAGATTATCACCGGAAACCAGAATCCCTGTTCGAGATGAAAAGGCCAGTGCGACTACGGGACTGTCGTGTCCCTTGAGTTCGACGAAGTGGTCAGGCGTATCAAGTTGCCAGATCCGAATCGTCCCGTCATCCGAAGCGCTGGCAAGCTGCTGGCCGTCGTTTGAGAATGTCACCCAGTTGACATCGGCTGTATGGCCTCGCAGGACGAGTGTCGGTGGGTGTTCATCAAGGGAGCGAAGAATGGACTTCAGTGGACTCCGCGACCCTGGTGTCGTATCGACGTCGGTGCGGTTCGTGCCGGCAAACAAATCCCAGACCCGAGCGGTCCCGTCCTGCGATGCCGTGGCAACGCGCTTGCTGTCAGGAGACCAGGCCAGCCAATAGACTTCTCCTTCGTGTCCCGCAAACTCGCGTGTGCCTGAAGTACACTCGCTGCGAAGATGATGCCACTCAAAGCCCCGCAGGTCCTCGTCACCGGCTTCAGGAATTAACTGATCGAGTTGCGGCAGGGCTTCATAGACATTGAATCCACGCCGCAATTGCCATGCGTTGGAAATACTCTCCGCATACCTTCGCGAACGAGTTTGTCGATCGACTTCCGCTGCAGCCTGTGATCGCAGTTCCGCGTCCGCTTGAAGCTCGTTCAATCGAGCTGACTGTTCCTGGACAGATCGCTGCGATTCCCTGGCCAGTGTACGCAGCCGGATGATTGGCGTGCTGCCGAAGATGATGCCCACGAGCAGTAACAATAGAACACCGAACGAGGCGATCGCCAGTCGTGGACGTCTAGCGAACTGTCGCCATGTTCGCTCGATCCATCCTGGTCGTCGAGCATGAACGGCCTGTCCCTCCTGAAATCGCTGAAGGTCCAAAGCCAAATCGCTGGCTGATGCGTAACGGTCCCTTTGATCCCCGGCCATCGCTCGGAGAATGACAGTTTCCAGGTCTCTGGGAATTGAAAGATTGATCTGTCGAGGCGGCTACGGAGCCGTATGCAGAATGTCGTGGGCGAGTGAACGACTATCGTCGCTCGGAAAAGGCGGCGAGAGCGTGAGCAGTTCATAAAGTGTTGCGCCCAGCGAATAGATATCCGTCCGACGATCAACACCCGCTCGTTTCCCCATTACCTGTTCGGGACTGGCATAGCGGAGTGTTCCGGTCATGTGACCGGAAACGGTAAGATCTGCAGCTTCGTGCGTCGATGCCAGGCCAAAGTCGGTGATGAAGAGTTCGTCACGTTCGTCGATCAGTAAGTCGGCTGGCTTGATGTCACGGTGAATGATGCCCTGTTCGTGAGCGTAGTGAAGCCCTTCAGCCGCTTGAATTCCAAACCGAACCACCCGCCGGAACCAGGCCGAGTCGCTGATCGCATTCGGAAGTGCCGAATTCGACTGACTCTCACGTAGCTCTTCGATCAGCGCGGCAACACTTCGGCCATGAATCAGTTGCATCGCGTAGAAATGCACCCCTCGTTCACAGCCGACCGTGAATACCGGCACAATATGCGGATGATGCAACCGAGCGGCGGCCTGTGACTCCCGCTGAAACCTCTGTTGCAGCGTCGAATCAAACGCGCCACTGAAGGGCAGAAGCTTCACAGCAACCCGGCGACGCAGAGACAATTGTTCGGCTTCGTAAACGACGCCCATCCAACCACGACCGATCCGACGCAGCAGTTGAAAATCTCCGATAGGCTGCGTCTGCCATTTGGGATTGATTTCATCCTGAAGTTCTGCAGAAGCGATACGAAGTGGCGGGGAGAATTCCTGGATGAGCCGCAGCCCATCCAGATAGCATTCCAATTGAGGCATCAAGTCGATATGACGCTGTGCCCATTCAAGGCGTGTTGCAGGTGTCCCTGTTTCCTGAAGGTTGAGGTACTCGCGGAGTGCGGCGGCCACAAGCGGATCCAGATCCCCAGGTGATTCCGGATCGATATCTGTGCTGACGTTCACACATGTGCCTCCAGCACACTCAGCATCAGTCGTAGTTTGGCAAGTCCACGCCACCAAAGCTTCTGCACGCTGTCCTCGGAGCGATTCATCCGTTGAGCAATTTCCGGAAACGTCAGATTCTCAAAATATCTCGCCAGAATGACATCACGATACTCGGGGGACAATTGTTCCAGAGCATCGGCCAGGATCAGTGCGTGTTCCTGTCGGCAAAAATGCGAACTGGGAGACTTCTCTCTCGCCAGAAATGCCGGATCAAGTCGATCACTGGACCGGTTGAATTCCACCTGCAGTTGTTTCTCCAGCGTGATCTGACGACTTGCCGTTTCGGCACAGTGCCGAATCTGATTGGCAACGGTCGAGGCAAGAATCTGTCTCAGCCATGCAGACAGCTCTTCCTGAGTTGCTCCACGAAATTCCGAAAACCCCTGAAACGCCCGGACAAACGCCTGCTGTACGATATCCGTTTCACAAACCTTTTCCTGGAGCCGACTACGCATTTGAATGCGCGCCAACACCGTCAGGTAGTTTCGAAAACTTTCGAACAGTTCACCAAGGACGAACGTATCTCCGTCTCTCGCTTGTTGAATTCTCAGCACCCAGGATGCGTCCATCAAATAGCCTCTCACAGGACACACTTGAATCAAGCTCACTGACGAAGGTATTAGAGTCGAGATCTGTCACCCAATTCAAGTTCCAAATCACGGTTTCATTCTGAGATCCACGGTGTGATGTCGGCAAAGCCTGATGGAAGTTAATGTTGCGCATCGCCAGCCGTAAACATTCAACAGAAAGATCGGGCAACACAAACGCTGCAAGATGCTTTTGCACCTTCCGACGACCATGGGAAAGTTCAGTTCTATCTCCCCGTGACGAAAACGTGGTTGCGAGGGCTGGTCGTCGGATTGCTCCTGACTTGCCGAGGTTCCTTTCGCGGCGTGCGTGAATTGTTGGACGACCATTTCGGCTGCTCGTTCAGCGCGGGAACCATTCACAACATCGTCACTGCCGCTGTCGAACAAGCTCGCGCGATCAATCAGGCTCAGGATCTTTCGGCGATTCACTAGACCTGAAACAAGTACCCCCCTGCTCACTAAATGAAAAGAATCACCCGGAATCCCTTGTGAGAATGGCGTATTGAGTGTTGTCGTTCAGATCAACAGCACACGTCACGGAGGGATTTCGAGTGAAACATTCACAGAGTGTAAAGCGGCAGCAGAAGGCGCGGAAGCGTCGCATCGAAAATGCTCGAAAGAAAATTGAAGCCGATCGAAAGTCCGTTCTCAATCGCATCAAACACAAAGCGGAATCCAGCGATACTCCGATGTTTCGGGCACGCAACATTCAGTACGAGATCGCTGATCGAAGCAAAGCCACCTGTTATGGAGGCCTAGGGCTGATGCATTCGCTTGCTCGACAGTGCGGGCTCATTGACGCGATTGATCGCAACGTCCAGCTGTTGCAGTTTCACTTTCCGTATCACGAATCTGATCATGTACTCAACATCGCATACAACGCGCTGACGGATGGAAAGTGTCTTGAAGACCTCGAACTCAAACGCTGTGACGAAGCCTATCTCAATGCACTCGGCACAACACGAATTCCCGACCCGACCACCGCCGGAGATTTTTGTCGGCAATTCAAAACGGACGCCCAGGTGAACGCACTTCAAAAAGCCCTTGCGGAGACTCGTCACAAGGTCTGGCAGCGTCAACCGAACGAATTCTTCGAACAGGCCACTGTGGACATAGACGGTTCGATCGTTCCCACGACCGGCGAGTGCAAGGAAGGCATGGACATCTCGCATGACAGCCAATGGGCCCGCCTGCAGGTATCAGCGCAACAGGGCATCCGCTGCAGCTTTCACTGCGGCAGACGAATGAAACACTGCGAATCAAAAACCGATCCGGCAACCGTCCGTCGCATGAGGGCGCTGCGGCGGAATGTGACATCGTCGTTGATGAACTTCGGGCAGTCGGCTTTCGCAACATCCTGTTGTGCGGCGACACGGACTACAGTCAGTCGCAACATCTGGACCGCTGGGATGCCGACGGCATTCGTTTTTACATTGGCTACGGTGCGTACCCGAATCTCAAGGGAAAAGCTGATAATCTCAACGAATCCCAGTGGAAGCGGCTGGAGCGACCGGCAAAGTACGTAGTGAAAACAACAACGCGCGCCAGGCCGGAACGCATGAAGGAAAAGATCGTCAGAGCCCGCGAGTACACGAACATTGTGCTGCAGAGCGAAGACGTGGCGGAGTTCGCTTACAAGCCGACAGAGTGCAAGACGAGTTATCGCATGATTGTGATTCGGAAAAACCTGTCGAAGGAGAAAGGCGAGAACGTGCTGTTTGACGAAATTCGGTACTTCTTCTACACCACAAATGATCGTGACTCAACGGCGGAAGAAGTGGTGTTCTCGTGCAATGATCGCTGCAACCAGGACGGCGTTCTCTTGCAGGCAATGGTGCCTGACGTAATCGAACAGATGAAGAACGGTCCACGCGCCTTTCGCGCTCCGGTGGATAATCTGCATTCGAACTGGGCGTACATGGTGATGGCGTCGGTGGCGTGGTCGCTGAAAGCCTGGATCGCGTTGTGGCTTCCGGAAACGGGTCGCTGGAAAGATCGTCGTCACAGCGAGAAGTTCAAACTGCTGAAGATGGAATTTCGCACGTTTGTGAACACACTGATTCGCATCCCCTGCCAGATCGTGAAACCGGGACGACGAATCGTGTATCGACTGCTGGCCTGGAATGATTCGCAACCGGTGTTCTGGCGGATGGCCGAAGTCCTGGAGTTATAAGGTCAGTGCCCGAATGCTCGCAGTCGGCGACGAGCGTTCGGGGGCACAGGATATCGAAGTCCGGACGCTTCGATCCGCCGTCACCCTCAACTGCAGCGAGGCTGCACCAGGCTCAGCGATGCAAAACAAAATCAGATTCGACTCGGACGGCCCGCCCGTTCTATGTGTCGCTGCGCTAGACGGCAACGAAAATCTCTGCCAGACAGCCTATCCGGGCTCGCTTGTTTAAGGATTAGTATGCGACATGGGAAATCGCTTTCTAGAATTGTCACCGTAAGTATACTTCACGCGGTGCGGATTGATGTCCTTGTTCCGAGGCTCCTGCCTCGCGAGATTGTTACTGGAGGCAGGAGCCTCCAGTGCAGTGCGTTCCAGGCCTGGAGCCCTGGAACGAGAATTGAGAGCCTCATCTCTGACCGCGTGAAGTAGAAGATGCGTAGGCCATCGACCCGTCGCCGATCGACATGAGGGACGGTGATTCAGGCAAATTGTTTCTGCAGAACTTGAATGGTTTCACGTTGTCGCTGTACAACGAATCGTCTTGCTTCCTCAGCCTTTGCTTTCGCGGCAACTGGTTCTTTGGCCATTTCGAGCACGGCGGCGGGAAGACGCCTGACGTCGTCTTCATTGTCGAAGTCGAACAGCCAATCGCCCAGCCCGATATCCCGCCACATGAACCCCTTGCTTGTCTGCTCCGCCCAGCGACAGACGATCGCGGGAACGCCGTTGCCGACGCACATGATGGGCGAATGCATCTCGTTGCCAAACAGCCCCGCACTGCGCGTGTAAGTTGAGATGGCTTCGCCGGTGAGCCAATAATCGGGACGCCAAACGGTCCTCGCCTTTACGTCATCGGGCAGAGGATCGTAAAGCAACTCTTTGCCGACGCTCATTTGAGTGCGATCTTCCGGACAGATCAGAATTTTCATCCGCGTCTGGCGGACGACATTGATGATCGCCTGACGATGTGGCAGATGATCGTGCTCCTTCATCGATTCGTTGCGAGCATGCTTCGCCTCGTCTCGCTGCGCTTTTTTTTCGGGAATGACCCAGTACGGCGTGTAGCGCAAGCGTGGAATGCAGCACAGGAAATTCCCCTCTTCGAGTCCGTGCTGCTCAAGAAACGCTGTGGCTTTCTCATCGTCTCGCAGGTCCGTGCCAAACGCGCCGTCGGGACCAAATTCCATCACCGGACAAGTGCATCCGCGATCCTTCGCCAACTGCATTGACACCGAGTCGCGAAAGAAAACGAAGCGGGCACCGCTTAACACTTCAATCGTCTTTGCGAATGTATCATCGGGCGTGGCGACGGTGGAGGCGGACCCTTTCAGTGGCAGCGTGATGCCGTAAACGCCGTACGGTTTTTGTGTCTCCAGACTCCAGCGGACCACATCTTTTTCCGCAACCAGTGACGGCCCGGATCCGTGCAGCAGAAAATCGCATTCAACAAATGCGGACTTCAGTTGCTCGGTGCCCTGAACAATTCGCAGTCTGGGAAATCGCTCAAGCAGTAATTCTCTCACGCCGTTGTTGACATTGCTCGGCCACAAACGGACCTCTGCGTCGGGCAGATAGCGTTCGAGGATTGCCAGCACGCCGGGCGTGTGCGCGATATCTCCGATGTTCACCGTCTGCCACGAAGACCGGAGCAGAACTCGTGGCGGTCGCCGGGGCTCCGCTGCCCGGAGCGCAACGGCCGATACAGACGCGGCGATCGTCGCTGCCAGGAAATTTCTTCGCTTCATCATCGAGCTTCCGCCTTGAGTTGGTTAAATCGTTCTCGCATCTCAGCGAGCCTTCATGGGCCTGTCATCAGCGGCGAACAGCGTTTGCGGGGACAGCATCGCCACAAACATCAGTGCCACAACTGGGGCGAATCGGTGAGTCAAATGCATGGATAAGGATTCCTCGGCATTGGCAGATATTCGAAAAAACTGGTATCGCTGCTGTGTATACGTCGCGTGGTACGAATTGAGGTACATCGAAAGGCGATGTATCGCAAGTCCCTTCTCCCCCAGCCTTCTGCGGCTTGCCGTGAAACGAGGAACCAGTTTCCTGACTCTTCCTGAGTGCAATTCCGTTTGCGTTTCGGCCCAACGGGCCAGCCATAAGTCAGCCCAGGGCAACGCCTGGATTTGGGGAATGGTAAGCACGAAAAGCCCCAACGGGACGTCCCTAAACGGGTTCGCCTGCGTCACTTAAAAAAGTAGTGCCGCCCCTTTGGGGCTGAAAATCATCGCAGGCTGAATCAGCTCACATCGCAGCCAGCGCCGAACGATTCATTGGTACTCTCAGTAGCTCGCGGCGGAGTTGCTGGCTCAACGTCTGCCGGTTGAACTTCTGTCGCCGTCGCGGCGGCGGCCGGTTTCATTTTCGAGGCGGCGGAGCCCCGTTTTTCAAGAGACGCCTGCAGCGAGGCGACGGCATTGCGGGCGGCCTGCTGTTCCGCCTCTTTCTTGGTTTTTCCGGCTCCTGATTCAAACTGCGACTCGCCGATGCGCACTGCGATGCTGAATTCGCGAGCGTGGTCGGGACCGGACTCTTCGACGATCACGTATTCCGGTGTTCGGCCAAATTCCCGCTGCGTCAACTCCTGCAGCTGGCTCTTGTAGTTTTCCGCGTCTTCCGGGCGGCACAGAGCCAGTTCCGCTCTGAACGAATGGAGAATGAACTGACGCGCCGCGTCCAGGCCGCCGTCGAAATACACGCCGGCAATCAGAGATTCGACCATCGCCGAAAGAATAGAATCGGGAGTACTCTGGAGGCCGCGACCAACCAGGATCAGATCCTGCAATTCCGCCGACCGGGCCACCCGGGCGCAAGTCTGGCGGCTGACGAGCCACGACTTCATCTGAGTCAGTTGGCCCTCCCGCTGATCCAGGAAATTCTGAAACAGGTATTCGCAGATGACGACACCCAGCACCGCATCGCCGAAGAACTCAAGCCGCTCGTTGGAATCGAGTCGTGTTTCGGCTGCAGAACTGTGCGTGAGACACCGCTGCAGTAACGATCGATCTCGAAACTGGTATCCGATCCTCGCTTCGCATGTGGACAAAATATCTTCGTGTGATGACATGGAAACAGTGTTGCTTGCAGAATTGATGGAGTCGGCGAATGAAACTGTCACACTCGAGTCAGTCACCGCGTCGGATCAATAATCACCTTCATCGCACCTGGTTCGCCAGCGTACAATCGTTTGAACCAGCCCGGGCCTTCCTCAAGTGACGACATCGCGGTGATCAAAGGCTCGACGCGAATCGCGCGGCGTTCGAGCAGATCGATGCAGGCGGGATATTCGCCGCGAGACCCACAACTGCCGTAGATCGACAGTTCTCGCGTGACGATCACTTGCAGTGGCATTTCGACCTTTGGCGACAGATTGCCGACCAGCGTGACGCTGCCGCCCTTGCGAGCACATGCAATCGCAGTATTTACGGTCGATGCCACACCAACGACTTCGACAACAACATCCGCGCCGCGACCACCGGTCAACTTTCGGACTTCGGCCGGGACATCCACTTCATCGCCTTTGAGTCCAACGTTGGCACCCAGTTCTTTGGCCTTTTGCAAACGGTTCTCTTCCAGATCGACGGCAATGATCTGGCCGCAGCCCGCAAGTCGAATGGCCTGGATGACCAGCAGCCCGATCATGCCGCTGCCAACGACAACGGCCGTGTCACCCAGTGAAACGGGCGTTCGATTGGCGGCGTGAACGGCGATGGAAACCGCTTCGATCATGGCCGCGTGTTCAAACGGTAAGCCCTCAGGAATGTGGTAACAGATGTGCGCCGGGACGGCGACATATTCCGCGAATGCGCCGTGTCGTCGGTAATCGCCGCAGGAAACTCCCAACACCATGCGATTGTCGCACAGGTTAATATCGCCCCGGCGACAGAAAAAGCAGTGACCGCACGAAACCGTAGAGTCAAACGTGACCCGGTCACCGACTTTAAATGAAGTGACCTCACTGCCGATTTCAGTAATCACGCCAGCGGCCTCATGACCCATCACCAGCGGCGGAATGCGTCGTCCCGTGCTGCCGTCATAGCCGTGGATATCGCTGCCGCAAATCCCGCAGGCGCGTACCTGGACCAGAACATCTGTGGCGGCAATTTCCGGCTTTGGAAATTCTGTCACGGACAGATTCTTGTACTCGGTTAACAGCATCGCCTTCATCGTGAATGACCCTGAGAGATCCGTGAACCGAAAATTGACAGCCGACAGACGCTGCCCGAGCTGCGGGAATGGATTCTGTGCGACTTGCCCCTGATCAGCAAGCGAAGTCCATGCCGAACGTCGTCGATTGAGAAAGTCTCGTTCACAGAGTCGCCGGATGCCTTCAGTTGAGTAGAATCCGATATTCGACGGAGTCGAAGGTGTCCAATGTAAGCACCCATGCATAAATTAAGAGTCATAAACGCAGGAATCGCAATCAGGGGACTGACGTCCCCCGCTCGCCGGGAACTCGGCGAGCCGCGCGACGTCAGTCTCCGGATACGGTTTTCGCAATCGATCGTTATGCCCCAAAACTTACCAACGGGTGCTTAAGACGGGCGAGAGTGCCCGTCTACGGCGTATTCGAGTTTTCCGCTTGCCTAAATCAGTCCACAAACATCCGGTAGCTTCCATGACAGGTCAGGATCTTTCGCAGTTTCATCAGCCGATCACCGATCTTTTTGTGTCGTCGGCCTCCCGGCAGGAACGCGAACAGTGGAAGTTGCCTGCGGAGAAGTTGGCGTTTTTTCATGACTATGGTTTCGTCGCAGGGCCGAAGGTCTTGAGTGACGAGCAGATCCTCCAGTTGCGTGAAGAACTGGCGACGCTTACAGAACCTGGCCATCCGGGTTGGGAGTTCTGGTACGAATACAATTCGAATGAGTCGCCTGATCCCAGTAAAGTCCTGTTTCACGCTCTGGGTGCCTGGAGAATCACACCCGCCTTTCACGATGTACTCTGGAATGCCGCTTTCACAACTCCGGCCGCCCAATTGCTGGGCGGATCGGTTCGTTTCTGGCACGATCAGCTGTTCTGCAAACCCGCCATGCACGGCGGCGTTGTGGCTTGGCATCAGGACTATTCGTATTGGACTCGCACTAAACCGATGGCGCACCTGACCTGCTGGATCGGCCTCGACGACAGCACGATCGACAACGGATGCGTGCATTATGTGCCCGGCAGCCATCGCTGGGATCTGCTGCCGATCACGGGGCTGGCGGGTGACATGAATGCAATCCAGGGCGTTTTGAATGAAGAACAATGGCAGCAGTTCAATCGTCATGTGCCTGTCGAACTGAAAGCTGGCGAATGCGTTTTTCATCATCCGCTGACGATCCACGGTTCGTTTGAGAACCGGACGCCAAATCCACGGCGGGCGGTCGTGATCAATGTGGTGCTCGACGGAGTTCGCAGCGAATCCAGTGAACCGCTGCTGTCCGGAATTCCCGTAATTCCGCCAGGGCAAGCACTGGGGGGACAGTTTTTCCCGATGTTGTATGATCCGTGAATCACACGCCTCATCCCGGTAAGTGCATTCGTTTAACCCGAGCCAGCGGCGAGGCGGTGTTGGTTGCCTCGCCGCTGGCTCGGGTCAAACGAAAGGCAGTGAAGAAACTCGACCTCCGACACTTTAGCTTTCAATCAGCGACTTGAATTATTTGGGCAAATCATGAGCGAAGAAGAAAAGAACCAAATCCGGCAGTTGACCAGACTCCAGCGGCGAGTTCTCGGCACCTTGATGGAAAAGGGATTCACAACCCCTGACCAGTACCCGATGACGCTGAAGGGTGCGACCACGGGTTGCAACCAGAAGAGCAATCGCGACCCCGTGACGGAATACTCCGAAGCGGAGGTTGCGGACGCACTGGAGCAGCTTCGTGAACTGGGACTCGTGGCGGAAGTCTACACCGACGGTGGCCGGGCACCACGTTATCGCCATTACGCCCGCCACAAGTTTGATTTTACGGAAACTCAGTTTGCGGTCATGTGCGAGCTGTTGTTGCGCGGGCGGCAGCAGCCGGGCGAATTGCGAACTCGCGCAAGCCGCATGTCGAGAATCGAAAGCCAGGATCATCTGAAGGCCGATCTGCAGTCGATGCAGGAAAAACGATTCGTGCAGAGCAACGGCATTCTGGAACGACGCGGCGTCGAAGTCGATCATACGTTTTATCTGCCTAAAGAAAACATGACGATGACCGCCGGAAATCTGGCGGACGAGGAAGAAGCTCCCGCGCGACCTGCGCCGATGCAGCCTCCGCGTCCGACATCGGTAGCCACCGCACCGGTATCTCCAGCAACTGCGGCTCCCAACATTGATTCGGCACTACTGCATGGTCTGCAAACGCAGTTGCGGGAAATCACGTCTCAGATGTCAACACTGCAAAACGTGCTGGATTCCATGCAGCAGCGACTGGATCGCCTTGAAAGAGACCTTGGGGTCTGATTGAAGTCGTCTATGGGCTACGCCAGTCTGCAGGAATGTGTACGTGATCTGGAACGCCACGGGCAGTTGCTGCGGCTGAAGGTTCCGGTCAGTGCGGAACTCGAAGCCGCTGAGATTCATCGGCGGGTTTGCGAACGCGGCGGTCCGGCGATCCTGTTTGAGAACGTCGTCGGCTGCCAGTTTCCGATGGTAAGCAACCTGTTCGGGACACTGGACCGCGCGAAGTTCATTTTTCGAGACGCTCTGCAGGGCGTCGAAACGCTCGTGCGAATGAAACAGGATCCCATGTTCCTGTTACGCAATCCGTTGCGAATACCATCGACGTTGCGGACGCTGTTTTCCATGCGGTGTGCCAGGCGTAGTTCGGGGCCAGTCATGGAACGGCAGACGACTGTGAGCCAACTGCCGCAGCTCAAATGCTGGCCAAACGATGGCGGAGCGTTCATCACCTTGCCGCAGGTGTATACCGAACATCCGGACAGACCAGGTTACGTGCATTCCAATCTAGGCATGTACCGCGTTCAGATCAGCGGTAACCAGTATCAGCCTGACAAAGAAGTCGGGCTGCATTATCAGATTCATCGCAGCATCGGTTTTCATCACGCGGTCGCGATTCGAAAAAGTCAGCCGCTGCGCGTTAACATTCTGGTTGGCGGACCACCCTCGCTGGCGGTCGCGGCCGTGATGCCGCTGCCAGATGGTATTCCGGAAGTCGCCTTCGCCGGAGCGTTATCGAGACGGGCTCTGCGAATGATACGACGTCCGGGTGCTCCCATGATCTGCGCCGACGCTGACTTTTGCATCTCCGGAACAATCGATCCTGATCGCCTGCTGCCGGAAGGACCGTTTGGCGATCATCTTGGATATTACAGTCTGACTCATGATTTTCCGGTGGTGAACGTCGATGCCGTGTATCATCGTACGGATGCCATTTGGCCGTTCACTGTTGTCGGTCGGCCTCCGCAGGAAGACAGCATTTTTGGCGCGTTGATTCACGAAATAACGGGGCCTGCCATTCCCACTGTTCTGCCCGGCGTGTACGCGGTTCATGCCGTGGATGAAGCCGGCGTGCATCCTCTGCTGTTTGCAATCGGCAGCGAACGCTACGTGCCGTACGGAGCGGAACGTACGCCGCAGGAACTGCTGACAAACGCCAACGCCATTCTGGGCCAGGGACAACTGTCGCTCGCCAAGTACCTGTTCATTGTGGCCAAAGAAGACAATCCGCAGCTGGACATCAACAACAAGTCTGCTTTCCTGAAACACGTGCTGGAACGAGTCGATCTTACCCGTGACCTTCATTTTCAGACCCGCACCACAATCGACACGCTCGACTACAGCGGCAGCGGATTGAATTGCGGCTCGAAACTCGTCATTGCCGCCGCCGGGTCGGTGCGTCGCCAACTTTCTTGTGAAGTGCCATCGGAACTGCGCCTGCCTGATGAATTTACTGATGTTCGAATTTGTCAGCCCGGGATTCTGGCAATCTCCGGACCGAAATGGTCCGTCGGGCCGCATGCATCAGATCCGGCGGGCCAGCAGTTGTGTGACGCGCTGCAGCAACTTGATCCAGATCAACTTGCTGGGTTTCCGCTGATTGTTCTCGTCGATGACGCGGCGTTTTGCAGCGCGTCGCTGGGCAACTTTCTGTGGGTGACGTTCACGCGGAGCAACCCGGCGGCCGACATCTTTGGCGTGCGAGCGTCGCAAGACCAAAAGCATTGGGGATGCCGTGGATCGCTGGTGATCGACGCCCGCCTCAAGGCTCATCTTGCACCGGTGCTGGAAACTGATCCGACTGTCTGTCGCAAAGTCGATGCCCTCGCGGCTCTTGGAGGTCCGTTGCACGGTATTTGTTGAGGCATGCTGATGGCCAGTGGCCGATAACAAACGTCCGCAGGCTTACTTCGCGTGGTCCGGAGTGCGGTCCATTTGAAGGCAGCGTTTCGCCCGTCCCTTCTCCCCCCTCACCCTAACCCTCTCCTCCGTGGAATACTGATGAGGTTGGGAAAATGCTAGCGGGGGAGAGGGGACAATCGCAGCGGCCTGAAACCTCATTTTTGACCGCGATGAGTATAAACACATTTTTGTCCGTCGAGATGTCAGCCCGGAGGCCAGGCAATTTCGATTCATCGACAGTCGATGTGAACGTCAGTACGGCAGCAATTGAAATGTATTCGGTTCGAACACATAGCAGTGGTGGTTCGGAAACGCACGGGCGAGTTCATCGACCAAGGCTGGCTCAGCGGGCAGACGGCAGACAATGACGTCCCCTGACAAGTCCGGCGGATTGACGATATAGCTCAACTGCGGGTTTGAGCCGCGTTCATCGACCAGCACCAGCGCGGGATGCTGGATTCGGTCGGAAGTCGTCAGTAGTTTGAAGTATTCGAATCGCTTCCTGGAAAACGACTGCTCCTGAAACGCTGTTGTCACACGAGACCACCCCCACGAAGTGTCAGCATCAAACCAATTGGGAATCAGCGACGCCAGAATAATCGCCGTCAGCCACACTGCGGCGGATTTGGTTCCAACAAGCGGACGCAGGGATTCAAAAGCGGCGCGAATTCCAAACGTGGCCAGCATGATGAGCAATGGAGCCGTCTCGAAGACATAGTGCCAGTGCATGATGCCGTCGTACCAATACGGAACATGCACAGCGTGCAGTGTCAGCACGGAGCACATAAGCAACAACGGACGCCGGTCCCTGGAATCAAACAGACATCCAGTTGCAGAGATGATGCAGAACATCAGCCCCGCCAGTCCCAGAGTCCACCGCAGACTGTAGAGCGTACGTTGTGCCACATTCGATCCGGCTTTCGCGATCGTGAGATTCTCCGCCCAGTTGTCGTACGACTGTAGCACCTTCGATTCCGGCAGCGACGGATCGACGTTGGTATTGTCAAAACCGTAACGGTGACGAGGTGTCCAGGTTTCGGTGTAGAGCTGATAGGCTGACTTTGTCCAGCGGCCTGTGATCGCATGATTCATGATCATCAGAACAACAAATCCGAGCAGCAACGGTATGCCGATTCCCATCAGGATTCGGATCGGAGATCCAAGCGCTGTTTGTCCAATCCCGCCATGGCGGCCGGTGCCATTGCGACACTGATGCACAAGTGAACCAATCAACCACACTCCAAACGGCAATGCGAAACCAGCGGCTGTCATCGGACGCCCCAGCATCGCGAGCGACAAGCCAATTCCCGCCACGACAATGTCGCGAACGCGACGATGGTCCATGAATCGCAGCATGGCCCACAAAAACACCGACAGGGCAAGCATCGTCGGATGATGAGCCAGCAGCAGGTTGCTGAAGCAGGCCAGCCCCGGACTGATCGCGATCAAAAATCCACCGACGAAAGCATACCGCAGTCCCATCAGGCGAAACAGACAGCGATGAAAGAACACGCATGCCAGCGCTCCTGCAAGCCAGTGTCCAAAGTACGGCTTTTCAAGAGCTTCAAACGGAGCCATCCACAGTCCGGTCCAGGGAAAATAGCGACTTGCAGTGGTCGGGCGATTGAGAACATGGACCTGGTGAAACAGATCCGGCTCAACGGTCATCGCAGGCCATGCCAGGCGTCCCGCAAGAAATGTTCTGGCCTGAAGCAGATAGCTGAATTCATCGTGATACGCGGGCGGCAGCTGATAGAACCGGAGACTCGCCTGGGCATTCGCCTGGCCCGGCACGCGATCAATCGCAACGGTCCGAAAGCCGATACTCGCGCTGCTCAGCAGTGATAACAGAAACAGGACTACACCAGCGACCGACTGGGTGGCGATCGAACCACCCGTTCCAGCTGATTCATTCAGAGCAGTTCGCTGAGCCCTATTCGTGATTGGTCGTCGTCTCGCAAAACGGCAGCCGAGAAGCATGAGGGGCAATGCCAGCAGCACAAGGAGCGCGAGCGACCAATCGATATCCATCGCAAACAGCCAACTCAGCACGCCAGCGGGAGAATTTGCTGCGGCAAGGATTCGGGGCGACTCATGCCATAGCGCCAGCGATGTCGTGACAAGCCATGCCGCACAGACGCTTAACGCGCGCAGTCGGTTAGTGAACGGGAAATTACTTTCAATGAAGGCGCTTTGTCGGGACGAATTAGCTGTCATGAAATGAACGCTCTTGAGACCGGCGACTACGACTCATCCAGGTAATAATTCCAGCCCTCAAACTGTTCGTCCAGATGCAGGAGTTCGTCGGCATGGGCTGGCGAATCGATATGATACAGGGCATTTTGGATTGAGTCGTCACGACCGATGGATGCGGAGAGCGCGGAAAGTACCTGCAAATGGCGTTCGGGCATCGATTTAGGAGTCAGGATTAAAACCATGCAGTGTACGGGACGACCGTCGGGCGTATCAAGTTTCAGCCCGTCGTGACTGATTCCCATCGCTCCGACGATCTTATCACCGGCATCCAGTCTTGCGTGAGGCAGCGCCAATCCTTCGCCGACGCAGGTTGAAGCCACGCCTTCGGCCTTCATGACTTCGTCGTACAGGTACTGAGCATCAACCGGCAGCTTGTAGACGCTGACCGTCAATTCCACCAACTGCCGGATGGCCTTTTCCTTTGTGGGACCAGTGAGTGATGTCGTGATATTCTGTTCCGACAGAAAATCCAGCACCCGCGCGCGATCCCGCCCGAAATCACCGGACCTTTGCAGCCCCATGCGTGTCAGAATCGGACCGATGGTTTCATTCATCAGCACCATGGCCAGCACGACCGCCAGAAACAATTCCTTGATTGAATCGAATTTCGGATCTTCCGTCACCAGCAACATCAGACCCACTGCCAGTCCAGCCTGTGGGATCAGTGAGACCCCGATCCACTGCCGAAACCGCTGTGTCGCGCCGGCCAGTTTCATGCCGATGTAGCCAGCTGAAATCTTGCCGATGCCGCGCGTGACGAACGTGATAACGGCAAGCAGTCCGCCGATCGCCAGCGTATCAAATTTTAGTTCCATTCCTGCGACGGTGAAGAACACCGCAAAGATCGCCGATTCGAACCCTTCAAATACACGGTGTCCAATTTCTTCACGGTCGGGAGAAAGATTGGCGAGCGTAACACCCAGACTCAGACAGGAAAGCAGGACTGACAAGTCCAGATGGTCGGATATACCAGCAGTCAGCAGAATCGCAATCAGCGACAACGCCGTCAATCGATCTGAACGAACGATTCGCCGTGTGAAGACGATCAGCGCAGCCCCCATGATAAATCCCAGAAGCAGACTCTTTCCCACACCGATCATCGGTTGAATCAGATCCGCCGCAGCAAATCCCCCGGCTGGTTGAATCGCCGTCGTTGCCACAGTACGGGCGAGTTCAAACAGAATAATGCACAGCAGGTTGTTCAGCGCGACTCCGGCCAGCAGAGTTGTCACAAACGAACCTTTTGAATCTGTCTCCTTGACAATCGCCAGGACCGTGGCCGGGGCCGTGGAGACGGCGATCGTTGCGAGCAAAAGTGCCGTGTACCATTGGGTCTGGGAGAACGCGACAACACCACAAAACACAAACAGCGGCGTCAGCGTTGCTTCCAGCAGCACCAGGCACAGCAGTCTGCGCCACGCTGGGCGAAGACGGCGAAAATTGAGATGACTACCGACCGCGACGGCCATCAGCCCCAGCGCGAATTTGACCAGAGGATCCAGTGAATGCAGTCCCCGTTCGTCCAGAATTCTAAAGACAGACCCACCCATCAGGACGCCCGCCAGAATCTGCCCGGTGACCGATGGCAACTGAAATCGTTTGGCCAGCGCCCCCGAAATCGTACCAGCGACCAGGATCACGGCCAGAATCAGCAGTGTATTGGCATCATCCAGCATTAAGAATTCCAATGAAAGGCCTGAAAATATGGCGTTCGTCTTCAGGATTATAGTGCCTTGACCGCAGCCCCGCGAATACCAGCCTTGATCGTGACATTTCGGCGACTTGTCAGATGGCCTTGCGAAACATCCGCCGTAAGGAAACAATAGCAGGAAACCGGGCCGCGACCTGTCGGAAGAACATCCAGCCAACCCGTCGTTTCCCAAACCATTCGGGTATCCTGAAAGCCAGATTTGCAGAACTACCGATGACTCGATGCGACCTCATCTCATTCCTTGCGACATGCAGTGTGCTGCTCAGCGCCGGGATTGCGCTTCCTGAGGAGACTGCTCCATCCAATCCCGAGACGCAGACCAGTGTCGAAATCACATCGGAGCAGCTCCACGAAGCGATTTCCGGACTGGGATCGGCGGAGTATTCCGTGCGACAGGGGTCCATCGAATTGCTGAAGAATGTGACTGCGGAACAGATTCCGGTGCTGGGTGAGGCGATTCTGAATCACCCCAATAACGAGGTCGCTCAACGTTGCATTGAACTACTTGAGCAAAATTACACGACGGGGGACCGAGATTCAGGTCTGACGCGGCGCTCTTCTGACGCACTGGAACTGGCGGCGAATTCGGATCGCTGGTTTGTCGCCGAAGCCACACGGGAAATTCTGGAACGGCACTGGAAACGTCGCGTTGAAATCGCCTGCGTGGAATTGCAGGCAATGGGTGTTCCGATGTCGCCGAAGGAGCCTTCCAGATTGTGGATACCCGATCACTACGACGGCGGTCCGTTTGGTCGACGGAATCCGATCAGTGACAGAAGTCTCAAGATTTATGCCGACGAATACTGGAAATCGACGCCTGAGCATTTCGTTTTACTCCGACGCCTGTCGCCTTTGGTCAGTCACAACATCGGCGTTGTCGGCAGTCAGGTTGCAGTGTATCTGCTCGACGGTCATCCCCTTCGTCAGGAAGAAGTTGCCGAACTGAAGACGATTTTCGGCGACACACTTGTGCAGGAACGTGGTCGTGTCTGTTTGGGAATCTCACACTGGCCACAGGACGCTGGTCGGACGGGCGTGATGGTGAGTGGCGTTGCGCAGGACTCTTCGGCGGACAAAGCGAATATTCGGGAAAATGACACCCTGCTGCAGTTCGACGGAAAGCCGCTTAAGGATTTTGATCAGTTGATTGAATCACTGAAAGCGTTTCGGCCGGGCGACGAGGTGACATTTCTCATTCAGCGATTTGGAGGGCAACCTTCGATTGAAGTCAAAGTCAAACTCCAGGGATGGTATGAACGGTGATGGTGTCTCCTGCTTCCTCGCGAAGACGCAAGCCTGTCCGTCAGTTGCACCGCGTCGTTTCCGGCGGTCAAACTGGAGTCGATCGCGCGGCGCTGGACGCCGCGCTGGCGGCGGGGATTGAAATTGGAGGCTGGTGTCCCCGTGATCGACGGGCGGAGGATGGAATGATCCCCCTTCGTTATCCGCTCCAGGAAACGGAATCCCGATCATACGCTGTGCGAACCGAATGGAACGTGCGTGATTCCGATGGCACGCTAATTCTGGTTTTGGACCGGATATCGAGCGGCACGCGGCTGACTGTCGATTCGGCAAAGGCCTTAAACCAGCCACTGCGAATTGAATACCTGTGCGTGGCGAACTCAGGGCTGCTCAAAGAAGACCTGTCCCTTGAGAAGCGTGTCGCCGACGTGGCGGACTGGATTCATTTACACCACGTTAAATCCCTCAACGTCGCTGGCCCGCGGGGCAGTTCACATCGGGATGTTTATCGAAAAGCGTATGACTTTCTGTCTGAGTTATTTGCCATGTTCCAGCGTTCTGAGACCTCGAAGAAGCGTTGACGAAGAACACATTTTGATTTCGTGATCTATTGGGCCGTCGCAGGCGATATTTGTCATCTGCTGAATAAAATGGGAGTTTGTCGTAAAATGGCACAGCCGATCTCATGTGGGTTTCTCATCGTGCGCGGGAAGCCGATCGAATCCTTCTTGTTGATGAAACACAGCCGCCGGTGGGATCTTCCAAAGGGGCATGTGGACGAAGGCGAAACCGAATTGGAATGCGCCCTTCGCGAACTCCACGAAGAGACCGGAATCTCCGCCGACGACATCGAAATAGACCCCACGTTCAGCTACGAAAATCGTTACATGGTGAATCAGAGACGGTATGGCGGAACAGGATTGGTCGAAAAGAAACTGCTGGTCTACCTGGCGTGGCTGAAACATCCCGTGCAGATCAAGGTCACGGAACATGACGACTTTCGCTGGTTCAACTGGAGTCCGCCCCACAAAATCCAGCATCTGACAATTGATTCCCTGCTGGAAACCCTTGACCGGCATCTTCAATTTTCGTGACAAAGCACCAGACCATTTGCATCCGCCAAGGAAAACTTCCGTGCTGACGATTCTCCGGGGTGCCATGCTGATTCTTTCAGGCATGCTGCTCAACACCGCGATCGCCGATGATCCAGCTGCTGGAGGCGGCCAGCTGAAGATTATTGGGACGCATCAAAAAAAACCGCAGCCAGGATCAATCCGTCATAAGAGCGGTCTTGTGTTATCCGGGCTGTGTTCCAGCGAAACTCAGCTCAATCCCGACTTTCCCGGCACTGCTCTTGAAATGCGCATGGTTGATCAGGGAGCGCGGCAGATTTTTGCGTCGAATCGACAGGCGGAAGTTCCCGTCATTGATGAATCACAATGGCCGGTGCTGACGTTTACGATTCCACAGAAGAACAAGTCCCGCTCTGCATTGCCCCAGGGATTTCCAGTGATGGGGCCATTTGATGGAGACGGCATCGCCAACGGCATCATCCATTTACCCAATGGCAAGTCGGATGATATCAGCGTCGGGATCATATCGATCAACGACATGTTTGCAGAAGTACGATCACTCACACACAGCTGGAACTATGCCGTGGGTTTTGATGCGATACCGCGCGACAAACTTGTCAGCATCCTGAGGCACGTACCCGAGTTTAGTACAAATGCCTATCGTCGGCTGGAACTGATCCGCATGCTGATCAAGGGCAAACGATTGCCTGAAGCTTTACAGTTGCTGGACTCGCTGCGAGAGGATTTTCCAGGACTTAAGGCTCCGGCGGATCAATATCAACTGTTAATTCGTGAGGCGTTGGCGCGGCAGTTTACGGCGATATTCGAACAGCGCAGTCAGGTTGGGCAACATCGTCTCGCCGCCAATGGGGCACGACTCCATCCGCGGCACGACCTGACCCCCGAAACTCTCGTGCGAGTTGGCCAAATGGTGGACCGGTACGACGATCTGGAGCAGCGAATCCGCTCGATTCGACTCGCGCTGCCGGACATGGCCGGTTCGCTGAACGACGCCGCGCTCCGCACTCAGGCACAACAGGCCGTTCGCGTTGTCCTGGATCAGCTGGATTTCGATTCTGTTGATCGCTGCACGGCTTATGAACTCATCGCCGATGCCGCTGACCTGTCGCCGCCAAGCAAGCTCGCGATGGCGATCTCGGGCTGGCTCATGGGAGCCGAACATTCCGTCCAGAACCTGGCCGAAGCATTGGCGTTGTTTGAAGGCAGACTAATTGTCAAAGATTTTTTGAACACCAACGACACGGAAGTTGAAGAACGCCGCAACCTGATTGACCGTTTGATCAAACTGGAGGGCATGAGCGCAGATCGTGCTGCGGCGATTATCCGCAACGCGCCGTCACCGGTGCCGGTTATGATTTCGACTGAATCCGCCGGTGCGATTGGCCGATTTCAGATCATAGAGACGCCGACTTCTGCCGGAGCAATCGGATTTGTGCCGCCGGAATACCATGAATCCCGCCAGTATCCCGTGGTCATTGCATTCCCCGGCGAATTTGCAAATGCTCAGAACTATCTCTTGTGGTGGCAGACGCAGGCCGAACAGACCGGAACCATTATTGTCATTCCGCAATTGGACGCGAAGATCGACTATGGGGCGTCGATGACCGAACATACGCGGTTCCTGAATTTCCTGCGGCAGTTAAAGCTGGGACTGCGGATTGATGATGATCGCGTGTTCGTGGCTGGTCATGGCATCGGGGGTGAAATTGCGATGGACATGGCGACGTCGCACCCGGATCTGTTTGCCGGAGTCGTTTCCATTTGCAGTCTCGGGCGGCGACACCTGCAGTGGACGGCATGGAATGCGGTCGATGTTTCGTGGTACGTGGTAATCGGAGACAGTCAGGGGGGCTGGTACGAACGAGTCGGCATTCTGCTTTCGAAACTGATGAAACGCGCAGACGACAGTCGCAAGTACTGCGACGCGATGATCGTCAAGTATCCGAATCGGGGACCGGAAAGTTACTTCGAAGAGGCGGATGATATCTTTGCCTGGATGGACGTTCATCGCCGCGTTCGCTTTCCGGAATTCATCAGCGCCGACATTCTGAGAAGCACGGACCTGAGCTGGTGGTGGTTGCAGCTGGAGTCAATTCCGTCACAGTTCACAAAACTTGACGAACCCAGTCGGCCAGGTGACGATGGATTTCGCCCTTCGTCATTGAAGGCCCGCCGGACTGACAGGAAATTCTCGGTCGAACATCTGCCAGGAAATCAATGCTCCGTTTTGCTGTCACCCGAGATGCCGAATTTCGATATCCACCAGCCGTACCTGATAACGAGCGGTCGAAAGCGAGTGACCGTCAACTGGGATCCCGACATTCGCGTCCTGATGGAAGAATACCACCGTACGGGAGACCGCAGCCGCCTGTGGTTCATGAAAATCACACTTGCAGATTAGCGAAAGACTCGCGACGCTCTCGCTGAGTGTTTAGGCGAGCGGAAGAAACAGGATTACCAGGGATATCGCGTCGCCCAGGGAATCCGACCTGAGACAGGGCGGACTACGTAGGCAGATCTGTCCTCAGATCTGCTTCCTTTGGCGTGCTTCAGTCGCACGCGTCCGATCGACCCAATGACTCGCCGATGGGCAATTTCTTTCCTGCCGCTCGCCTTACCGCAGATGAAACGCACGTGGAATCAATTCCGCGAGTACGATCGTCTCGGGCACAGTGCCCTCCGGCTGATTGACATCGTCCAGCAGGACAAGCATTTGTGGATTGAATTCCACGAGAAATTGCCGACACGCTCCGCACGGTACGGGGGAGCCTTCCAGAGAGACGCAAATGGCCGTGAATCCGGAGAATCCCTGTGAGATCGCAGAACTGATAGCCACACGTTCGGCGCAAATCGTCAGTCCGAATGAGGCGTTCTCAACATTGCAGCCGACAATCACAGTGCCATCGACGGTCAGCACAGCGGCACCGACCTGAAAGCGGGAATAGGGTGCCCAGGCTCGACGGCGCGCCAGTCTCGCTTCAGTCTGCAATATAAGCCATTGGGGGCAGGCAGAATCGAGATTCATCAGGCGGCATGCTCTGGTTTTTGGAAGCGTCTCACGCACACATAGCAGCGGCTATTCGGGCGGCAATTCCTTCACTGCGGACCGGACCGATTCCTGAGCTTCCAATTTCCAGTCGATCTGAGGAGCGTCTGCCCAAAGTTGTTCCAGATTGTACAGCGCGCGGCCTTCTGCGGTGAACACATGCAGCACAACGTCGCCGTAGTCTGTCAAAATCCAGTTGCCTTCGGTCCGATAGCCTTCAATACTCAATCGACGGTTGCCATCTTCGCGTTTGAGTTTTCGGTTCACCTCATCCGCGATCGCGTGCATCTGTCGATGGCTGGTTCCGGTGACGATCACAAAGAAATCGACAATCGATGTCACACGGGTCAGATCCAGCACAAGTATGTTCTGGCCACGCAGTTGATCGGCGATTGTCGCTGCGGCAACAGCGTTGGCTCGACTGAGCTGATACAACTCCTGTGAACGCGGAGCCGCGATCTCAGGCGGTTCGAGCATTGACGGTATCGGATTCTGCGTGTTTTCGGATGTCATTTCGGAGGGGACTCGCAAGTCTGAAAAATATCAATGCCCCGGAGTGTACAGCGATTCGCTGCCGGAAACAACAAACGAACAGCAGAAGCTCGCCAACGTGCTGGATCCCCAGCGTTCAAGTCAGAAAAATGACAACGGTTTGAGTCAAAGAAATGCCAACGACAACGAGGAAGCAGGCAAAAAAAACCGAGGCCTTTTGAGCCCCGGTTCATTGTGAGACAGGATTGTCTTCGGTACGAACAATCAGGTCGCGTGTTCTTCATTGTAGGCAAAGCACATGCGGATCAGATGTGAGACATTATCGGCTCGCATCTTGTCATTGATCCGGGCACGATGCGCCTCCACGGTCTTGGTACTCACGCCAAGCTCCTGAGCAATCTCGCGACTGGACAGTCCGTCCACAACGTGGTCAAGCACCTGACGCTCTCGCCCGGTGAGCCGGTCGATACTGTCTTCGGTTTCCACAAGTTCGTCTTCAAAGACTTCGCCATCAACCTCATAAAAGTAAGCATACGCGCGAGCAACCGCTGCGACAAGAGCTTCGATCTTGACGGGCTTGCAAAGAAAGTCGAAGGCACCGTTTTTCATAGCGCGGACGGCCATCGGGACGTCTGCGTGACCCGAAATCATCACGATTGGAAGTTCAAAGCCGTCTTCAGCCAGTTTGTCCTGCAGTTCAATTCCGCTCATGCCAGGCAGACGCAGATCCAGAATCAGGACACCAGGCACAGGTTCTCGATAATCACGATAAAACTCCATTGCTGTCATGTAATCACGTACGGCAACTTTGAATTCGCCCAACGCTTCAACCAGGGACGCTCTCACCGCTTCATCGTCTTCAACAAGGAAAACGGTAAATGGTTTGCGTTTCTTGACCTGTTGAAATTCCGTTAACGGCGCGGGCTTCTTTTCAAGTCGCTTTCCAGTTCTGCGTTTCCGCTGCATCGTTCAGTTCTCCAAAAAACGGGGGAAATGGACATCTTTAAAGAGTCAGATTAAAGAGTCCCTCCCCCCGATAAGCGGGACACTCTACCAGACCGTGGTGAGACGAAAAGCAACAGGCACCAATCTCAATGCAGGTGATTCGATTCCCGCAGTTCATCCACAGTCAACGTTTGCCAACTCAGCAAACCGGATTGCCGAAGTCATACACCTATACTCATCCAAATTCTATGTGTACGACAAGGTGGTCAGCAAGTCACCATAATTCTTTTTTTAATATTCTAAATGAGGGTAAGCCCGCATGTCCCCAACCATATCAGTTGCGTGATCTGCATTCGCCCGTTCGTATTCGACACACACACGTACGACGACGATCCCCGGAAAGACTCACACGGGGAGCAGGACGCGCAGCGAAAGATGCCAGATCGTTCCCACCGTCGGCATTGGGCGCGCACATTCCAGCCCGACTTACGCTCGTCTAAGAACTCAACCGTGCCTCCCACACCGCAATGAAGACTTGCTCTCAGATGGACGGCCTCAGTTGCATGGCATCAAGAATTTTCTGACAGGCATCAGATCTATTGAGAGCGTAAAAGTGGATTCCCGGCACTCCAGCTGCTCGTAACTCTTCACACTGGTGAATTGCATGCTCAACGCCGATGTCAAATTGAGCCTGCGGGTTGTCCTTGACGGCTTCCAGTCGATCAGCCAGATCATCGGGAAAGACTGTACCACACATCGCCGTGATTCTTTTGATCCGAGCGAAGTCGGTGATCGGCATGATGCCAGGAACAATTGGGACATGTATTCCCCGTTTTTCACAGTGGTCACGAAAGGCAAAGAAATTGCTGTTCACAAAAAACAACTGCGTGAAAACGGCATCTGCGCCAGCATCGACCTTTCGTTTCAGATTTTCGAGATCGATCTCCATCGTTGCGGCTTCCTGATGTTTTTCCGGATAGCCCGCGACCCCGATTCCCATGTAGGGATGCGATTGTCGAATAAGTTCCACCAGTTGATTCGCATTACTAAGGCCGCCTTCCGCTGTGGAAAATGATTGTTGTCCGGTTGGCGGATCGCCGCGCAATGCCATCACATTCTGAATCCCATGGGCGGCGGCAAGCTCCAGCCAGTTCCGCAGTTCCTCACGAGACGCCCCCACACAGGTAAAGTGCGTCATCGCCGTGCGGTGAAAGTCAGACTGAATCTCGCGGCACCAATGCAGAGTCCGATCCTGCGTGGAACCTCCAGCTCCATATGTACAGGAAACGAACGACGGTTCGTAGTCAACCAGCGTACGCAGATTCCGCCTTAACGCTTCATCTCCGTCAGACGTTTTGGGTGGAAAGATCTCGATAGAAAGTACAAACGGGCGGGACTTGAATAGCTGAGGAAGACGCATACTGATCAGACTCAAAACAGGAGGTACGAATACGACGCTGAAAACTACCATACTTCAACGCTTTTCAAAACCGGAAGTAATTCAGGTCGGCGTCAGACGGACCGTATTCTCAAGAAGCCACACAATGCCGATTGCGAATCCGAAATTACTTCTAAGCGCATACTGGGGCGGAATCGTATCCCAAGCCTGCACATTGAACCTAGCGAGTTTTGAGTCGCAGGCGATGATTCGCATTAGTTTTTGCTTCAGATCAATTTCCAGGGACCAGAGTGCCCCCAACTGTCGTGGCGGGAATTTTCGAAAATCCGGGTCTCTGTAATGCCGCTGATCTGCGTGCCGCTTGCAGTTCGATGCCATGCGAAATCTGTTGTATTACTCGATGGAACGCTGATCATCGCCCGGAAATCCTGAGCCAGCACAGTGTTTTCCTGAGAGATCGGCCTTTTGTACTTTCAGATTCCGGCTACGATCCTGGATCTTCTCTTCCCGTCGCTTTCACTGAGATTCAGGTCAACACTTCGCACCGCAATGCCACCGCCCCATGATTGTGACTGATTTTGGACTTGTTCTTCGAAGGATCGCCGTCGCTATGAATTCTACGCCAATGCGGCAATGGTATCGAATCTCTGCAATGATGTGGCTAGTTCTGTTCGCTGGCGGATGCAACTCGCAGAGCGAAAGAAACAGGGTAGACAGCGAACCCAAAGCAGTGGCAGAGATCAGCACTCGGGACCGATTACGCCTGACTCTGGCAGATGCGGCGGCCGCTGGCATCCATCTTTTCGATCTGAAGCTGATCCGGGAAGACATCATGACGCTGCAGGAAAAGGAACCAGAACTGGCCGCCGCTCTACTGTCAGACCTTGACCGTGTCGAGGCGCTGCCAAAGACAGAACACCTCGCCAAGGCCAAAATTGGACGGGAAATGTACGAACGCATCAAAATTTCCAGGTAATCACGTGCGTCAATCCTCCGACAGATTCCGGATTGTCACTTTGGGTCGAAACAGGATTGAATGCAGTACCAGAACCGGTAGATTTCGTTAGTTCAACACTAGTTCTTACAACTGCGGAGTCAAAAATGCTTAAGAAGTTCATGCTGGCCGTGGCGGCCTGTTCGCTGGTTCTGGTACTCAGCGGGTCTGAAGCGAGCGCCCGTTCCCGAGACTGCTGCTGCAAGACACAGCGGGTCAAAGTTCAAAAGGTGCGATGCCCGAAGCAAAAATGCAGGATGCAGCACTGCTGCGAGCCAACGTGCTGCACGCCTGTTTCCGCCTCAGCATGCGCCTCTGGTGCATGTGGAGACGTTTCTGGCGTGCAGTCTATGACGCCCGTTCCGGATTCTGCCCTGACGCCAACGGGCACCGCTGAAGAAGCACCTGTGGAAAGTCCATCGCCTTCGGCGGCGGATGCCGTGAAACAGTAAAATCCTGCGCGTGCCCTCGGTCATAGAAGCTCGATCGATCCATCGGTCGAGCTTCTTTCATTCCGCGAACTCAGCGGGACTTTTCGGAAGATTTCCTGGAAGTCTTCGCTCCTTTTTCATCGGATTTTTCAGCCGCATCGTCGGCTTCCTCCGGGACTCCGTAGAGCGGCAGATGACGGTAGTAGACCTCCAGCGTCATCGTGCAGAGACAGGTCATATACAGTCGCCCCGCACTGGCTCCGTGGGCGTCGGCGAGGTTCCAGCTACCAGCGGCATGACCTTCCTTAATTTGAGAGTTCACAAGACGGTCTCGCATCACAGAATTCCACTTTTCCCAGTGATTACCACCGTAGTGCAGCATGACCTGCGTGGCATAGTAATTGTAATACATGTTGCTATTGTCTGGACCCAAGGCGCTCAGCCGATCGACCCCCAGCTTCAGGCGCGGCTCCTCACGGGACATCCCCGACAACATGCGACACACCAGTCCAATAGCGGTTGTCGATGGTTTTCCTTCCGGAGTTCTGTATCCATACATTCCTTTTTCGTCCTGTACCTGGTTCAGGAAGAGATTCGCACCTCGAACCGTATTGGGGTTGACGGGAATTTTCGCATGCACGGCACTCTTCAGCGCCATCACCTGCCAGCCCAGGATTGATGTATCTCCATCAGAGCCTGGCGTATATCCCCAGCTGCCATTCGTCCGATGCTGCGCATTCGAGATGAAATTGATCGCCGCCAGCGCCGCCGGTTCGATCTGACGCATTACGGCTAATCGTTTTCGGTTGTTCCCGCGATCTTCCTCATTGCCTTTGTTGTCTTTGACTTCCTGCTGCAGCATCGCGAGTGTTTCACACAATGCCGTCGTGGCGATTGCATGAACATACATGCTGCTCTTCTCCTGCGGGCCGCGCAGGTCGAGCCCCGACGCCGACGCGCTGGAATGTGCGAGTAAATACTGGACGCCTTTTAGAACCGACTCCTGGAAATCACCTTCAAAGGGAGTATGGCCAGCTCCCAGCATCGCCAGAATTGCCATCCCCGTAGCCCCGTTGCGGCTGTCGTGGCCCAGCGTACCAGGTTGTGAACAGCTTCCTTTGCATTCGCCCCCAGTATGATCATAGCTCCAGCCTCCGTCCGGCATCTGATGTCGTTGCATCCATTTCAGGCCTTCCGTGACGGCTTTTTCGCTGGCGGCCGATCCTCCCATTTTGGCGACCATCGCAGAGCGGCCCGCTTTGCTGCGGCCCCCCATTTCTGACGCCGTCTTGGCGGAGAAAGACTTGCTGTTCAGGTCAATCGTGGACTCAAGCTGTGCCAGTTGAAGATCATTGATATCGACATCCACGACATCCATGCTTTCCACCAGAGAATCCACGACTGTCTCCGATGGTTCCTCCGAGTCATCCAGCTCAACAAGCTGTTCCACTTCCATCATCTCCAGCTCTTCAGTGTCCGACGTCTCGGGCTCGAAAGAGCTGGTGATCATTACGAAGTCTTCTTTTTTCATGGAAGGCAGAAAGATAGCGGCAAGTACAAAAAGAATGCCACCATGCACAGCGGCGTTCGTGGCCAGAACCGCAAGCCGACGTCGCTGAGCGGCGTCGGGGTGGAAAAACTGATGAACGCGGGCGGCGAATGTCAGTGGCCCCGGATCAGGTTCCTCCTCCGACTGTAATTGGGGCACATCCGGAACATCGTCCGGGTCCGGAAACGCTTCATCCGTTGATCCGACCTCTTCCGCAGTGATCATCGAACGCGGTGCCTCCAGAACGGCCGTCCCGCCTGCGAACAATCCTCCCGCAACGGGAGACGTTATGCCCTCAAATTCCGAAGAGGTCACGGGTTCGCAAAAATTGCGGACAACTTCCAGTTCAGCGGCCAGCACGTCGTAAAACCCGTCAGCCCTGGCATCTGGAAGATCGACGAGCGGAATCTCAAAGACATCCTTGCCATCCGATACGATCGTCCGGTCCCGATGTGACGGTATGTAAAACCCGTCAGCACATGCTTCTTCCACGTCACTGAGCGGGACCAGGTAGAAGTTTGTGCCGTCCGATACTGTGATCTTCTGTTCGCTCATTCGGATTCTCCCGGTTTGATCTGCTGGCGACGGGCTTTCCAACCTCCGCCTGTCGGTTTTTCATCGGTCGATTTTTGCACTGGATCAATTATTGCGGGCTCAAGCACTGCGGGCTTCCGTTCAGCAGGTTGTTTTTCCGCAGATTTTTTTCCCACTGGCTTTGTCTCCGCCGACTGTCGTGCCACAGGTGCCGACACTTTGGTCGGTTGAGCGGCCTTTAACGCTGGAGGGGGCGAAGCAGCGGCGGCCTTTGGCTTTTCCGGAACTGATACCGCACCTGGTTCGCTGCCGAATGAATTTTTCAGCAGCCCTTCAGCGATCCGATCGGTCCAGTAAGCCAGTTGCTCCGCAGACAGACCGCTGTCTCGTTCGATCGTCAACTCAGCAGAAGTTCCGACGGTCGGCACAGTGGCCGAGACCTGAAGACATCCGTCTTCGCTGTAGTTGAAGAAGACATCGACCGGGGTCGCGGCGGGAAGATTCGGCGGAAGGTCTCGCACGACACAGTTACCGATCAGCGTCGAGTGCCTTCCAGCGTCATCACCACCCTCGACGATCTTGACGGAAACACTGGACTGGTTTTGACGCGAAGTCGCAAATCGTTTGCCTTTTTTCACAGGCAGGCGAGAGTTGCGGGGAATCATGATCGACCGTCGCTGCCCGCCCGAATCCTTGTCCACACCAAGCAGACCAAGGTCATGGGAACTCACATTCTGCACGGTGATATCTGAGTTCAGACGCTGTTCGGTTGAAAGCAAAATACCCGCATAGATCGCCGCTCCATGCGCCACCGATTCGTCAGCAGAAAGCGATCGATCCACTTTGAGATTCGATTCCGACTCGAGCATCTCCTGAACCATCGTCATCCGTGAAGAACCACCCACCAACAAAAGTCGTGAAACGTCTTTCCAGGTCCGTTTTGCTTCTTTCAAAGCCTTGCGCGTCGTCATTAAAGTTCGGTCGATCAAATCTCCTGTGAGATTTTCGAACTCACTGCGATCCAGCGAGACCTGAATTCGACGGCCGTCCATTGCAAATCTGATGACAACATTGTCCCGCTGTGACAGCGATCGTTTGGCATCTTCCGCCTCCGTTAGCAGGCGTTGCCGATTTGCGGGATCTTTTCTGGGATCGACACCGTATTGAATGATGAACTGTTCGGCCACAAAATCCACAATCCGGTTATCCCAGTCCATACCACCCAGATAGACGTCCCCGGCAGTGGAAATGGCGGTGTAGTTGTTGCCAAGGATTTCCATCAGAGTAACGTCAAATGTTCCTCCGCCAAGGTCATAGACGAGAACCGTTTCCAGCGAGTCCGTTCGTCCATCCGCACGCACGAAGCCACGTTGAACCCCGTATGCCAGCGCTGCGGCAGTCGGTTCGTTGATGATGTCCACCACATTCAGACCAGCGAGGCGTCCGGCATCCTGAGTCGCCTTACGTCGTGGCTCATTAAAATACGCCGGCACGGTCACAACACACTGATCGATGTGCCCCAGGCGATTGATAGCATCGACCTTGAGCTTGCTTAGAATCAGCGCCTCGACAACTTCGGGAGGCAGCTGCATTCCGGCCACCGAGATTCGAAAGTCCTTCTTTCCCAGCTCCCGTTTGGCATACTGTACCACACGATCCGGTTCGTATTCTGCGGCCTTGACGGCTTCTTTGCCCACGACAATGCTGTTGCGATCAAAAAACACAGCACTCGGCGTCGTCGCGTCGCCTTCCAGATTCTGCACGGTACACGGACGACCGGCGGTGTCCAGATGCGCAACGATCGATGTCGTCGTTCCCAGGTCGATTCCGACCGCAAGGTGATTTCCAGAAGTGGTCAAGTCACAGGTCCAGCTGGATTGGAAGAAAGAGTCAGTAAATCACGGGGATCAGATCCGTCCCCAATACTGCCTTCCGAGACTCGACGTATTGCTTCTGCGCCGCTTCGTTCGGAATTGTGCGTTAAAAAAAGCGTTCACCTTTGCACGGCAACCTGAAATGTACAGAAAATCGGCTAACATGCGAGCGAATTCGGTCAACTTCCGGGTACTTCAGTCGGACCATTTTACTTTTAGTGGCGTAGCGTTCGGATCCAGTGAATCCGCTCCTGCCAGTCTATCGAAGCGGCGTTTGGAATTCCCGAACTCTGTTCGTTCTGAGCAACTCCTTGCGATCGGCAATCGATTCTGGTCATTTACCGCAGTTTGCCATCTATCAATTTCTGCCACGATTTCAAAGTTCTGCCGGTTTATGTCCGCATTCTCTCGTCAATCCCTGGGCAACACTCGTCTCGATCAGGCTCTCGGGGGAGGGCTTATTCCTGGAACATTGACCGTGGTCATGGGAGCGACCGGGATCGGCAAGACACAACTGGGATTGAGCTACGGGCATGCTGGCCTTCAACAAGAAGGTCAGACCGGCATTCTCTTTGATCTGACCACACGTGGCGACTCACAAAATCAGCCGGAATATGCCGACCGCATGTTCGGCTGGAAACTGCGGCCAAGGACGATCGCCGACCATTTTGACCCCGCCGTTGTCTGGGATCGTGATCAGATCCGATCGGATTACTTCCATGCCTTTCATCGCGGGGGACGGCGTGTCACAATTGGAGACATGCAGCCAGAAGAATGGATCGAATTCAAGGCCGACCTCATGCGCCGTCTGGACCAGACGATCGCGTTCTTTTACGGCAACTTCGTGCATGGCGTCCGCCGCTGCATCGTCGATGGCGTGGAACCAACGACGAAAGATGCCGATTCGTTCCAGTTTCATCTGTTCGATTACATCTATCATCAGGTACTGCGCAAGGATCACGACTGGCTGGCGCGGGATTTGTTCCGGGTTCATTTCCGACAGCAGGAACCCCAAGTGATGGCACATCCGTATGACTACACGGCGATTGGCGGGATGTTGCTCTATACAAGTCATGAAGTGATGCTGGACGATTTGATCGCTCGTCCGATTCAATCCGGTGACGTGCTTTCCAACGCCAACACCATCCTGCTGATGGGGAAGACGCGCGATGGCAACCAGATTGGACGAGCGATGTACGTCGCCAAGCATCGTGGCAGTGCCTGTGAGGACACAATTCTGCCGTATCGCATCACGGAACACGGACTGGAATTTGACGAACAATGAATACTGACGCACTGCACAACAGCCGCTTCATGAAAGCCATCCGCCGTGAGGCCGTCGATACGACCCCGCTGTGGATCATGCGGCAGGCTGGACGCTATCTGCCGGAATACATGGCCGTCCGCAGCAAAGTAACGTTCATGGAGTTGTGCAAGACTCCTGAACTGTCGTGCGAAGTCACCGTCACCGCGCAGCAAGTGCTCGGTGTCGATGCGGCCATTCTGTTTGCCGATCTGCTGCCGATTCTCGAGCCGATGGGGATTGATCTCGAATACCAAAAGGGTGAAGGCCCGGTCATTCACAATCCTCTGCATACCGGTCGCGATGTTGATCGACTTCGCGCGCTCGAAACAATGGAGAGCGTCGATTACGTCTTTCAGGCCATTCGCCTGATCCGCCGCGCGCTGCCAAATGATATTCCGCTCATCGGTTTCGCCGGAGCACCGTTTACGCTGGCGTCCTACTGCATCGAAGGCGGAGGTTCGAAAAACTACGTCCGCACCAAGTCGCTGATGTACAACGATGAGAGTGCCTGGAATGTGCTCATGAGTCGTCTTGTGGACACCGTGATTCTCTATCTGCAACAGCAAATTGCGGCCGGATGTCAGTGCGTCCAGGTCTTTGACAGTTGGGCGGGCTGCCTGTCGCCATCCGACTATCGACGCTACGTCCTGCCGCATACAAAACGCCTGATTCAGTCAGTCAGACCACATGCGCCTGTGATCAATTTTCTCAATGGCAATCCGGCGCTGTTGCCTCTGCAGCGTGAAGCCGGAGGCGATGTGATGGGAATTGACTGGCGATCGCAACTGGATGAAGCATGGAACACTCTGGGGCATGACGTGGCGATTCAGGGCAACATGGATCCCGTGTCAATCTATGCCGACCTGCCGGTGTTGAAGCAACGAGTCGGGGATGTCCTGAAGCTTGCGGGTGGCCGACCGGGGCATATCTTCAATCTCGGACACGGTGTGATGCCCGACATGAATCCGGATCATGTCAAAGCCGTGGTGGAGTATGTTCATGAACTGGGGGGTCAGCGGTGACGGATTCCGCTCCCAGCCCTGCCACCAGACCAGCCCTCCGCGTTGCGGTGATTGGTGGTGGCATCACGGGACTTGCGGCTGCTCACCGGCTGGTGTCGCAATCGGACAGCGTCCAGGTTGTCCTGTTGGAATCGTCGCGTCGGCTTGGTGGAATCATTCGCACGGAATCGGCGGACGGCTTCCTAATGGAACTCGGCCCGGATTCTTTCATCACCAACAAACCCGCCGGACTGCAGTTGTGTGATGAGATCGGTTTCACAGACCAACTCATTCCCACCGATTCGCAATTCCGCCGCTCGCTCGTTCTGCGGAACGGCAAACCAGTGGAAGTGCCTGAAGGATTCATGCTCATGGCACCATCAAAGCCGTGGGCGATTCTGACGACACCGATTCTGTCTCTGGGCGGCAAGCTGCGTTTGCTGAGCGAAGCGTTCAGGTCGCGCCGAACAATCTCCGACGACGAAAGTCTGGCCAGCTTTGTGCGTCGCCGATTCGGGCAGCAGACGCTCGAACGCCTTGTCCAGCCGCTGGTTGGCGGGATTTACACGGCCGACCCGGAAAAACTCAGCCTGCGAGCCACCATGCCGCGTTTTCCGGAGATGGAGGAATCTCACGGCAGCGTGATTCGCGCGACTCTGGCTCAGACGAAAGCCAGCCGCACGAAGGCATCCGGCGCTCAGGCGAAAACTGACACCTCCGGCAGCGGCGCGCGGTATGGCCTCTTCGCGACAGCAGCCGGTGGCTTGAGCGATTTGATTTCCGCGATCGAACGAGCGCTGAAGAAAAGCGGTCGAGTCGAAGCACGCCTCGGGGCTCAGGTCGTAGCGATCGATAAACCGAACGACTCAAATCCACAATGGACCGTTCGCCTTGCCGATCAAAGGCCGATGGCATTCGATGCCGTGATTGTGACGCTCTCAACTCACGCCGCCGCAAGGCTACTGCAAAATTCCATCAGCCTTGAACTGAGCGCCAGTTTGCGCGCTATCGAATACGCTTCCAGCGCGATTGTCGTCAGTGGACATCAATTGTCCGACTTCAGTCATCCCATGGATGCTTTCGGACTGGTCGTTCCGACGATTGAAAAGCGAAAAGTTCTGGCCATCAGTTTCTCCAGCCGCAAATTCCCCGGTCGAGCGCCGGAAGGGCAGATTCTCTTGCGCACATTTGTGGGCGGAGCTATGCAACCGGAAATGCTGGATTACGACAACGACGCGATCGCAGGCTTTGTGAATGACGAGATGAAAGCGATATTCGGCATGAAGACGGAACCGCTCTTTAGTGAAGTCATCCGCTACGAAAACGCGATGCCGCAATACTATGTCGGTCATCTCGATCGAGTCGCCCGGATTGAAGCCATGGTCGCGGAAACACCTGGACTCTACCTGGCGGGCAGCGGCTATCGCGGCGTGGGAATCCCCGACAGCATCGCCAGCGGACGCTCGGACGCAGACCAACTTTTGAACAGAAGCCACTCAGCAATGACTCCTTGTTGACTTAGTGAGCGGCAAGGCGCTAGCCGCCGGTGATTGTTTGCAAACACCGAAAAGAACCGGCGGCTAGCGCCTTTTAAAGTTGCGATATTCATCAGGGAAACGGTGTGATCTTGGCTGAATCTGGCGGGGCCGAAGAGGTGACGTTGACAGTTCAACAAATTGCGGCGCACACTCATCCGCTGTTGGGCTCGACCGACCCGGCGACGGGTCGTAGTCCGGCGAATGGTGCGTTTTCGCGCACGCCAGCCGATGCCTATGCCAGCGAGTTCACCCCGGAGCCCATTTCGCCGGTCACCGTGGGGACCACGGGCGGAAGTCAGCCTCACACCAACATGCAACCCTATTTGTGTGTTGATTTCATCATTTCCCTGTTCGGGATTTTCCCGTCACCAAATTAAGGACAACCTCATTATGGCAGATCTATTTGTTGCCGAGATTCGCATCTTTCCATTCAATTTCGTACCCAGAGGTTGGGCCTTCTGCAATGGGCAGCTCCTGCCACTGTCGCAGAACACGGCGCTGTTCTCGCTCCTGGGGACTACCTACGGAGGCAACGGTCAATCGACTTTCGCACTGCCCAACATGCAAGGCAATGCGCCGATGCATCCCGGTCAAGGGCCGGGGCTGTCGCAGCGCGACCTCGGCGAAGTTGGTGGTACCGAGACAGTGACGCTGCTGACGACAGAAATTCCCGCGCACTCCCACGGGGCCGAGATGAGCATCCGTCCGGGAGACGGCCTCAACCCGACTGGGCTGGCCCCCGGCACGGGAAACAACATGTACATCGACAATAATAATAGTTTGGTGCAAATGGCCGCGCTGCCACCTGCGGGCGGCAATCAGCCACACAATAACATGATGCCGTACCTGACCTTGAACTTTAACATTGCCTTGCAGGGTGTGTTTCCGCCACGGCCTTAATCGAGTCACGCGGATCGGCCGCGGTGCTTCTCGCCGGATGCGCCGCGAAGCGATGCCGTTTCTCGATCGAATCGACGTCAATATGCGTCGCGAAGTCTTAGGACGCGTACAAAAACAACATCCCGATTTGTACGATGGACTTCCAGTCCGTCGCGGGTTTTCGACGGACTGGAAGTCCGTCGTACGGAAATTGTTTTTGCACGCGTCCTGAGCGCGCGGGTTCGTCGTGTCAAGTACAGTCGGAAACTCTGGGTAAGCCTGTTGCTTTTTGTCGCGTTGCGGAGTAGTCTCAGCCATGAAATCGTGGAGTGGATTTGTCGGCAGACGCGAATTCGTCGGCGGCCCTTCTGCATTCCTCAGAAACACACGCCCAGTTGCGTCTTTTAGGCGAGCGGCAGATGGTGCCATACTCAAAAAGAAGCCCGGCTTCTTCAAGAAGCCGGGCTTCTGGTAGTAATTCGTTTTATGCCGCTCGCCCAACTGTAACTTCCTCGTCTTTTTAGTACTTGCTCCCTGTTTTACTATCTTGGGTTCTTATGAAGCAGTAATCGCAGAGATAAATTGGTCTCTTTACGTGCAGCAAACTCAATTCTCTATTTGGGCAGTGACATGAACAAGAAGTTTGAGTGGTTGAATTGGGTTCGAAGAAGCCTGTTCCGTCGGCAATCCAATCCAGGTGAGCGAAATCAGCGAATTCGCCGGAATCGCTTGCACAACCGCATTGCATTGTTTGAACTGCTTGAGACCCGGACATTGCTGGCCGCCGATATTGCGGTCACCAAAGTCGATAGCCTGTTCACGGACAACGACGCCGACACGGTGGCCGATCCGGGCGACACGCTGCAATACGACGTCACGATCACCAACAACGGTAACATGGATGCCACGGGGGTCGCGTTCAACGACACCGAGGACGGCAACACGACGTTGGTTGGCTCGGTGACGATCACGCCGATTGCCTTCGATGACACGTACAACCTGACTGGCAACACGCCGATCACGATCAATGCGGCTTCCGGTGTGCTCGCCAATGACATCGATCCGGATTCGACGACGCCGTTGAGCAACGTGGGCGTGACCGCTGTGGGACTCGATGTCACTGGGACGCAAGGCACCGTGTCGCTGAATACGGACGGCAGCTTCACGTTCACGCCAGCGACCGGCTTTACCGGCCTGACGACGTTCAATTACACAGCCCGCGATGCGGACAATCTGGACAGCGTTGTGACCGGCACCGTGACGATGAACGTCAGCGGCCTGATCTGGTATGTGGACAGCGGTTACGCGGGGGGCGGCAACGACGGCTCGTTCAACAAACCATTTACGACTCTCGCGCCGCTGAATACCGGTGGCGACCCCGACGGCGCTGGCCAAACGATTTTTGTCTATGAAAGCGGTTCGACCTACAGCGGCGGCATTGTGTTAGAGAACACGCAGTCGCTGATCGGCGAGAGCATCGGCCTGACGGTCAATGGCATGACGATCGGCGGTTCCGGCGGCAACCCGACGATCGCCACCGGTGCGGCCGCCAACGACGTCACGCTGGCGAGCGGCAATACTGTCCGCGGTTTTACCCTTGGCAACTCCAGCGGCTCGGCGCTCGCCGGTACGAGCTTCGGCACGCTGACCATCGATACGGTAACGATTAATACGAACGGTCAGGCATTGAATCTCGCCACTGGGGCGTTTGGCGGGGGCGCGGCGTTCACATCGATCACGTCCACCGGCGGCACCAATGGCATCAGCCTGACCAGTGTCACCGGCTCGGTCAATCTGGGCAGTGGTGCCCTGAGCGGCGCCAGCGGCCCGACATTCAACGTCAGCGGAGGCACCGTCTCGACCACCTATGCCGGCAACATTTCCCAAACAAATAACGCACTCCTCGTGAATGTCACCAGCGGCCACACCGGCACGGTCATCTTCAACACCGGCATGCTCAGCGCCACCAATGGCACCGGCATGCAGTTCAATAACGCCGACGGCACGTACGAGTTCAATGGCACGACCACGCTCAACTCCGCCAGTGCCGGGCTCGATATCGTTAGTGGCTCCAGTGGCACATTCACCTTTGGCACGGGCGCCTCGATCACAACGACCAGCGACTTTTCCTACGTCGAGTCTACCAGCACCGCGAACGTGACCTACAACGGCACGATCAACAAGACGACGAGTTCCGCGGCGGTGGTGATTGGCAGCAAGACCGGCGGCACGACCACATTCGGCGGCCAGATCACCGCGAACACTTCGGGTGCCACCGCCATCGACCTGAACAATAACAGCGGCGGCACGATCAACTTCACGGGCGGCCTCAGCCTGACGACGACGAGCGGCATCGGCTTCAACGCGACGGGCGGCGGCTCGGTCAGTGTCACCGGTTCCGGCAACACCATTACCTCGACCAATGCGACGGGCCTTAATGTCGCGAACACGACCATCGGTGCCAGCGATCTCATTTTCCAAAGCATCTTGGTGGGCAACAACAACGCCGGAGCGGACCCCGCCAGTGGCATCATTCTGAATGCCACCGGCAGCTTGGGCGGACTGACGATCACCGGCACCGGCGCGGCCGACAGCGGCGGCATCATCCAGCACACGACGGGCAGCGCCATCGTCGCCACCGACACGCAGGATCTGTCCCTGACGCGAATCAAGATCGACGTGCCCGGCAATCACGGCATCGACGCGCAGAACCTGCGCGGCACAGGGATGCTCGCCAACTCCTCGATCCTGGACTGGACGAACGCGACGGGCAACGGCGTCAACCTCGTCAACCTTAACACGAACCTGACCTCGTTCACTGTGACGGGGACGACCTTCAACGGGACGAACACGAGCAACGACGGCGTGTTCATGGAGGCGCAGGGCACCTCGAACATGGAGTTGTCGATCGAAGGTGGCTCGCTCTTCACCGAGATGTTTGGCGACGGCGTGCAAGTGAACGGCATCACCGGCGCGACCGGCGACGTGCGGGTGACCGTCAAGAACTCGACCTTCACCAACGCGGCCGCCGTCGGCAACGGCGGCATCTCCCTCCAGCCCTTCGGCGGCATCAATTTCTTCGCCCTGGTCGACACCAACATCTTCGACGACATTTTGCGCTCGAATACGACCCTCGGCGCTGTCACCGTTGGGAACGGCCTCACGGCCGATGCCGACATCACCATCCGGAACAACACGATCAACGATATCGAGGGAGCTCGCGGCCTCACCTTCACGGCGGACGGAACCGGCCAGAGTAGATTGCTTATTGACAACAACTCTATCGATCGCCTTGGCGCGAGCGACATTGGCATCTCGGTCAACCTGACCGCTGCCGCGACAGGGCACGTTACTGTGACGAACAACGACATCGGCCAGCAGGCGGCGCTCTGGACCACTGGCCCGTTCGCGAACTATGCCATCAACCTGGGAACACAAAATACCGCATCGATGATCGCGCTGATTAGCGGGAACGTAGTCGATGCCAATACAAGTCTCGAAGTGGTGCGCGTGTCGGCCACCAACACGTCGACCATGAACGCTACGGTCATTAACAACGATCTGGAAGACACTTCTGGATCGCACCTGGAAATCGGCGCGACGGCGCTCCTTACGGGAACGACTAACGTAAGCATCTCCGGTAACACGCTACCTGCTGGCGGCGTCATAAATCTCAATGCAGCAGCCGCTGGCAGCATTGTTAATGTTACCGAAGCGAGCAGTGCTGCTGTATCGGTCGCCAACAGCGCTGCTACCGTGAACTCGCTCGGTGTCGGCGCGAAGAACTTTGGTCAGCCAGCCCCAGCGACGCCGACTCTCCCCACGCTGCCGTTGCTCTTTGCACCAGGCGGCGTCGAAGCATTGCCACCGGCAGCGGAACCGGTCACGGCGGACATCACATCGGATTCTCCGCCAGCTCCGTGTGCCACTGGCTCTGCCAGTGCTGCTCCGGGAAGTCTGACGGACGACGTTGTGGCACCGTCGATTTCGATCGTGGAAGACACTGGCGGAGCCAGTGGCACACATGCGGTCGTCGATGACGGAGTACTCAGCCGGGACGAACTGGATTTTATCGTCACTGCGGCGGCAGCCCGCTGGGCGGCGACGGGGCTCTCAGTCGAACAGTCGGCCGCGCTGGCGAACGCCACGTTTACCGTGTCCAGTATGTCTGGCTGGTATCTCGGCTCGACCTCAGGCAACCACATCCAGCTCGACAACAACGCGGCCAGCTTCGGCTGGTTCATCGACAGCACGCCGCTGGACGATAGCGAATTCCCCAACGCGAGTTCGGAAACGCGGCTGTACACAAGTTCCACTCTTGCACCGGCAGGCAAGATCGACCTGCTGACCACCGTGATGCACGAAATGGGTCACATCCTGGGACTGGGCGACAGTTACGCCAACGCCGATCGCGAGAGTCTGATATACGGCTATGCGACGGTCGGCGAGCGTCGTCTGCCAGTGGCCGGTCAAGCCGACGGCGCGACGCCCGGCAGCATCGACCACGAAGAATTCCTGGTTGGCCCGTTGAACCTCGGCACACTTCCCGCAGGAAAAGCAGTGCGAGTCACGTTCCAAGTCACGATCAATAACTTGACCAACGGTTTGGCTCCCACGATCTCCAATCAAGGCACGGTCTCCGGCGGCAACTTCGCCAATGTGCTGACCGACGATCCGAGCGTGGGCGGCACGGCCGACCCAACCACGACTGCGTTGGATACACTAACGCTGGGCAATCAAGTCTGGATTGAGGCCAACGGCAACAGCGTATTCAACGTCGGCACGGACACACCCGTCAACAACGCAGCGCTGACACTGTTTCTGAGCGATGGCACCACGCAGGTCGCGACGACCACCACAAACGGCAGCGGCGTGTATCAATTTACCGGCTTGCTCCCCGGTGATTATATCGTCCGGGTCGATGCGTCGAATTTCGGCGTCGGCCAGCCGCTCGACGGTTTGATTTCGATTATCGGCAGCACCGATCCCGACAATAACATCGATAACGACGACAACGGGGTCGACGACGCAGCCCCAGCCACCAACGGCATCCGCAGTCTGCCGATCACCTTGGCCTACAACACCGAGCCCACGGCAGGAACAGGCAACGACACCAACAACACGCTCGATTTCGGCTTCGTCTCCAATTCCCCACCGATGATTACCAGCAACGGTGGCCTCGCGACGGCGAATGTGAACTCGGCGGAAAATCAGACGGCGGTCACCGATGTGCAGTCAACCGATCCTGACAGTGACACGGAAGGCGCGGGCCTGACCTACAGCCTTACGACAGTCGCCGCGGGTGGCGACGACAATGGATTTTTCACGCTGGATGTGAACACTGGTCTGCTCACATTCACCGTCGCACCGGACTTTGAGACGCCGGGTGACGCCGACACAGACAATGCCTACGAAGTCCAAGTCACCGTCACCGACAGCGGCGGACTGACCGATCGGCAGGACATCACAGTCACGGTCACCGACGTCAACGACGCTCCGGTGATCACCAGCAACGGCGGTCTTGCGACTGCGAATGTGAACGCGGCGGAAAATCAGACGGCGGTCACCGACGTGCAATCGACAGATGCGGACGGCGACTTGGAAGGCGCGGGCCTGACCTACAGCCTTACGACAGTCGCCGCGGGTGGTGCCGACAATGGATTATTCACGCTGAATGTGAACACCGGTTTGCTCACGTTTACCAGCGTGCCTGACTTTGAGACGCCAGGTGACGCCAACACCGACAATGACTACGAAGTTCAGGTCACAGTCACCGACAGCGGCGGACTGACCGATCGGCAGGACATCACCGTCACGGTCACCGACGTCAACGACGCTCCAATGATCACCAGCAACGGCGGCGGCGCGACGGCCAATGTGAACGCGGCGGAAAATCAGACGGCGGTCACCGACGTGCACGCGACAGCGGCGGGCGGCGACTGAGAGGGCGCCGGCGTGGCCTACAGCCTAACGACAGACGCCGCGGGTG
>Ga0154020_10000553_pt1 | contig 45916 bp, 34 predicted proteins | sample Klosneuvirus_201_FD_109709 | JGI IMG/M metagenome (GOLD analysis project Ga0154020, IMG submission 109709) | Active sludge microbial communities from wastewater, Klosterneuburg, Austria - Klosneuvirus_20160825_MG | ecosystem: Engineered > WWTP > Aerobic digester > Activated sludge | place... | reverse complement strand
TTATTATTATTACACTTTGTTTGAACTTCTCGGTTCATGCACAAGTTAAAAAGGATTATACTGAGCGAGCTCAGAATATATATGAATTAATTCGGGCGCAAGAATTTGCCAAAGTCGTAGCTGAGTTTGACAGCAGTTTAGCAAAGCGAATAGACTCGACAAGGCTTGCAACAGCTTGGATTAATCTAATTAAAATGGAAGGGAATTTCGTGAAGGTGATAGAAATTACGACCGAGAAACGTTCAAATTTTGATGTAATTATCCAGAGGTCACAATTTGAAAAGCGTACTGTAGATTTTAAGCTCGCATTTGCAGAAAATGGAAAGGTCAAAGGAATATTTCTTACTCCTGAAATCAAGAAATTTGTTTTCAGTAATCCTGATTACTATGATTCGACAAAATTTGTGGAGAAACGAAAATTTATTGTGACCGGTGAATACCGACTGCCTGCTACATTGACTTTGCCAACTAAAAGTGTTAATCCTCCACCGGTGGCTATTCTTGTCCACGGTTCCGGCCCAAATGATAAGGATGAAACTGTGGGTAACACTAAAATATTTAGGGATTTAGCCGTAGGATTAGCCGCACAAGGGATTGCTGTGTTGCGTTATGATAAACGTACCAGAAATTATGGTAAAAAAATGGCCTCGACTGTAAAAAATCTCACTGTCAAAGAGGAAACAATTGATGATGTTATTTCAGCAATTAAATTGCTTGAAATTGACTCTACTGTCAATGGCAAAAGGATTTATTTGATAGGACATAGTTTAGGTGGAATGCTGCTTCCCAGAATTGCTCAACAATCAAGGGATATTTCCGGCATAATTATGATGGCTGCTAATTCCAGACCAATTGAAGATTTAATGCTTGATCACTTGGAATACTTGCAAGGCTTTGATAGTTCATCTCAAAATTCTTTCGTGGTTTTGGATAGTATGCGAACTGAGATTGCAAAGATCAAAAAGGTAAGCAATGATAATGCAAATGATACATTGGGCCTACTTGGCGTTCCCGTTTCTTATTGGCTAGATCTTAAAAAGTATGATCAGGTTGCAGTAGCTTCCAGTATTAAAATGCCTATCTTGATATTGCAGGGGAATAGGGATTATCAGGTGACCAACGCCGATTATTCGCTTTGGCAATCCAAACTGAAGGATTATAAAAATGTGAGCTTCCGATCCTATGAAAAGTTAAACCATTTTTTTATAGCCGGCGAAGGGAAAAGTCACCCTGAGGAATATGATTTGCCGGGGCATGTAGATAAAGAAGTGATAAGTGATATTAGCTCCTTTATCCTGACTGGTCACTTGAGATAAACTAATGGCCACCGCATTGAACCGGATCTTTATACGTTTAGCCGATCTGATTTTTTCAATTCTTGGATTGATTCTGTTTTTGATTCCGGGAATTATTATCTCATTCCTGATACTGTTTAACTCAAAAGGACCGGTAATTTTCAAACAGATAAGAGTTGGAAAGGGAGGGAAAGACTTTCAACTTTTGAAATTCCGAACGATGGCTGTGAATTCAGAGGCTAAAGGCTTAATTACTGTAGGAATCTCTGATCCTCGAATTACCAAAATTGGCTCAGCTTTGCGACGTACAAAACTGGATGAGATACCTCAATTGTATAATGTACTTATTGGAGAAATGAGTCTTGTGGGGCCCCGACCGGAAGTAAGAAAATATGTAGATCAGTATTCCGAGAACCAAAGAATTGTACTTACAGTCAGACCCGGAATCACTGACTATGCCTCCATAAAATTTAGTAACGAAAATGAGCTTCTTAGCAAATCCAGCGACCCTGATCAATACTATGTGGAGTATCTTATTCCTGAGAAGATACGATTGAATATGAAATTCATTCAAAACCCCAATATTGGGAATTACCTAAATATCATTTGGTTGACCTTCCGTAAGGTGTTTTTCTAAACTTGAAGGATTGTATTTCTGCATATTATTAAATTCATTATTTGTTTTAGATATCGAAAAAGGTTCTACTTTTGTAAAAGCTATACAATAGCAGGGGATTTTTTTAGCAATATCTTTTTCACGTATATTAGTTATGAGAATTAAAATTTCGTTTTTGAAGGTCCACGGAAGCAGTGGAACGGTTCCTCTTCACCACCAAAAAATCATTTCCGCATTTTTAGAGGAGGTCATTCGGGAAATGTCTGTATCGTCCAACAATTACAGTTTCTCATCCTTGAAGGGAACTTCAAAGGTGCAGACCGGGCAAATCAGGTTTTTATCATCAAAAGTTTCATTGGTGCTTTCAGCTCCTGAAGCAGATTTTATCGATGAGCTGGTTAAGAAAATTTTCGACCGTCGACTCGTGAGCTTTGCCAAGTTGACTTTGGTTCCCAAATCATTTGAAGTGATTGCTGATCCTGACTTCAATACCCAGATGAAATACGTATGTATTTCACCCATGGTCCCTCAGGAAGCTTTTCTGGCTGATGAATCCGGTAATTTGCCCGAGCCTTTAGATCCACGATCACAGGAGTTTTCAGACATGTTTTATGATGCCATTCTGGACAGAATGGAGAAAGCCGGTTTCACAGAAGACCAGATTAGCAAGTTTGCCGAGTTTGAAATTATCCCTGATCCAACTTATATCCAAAAGATAGCCGATACTCATAAAAAGTTTGCGCGGATCTATAAGAATAACCTGAACCAAACTATATACGGATACCTATTGCCTTTCACTTTACATGCCCATCCGCAGGTACAGAAATTTATTTGGGAGTGCGGTATTGGTCTTTTCACCACTCAAGGATATGGTATGGTGGATATCGTTGGTGGTACTGCGCCTGAAGCTGAATCAGAAAATTAAGCGAAAACCAATTTTCAATTATTCGAATTTCGAAATTTTAGCAAACTTCACTGATTGGTGTTCACCATTAACAACGGCGATGAGGATGTATACTCCCATATCGAGATTCTGAACCGGGATTTCTCTGCAAAGTATATTCGGATTGAAGGAGTTGCTGCAAGAAATGGTTGAATAGTATTCACTGAATTTTAATTTCCCAAAAGCATCGTAAATGTACAGCGTAACCGGACTAATCGTCTTTAAAAAAATGCTAAACGTTCCGGGGAAATTTGAGACTGCAGTAGGGTAGAAGTTGATGTCAAAATTGCCGCAAACGGTGCTGGTTGTCCAACTTCCATCCAGTAATCCTCCCCAATAGTAAGCTGCACATTCATTCTTGTATGTAACATTATCACAACACAAACTGGTTCATAACTTGTACCACAAGGCCAGAATTTATCTTCAATTCGGGTGCTATCGACACAATAAGTAAATTGTTGTTGAGCACGGCTCTCGGAAACTCCAATAAATAGAATTAAGGCAATCAGTAGAATTCTCATTGTCGTAAAGGTATTAAATAGCAGGCCTCAAGTCAATTCCCGGGAAGGATAATCGTCGAAGTATAACTAATAAGCGAAATGATTGTTTATCGGCCGGATTATTTTAGTGATATTCACCTGACATCATTAAGAAATGGAATTTGACCAATCTGATTAAGTCCCTTATTATCACAGGTTTATTCCTGTTAAATTAGTATATTACTTTAGTCGATTTTGAACTTTCTTGCACATATTTATCTCAGCGGAGACAATGAAGAACTGATGATCGGAAATTTTGTTGCCGATTATGTCAAAGGCAACAAAATGTACGACTACCCTGAAGGCATTCGGAAAGGGATAGAGCTCCACCGAAAGATTGATTTCTTTACCGACCATCATTCCATTACTTCAAGAAGCAAAGACCCACTTCGGGGAAAGTATAGGCACTATTCCGGAGTGTTGGTCGATCTGTTTTACGATCACTTCCTTGCCAAAAATTTTCCGGATTATTCCACACTGAATTTGACGGACTATACGCTGATTACCTATGAAAAATTAAGTCGGCGAAAGAGTGATTTGCCGGATGGAGTTCAGCATTTTCTTCCTATTATGATAGAGAGAAATTGGCTGTTGAGTTATGCCAGTCTGGAAGGAATAAACCGTGTAATGACCGGCCTTTCCAAACGAGTAAACTTCGAAAACCGCATGGATGAAGCGATTCACGATCTTAAAACCGGATATCCCGCTTTTGAAGCCGATTTCAGTGAATTCTTTCCTGAGTTGATTACCTTTGTGCAACAAGAGATTCATCAATGACGCTTTTTGTCCGAATAAAGCCTAATCAGCGCTTTAATAAGCTTGAAAAGATCAATGAAGAATGGCATATTCGTCTTAAAGCACCTGCTGTCGACGGTAAGGCCAATGATAGTTTGATCGTTTTCTTGGCGGAACTCTTGGAGATTCCTAAAGCCGACATCACCTTGAAAAGAGGCCATCGCTCGCGAATGAAGTATCTTGAGATTGAAGCGGAGTCAGATATTATTGAGCGAAAGCTCAAAGCTAAATTGAATGAATGAGCTGGTATCCTGCATGCTATGGGAACTACACAAGCTAATGTGAATAACTATCGAAGTGTTTGTCTATAGCTATAGCCTCTTGGCTCTAATTTTAGGCGACATTTTTAGTTTCTGATTTGTGGATTGAATGGAGCACCGCAGGAAGAGTAAGAAGCAAACAATGGGCAAATAACCTTAAAGTGTTAACCTGAATTGTGGAATAAAATTTAATTCAATCAATAATGGCAGAAAAGAAAAAACCGGATCACGAATATACAGAAGACAGCATTCGCTCGCTCGACTGGAAAGAGCACATTCGTACTCGTCCGGGAATGTATATCGGTAAATTGGGTGATGGGTCATCGAAGGATGATGGAATCTATGTCCTCCTGAAGGAAACAATCGATAATTCCATAGATGAGCATGTAATGGGCTATGGTAAATTAATCGATATTTTCATTCAGGATGGAAGAGTCGAAGTTCGTGACTACGGACGAGGAATACCTCTTGGTAAGGTGATTGAGTGTGTATCTAAAATAAATACCGGTGGAAAGTATGACAGTAAAGCTTTTCAAAAAAGTGTCGGACTGAATGGTGTCGGTACAAAGGCGGTCAATGCATTGTCATCTTATTTCAAAGTGCAGTCTGTGCGAGAAGGACGGATAAAAATTGCGGAATTCTCTCAGGGAAATCTGAAGAAGGATGAAAAGGAAAAAAGCACTTCAGAAAAGAATGGTACAATGTTCACATTCGTCCCGGACGATACCGTCTTCTTAAATTACAGGTATAATAAGGATCATGTCGCCAACATGATGTGGAACTATGTCTATCTTAATAAGGGGCTGCGTATCAAGTTCAATGACATGGAATTCTATTCTGAGAATGGATTGAAAGATCTTCTCGAAAGAAATATGTCTGATGAAATTCTATATCCAATCGCACATCTTCATGGTGAAGATATTGAGATTGCATTCACACATACTACTGCTTACGGAGAAGAATATTACAGTTTTGTTAATGGTCAGCATACGACGCAAGGTGGAACCCATCAGGCAGCCTTTCGTGAAGCTATTGTAAAGACCGTGAGGGAATTCTTCAAGAAGGAATTTGATGCTAGTGATATAAGGACTTCTATTGTTGCTGCCATCAGTGTTCGTGTACAGGAACCAGTTTTCGAATCACAAACGAAAACTAAATTGGGGTCTCTTACCCGTGAGCCAAATGGTTTGGCTATAAGAACCTGGATTAATGACTTTGTTAAAACTGAACTGGACAACTATCTTCATAAAAATCCTGAAGTTGCTAAAGCGATAGAAAGCAAAATCCTTCAGAGTGAAAGGGAACGCAAAGAGATAGCCGGGATCAAGAAGCTCGCCAATGAAAGAGCTAAGAAAGCAAATCTTCATAATAAAAAGTTGCGTGATTGTCGGGTACACCTCAATTCAAAACACATCGACCGTCTGGAGTCCACTTTGTTTATCACCGAAGGAGATTCTGCCAGCGGATCAATCACGAAAGCCCGTGATGTAAATACTCAAGCGGTATTCAGTCTTAAGGGAAAACCATTGAACTGTTATGGAATGACCAAAAAGGTTGTCTATGAGAATGAAGAATTCAACCTACTCCAAAACGCATTGAATATCGAGGATGGACTCGATGAATTGCGCTATAATAAAATTGTTGTGGCTACTGATGCCGATGTAGATGGTATGCACATTCGTCTTTTATTGATGACATTTTTCCTGCAGTTTTTTCCTGAGCTCGTGAAGAATGGATATGTCTACATTTTGCAAACTCCATTGTTCAGAGTAAGAAATAAAAAGGAGACTATATACTGCTACAGCGAAACTGAACGCGTTCGTGCAATTGAAAAGCTGGGGGTTAATCCGGAAATAACGCGATTCAAAGGACTCGGAGAAATTTCGCCTGATGAGTTTTCAAATTTCATCGGCAGAAAAATTCGCCTCGAACCGGTGATGCTGAGCCAGGATGAAACTATTCATCATCTCCTAGACTATTACATGGGAAAAAACTCTCCGGAGCGGCAGGATTTCATCATCCAAAATCTGCGTATCGAGAAAGATGTGGTTAAAGAAGCCTTGATTGAGGAGGAAGTAGATTAATTTATCAATCCAAATTGTTCGCGTAAAAGAATAATATATTAATAGCATAATGGCTAAGAAGAAGAAAGAAAGTACTAAAAGTAAAGCAAAGGAAGAGAACCTTGATGTCGATCAGCAACATGAGGAAAACACAACCGTTCCCCATGTTCAAGGGATGTATGAGAATTGGTTTCTCGATTACGCATCCTATGTAATTCTGGAGCGAGCTGTTCCACATATTAACGACGGATTAAAACCGGTACAACGCAGGATTCTTCATTCCATGTGGGACATGGAAGATGGAAGATACAATAAGGTGGCTAATATCATTGGCCATAGTATGAAGTATCATCCGCACGGAGACGCCTCCATTGGCGATGCATTAGTACAGCTGGGTCAGAAGGATCTGCTGATCGATATGCAGGGAAACTGGGGTAATATTTATACTGGTGACAGTGCGGCAGCTGCCCGGTATATCGAAGCGCGTCTTTCAAAGTTTGCCCTTGATGTTGTATTTAATCCGAAGACAACCGACTGGCAGCTGAGTTACGATGGAAGAAATAAAGAGCCTATAACTCTTCCGGTCAAATTCCCATTGTTGCTTGCACAAGGTGTGGAAGGAATTGCAGTAGGACTTGCATGCAAAATTCTCCCGCATAATTTCATTGAACTCATTGAAGCTTGTGTCGATTCTTTGCGGGGGAAAAAAGTCAATCTCCTTCCGGATTTTCCAACAGGTGGTATAGCTGATTTCAGCAAGTACAATGAAGGTTTAAGAGGAGGAAGAATTCGTATCAGAGCGAAAATTGAGAAGAAGGATAAAAAGACATTGGTGATCACGGAAATTCCTTTCGGTACCAATACGTCTTCATTAATCGACACCATCCTTGCTGCCAATGACAAAGGAAAAATTAAAATTAAAAAGGTAGAAGACAATACAGCTGCAAATGTTGAAATATTAATTCAACTGCACAGTGATTCATATGAGGACCTCGATAAAACTATTGATGCACTGTATGCCTTTACAGCTTGTGAAGTAAGTATAGCTCCTAATTCATGCGTTATCATTGATGATAAGCCATGCTTTATGAGTGTGAATGATATTCTCAGGTACAATGCACAATACACCATGGATCTTCTCAAAAAAGAGCTTGAGATCCGTAAAAGTGAATTGGAAGAAGAATGGCATTTTAGCTCGCTTATTAAAATATTCATTGAAAAAAGGATTTACCGCAACATTGAAGAATGTACTACCTGGGAATCGGTCATTGAAACCATTGATCTCGGATTAAAGCCATATAAAAAGAAATTCAAACGGGAAATTACCCGTGAGGACATAGTCGGACTGACTGAAATAAAAATCAAGAGGATTTCTAAATACGATGTCAAAGCTCAGGATGAGAAGATAAAAGGATTGGAAGATCAACTCAAAGAAGTTGAACACCATCTTGCCAACCTTCGTCAGTATGCCATCACATGGTTTAAGGACCTCTTAAAGAAATATGGTAAAGGTCGTGAACGTAAGACAGAAATTGGTTCATTCGAGCAGGTTAATGCTGCTGAGGTGATCATCAATAACCTAAAACTCTACGTTAACAGAGAAGAAGGTTTTGCAGGATCATCCATGCGTAAGGATGAATTTCTCTGCGAATGTTCAAATCTTGATGACATTATTGTTTTTCGCGGCGACGGAACTATGATTGTGACTAAAGTGGATGAGAAAAAATATGTAGGTAAGGACATTCGACATATTGCTCTCTATAAAAAGAATGAAGAGGGTCCGGTTTACAATATGATTTATCAGGATGGAAAAGGCGGCAACGTGATGATCAAAAGATTCACTGTTGGTGGTACCACACGAGATAAAGAATATATTCTCACAAAGAGTAAAGAAGGTTCCAAAGTTCTCTGGTTTTCTGTCAGTAATGAAAAGGATGCAGAAACCGTTCGTGCTGTTCTGCGGCCAAAGCCCAAATTAAGGATCACTCAAATTGATGTGGACTTTAATCAGACAGAAGTCAAGGGGCGAGGAGCTATTGGAAATATCCTCACGAAAAATTCTGTCACCCGGGTGATTAAATTAAAGGATGGACCGTCAAGTCCGGAGGTAAAACAGACGAGCATCCTTCCTGACAAACCCGTTCTTGCAGCTAAGGCGAAAACTCCTGTTAAATCAACAGCATCAGTTAAAAAAGCAAAGGCCGAACCTCCGTCTAAAAAAGCAGCTTCAAAAAAGAAGGGAGCATCCCCGTCAAAAAAAGCAAAACCACTCAAGGAAGAAAAAGCGGTAACCGTAGAGTGGGAGATGGGAAAAAAAAGCGATCAATTAAAAAAAGATCGTAACCGCATCGTAGCTAAGCTGGATAAAAAAAACAAGCTTAAGGAAAAGAATCAAATGAAGATGGATATTTGATCGGATCGTTTATCCGGTTAACCAGAGTTTTCTGTCAAGTGCATTAATCAGATCTTCATGATTTTTCGCTTTTGATTCAGTATATTCGTGTGTATTCAGACTCCTGAAATTAAACAAGTACTACCGGAGTTTTCTGGAATTCAAATTAGAATTTTTTGCTTCATTTTTCGTTCCCAAAGCAGGCAGAATCTTCTACATACCTTCGTATTATCATGAAAAAGATATTCATCTTACTGATCACAATTTTTCTGATCAAATCATCTTTCGCAGCTCGGATATTGATTCCGATGGATGAAACGCAGAAAAATCATCTTAAAGCCTATGGAATAGCCTACATGGTCTTGCAACATGATGTTCCGGTTTCATGGCTGCTGAATTATAGAGGTGGAAGTTTTTTGTTTGATGATATTCCAAAGTTCGAAAGCGAATGTGCAATACGTGGTGTTTCTTTTCAGATTCTTGCAGAAGGTCAAGCAGCCGCTATACTGACTGAAATCTCGGATCCGGAGGTAAACATGGATATCATGAAATTGGAGAAAGCACCGAAGGTTGCTGTTTATTCTCCTAAAAGTAAATTGCCATGGGATGATGCCGTTACTCTTGCACTGACCTATTCTGAAATTCCATACGACATAGTTTATGATGAGGAAGTAGTAAACGGTAAGCTTCTGCTTTATGACTGGCTCCATTTGCACCACGAAGACTTTACCGGTCAATATGGACGATTCTATAATAACTACAGGAATGCAGCATGGTACCAGGAAGACCAACGGAATCAGGAAGCAATGGCTGCTAAGTTGGGATTTAATAAAGTTTCTATGATGAAGCTTGAAGTCGCAAAAAAAATTAAGGAGTTTGTAGTAGGAGGTGGGTACTTGTTCGCTATGTGTTCGGCAACGGATAGTTATGATATCGCCCTCTCAGCAGAAGGAGTGGATATTTGCGAATCAATGTTCGACGGTGACCCAGCTGATCCTAAAATGAATTCTAAGCTGGATTACACTAAAACCCTTGCATTTAAAGATTACAAGCTGAGTACTAATCCCTATGAATATGAATTCAGCGAGATCGACAATCAGCCACCAATTAGAAAAATTCAACGGACAGAAGATTTCTTCACTCTTTTCGATTTTTCAGCTAAGTGGGATCCGGTTCCAACGATGCTTTGTCAAAATCATGAGCAAGTAATTAAAGGATTCATGGGTCAGACTACTGCTTTCCGCAAACCCTTCGTAAGGCAGGATGTTTTAGTCATGGGTGAAACCAAAGCCGAAAATGAAGTGAGGTACATTCACGGGGAATTGGGAAAAGGTACGTGGACTTTTTACGGAGGTCACGATCCTGAAGACTATCAGCATCAGGTGGGAGATCCGCCAACTGATTTAGCCTTGCACCCTAACTCACCCGGTTACCGCTTAATTCTGAATAATATTTTATTCCCGGCAGCGAAAAAGAAAAAGCAAAAAACCTGAGTGGTATTTACTCACATATCAAAAAATCTCCAGCTTAATCCGAATTGAAGGAGTCTGCCTGCTTGAGGATAATGTGGTGTAAGGAAATAACGATTAGCAAAAATTCCATCGCTTAAGTTTTCAACCTTTAAAAATATTCTTGCCGTTTTTATTTTCATGTGAATGAAAAAGTCAATCATAGGATAGTCTCCGGTTTTTCTTTCATTCTGGTTATAGAACAAAGCCGTTGCCGGCATAAATGCATTAGCATAATAGCCGGAATTATAATGCAGATTAAACCCGACCTGAGCCCTCATTGCTTTCTTGAAGAAGTCATTCTCCAGATACAAGGCATGTGAACCGCAATATGCCGGTAGATAAAGTACATTGTCCTGGGAACCATTTTGGAAATACATCTCATTATCCAAATGCCATTTTCTAATCGAAAAATTCTTGATAATCTTCACCTGAGTGATTTCAATTGGATCATCAAATTGCGCAGGTCTTGCATCTGATCCTACATAAACATAATTTTGAATGCTCTGCAATGCAAACTCAAGCTGGAAGTGATAGGCTTTGTTTGTCAATCCGATTTTTAGTGATTGTGAATGGATAGCATTAAAATCATTCGTCCAAATAAAATGGTTTGAATAATAATTCTGATACATGAAATCAGCTTCTCTTCTGTTGGCATTGGCTGAGATATATAAGCTACCCGGTTTGTATTGTGGAGTAGCAGCACGGGCTTCAATGGTGTACATGCCCCTGTTTTCACCTGCGAACACAAAATTCGCAGCTCCTAAAAAGCCGAAGCTCGAATCTCTGACAGGACTGAATAGCCTTCCTTTCAAACTGTAATTGCTGCGATGGAAATCATCACGCTGACTGTACTCAAACCATTGATGTTCGGCTTCAATCACTGTTGTGAAATTTCTGAAATAGAAGGATGATGATGAATCTGATTGCGGCAGAAGAAATCCCCCCGAATTCCTCAGATCATAGTAGTGAAGTGAGTCATAGGTAGAACTACTATTGTAGAAATGTGAATAGAAAATACTGTCACTTACCGCATCGGAATAGGCGTATGATCCGCTTTCGAAATTTGTTGATTGAATAAACTGAAAAGATCCTAAAACTCTTTTCCTGCTGCTTCCTGAATCCGGTAGGTTAAGGAGGTTATATCTGTTTTGTAATGAAAAGTTGTGATTTCTGTAATGATGTTTTGCATCAGAAAGATTTATACTTAAGCCTTTTAGTCCAAGATTTGTAATATTACCCAAATCAAAAAGAGAGTCACTTTTCAAGCCGCCATTCACTTGATTTTTGAATACATTCCATATTGCCGATAAAAAAAGATTGTATCGTTTATTCGGTGATTCATACCAGGTATACAAAGCAAGCTGATTCTGATATGTATCGCCGTTTCTTGTAAAATCCTTTACACCAAGGCGATGAAAATCGAGTCCTGCACTCCAGTTTTTTAAAATATTCTGGCTGTGAATCACCCTGATTTCTTGTTCTTTAAATGTTGAATTATGGTAATCCAACTGAGAAAATCGCTTGTTGGATCTGTAAAATCTGAGGCTATCCGGGGTCCATTTGTAGGGTTCATATGCCCGGATTCCTGCAACAGTCAGTATTTCCTGATCGGATTTAAAAACTTGCGGGTTTAGTGCACTCCCCAGATTTCCAAGGGAATTGTAATGCCCTCTGACAGCCGGATTGACTTGTGAGAGGCTGATTAATCCTGAGTCAAGTGTATTCGATTTTAATGCTACATCATCATTGATGCCGGAATGTACAAATCGAACAACTGTAGGAATCGGAGTGCTTATCGTGAGTGAGTCCTCAGCTACGCCATAGCCGGAAATAGAATTAAACAAAAAAATTATTCCAAGGGAAAATAATTTTTGCATAAACCTGCTCCAAAAAAAATTGCAATAATTTATGGACTGCTTTGAAATTATTAAATGGGTTGGGAATTTCACAGATCTTGCTTGTCAATTTTCCTCTGGCATCACCACGGCCAGGATGATATAAAGTAATAATCCTGTTCCAAAAATTAAAACTGAAGCCAGGAATAAAACCCTGACAATTGTTGGATCAACGTCAAAGTAATCTCCCAGACCTCCGCAAACACCGGTGATTTTCTTATCTTTTTTTACGAGCCGTTTAGCCATTAACGATCAATTTTCTGCTAATTTAGTCCTTCAATTCTGACTTTCAAAATAATCGCATCTTACCTATATGCAGACTTTTCTACAACAACTTACTGATTCTCTTCAAAAAGAGCATGGTGAAGATCTTTCATCACTCAATATCGTCTTTCCAACCCGAAGGGCAGGAATATTTTTCAAGCAGGAACTTGCCTCCCGGGCTACTAAGCCTTTCTGGACTCCCAATGTATTTACAATTCAGGATTTTATCGCTCGCTTGTCTCCATTGTCAATACCGGATTCAATTTCTCTGCAGTTTAGTCTGTATCATATCTATACGAAATTTTTTCCTGCCGAATCATTCGACCGCTTTTATCCATGGGGTGAGTTGATGTTACAGGATTTTTCAGATATCGACAGGTATCTGGCAGATGCATCTAAAGTTTTTAGTGTAGTGAACGATTTGAGGGAAATTGAACAGGATTTTCAATTGCCTGAGGAGGAGCTCGAAAAATTAAGACAATTCTGGTTAAGTTACTTCGCTAAGGATCCGTCCACTTTAAAGATGGAGTTTATTAATACATGGAAACATCTTGGCCCTATATATTTTGAGTTCAGAGATTATTTGTTGAAACAAGGCAATGCTTATGAGGGCTTAGCTTTCAGGGAGGTAGCTGAAGGGATTCAGAGAGGGGAGATCAAGGAGGATAAGAGTTTTAACAACCTTGTATTTGCGGGATTTTACGCACTCACTAAAACAGAGGAGGTTATCCTGCAGCATTTTATTAAGAATAATGCTGCACAGATTTTTTGGGATGCGGATTCCTATTATGTGAATCAAAACCATCAGGAAGCAGGGACTTTTTTTCGGAGAGGAAACCTGGCAAATGAAAATTTTCTATGGAAGTTGGACCACTTTGCTAATCAGGATAAGAGCATTGAAGTGGTGGGTATACCATTAATTGTCGGACAAGCAAAGTATGCAGGTGAATTATTGGAGTCAATGATGGAGGAGCCGGACTTCCGTCCAGAGAGAACCGCTCTTGTCTTGCCCGATGAGAATTTATTGTTCCCGGTTCTTTATTCACTTCCGGAAAAAATGAAGGAGATAAATGTCACCATGGGATATCCATTGCGCGTTACTCCTTTATATCATCTCTTTGAATCACTTGTTAGCTTGCGTAGAAACCAACGGGAGGAAAAGGAAGATGGTCAAAGTTATTATTACAAAGATGTATTGAATATATTAAATCACCCCTACATACGTTTGATCTCACCTGTACAGATTCAAAAATTTCTGAATGAGTATAACAAAAGCCGCGGGATTAGAATTGCAGAAAATCAATTTTCAGAATTTCCTTCTGAATTATTTAGCCAGATATTTAGAGAACTTGAAGGGACTCAGGATTTATTCAAGTGGCTAAGAGAGATTTTGCAATTGATCCTGACTGCAATGAAGGAGCAGGATTTTCGTTTTCATCTGTTGGAGTCAGAATTTGTAGTTCAATTTTATACTCATCTGAGCAGGCTTGAAGATGCACTAGCAAAAGAGGGAATTAATGTTGAGCTGGAAACATCATGGTTCTTATTCCGTGAAATAATCCAGTCTGTGAAAATTCCATTCACAGGAGAACCATTAAAAGGTTTGCAGGTTATGGGGTTTTTAGAAACAAGGGTTTTGGATTTTGACAGGGTAATTCTCTTGTCAGTGAACGAGGATGTACTTCCTGCTTCAGGTAATAAACCATCCTTCATTCCCTTTAATATCCGCAAAGCATTCGGATTGCCTACATTCGAAGACCAGCATGCTGTTTCTGCCTATCACTTTTACAGGTTGTTGCAACGTGCCGGGAGTGTTCATTTACTATATAATACAGAAAGTAAAGCCATTGCCGGAGGTGACAAATCCCGTTTCCTTCTTCAACTGGAGCATGAGTTATCTGTCGCTTTCCCTGATAAAATAAAATTTGTTGAAAAAGTTGTAAGCACTCCTTTTGCAGAAGAAAAAGTAAAAGGAATCGCAATAAAAAAATTGCCCGGGATAATAGTGGCCCTTTCAAAGTATTTCAAAAAAACATCAGATGAAGGAGAAAAATTTTCAGCGAATTTTTCTCCCTCCGCTCTAAATGCATATATAAGTTGTAGCCTGAAATTTTATTTTCGATATCTGGCAGGATTGAAGGAACCTGAGGAGACACAGGAATATATGGAGGCAGCAGGCTTCGGCAGCATTCTACATAAAAGTATGCAACTCTTATATGCAAATTATATTGAACTCGACGATTCATCCTTCAAAGAACTTGACCTGAAGATAGATGCTGCATTAGATGCTGCTATTGAAGAGGAGTTGAATTCCAAAAAATCCTTAGTCGGGAAAAATCTGCTGTTGAGGAATGTTCTTAGAGAATTAATTGTTAAAGTCTTGAAGAATGATAAAAAAGATACGCCTATAAAATTAATGGCACTGGAGAAGGATGTATTCCGGGAAATTGAGTTGAATGGCAGTCAAAAAATCCAGTTGTATGGCATAGTCGATAGAATTGATGAGCAAGGAGGAAAAGTGCGGATTCTGGACTATAAGACAGGCCGAGTGAACAAACGAAATGCACCCTCAACTGAAGAGTTGTTTAGTGATCCAAAATTTAAGGAACAATTTCAAGCCACACTTTATGCCTATATGGTTCAGAAAGATTTGCCGGGTCGAAAGCTGGTCTCCGGCTTGGTTACACTCAGAGATATGGCAAAAGGAACTTGGTATCTAAATAATGCTCAGGAGTTTTCTTCAGCAAACTTCGATGATTTTGAAAATGCCCTCCTGAAAATGTTGCAGGAAATTTTTGATCCTGCGGTTGATTTTGCTCAGACTACCGACGAAAAGCGTTGCACTTACTGTCCATATATCGGGATATGTAACAGGGAATAAAAAAAAGGGATCACAGGGATCCCTTTTCACTATCAATTTATATTATTTTTTTTAGTTGAGAATCAAACGAATGGTTTGCTTGTCGTTTTTAGTGATCAGAAATGCAAAATACACTCCGCGAGGAAAATCGTCAACATTCAATTCAATTTTATTTTCACCAACGTAAGCGTTTATTTCATTTCGCTTCATCTCTCTGCCGGCAATATCAAAAATGACTAAGCTGGCATCTTCGTTAGAGTTGGCGATATATGTAAATGTGATACGATCATGGGCCGGGTTTGGATAAGCAATGAATGAATTCAAATTACTTTGATCATCAACCGTGCTTATTCCAGTACTTAATTCTGTAATGGTAACCGGTAACGATATTGAAAAACAATTAGCAGCACTGTAAACGCGAACTGAATAGGTTCCCGCTGTAGAAACCGTAATTGTCTTCGTCGTTTCTCCTGTTGACCACAAGTAACCGCTTGCTGCACTTGATGAAAGAGAAACGCTTTGGCCCGGCAATAGTACGGTTGATCCGCTCAAAGTTATATAAGGGACCGGAGGCGGGGTACAAGCACTCGTTACGACAGTTGTTATGGCCGATGTACTGGTACAACCGGCACTGCCTGATACAGTCACATAATAATTTCCTGCAGTATTTACGGTAATGCTTTGCGTAGTTTGGCCGTTCGTCCACAAGTATGAATTGGCAGGACTAGATGTGAGAACTACTGTTGGATTTGCAGTTGTTAAAGTTAATGAACCATTAGCAGTGATGAGTGGAGTGGATGGAGCCGGGTTAACCGTCACAACTTGGTTTGTCGATTGAGCAAAACAACTTCCTGATACATACCCGCGAACCCAATAGCTACCAGCTACTGATACATCTATGCTTCTTGTAGTTTCACCGGTTGACCATAAATAGCCTCCGAAAACGCTTGATGTTAAGGTAACAGTACTGCCATCGCAAATACTCAATGCGCTACTTGCAGTAACATCAGGGGCTAGTGGACCATTTGTGGTAACGACAGTATTAGCAGATTGGGAGACGCAGTTTCCCGCACCCGTTCTGACCCAGTAAGTACCAGCGGTAGAAACCGTGATGCTTTGTGAGGTGGCACCATTTGACCAAGTATAATTTCCTGCATTGCTTGATGTAAGCGTAACAGATGTCCCGCTGCATAAACTTGTAGAACCGTTAGCCGAAATTACCGGGACTGTGTTTGAATTCATTGTTACAACTGTATTTGTCGATTGAGCTGAACAGTTGTTACCATTAAATATTTTAACCCAATATGTTCCCGCAGTGGAAACAGTGAGTGTCTGTGTAGTTGCACCGTTAGACCATAAATATCCACCTGAACTATAAGGAGTGGAGAGTAACACAGTCTCACCCGGACAAAGATTTGTTGATCCTGTTGCATTCAAAACAGGCGTAGCCGGTGGCGCTGCCGCCGTTACTACGACATTGGCTGATTGACTATAGCAATTTCCTGCACTAAATGCGCGGACCCAATAAGTTCCGGATGTCGATACGTTTATAGTTGCAGTGGTTGCACCTGTCGACCATAAATACCCGTTAGCTGTTGAAGAGGTAAGAGTGATCGTATTTCCTGTACAACTTGTAAGTGGCCCGCTTGATGATACAGTTGGAACTGTCGGAGCTGCGGTTGCGGTCACTACCGTAGGTGCGGATGTAGCACTACATGATCCGGAAGTGATGGCAACGGAATAGTTTCCGCTTTGATTTACTGTAATGGATTGCGTTGTGGCGCCATTAGACCATAAATAAGTTCCGGCTGAACTGGAAGTGAGAGTAACTGAAGAGGAAGAACAAAATGTTGTAGGGCCACTGGCACTGACTGTAGGGCTGGTGGTCGTATTCCCTACGCTGACTGTAACAGGGCTGGAGGTAATGCTTACTCCGGCCGTATTCACCACAGTAACTGAATAGGAACCGGATTGTGTTACTGAAATCGAATTAGTGGTTTGCCCTCCAGGAATCCACAGGTAAGAGGCTCCTGAATTGGCACTCAAGGTTACACTGCCACCTGTACAAAATGTCGTTGGTCCGTTTGCAGAAATTGTTGCTTGGGCTGAAACTGTCTTTGGCAATTCAGTATATGTGAACCAGTGATATCCCTGCAAATTAATGTTTTGTTTCCAGCTTCCGGTTTCAGCAGTGTAAAATGAAGCATAGGTCTGGAAAGGTTTGGTGATCGCATGAGTATTAAGCCATGATCCCATAAATGCAGGTTCAGCAGAAAAAATTGGAATCACTTTTACCTGATGTCCTACTGAAGCAGCATCAATCAAACGATTTTTTGAGTACTGATAAACATCAGAATCATCGGGTCTGTATGCGTGAAGCAAAAGCCTGTCAACAGAATTTGCCACATCTTGCATTTGCCCTTTATTAGGCCATCCAAGATACATTTCGAAAATTAATCCATTGGCTACACTAATCGTTTTGATGGATTGCATTTCTCTTTTTGCGAATCTGTATGCACCGGCAGTGTCACATGAATATCCATTAGGGCTAAGATATTTACTGCAGTACTGAGCGGAGATACTTGATGTTACCCAAAATTCGAATTCAAAATTGAGAACATCGAATTTTTCGGTTGCAAGACTTCTGCTATTGTTATAAGGGATAATATTTCCACTAAAGAAGGAAGCCGTTTCACCCGCTGCTCCCATTTCTGTAATTCCATATTGCGTTTTAGCACGGTTGATAAAAGAAGCAAGTGCATTCTTAGTTGATGCATTATTGAAATTTAATGAACCCAAATCATAAAATGTAATGTAGTTGTATGCATTCCCTTGTGCATAATTGAGAATGGCATTCTCTGCAGTTGCATCACCAAGCCAATGGTCAATATCCTTCACATACATTCCTCTTACATTGTTGGATTGGCCAAACATGACCTGACATGTAAAGAGAAAGAATGTGGACAATGCCACAATCATTTTGTTTGCTTGCTTCATTCTTAATTTTTTATTGAGTTGATTCCCCCGGTTTGCATTCATCATGTTTTTTTACACTTTGATCGAATTAACTTCAATCTTTGTGTTGAATTCTCATTTGCTTTGTTTCCCTCTAAGCAAAATCAGAAATCAAGACCATTTTGAATAAATCGAAGGCGAAGATAATGTTTAAATAATCCTATGATAATCAACTCTTAGTAAGTTTTTAACAGGGTTCTTGAGCCTAGCTCATTCAGGGGACAATTCTATCTATTTTCTCCAAAAAGCATCTAAAAAATGACAAAAACACGCTTGAATTGGGTGAAATTGAAATTTGTTCAAAAGATGAAGACGAGGAAATGGAAGTTCAAATAACCCGGAGGCTATTAGTTGAATGGGTAAAATGCCAGTTTTACGCGGTAAAAATTTTGCTCTGAAAACAAAAAAACCCGGCCTCAGCCAGGGTTTTTGTTACTCATTTTTGTCTTTGTGTTTATGTTTAGTTTTGAATGAGTATTCGTTTGATAAGGTTAACCTTGCTGCTCTTAACATTTACAAGGAAGAAGCCTGTTGGTAAACTTGAGGTATTTAGTACTAATGAATTATCTCCTTCAATTACATTTACCGGTAGGCTTAGCATGGAGCGGCCGGTGAGGTCCATAAATGAGACTTCTCCCGGACTGTCGGTTTCGGCAAAGAAACTGAGTTGGATCTGATCATTGGCCGGATTCGGAAAGGTTATCATCTCTTTGTTCGACAAATTCTGTGCATCAATATTTATTTTTTCTACACGGACTTCAGGAGCATGAGCAACAGATGCCAGTGTTTGACGGGTGGTAAAGTATTTTTTCGAAGAGTATCCGCTATATTGATTTCCACATGACGTCTTTACTCTCCATGAATAGCGTACGCCCGGTGTTACATTACTAATCGTCACCATATTGTTCCCTGTATAGGCTAGTCGTATGTAATTATAGGTGCTTGAATTGTCTTTGTTATATCGAACGATGATTGAGTCGCAATGCGGAAGGTTGCCCCACATTACCATAACTGTAGTAGAGGACATATTCACCGAACTGCATCCGCTAGGTGTTGTTAAGCTGCAGGATGAAGTGGGAATACTGATTGCTTGAACCGGAGAAGTTTGTTCACAGCCATTTGAATTAATTACTTTCAAAGTGTAATCTCCATCAGAGCTTGCAGTATATGAACTTGAATTTGCAGCTCCTATTGCATTCCCGTTATAATACCACTGATAACTTGATATACTTCCACTTCCTGCAGTTGATGTTGAATTCAAAACAACACTGCCTGTAGCTGTACTTGCAATAATGAATGAAGCAGCAGGAAGTATATTGACGGTTACATTTTTGGCAGGACTTGTTCCTGTCACGCCGTTTTGGGTTACCTGACATGTATAAGAGCCTGAACTGTTAACCGTGATGCTGGAACTTGTTGCGCCGTTAGACCATAGGTAAGATGAGCCGGTGCTTGCCGTTAATGTCACAGAGCCACCACTACAAAAAGAAGTTGTTCCTGAACTTGAAATTGTCGGTGTAAATTGGCTTGGTGCTCCCGGTACAGGTTTTGGCATGAAGCCATAATCAAACCATTGATATCCTAATAGCCTGATATAAGGTTTCCAGGAAGAGTTGTCTGCGTTGAAATCTGCCTGGTAAGTAGCGTACGCCTCTGTCATCGAATGTGAATTCAGCCACGGGCCCATGAAGTCAGGCTCCGACGAAAAGATCGGAACCACATCTACTTGCTGACTAAATGATGCCAGATATGACAAACGACTTTTGCTATAACCAAAAACGGAAGATGCATCAGTACGGTAGGCATGCAATAATACACGATCTACATTCTCAGCAATCTGTTGTCCTTGTCCTTGATTAAACCATCCGACATAAGTTTCTGAAAGAGCATTCTGGGTTGCAGCAAGTGAATCAATTTTATGTAATTGATCAATGTAAAACTGAAATGCTCCGGCTGTATCACAACTGCAGCCGTTTGCAGCCAGATATTGTTGGCAATAATAACCGCTTGAATTGACAGATGAATTAATCCAGAATTCAAATTCTAAATTGAACACATCAAATTTTTCATCTGCATTCGTCCTGCCATTGTTATATGGAGCAATTTTAGACTGAAAGGAGGAGTATGATTCACAAACTGCTCCTATATATTGAACCCCATAGCTTGTCCTTGCTTTGCGTATGAAAGCAGCAAGTTTTCCGACACTTGTTGCGTTGTTGAAATTGATACTCTGCAAATCATACAAAGCCAGATAATTAAATGAGCTGTCTTGTGCATAATTCAAGAGGCTGTCTTCTTTCGTTGGATTCCCAAGAATCTGTGAAAATTTATCTATGTATATTCCTCGCAGTGCAGGATTTTGAGCCTGGGCAGTGGACAAAGATAGGAGGCATATAAAAAGTGCCAGGGAGTAAATTGGTTTCATTTGTGTGTATTTAATTTTTCAGAACTGATGATACACGCAAACTAATCCGCTTTCCGAAGTTTAAATTGGAGATTTCTCTAATATGAAGCTTTGTAAGAAGCCGGTGTCTAAAATGTTTTGATTGTACAACATTGAAGAAGAATTCTGAGAAAAAATTCATCGAATCCTTCTAAATTAGACGAAAATGAAGCAAATCTGTAGATTGTCAAATTATCGTTAATGTAAGATGCTCTGCTTATTCCGGTACTTAAATCACCATTCAACCTTCGGATGTTCAATTTGCTACGAAATGATTACAAAATTTGAGTTTCGAATTCATACCTTGCTTTAATTAAATAATGCCATGACAGATTATATAATTGCCATACACGGAGGTGCAGGGACTATTTTGCGCTCCGGCATGACTCCTGAAAAGGAAAAGCTTTACTTAAAAGCCTTAGAAGATGCCTTGGAATCCGGCTACTCTATTCTGAGTGCAGGTGGCTCTGCCTTAGACGCTGTAGTAGGAGCAACAGTTGCCCTGGAGGATTGTCCTTTGTTTAATGCAGGTCGGGGTTCTGTTTTCACACATGACGGATGCCACGAAATGGATGCTTCAATAATGGATGGAAAATCACTCAAAGCCGGTGCCGTGACAGGTATCAGCAATGTGAAAAACCCAATCCTACTTTCTAAATGCATCATGGAGAATTCCGAGCATGTTTTACTTTCAGGACATGGCGCGGAGGAATTTGCCCGAAAGATGAACTGCGAATTTGAAAGCGATGCGTATTTCTTTAGCCAGTTCAGGTACGATCAACTTCTTGAAATAAGAGAGACCGGGGCGGTTAAGCTGGATCATAGCGAAAAAAAGTTTGGGACCGTTGGTGCAGTGGCAAGAGATGTTCATGGGCACATAGCCGCGAGCACATCTACAGGCGGAATGACTAATAAACGCTATGGAAGGATTGGGGACAGCCCGGTAATAGGTGCCGGAACTTATGCTAATGATAAAACCTGTGCTGTTTCTTGTACCGGACATGGCGAGTTTTTTCTCAGAGCTGTCGTTGCATATGATATCTCATGTCTCATGGAGTATAAAGGACTCAGCCTGGCTGAAGCCTGTGATTTGGTGGTTAATAAAAAGCTGATGCAGGTAGGTGGTGAAGGCGGCCTGATAGCTGTTGACGCATCGGCGAATTGCGCACTTGTTTTTAATTCAGAAGGCATGTACAGGGCCTGGAAGGATGGAGATGGAAATGGAGAGGTGTCTATATATAAAGGTTGAGTTTTTCAAGAATGAAATGTCATAGAGATGTCTGCAATATCTTCAATTTTAGAATAGTCTTGATGTTAAAATTGACAAAAAGGTGAAAGTAAAATTTGATGGCAGTGTCTGATTTTGTAGATTTGTTATGAATGATTTTCAATTGAAAAAAAGCTTGGCATGAATCATAGATTAGGCTTTTTATTGTTCATTTTTAGTTTGCTGAAACTTTCACCAGGCTTTGCAACTCATATTGTAGGAGGAGAGCTAAATTATCGTCAGCTTACCGGTAATGAATATGAAATAACTTTAATTGTTTACAGAGATTGCTTTGGCGGTCAGGCTGCCTTTGATGATCCTGCAGCCATTGGTGTTTTTGATGATCAGGGAAACCTCGTGGCTTCTTCTTATGTCAATATTACAACTCAAGGCCGGATTCCAAATCTGATTAATTCACCTTGCCTTATTCCTCCGACAAATGTTTGCTATGAAGTAGCTACTTATGTCTATACTACAACTCTTCCGCCGCATCCTGGAGGTTATCAATTGGTGTATCAACGTTGTTGTCGGAATCATTCCGTGCTAAATATTCGCAATGTTAATTTTACGGGAGCAACTTATGTTGCAAATATTCCTGACTCCGCCATTGTCGCACATAATAGCAATCCCATTTTTAATAAGCTTCCTCCAACATTTATTTGTGAAGATGCTCCTTTCACTTTTGACCACTCGGCTACTGATCCGGATGGTGATTCTATAGTATATGAAATTTGTGCTCCCCTTCAAGGCGCTGATCAGAATTCTCCAATGCCTCAGCCGCCAAATTCTCCTCCTTATTTTCCTATCCTGTGGCAAAGTCCTTATTCGATGAGCAACCCCTTTGGTGGTGTACCTCTTTCCATCGATCCGCAGACAGGAATATTAAAGGCCACACCTAGCAACTCGGGTCAATATGTATACGGTGTTTGTGCCAAGGAATATAGAAATGGTGTTTACCTTGGAGAAACGAAAAGAGATTTTCAGGCCAATGTGGTTCCATGTCCTATGATTACTGTGGCTTCAATTTTTTCACCGACCATTGTATGTGGAAGTCTTACCGCAGCATTCACAAACAATTCCTACAATGCGATGACCTACACCTGGGATTTTGGAGATTTGTCAACTACACAGGATACTTCTACAGATAAAAATCCATCATGGACCTACCCGGATACCGGAGTTTATCAGTCCACTTTAATAGCTTACTCAGGAATAAATTCATTGTGCAATGATACTGCCTACGGAGTTGTGAAAGTGTATCCTGTATTCTTCGCCGATTACGATGTAGCCAATGTCCGTTGTTCACCAGACTTCGAATTTCTCGATGCTTCGTTTGGAGTGGGAGGAATAGCTAATTTCTGGGATTGGGATCTCGGTGATGGAGCCACTTCAGATTTACCTAATGTTTCACATACATATCAGCAGGCCGGTTTGTATGATGTTCGCTTGATTACCTCCACAGACTCCTCCTGTCTTGATACCTTAATTCAGACTATATCAGTACTTGAGCCCCCTGTGGCGATTTTCGAGACAGAGATTGATACATGTACCCATACCGTTATGACTCATAACAATTCAACAAATGCCGCTTTAAGCATTTGGAACTTTTCGGGTTTTTATGATATTGTAGGGGCGGAGCCTGAGTATCAATATTACCGGGATGGTGTCCATGAAATTTATATGGTGGTTTTTTCAGACTCTTCATGTATTGACACGACTGTTCGTCTAATCAGTCTGCCTCCTTTACCTGAAGCAAATTTTAATTATTCTGTCGCCGATTGTGATTCTGTTGTTCACTTTACAAACCTTTCAAAGAACAGTGACGAGTATACCTGGAATTTTGGCGACGAGATTGAGGCAATGGAAATTAACCCCATCCATACTTATACATTGTCAGGCAGTATTCCTGTGAAGCTAATTTCAACTTCCCTGAACATGTGTACCGATACGATAGAAAGGGATATTTTCTTTATCAGTTATAAAGGTGCATCATTTTCGACTGTACTTGACTCTTGCTCAGGAATTACCCGGTTCACAGACGTAACCCAAAATGCAGCTGCCTATTATTGGGATTTTGGTGATGGGAATACAGATACCTCTCAATACCCGATTCATGCCTATACAAGTGATGGTAATTACCTTGCAAGATTAACGGTCAACGGAAAAAGCACTTGCCCAGACAGTATTAGTCGTTACACCAGATTTGAATCTCCTCTAGGAGAACTACTTTATATACCGAATTCCTTTACACCGAATGGTGACGGCTTGAACGACGATTTTAAAATTAGTGTCTTCCGGCCTTGTGAACAGTATTCCATAAGCATTTTCAATCGCTGGGGTCAATTAGTCTTTGAGTCAGCGGATGCTGCAAATGCGGTTTGGGATGGCACATTTAAAAATTCTCTGGCCGAAGCAGGTGTCTATGTCTATCTTTTAAAAAGTGATACCCAGGAAAAAAAGGGGGTGGCTTATTTGATGCGCTAGTTAGAAACCCTTTTAGTTGTAATTTCAAGTGACCGGCAGAGATTCAGTAATTCCTTTCTCCTTCTTGAAAGTGGATAGTTCTTAGCTATACGTTCTCTGGCCATTTTCCCCAACTGAATTGTGTCGGATTTTAAAGCATCTTCAATTAGCATGTGAAGCAAGTTTAAATCTTTTCTTTCAAGAATAAATCCTGTTTGACCAATAATTTCAGGAATCGAAAAAACATTAGAACCTATCGGAACACATTCGCATAGCATTGATTCACACAGGGTATTTGGAAATCCTTCGGCCATCGAAAGCTGGACATAGAAAGTGTGTGCGGTATATAATTCGATAAGACGATCATAAGGCAAAGGAGGGAGAAATTTGATATTTTTGGGAAAGTTCATAAAATTTCCCGAATCGACTACACCAACCAGAGTAAATGAGCAGTCAGCAAATTTTTCAGCAAGCTGCAGGAAAAGATCAATTCCTTTTAACTTTAGCTGAAACGGATAGTTGAGATTTCCAGCGACAGTTAAAAAGCTGTGCGGGATTTTCTTCCCGGTATTCTGAAATTTATCTGAGTTATATCCGTTATTAATTATTGTATGTGGTTTATTTAATTCCGGAATGAACGCTTTTATTCCTTGTTTAGCAGGGCTAGAAGAGCTGTAATTGTATTCACTCTCCCATAATGTTGCATGCTTTGGAGAAATATGTGTACACATTTTATAGGATTGCTTTGTGAAGGAGGAAAGGAGCCGTTTTTGGAAATTTCCATAACGAATTTCAGGGAAGCTGTGGCAGTCTGTTCCACCGGCAATAATGAGAAAAGGTTTTCCTGTTAACCTTGAAAATAAAGCGGGTAGAAAGGAGTGATAACCGCTGAATTGTGAGACCATAATTTGCGCAGATGAAATATGTTTGAGCAGAAAAAAAAATTGCTTAACAAAAAGAAACAATGTTTTCCATTTGGCCGAGGCGAGAAAGTTGAATTGATAAACTTGATACTCCTCAAGGAAAATAGTTAAGTCCTTGTCAGTAAAAGTCGACTTCCCAACAATAAAATACAAAAGAGTTTGCTTTTGCAATATTTTAATTAGTTAGATCAGGTGAAAAGATTTTCAATACGAAGCAGAAGGCTTCGTGTTAAAATACTTAGTTTGCTTTTTGATTGCATTTTGGTCAAAGTTTTATTAGGTCTAACCAATAACAACTGGTAATCAGGTTCCTTAAAAAAGACGGTATAACTTTTTAGCTGCTCAAGATAAAAGTCATTGTCATAGATTGCTTTAATAAAGGTATCAGTATGCAAAGCCTGATCTATAATTTGCATGTGCTCAGGATGATGCTTAGTCATAAACTCACTTGCTCGAGGGTATGGAATATTTATCAAAACAGTTGAATCCTGATGAACATTCTCGCGAATTGTTTTGAAGATATTGTTGTGTGCCTCCAATGGAATATGCTCCAATACGTCAGGGAATATAACAAAATCAAATTTTTCCTGATCACGGAAATTAGTCATATTTGATACTTTAAATTCAATATTTTTTATTGATTTTAAATATCGGTGTTTGGCCATTTCAATTGTTTCAGGACTGATGTCTACACCTGTAATTTTTCCGGAAGGAATGTGTCTGGCCACAAATGCTGTCAAGGTCCCGTTTCCACAGCCGATTTCTAAAACTCTTGAATTTCTTTTTAGACCTGCTGCCTTTAAATATTTCAGAAAGAATCGGTGCCTGGAGTTAATACCGCTCAATTTTTGTTGATCCAGTTGAGCCCAAAGCTTATCATAGTATTGTGAAACTTCTGAATATTCAGCTAGTTTTTGTTCAGCCATAGTATTATTATTTTATTGCCCTCGCCTCAACACCATTTCCACCCTTTTCAATCCAGATGTTTTTTCCGCCTAATTTTATCAGCTGAGAACGGATCTGTGATGGTGTTCTTAAATGTTTATAATAGTCAGTCAATGAATCGTAACTGTCTAAACGGCTTAATTCAAATTGTTCTTCAAACGACCATTCAGGGAATTCATGGATGTATTCAATTAATGGTGATACGCGGTGTATCAACCACCAGACAATTTTATTGTTTTTGTACTTCCAATGTAGTGGAAAAAAGAAATCAACAAGCTTATCGACCTTACGTTTTGATATCTCCGGAGCTAATCTTTTAAGGTAATGTCTGTAAAGCGGTTTTAATGTTGAGTAATAGGATAGTCTCCAGCGGTAGTGATCGATAATCAACAATCCTCCGGGTTTAACTTTTTTCCATAAACTTTCAATAGTTTTTTCGCTGGAAGGAGTATGCTGTATCACACCCAAACAGAAGACCACATCAAAAGCATTGTCAGGAAAAGGTAACTCATAAACGCTGGCTTGAGCGATTCGATAATTGCTGACATTCCCAATATTCTCTTTGTTCGCTTCTACAGCTACGCTCAAATCAACCGAATGAACCTGAGCACCACTTTTCACAAGAAGTTCCGTGAATCGTCCGGCTCCACAACCTACTTCCAGTACCGACTTCGACTTTAAGGAAGAAATGGTTGCACCGAGGCATCTTTCAAGTCTTTCGAGTGAAACATTGGATTGATTAGCACTATCCAGTTGTGTAAGACGAAATGCTTTCCATTGCAATCCAAATGCGGAAGCATAATTATCCTGTGGAACAAATCGGGGAATATCCCTTACAACCGGGACTTCCTTACCACTCGGAGTGATGAGCTTGCCATTATTTTCGGCTAATGACTCACCGGTTTTTGGAAAAATAAAATCAATCATAACCTTTGTCGCGGTGAAAATAACCAAATTCTTGATTCCGGGCATGATTCCTTGCCCGGAAAATCATTAGCTTTGTCAAACTTCATTATTTATGTGTGGAATAAGCGGATTCATTGATTTTTCAGAACGTTCTTCAAAAGACGATTTACAGGCAATGACTGATTCTCTGATTCACAGAGGTCCGGATGATTCAGGCTATGAGTTTTTTAGATTTAACAATACCACTATAGGCTTAGGTTTTCGTCGGCTTTCCATAATAGATCTATCTCCTGCGGGCCATCAGCCCATGCAAAATATTCAAACCGGAGATTGGATCGTTTTTAATGGGGAGATTTATAATTTTAAAGAAATTAAACATGATTTAATTGACCTCGGCTACTCTTTTAATAGTCAGTCTGATACGGAAGTTATATTGAAATCCTATGAAGCATGGGGCATCAAATGTGTCGACAAGTTCATTGGAATGTTTGCCATTGCCTTGTATGAACCCCAAAAAAACAAGATGATTTTCATTCGTGACAGGGCGGGAGTGAAGCCATTTTATTTTCATTGGAAAGAGAGTCTTTTTCTGTTCTCATCTGAATTAAAAGCCTTTCACAAACATCCTCAGTTCAATAAGGTAATTGATCAGGATGCCTTGTCTCTTTTCTTCCAACAGGGTTATATCCCGGCTCCATATTCAATCTTTAAGGATACCTACAAACTTAAACCTGGTCATTGGCTGGAGCTGGATCTTGATTCGAAGAAACTCACCGAGAATAAATATTGGGATATTGTTGATGCCTTTAATAAAGATAAACTTGATATCCCTTATGAAATTGCTCTTGAAGAGACCGAAAAGTTACTTGTCTCTGCCTTCAACTATCGAATGATTGCAGATGTACCTGTGGGTGTTTTTTTAAGCGGAGGATATGATAGTTCTTGCGTAACTGCCTTATTACAAAAAAGCAGTACACAGAAAATTAAGACCTTCACTATAGGTTTTGATGACAAGCGCTATAATGAAGCGCAACATGCTAAAGAAGTTGCCGGTTTTCTTGGAACCGATCACCATGAGTATTTCTGTACTTTCAAAGAGGCCATGGATCTCATTCCCCTTTTACCTCAAATATGTGATGAACCTTTTGGAGATGCTTCAGTCATCCCAACAACTCTGGTAAGCAAAATTGCACGAAAGTCTGTCACCGTAGCTTTATCTGCTGACGCAGGTGATGAGATCTTTGCAGGCTACCCTCGTCACCTTAAAAGCTTGGCTTACATCAATAAATTTAATGCCATTCCTGCCATGGTCTCAAAAACTTTGGCGCATTTAATTCCCACTGATTCCGGCTCTTTGGTGTCAAATAATGACAGACGGGATAAACTTAAACTGACTTTGCGAAATATTGATTCTGTAAAAAGATTCGAATCAATTAATCAAATTTTCACTTCTTATGAGTCAGGCAAACTTGTGAGGGAAGCTCCCAATTCTCTGTTAACGTCTTTTGATGAGTCAAATAAACTGGCTGATCAAAATGACGTCTTAAGTAAAATTCTTGCCACAGAATATAAGACCTACCTGGTTGATGATATTCTCCAAAAAGTCGATAGGGCTTCCATGTCGGTTGGCTTAGAGGCCAGAGAGCCATTTGTCGATCATCGCATTGCTGAATTTATGGCCAGGCTGCCTACTGAATATAAATTGAAGGACAATCGTCAAAAAATATTATTGAAAGATATTGTTCACAAGTATATTCCTGAGTCGATCATGAATCGCCCTAAAATGGGTTTCGGGATTCCATTGGAAGATTGGATGGGAAAGGATCTAAAGGACCTGTTCATGAATACGATGAACACAAAATCGATAAGTGATTCCGGAGTACTTCAACCCAAAGTGGTTGAACATATGGTCAATACTTTCATGTCCGGAAAACTGGAGCAGTTTCAACGGATATGGTTAGTCTTTGTATTTCAACAATGGTATCAATATTGGATGGAGGCATGAGCGAAGACCAGGATTATACCTTTAAACGTCTTGATCCCAGTCTGTATAAGGATTTGGTGTACATCTCTAAGAGCGCCTTCGGCTTTGATCCTGGTTTGAATTACTATCTCAAGAAAAATGAGACATCGGCCTTTGGTGAACCTTTTTTGGGATTCATCGCCTATAGCAAAACAGGCGAACCAGCCGCCTTTTATGGGGTTTATGCCCATCCTGTTGAATTCAATGGTGTAGTAGTATCTGCAGCACAATCAGGTGATACGATGACTCATAAAGCACATACCGGCAAAGGTCTTTTTACCCGTTTGGCCAAAATGACATATGAGCTTGCTAAAGAAAATGGAATCAAATTTGTTTTCGGTTTTCCGAACAAAAATTCTTATCCGGGTTTTGTGAAAAAGTTATCGTGGATTTGCCCTGGTTTACTCAACGAATACAGGATAAAAGTATGGACGATTCCTCTTGCTAAGCTGGCAAAAAAAGTTTCGCTGTTTCGACCACTTTATTTTGCATATTGTTCTCTTGTACTTTCTTTTTATAAATGCAAAAAGAACATCTTCAATAATTCTGTATTGGAACCAAATATTTCCGGCATCTCACGATCACCCGAATTTGTAAAATATAAATCATTTTTAGGAGCTAAAATGATAGAGTTAAATGGCTCCTGTTTATGGATAAAGATTGATGGTTTGATACAAATAGGCGACCTCGACAGATCAGCCTCTTCTGATTTTCAAAAAGTAATTCATAAATTGAGATTTGTGGCATTCCTGCTCGGAGCAGATACCATCGTTTTTCAAAGTAGCCCGGGAACTTACTGGAAAAAATATTTTTCTAATCATTTCCAGGGAACCGATTCTTTGGCTTATGGATATGTAGATTTTAATTCAAATCTGCCATTAGATTCTTTGCAATTTGTGTCAGCAGATCTGGATACTTTTTAATTCCCCTTTTTTAAAAATGCCAGTCGCACAGCAGTCATCACCCCGGCTGTTATGCTTGTATTAGGGATACTAAATCTTTCAAAGATATTCGAATCTTCATCGTCATCCGCACAACGGTAGTTTACTGCCAGCATGGTTTTATAGGACTGTTCCATACAGGCAGTTTTCACCAGGTTAGTATAGGCGCCATCAGGAAAAGCAATTGAAATTACCGGAGAAGCACAAGCTTGTTCAAGCAGGATCTTCGATTCTCTGAGTTCAATTTTTAAGGCTTCTTCACTAAGAAGATCTAAGTTTGTATGGCTTAATCCGTGTGAACCTATTTCTATAATTCCAGATGTGGATAATTCTTTTATTTGTTCCGGGTTTAAAAGTTTCCAGTATTCTGAAGGTGCTTTTGACAGGGCGTCAGCAAGTAAAGTGCCCGGAAATAACTGCATAAAAAGTGCCTGCTTTTTATCAGCAGTTAAACTTTTTATTCGTTTTTTAAATTGTTCGAAGTTGGCGGCAGTGGAATTAGCTGAATCATCTGAAAAATTGATACCGGAGTCAGGCCTAATAATACTTTTCCAGTCAATTTCATTTCTGCAAATGTCCAGGGCATCATACCACAATGCTTCCCCGGGCTTGCTTATAGCCTGAGCTGTGACAAAAATCGTTGCAGGGAAATTGTATTGCTTTAATAATGGAAAGGCGTTTGAAAAATTGTTTTCGTAGCCGTCATCGAAAGTGATTGCAACTGTTGGTCTTGATGGTTTTACTCCTTCGTTAACCAGAGAAATGAGAGATTCAAGGGGTATTACTTCGTAATTTTCACTGTAATATTTTAAGTGTGCTTCAAACTGCTCGACAGACATGTGATTTTTACTAAGTTCAGGCCGCAGTGTTTTTACAACGCCATGATAGTTCAAAATCAAATATCCGGGTCTTTTAAGATAGACCAGAAGTTTTTCTATCCCAAGGAAAAAGGAGATAGAAACCAGAATGCGCCTAAAATACACTATAATTGGTCCCATCATAATTTACTGGTACATGACAAGTCCCTTGTACTGAGATTAGTGGTCATACTATACTTTAAGTTTTGAACAGGTATTATGCTTATTAAACTATTTAGTCGGTAAAAATCCAAAATTAAAATTATTTATCATTGTCTTCGTTGTTTCTTTGATTTTATATGGGAGTAATAAAACGGCAGGGAATTAAAAACATGATCACAGGCTATATTGGCATGGCGATCGGTTTTGTAAATTTAGTTTTCGTTCAATCTCACTTTCTAACCCAGGAGGAGTTAGGTCTTACGCGATTATTGTATTCTTTTTCCTTATTGGTGGCCATGTTCGTACCACTTGGAATAGGAAACGCCACCATTAAATACTTTCCGTCATTTAAAGACCCTGCAAATAAACACCACGGCTACTTTGGTTTTATGAACCTTTTTCCTTTGGTTGGCTTCCTGGGTGCCGGACTTGTTCTCTGGCTCTCAAAGGACTTTATTTTTAATCAATACAGAACCGAATCTCCATTATTTCTTGAATACTTCAATTATGTTTTCCCTCTAATATTCTTCAATTCCTTCATCGCAGTGTTGAGTGTCTATTGCAATGCGAATTTTAAAACAACCATTCCGAGTTTTTTGAATGATGTGGTTGTTCGAATAATAACTATTGTTCTCGTTTCAGTGTATTTTTTAAAATGGCTGAGCCTTGATCAATTTATAGCTTGTTTCACAGCTATCTATGCTTTTCAAATGATTGTCTTGTTAAGCTATATTTTTCTTTTTGACAGACCCGGATTCAAAATTGACTGGAAGATGATCAGGGAGAAAAGAATGAAGGATGTCATTAAATATGGAATGATACTTTGGTTTGCCGGCATCGCATCAATGGGATTAAAGTATTTTGATTCCATTATGATAGCCAAATACATGCCACTGAGTTTTGTTGCAGTATATACTATTGCTGCATTTATCCCCACCGTTATTGATGCATCTTTGACAGCGCTGGAAAGAATTGCCGGCTCTAAAATTTCCTTTGCCTGGGCTGAAAATGATATTGAACAGATCCGTGAAATTTACAAAAAGTCTAGTCTGTACTTACTACTCTTAGGTGGATTTCTATTCCTTATTATCAATCTAAACATACACACATTGCTTAAATTTTTACCTGAAGGATATCAAGCAGGAGAGTGGGTAGTACTGATTATAAGTTTGGGGAGCTTGTATAATATGGCCACCGGTCTAAATGCACCTGTTTTATTTAATTCTGATAAATTCAGGTATGGTGCTTTCTTCCTGATCCTATTGGCAGTAATTGTATTAGTGATGCAGATGCTCTTGATTCCCTTGTACGGAATTGTGGGAGCGGCAATCGCAACATCAGCAGCAGCATTTGTTTACAATACTTTATTACTTGTATCGGTTTGGAAATTTTTCAGGCTACAACCCTTTGATGCAAAGAATTTGCGCGTCCTCTTCTCAATTCTAATTGGTTTTAGCTGTATTTATTGGTTACCACATTTTGATATTCGCGCTTTGGATATATGTTTCAGGAGCTTATTGGCTTTTTTATTGTATGGAGCTTTCGTATATTATCAAAATATCGTCCCGGAATTTCATAAATATATTCCCTGGAATTCTAAGTTGAAGAGATAGGCCGGAGTGTAAAACCTACCTTGATACTATTTAATTTAGCCATGAATCAGAACGAAGCTAAAACTCCCTCTGCACCTGTTTCTTAGCATTGTCGATGCTCGCATTCAACTCAAATCCCAGAATGAGAATCACGGAATTGAAATAGATCCAAAGCATTATAACAATCAAAGTTCCAATAGAGCCATAAATTTTATTGTATTGTCCAAAATGGTTTACAAAGTAGGCGAAGCCGGTTGACACAACTATTGAAAGCAAGGTTGCCAGGGTAGATCCTGCGGAAATAAACCGGTATGTTTTCTTTACGGCAGGGGCGTAATAGTAGAGGAAAGATATAGCAAAAAAGAACAAGGCAAGTACCACTGTCCATTTCCCGAACATGATCAATATTACTTGTGTCTTCGATTTTAAAATGCTGTGCTGCACAAGATAGGCCGTAGCAAATTCACTAAATATTATTAGTGTCGTTGAGACAATAACAAGGATTGATAAGATAAAGGTGAGGACAAAGGCAACCTTCCTTTGTTGGAATGGGGTTCTTGATTCAACAACATGATAGGAGCTGTTAAATCCGCGCATCATGGTCATGAATCCATTTGTAGTGAAATATAATGCCATAATAAAACCAACAGAAAGCAATCCGCCTCGTTGTATTTGGATTATATCTTCGATAGTACTTCTCACTGTTAAATAAGCATTTTGGGGTAAAACACTTTCAATGAGTTTCATGATCTCATTTTGAAAATTACTAATCGGAACGTAGGGGATAAGAGAGAAGAGAAAAATAATTGCAGGAAAGATTGCCAGGAAAAAACTAAATGCCAGCGACTGAGCCCGGGTAACTATCGATCCTCTTTGAATACCTGTGAAGAAGAAATCTGCTACATCGTAAATTGGCATTTTCTCAAAGCCGGGAAGTGCGATTCTTTTAGTATAGGCTATAAAATGTTTTACAACAGGTAATGTTAAGGTTTTACGTAAAACCTTTTTGCCAATCTTATTTAGTGTCTTTTTTTTTGCTGCTTGGATCATCCAGTTAATTTCATTGAGATATCCAGACTTTTATATGAATGAGTCAAAGCTCCAACAGAGATATAATTAACACCGGTTTCTGCGTATTGCCGAATATTTTCTAACACGATTCCGCCGGATGCTTCAGTAATAATTTTATTGGAAATCAGCTTAACCGCTTCTTTTAAAAGTTCCGGTTTAAAATTGTCGAGCATAATTCGCTGGACTTTCCCTGTCTCGATTACTTGTTTTACTTCCTCAAGATTTCGTGTTTCAATTTCTATAGGTAGCGACCGATTTGTTTCTTGTAAATAAATGTTAGCCTTGTTTATTGCATTGACGATGCCTCCGGCTGCATCTACATGATTGTCCTTAATCAAAATCATATCATATAAGCCAAAACGATGATTGGTTCCACCGCCGGCAGTCACTGCCCACTTCTCAAATATTCGAAAGTTTGGAGTCGTCTTTCTGGTGTCAAGAATTTTCGCTCCGGTGCCTGCCACAGCGTCGACATATTTTCTCGTCAGACTGGCTATGCCACTCATCCTTTGCATGCAGTTCAATAAAACTCTTTCGGCTCGTAGAATGGAGCGGATGTTCCCCTGAATGTTGATTACTATCTGCCCATTTCTTACTTCAGCTCCCTCTGCAACATTCACCTTCACTACAATTGTTTGGTCTACCAGATTGAGCACCTGATCTGCTATGACCAGTCCGGAAATAATTCCATCTTCTTTTACTTTTACAACTGCGGAACCTGTTAAATCGGGAGGTATCGTCGCCAAAGAGGTGTGATCCCCATCACCCTGATCCTCAGAAAGTGCGTACTTTAAAAATTCGGAAATGCTTAGAGCGTTTGAAAAGCTATGAACCATATGTTTAATACAAGAAGATTTGAATGAATTCAATTCGCGTCGCAAAAATACAGAATCCAATACGTATTTTAAACGGTAAATCAAGTATTAAAAAATCCTCGAATTATAAAGAAGACAATCTACTCGCTTTCAATACGGAGCTCCAACAAGAAGTTTTTTCCGCTCACAGATTTCATGTAAAACGATACTCTGTAAGTCTTTGCATTAGAGGAGTTAAGTGTCCCAATGCCATACAATGTACCTTCCTGTGATGAACCTTTATGAACTATTGAAAAGGATTTTGGAGAATTTTTACTGAAAAAGTCTCTTAAAATTTGCTCTGCCTGAGCTTTTGAATAGATATCTTCCTGATTAAGAAGGGTAAGATCAATCGTATTGCCAAAATACACAGCTACTTGCTTTGCATCTCCACTTCGTATCGCATTTCCGAAATCTTCATAAATATCAAGAGCCTTGACGCTATTAAGGCTCAGAAACATAAAGATAAAAAGAATGGTTTTTTGGAGTTTTTTCACGACACTTAGGTTGCAAATATCAAGCCAATTCCTGTACTACAATTACAATTTTACGTTCATTTTTATGAATTGTTCGGCTATTTCAGCTTTTTCTTATGAACATTTTTTGATACATGTTCCTCATTATGTTGTGTATTACCTTCTGAACTGTGTATATTTCCAAAACTAACTATTTGGCAGTTTTATGAAGTGTGAACTATTTTTTGTTGGCAAGACCACTGATAAATACCTCCTTGAAGGTCTTGACATCTACATGAAGAGATTAAGCCATTATCTGCCGGTAAGCATTGTGGTCACTTCTCCATCCTCACATGTTGATGCTAAAAAAGCAGTCGAGGAAGAAGGTGTAAATATTCTTAGCAGGATAAAGGCCAGAGATTTTGTAATCCTACTCGATGAAAATGGTAGCATGCTCACATCAACTGAACTGGCTCAAAAGCTAGAGAAATGGATGGTTGAAGGTTATTCCAGGCTGATATTTGTTTCCGGTGGCGCGTACGGCTTGTCAGCTGATCTTAGGAAACGAGCAAACTATCTTCTTTCGGCATCCCGTTTCACCTTTACTCATCAGATGATCAGGCTGATTTTGGCTGAGCAATTATATCGGGCCATGACCATTATCAGAAACGAATCTTATCATCATGGTTGATTGCTTTTACTGAAACTAAGTGGGGTGGTCCAAATTCTGTCAAAGGTTTTTATAAACTTCGTTGTATTTACTGGTGCCTTTTTCGAGTGAAAAAATCTCAATCGCCGATTTGCGAATATTTTCTTTTGGCTTAAGAATTAATTCTGGAATTTGGGAAATGACGAAATCGTAATCGTCATCGGTGAACTTTCGTACAATCGATCCTGCCTGGGAGTCTCTGATAATTTGGTCGATATCTCCTATATTTGAATTGCAAATTATTGGAATTCCCATACTCATTATCTCCCCTTGCTTGGCAGGTGAACTGGCCTTCTTTGAATATACGGGTTTGATAAAGAAAAGGGAAAGCTGCGCAAGACTTAAGAGTAAGGGGACATCCTTGTGGTTAACCTTCCGGATGATAATATTCTCTGCAGGAATTTTTCGCCTTCCCGCTTTCTTAAAAATTGAGCGTTGATCTTCGTGGGTGATGAATAAAAATTTAGCTTCAGGATACTTAATACGCAATCGCACGAAGAAGTCAAGCATTTCTTCCAGCATATACCAGGTACCGACTGCTCCCACGTATGAAATGACTAAATCGTCGGAGGCTATATTAAGTTCTTTTGCAACCTGAGCCTTTTGCTCAATATTAATAAGGTTATAATCGAATAGTTTTGTGTCGGCACAACAAGGTATAACCTGAATCGGAAGGGGCTGTCCCGGGATGCTTTTCCAGCTGTGAATTTCCCGACGTGCATCCTCGGTAAGACAGATTGAATAATCCGCTCTTTCAAGAAATCTTGCTTCGCGATTCTTAAAATACCTGTAAATAAACTTGTACAGAATAGAACTTTGATTCCACATGCCTCCATCAATTCTTTCGTCGGCATAAAATCCACGCATATCAAAAATAAATTTCAAGCCAAATTTTCGTTTTAGCAGCAAGCCAATTAGTGAAGTTATATAGCTCCTGCAGTGAACAATGTCGAAATTATTTGTCCGGCATAATTTTTTGCATGCCACTTGCATTTTGTATACATCATATATGGTAGAAAGAACAAGCGGACTCTTTGTATAGGGAATGTTTAACCATTCTATCCCTTTTTCCATGAGATCTTTCTGAATACTTTCAATCAGTTTTTCATTTCCCTTTTTCTCCGAACTCACAATGGTTATTTTATGCCCCATTTGGTTGAGCCCTGTCAGATAGGTAAGAATTTGACTCTGGCCTAAGGGATCACTAAGACCATCATAAGTGAGGTAAAGTATTTTCTTTTCAGATTTCATTCGATGCTTTCCGGTGTTTTTTGGTTATCAAATCATTCCACGAATTTTATTCAGAAGAATAAATTTCCTTATACACTGATTCTGCAATGCTATAGCTTCTGTATTTGTAGGCGATATTCCTGATCTTATCCTGCAATTTATCGCCTTCGTAGTTTTTAAGTATCAGGTCAATTTGCATACATGCCTTCTTGTAATTTTCGACATTCAGTTCTTCAAGAACAACGCCGATTTCATTTTCTTTAATGATATCTGAGTCGTCCGATATATTTTTTGTTATGACTACAGGTAAGCCTAAAGCCCAATATTCGCCATCCTTAATTGGTGTGCAATAACGTTTCGAGGGTATCGGTTTTACAGGGGTAATGGCAAAATCACCCAATCCCATAAATTCCGGAATTTCTTCATGTGAAACAAATCGCACTATCAAATTTTTCTCGTCCAATCCGGCTGCTTTTGCCCATCCATATAACTGATCTTTGGGGTGATTGGACAATACCAGTACTCTAAAGTTGTCGTGCCAGAAATCCTGAGCAACTTTAAAAAAATCAAATATCTCTGTAGTCAGGTATATGCCTCCGAATTTCCCTGCGTAAATACATGTAATTTTATCTTTTAATTTTAACTGCCTGAGCAATTCTTCAGTTTTTCTCTTTTTGGGTGCGAAGAATGAGCCGTCTACACAAGCAGGTTTAACGTAAAAGTTTTTAATATTATGGCCATACCTCTTGAAAGCATATTCGTGCATTGATTTAGTCGCACTTATTATTATGCTGGCATGCCGTGTCAGCTTTCTTTCAAGTTTGAAGAGGAACCTGAATTGTAAACTGTCTGGCTTCCAGGTGTTATTTTCCACCATCGCATCAGCATGCGGCTCATAGCTGTCAATGATAAGTTTCTTTCCCGTAATTACAGAAAGTATATAAGCAATAGATCCGGCAGGAGTACACCAGGCATGGATAAAATTTATCCTCCTGAAAAAAATCAATCCAACCATGTGAGCAAAGTAAAATGCCCACTTAAAAACTGAAAATGCAGAGAACTTAGAGTAATTCAGGGTGATTAAGTGAATACCCTGAAGCTTTAGTCTTTCTTTGATCTGAGCCTTTTCATTTGGAGAAAGGCGTTGTTTTTTTTGTTCAAAGGTGATAAGAAAGATTTTACTTCCCTTTTCCAGCTGGCTATAAATTATTCTGAGATAGGGGAGGGTATAAGCTTGTACTAAGGCATCTTTATAACTCCAATAAGTAAGGACCAGAATATTTTTACGGTTAGCCACGTAGTAGTCCTTTACACTTATTGAGAATGATATGACCGGGAATATTTTTAATTGCCAGGATCAGGTATTTCATTTTGATTCCATTAAGTTGAGCTGCGCGCCAAAGATAAGCGAATACTGCTTTCTTATTTCCATCGATGTAGGAGTGTATTGCAGAAAAATAATTAACATGACTTTTTATTATTTTAAGTTCTGTTTCATTTAGTGCAACTCGCGTTAAAATCCAATCTTCAGCAAGTTTTGTTTTTTTTATTAATACACTATTATCGCCATGCATGGATCTGCCTTCATGCTCCAGTATGTGCATTGTAACTCTATCCAAAAGATAAATTTTTTGGTCAGATAGATTTTCTAAAAAAAACATCCAGTCTTCCTTTATGGAGTATTTTCTGTCTTCTTCGAATAGCCTCAGTTTTGGGTTGGATCTTCTAACGCACACATTACAGGCGAATGGGTTTCCAGTGAGAAATAAATTATAGTTGTAATATCCCTCCTTTAGTTTGCTGTTATCGCTGGGAATTAGTCTGCCGTCTTTTGCAAATTCAAATTTGGTTGATATGAAATCCGGATGCAATCTCTGAATGGTTTGATTCAAGTCCTCCAGGTGATGATTTAGGAGCGTGTCGTCTGAATCCAAAAACTGGACATACTCTCCGATGGCTGTTTTAAGGCCGTTATTTCGTGCAGCTCCGCGCTCCAAGTTAACCTGCTTGATTATTATAACCTTCTTTTCATTCAAATATAGTCTTGATAGGTGTTCAAAGCTCCCGTCGGTACTCCCGTCATCAACCAAAATAATTTCGAAATTCTGAAATGTCTGGTTGAGTACACTGTCTACAGTCTTTTCAACCATTGTTTTGCGATTATAAGAGGGGATTACTACACTGAAAAGCGGCGGCATAAAATGAGTGGGTACAGCTTTGGTTTATGATTTTGAACAAGTTCTGAGCATAAAGATCGGTAATTTATTTCATCTAAAATCACTTGCAATATGGCATATTATTGGGAATCTGGTTTGATGATTCTTGTGAAACATTCTCAAGTATTAAGTCCCAAAATCTTTTACATTTGTAGATACTAAACAGCACTATGGTTCAGTTTTTCAGCCTAATTGATCTCATTATCGCGCCTTTGTATTTGGTCATCTTATACCTGGCTGCGAAAAACATACAGCAAAAGAAAATTGCTGCAAATCCCAGTTACAGGTTTTTCGTCAAAGGATTGATGGTTAAAATTTTCGGCGGTGTGGCTGTTTGCTTTATCTACGTTTATTACTATGGTGGCGGCGACACATTAAATTATTATAATGATTGCGCGGTGCTGGTTAATCTGTTCATGAAGTCGCCCATTCTGCCCTTTCAATATATGTTAGGACCTGACACTTCACTATGGTACAGCTTTGATTCGGATACAGGATGGCCAATTTATTTTTCAGATATACATGCTATAGTCGTCGTGAAATATACCTGGTTGCTTTGTCTTATATCGTTCAAAAGTTATCTGGGGATGACAATGCTTCTTGCGAGTTTGTCATTTTGGCCTATCTGGCGACTCTACCAAACGCTGATTAAGGAGTTTCCAAATTTAACAAGGGAATTAGCTTATGCATTATTGTTCATTCCCTCCGTATTTTTTTGGGGCTCGGGTCTTTTGAAAGACACGATTACTTTCGCTTCAGTTTGTCTTTTTGCCTCTGCTTACAGTATTATTCTGATTCAGCGAAAAGATTTTGCAAAAAATATTTTTCTTTTAATCGTCGCTTCGCTTCTTCTTGTAAAAATTAAGCCTTATATATTTTTCGCTTTAATTCCGGGTAGTATTTTGTGGTTTGGCGGTGTTCAGTTATCTGCCGTGAAGAATTCTTTGGTGAAAGGCTTGTCGACTCCATTCTTAATTGCCTTCTCATTGGTCTCTGGGTATTTTATGTTGAGCTTAATGAGTGTATTTCTTGGGGATTATGCATTAGAAACCGTACTCGACAAAGCTATTGTCACCCAACAGGATCTTAAGAGTGAAATCTATGGTGGATCGTCATTTGATATTGGTGATTTTGATCCTACAGTTCAGGGTATTCTTTCAAAATTGCCTATTGCTATAAATGCGGCTTTGTTTCGACCTTATATTTGGGAAGTGAACAATCTGGCAATGCTATTTTCCGGTTTAGAGAATTTGATTTTATTGGTGTTCTCCATATACCTGCTTGTAAAGCTTCGTGTATATAATTTGTTCAGGCTGATGTTCAGGCATAGGATTCTTTTCTTTACGGTTTACTTCAGTATGTTTTTTGCTTTTTCGGTAGGCTTGACAACTTCTAATTTTGGAAGTTTGGTTCGCTATAAAATTCCCGCAATTCCTTTTTTTGTAATTAGTCTGGTGATCATTTGGACGTCATATAAGGAACTTCAAGCTGAGGATCGACTACGACTCCAGGTTGAAGAAGATGAAAGGCGTAGTGGGCTGAAAATATAATTATAGCAAGAAAATTTAATCTAATTGCATGCCATTAAAAATCTCTATCATAATTCCATCTTTCAATCAGGGAAAGTACATTGAAGACACTATTTTATCCGTCTTAAATCAAAACGACCCGTTTTATGAATTGATTGTTATTGATGGAGGGAGTTCTGATCAATCTGTGGAGATAATAATGAAGTACGCTAAGTATTTTGCATATTGGATTAGTGAAAAGGACAGCGGACAAAGTGATGCAATTAACAAGGGTTTTAAACAAGCTACAGGGGATATAATTACCTGGCTTGGGAGCGATGACCTGCTTAGAGAAGGATCCCTTGCCAGAGTAAGAAGTGAATTTGAAACATCTCCTGATAAAACAGGAGTCATATTTGGGTCCTCTCAAATTTTCAAAGCCGGAGTTGATTTGCATATTGACTCCGGGTCTCGTATTCAGAATGTTGAACGGAGACTTGCCGGTATGGCGTTCCCACAACCTTCTTCATTTATGAAACGAAAATTTGTTGATGTAGCTGGGGAATTAAACACAGACTTGCACTATGGCATGGACTATGATTTGTTCGCCCGCTTATCCATGCTATGTGATTTCAAAAGGGTAGACTTTTGCTTCTCCCGGTATCGTATTCATGATGAAAGTAAGTCAGGTGGTGATTTTGAGAATTTTAATATCGAGTGGATTAAGATTTTTAATAGTGTTGCTCTCGGCTTGAATCTTGACGATGCATTGACCAAGATGAAATTGTTAAACCTGATTATGGAGCCTGTTCCGGCAACATTGGAATACTTTAAGAATTATAAAAGTTCAATCAAATTGGATGAGGAATTGCTGAGCTTTTTCTTTATATCGAATGTATTCTTTCATTCTTATCTTACCGGCAGGTTTAGCAGAGCAAGATTCCTTGCTTTATATCTCAATAAACATTATTCTGCCAAAATGAAATTGCTTCCTGATATTGCTTTGATTTATAACCGATCTTTGAAAATTCCTCCTTTTGTTTTGAGCACAGCAAGAAGCATTAAGTCTCTATTTTCAACAAAATGAGAATAGCTTTTGTAACATCTCATATTAACCGGTCTAATCAATGGAATTGGTTCTCGGAAAATCTGAAACAAAGAAATATTTTCCACCTCCACATCATTATCAATCATTATGAGCCACTGATGCTGGCAGATATTCGGGAGCTTGGAATCCCCGTTGTCTTTCTAAAGCACAAAAATATATTTTCTTTCGTGTATAATTATTTTAGAGTTCTTTTTCTTCTGCGAAAGTATAAAATTGACATTGTACATACAGAGCTTCCTTATGGAAATTTGATTGGTCAGCTTGCTGCCTCTACTTGTTTTATCCGTAACAGAGTATTGACATGTGAGAGTCTTACATGGGGGATAGACTATAACAACAGGAAGCAAAAAATTAATGATTGGTTGAGTCTTAGGCTGACAAAAAAAGTAATTGCCCTCACGGCTTTATCAAAAAAGTTTCTCGTAGACAGGTATAATTTAAAGAAGGAAGATGTGCTGATCATACATCATGCATTAAAGGCTAACGATTATCTGGATATTTCGCCAGCGAGGGTTGAAGCTCTTAGATCAGAATTGCAAATCCCTGCTGATAGATTTGTCATCGGACTTGTTTCTCGATTTGTATATTGGAAGGGAATCGAATATGCTGTTAAAGCAATGATTCCGGTAGTGCAAATGTACCCTGAAGCGTTGCTTTTAATATTTGGTGATAAGGAAGGGGAGTCCTTTGCTGAAATAAGCAGTTTAATTGCAAAGCATAGTCTTCAGGATCACATAAAACATGTTGGTTATGTAGCGGATAACGTTGCTCTCTATACCATGCTGGACGTTCAGATTCATGTCCCTGTTGATGCATATGTAGAAACTTTTGGAATTGTAATAATTGAGGGGATGATTTCAGGTTGTCCGCAAATCCTCACATTAACCGGCATCTCGAATGATTCAGCTAGAGATGGCGAAAATTGCATCCTCGTCGATCATTGTTCTGCCAATCAAATTTCAGAAGCGATTATCCTTTTAAGAGAAAACCCGGCATTGAGAAAAAAACTTTCTGTAGAAGCAAAGGCTGATGCGATAAGAATGTTTCAATATGATACTAAAGCTGAAAGGCATATCACCTTGTATAAAGAACTTTTAGACTGACCTATTTCTATTACCTTAAAAAAATGTGTCTATTAATTAGGGGCTTTGCTTTAAACCAAAATTTTAGTTGATTTTAGTTGCCTGAATTTTTATCGTATCGCCAAGTCTAAGCAATGATAAAATCTTGTTTGTAATATTCTTCAATATACTTGCCAATGTATTTGATTCTATTTGCTCTCTTAATATATAGTTTTCAGAACCTGGCTCTATTGCGGTTTGATTTACCCTCAACGAATTATTTTTTCTTAGCAAATAGTATTTTATTTCTGAAATCGATAGCCCGGTAGTTTTTATTGAATCAACATGGAGTCCTGTCTTACTTAAGCAGGCAGAAAGTGTTCCTGAATTAAAATAGCTGAGATGTTCCGGTATTGTAATCACTCTCCATTTTTGCTTCATTATAAAACGACTCAGGGAATTGAAATTCGGAGTGGTGATGTAGAGTGCGCCTCCGGAACGCAATTTTTTCGGATATAGCTCCATGTGCCCTTTAATCATTCCAACATGTTCAACGACTTCAATGCTAGTGATTACATCAAAATTTACTCCGGGGAAGGCATCAGTGTCTATATCGCCTAAATGCATTTCGATGCCCTTTGACTGACAAATACTCTTCGCCTTCTCTGTATATTCCGTTCCGTAAACTTCCCACCCTCTGATTTTCGCTTCTTCAAGAAAATGTCCATGCCCGCAACCAACGTCCAGAATTCGATTCGACTTTCGGAACTTCTCAAATTTGTCAAGTAATTCCTGATAACGTTTAATCGTAAGAGCAGACAATTTGGGATAGTCAGGGTATGCATTGTAAAAACTACTTAATTCAGATTCATTAGGTAACAAAGTTGAAAAGACCAATTTACAATTTGCACATCGTGTCAGTGAGCCGGAATAGAATTTTTCCTGATATTTTTGCACTTGAGCGGATCCGCACAAAGGACAATTTTGATGTATACTCCCTTGTATTTCGGTTTTGGCTTGGTTAGAATTCATATCCGAATGTTTCAATGTCCTCTTTAAATGCTTCTTGTACCCATTTTTTTGTCTTCTCAGTATAATACTCTTTGTAATGCCTGTGGTTACTGGTATTTGTGACTGGTAGCTTAACTCTCGGAATGTGAATTTTGTCGCAAATAAAATTAAAGTCAGTTTGAATATTTTCGAATCGTCCTACAAAATCAACCAGAAGTGTTCCTGATGAATTATAAACAAATCTCTTCTGTAAGTCTAAATCGTTATTGATGCGCCAGTCAAGATATTCCTCAAATCCTTTCATTTTCCGAACGAGCTTATGTTGCCTGTGATCCTCCTTTTGCATCATAAAATAGTAAAGTGATACCTGCCAATCCCATGGATTACGTACAAATGAAAATTTAAAGTAATTGTTAAAATCTGATGCCCTAATTTTATTTTGTACCTCCGACGCTTTTAAGTGTGTGAGAAATGAAGTTGTCGGGCCAAAAAATTTATTTTCAAACCAAAGCCTGCTATTGTCTATGAAGGATAAATCGCTTGAATCCCTGTCATCATATTTGCTAAGCACGCTTCTTATGCTACTGCCGGCAACTTTATAGATGTGAATAAAAATGAATTTGTTTTGATGTGATAAAATCATAAAATATCGAAACTTAAAATGAATTGATTTGGATAAATTCGCTGGAATTTCTGCATGATTTTAAAATTGTATTCATTAGTTGATGCAATGTTTTAGTTAATTTTAGTCAGAGGTATTTAATCTTGGCTTTATAGCCTTGCCAGATGTATGACTTGCTCAAGCTGGTTCGTATTCACGGCTAATTCAGGAGAGTAACTTTCGGATCGGAATCCGGAGTCACCGGGTCTTTATGTATTGCTATAATTATTTTCATGAGACAGTGGAGTAGTGAATCTGAGTTTTTCAGGTATAGTTCAATTGACAAGGTTGTTTTATGGACTAAATCCTTGAGCAAATAAATAGTTTGTGCAGAAGGAAGCCGAATAGCCATAAACAGAGTGATTTATAATTTTTGTAATTTATTTATTCTTAAAAATAGTTCTTTACGTTCCGTTTTCTGATTGATAAGTTCTTTCATGTAGCTTAATCTGAAAATAATGTACATGAAAGATAAGAATCTCTTGTCCCGGGAAGAAAAGAGCAGGTGGAAGAGGAGGCCTGGAATATATTTAATTTGGGCGGCCAATTCTAAGATCAAAGACTTGTATATTTTATACTTGGGGTCAAGTGTATGTCTGTATATTGAAAGAGTCAATTCGGCACTTCCCATGCTTTGCATAATCCTCTTCGCATAGGGCCTGCTTAATCGGAAGGGAGGAATTTCATGTTGTAATTTCATATTTTCATTATACCAAAGTTTGTATCCCTTTAACTTTAGAATCAAACAAATTTCTGAGTCATCACCTGATCCGAGTTCCTTACCCTTTCTACCTCCATGAAGAAATTCGAAGTCTTTGTCAAACAGCCTGCGGATTATTTCTGTGCGGACCGAAAATCCGGCCCCCCAAAGGCATTCGTTAGCATTTGCCATCAGGCCCGGTTGCTTCATTTGTGGACCTACTGCATACACAGATGCAATTAAATCAAACCAATACGGTCTGTCACCTGAAATTACGGCTTCTGAGAATCCTCCACAGGCTGTAATGTCTCTGTTTTCGGAAAAGAAATCATATACTTTTTCAATCCAATGTTGCTCGACCC
>Ga0154020_10000552_pt1 | contig 45971 bp, 47 predicted proteins | sample Klosneuvirus_201_FD_109709 | JGI IMG/M metagenome (GOLD analysis project Ga0154020, IMG submission 109709) | Active sludge microbial communities from wastewater, Klosterneuburg, Austria - Klosneuvirus_20160825_MG | ecosystem: Engineered > WWTP > Aerobic digester > Activated sludge | place... | reverse complement strand
GGAGAAATTGTAGAAAAAAATCAATCGCGCCGGCAGCAAAAATTATTATAATAATTTAACACGGAATGTATATGGTTGTAGATAAAAAATTTAACTTTGCAAAATCATACGCCGATCTACAAAAAATTGTCGAATGGTTTGAAAAAGAAGACGTTGATTTGGAAGAAGGGATTAAAAAATTTGAGCAGGGTGCGGTTTTGGTAAAAGACCTCAAAGAGTATTTGGAAAAAATGGACAACAAAATCAAAGAGCTTAAAGCATAATTTTTTATTGTATGAAACTCATAGAACGTTGGTTGGTAAACGCGTTGGCTTTGTTGTTGGTTGCGTATGTGGTGCCAGGAGTGGCAGTTTCCGGTTTTTATGCCGCCCTGATAGCCGCTCTTATGCTGGGTTTGATTAATGCCTTGATTCGTCCGATAATTTTATTGTTAACTTTACCGGTCAATGTACTTACCATTGGTTTGTTTACCTTGGTAATCAATGCGTTGATGTTTTGGCTGGCTTCTTCAATGGTAAAAGGATTTTATGTCTCTGGTTTTTGGGCGGCATTTTGGGGTGCGTTGGTGATGTGGGTAGTATCTTCCTTGGCAAGTTCATTGTTTGGTGCGGATAAAAACCAACCATAGGTTTGAGTGTTTTATGAAAAATTACGCTTCCAATCGGGCGCAAAAAGGAAAAACGGCATATCGCACGCCGAGTTTGTTTAAAGCCAACAAAGCCATATTTGCCGCCAAAATAAAAGCAAGAACAGATAATCCTAAAAATTTTGATTTTAAAAAAAGCTTCTATGGGAACATATAAGATAATTTCGATTGGTGGTTCTATTATTATTCCTCCATCTGGTTTTGATACGGATTTTTTAAAAAAATTTAGAGATTTAATCGCGGGGTTGGTAAAAAAAGGAGATAAGTTTATTTTGGTTATAGGTGGAGGTGCAACTTGTCGCGCATATCAACATGCGGCGAAACAAGTTGTGCAAATGGCAAATGATGAGCTTGATTGGTTGGGTATTAAAACTACAATTTTTAATGCTGAATTTGTGCGCGTTCTTTTTAAAGATCTTGCCTATAAAGAAATTATTACAAATCCAACAAAAAAAATAAAAACCAATAAATCAGTTATAATTGCCGCAGGCTGGAAGCCTGGATGTTCTACTGATTATGATGCAGTGTTGCTTGCGCAAACATATGGTGCGCGTGAGGTGATCAATGCGTCTAATATTAGCTATATCTATACTGCAGATCCGAAACAAGATCCTCAGGCGCAGCCATTACCGGAATTGACATGGAAGGAAATGAAAAATATAATAGGAGACAAATGGACACCCGGAGCAAATTTTCCGTTTGATCCAAAGGCAGTTAAAAAAGCAGCTGCCCTTGGCTTGGTTGTTAAATTTGTTAAAGGTACGGAATTGAAAGAATTCGAAAAATCGTTAAAAGGATTGGCTTATCAAGGTAGTGTTATTTGTAAGTAAGGTTAATAATAAGCTGTTTTATATGTCTTCTGAAAAAAATGGTTATTCGCCGGAAGTGAATCGCGAAGCTGTTGATGAAAAATTAGAAATAAAAAAAATCAAAGCGCTTATTGAGCTTTTTTTAAACTTGAAAAAAAATGGTTCCGGGAGCAAGGGGCAGTTGGAACAAGTGCAACAACGATTATCTAGCGCACTTGATGAAAGAATGAAGAGGATGGTAAAAACTATTGAAAAAGCATATAGTATTTTTAAAGGTACGCAGTTTGATTTGAAAAACCCTGAACATAAAGAATCTTTGAAGAGAGATTTTGGGGTAGATGTTAGTGCTTTTCCGTATGTGATAAGCCTTGATACAGAACAAGGTATCGCTGAGCTTATTAAATATTACAATACAGGCAAGCAGGAAGAATAGGAGAACCCGCGTATTTTTTAGATCTCTTGACAGTTTATGCGCCGTATTGTATAGTTAGCTCTAACCATAGACAGTAGGTGCAGCATTTCAGTGTTGCTTAATTACCTACCGAGGTGCAAAACTTAGCTAATCTTAGCTAGAAGAGGTCGATTTGTGCTTATAGAGGTCTGTGGAAAAACACAGATTTTTTTGTACTAAAATATGCCAAAATCAAAATTTCAAAAACAAGAAACGGTGAAATCTTTGCAAGATGGTTTAAAAGCAGCCAAAGCGGTAGTTTTTGCCAACTTCCAAGGTTTAAAAGTTTCTGAAGCAGAAGAGTTGCGTCGTGAATGTCGTAAAAATGACATTAAAGTAGTTGCTGCCAAGAAAACATTGGTCAAGCGCGCTTGCAAAGATCTTGGGTTCAATGATATTGATCCTAAAGTCTTTACTGGTGGTGTAGCGACTTTTATGGCACTAGGAGATGAAATATCCGCCGCTAAAATTGTGGCAACCTTTTCTAAAACTCACGAGGTAGTTCAACTATTTGGTGGTGTGTTAGAAGGTAAATTCATCGATGCGGCTATGGTAAAAAGTTTGGCAAGCTTGCCAAGCAAGCAAGAATTACTTGGTAGATTGGTTGGAACCATCAATGCGCCGGTTTCAGGCTTTGTCAACGTATTGGCAGGCAATTTGCGCGGTTTGGTTGGTGTTCTTAACAATATCGCCAAAGCAAAAGCATAATTTAATTATTTAGATTTAAAATTAATTTAACTGTATGTCAGAAGAAACTAAAGTAGTAGAAGTTCCTGCCAAATTCAAAGATTTGGTAGCAGAAATTGAAAAAATGTCAGTACTTGATCTTTCCGAATTGGTGAAGGTCTTGGAAGAAAAATTCGGCGTTTCCGCGGCTGCTCCAGCTATGATGATGGCTGCTGCTCCAGCTGCTGGAGGTGCTGCTGCCGCTGAAGAAAAAACAGAATTCAACGTTGAATTAACAGACGGTGGTGCAAGTAAGATCAATGTTATCAAAGTTGTAAAAGAAATTACCGGTTTGGGATTAGCTGATGCTAAAGCTATGGTAGACGGCGCACCAAAGGTAATTAAAGAAGGTGTAAAGAAAGAAGAAGCTGAAGAGATCAAAAAGAAGATCGAAGAAGCTGGTGGTAAAGTAACTTTGAAATAATAAGTTCGTATTTAAAAAAGAGCCCTTAAAAGGGCTCTTTTTAATTGAGTGTTTATAAGCCAACCTGGTATAGTTTGTTAGAATCAAGGATGTACGCAATATTTTTTTCTTCATCAATAATCATGCCGGTTGGACTGGTAAATTCTTTGGCAGTAATTTGGTTTTTGATTTGACCTAGTTTATCCATAATAATAATTCTTTTTCCGGTACTGTCTAGAATATAAATATATTTTAAATCATTATAGGTCCATATTTTATGGGCGGCGGTGAGCGGTGGGTCGATTTTAGAGGTAACAAAATTTTGAATCTGTCCTTTGGTGAATTTAAAGATAGTGCCGTTTTCTCCGAGAACGAACACATCACCGTCAATGGTAATATCGGTACCGGTGTTGAGATTGGTGGTATTATTTTGAGTCCATTCTTTGCCGATGGAAAAACCGCTTTGGATGGTGTCGTGGCGGTAAATTTTATTGTTTTGCGCATCTAGTGTGTAGAGCCGGCGATTATAAACGGCTAAACCAGTGATTTTGGTATTTTGTCCCGGATAGCCGATGTCTACCTTTTTCCATGAATTTTCAGTTGGCTTAAATTCGACTATATTTTGGTTGTCATAAAGCAGTACGGCAAAATCATTTTCTTTGGGTACTGAGGCGGAAATAAAGTTTTTTACTGAAAGACCGGGGGTAATGAGTTGAGTTTCTTTGGTGAGCAGGTCATAGAGCAGGATATCTGAAGTTTGAGCTGAGAAACCATAAATTTTATTCCCCAAGAAAAATATATCTTGCGCCGGGTTGGTAGCGGTCGTTGCAGACCAGTCTGCCAATAATTGTGGAGTGGCAAGCGTTATTTTCCGAGCTTTCATTTCTAAATTTTCCAATTTTGTTTTAAGAGTTTGGCAGTTTGTTTTTTCAGAAGGTGTTTCACAGCTTAATGTTGCGAGCATTGTTTTGGCTTCGGCAATGATAGTAAGCGCCGCATCGGTGTTGGCATAAACTAAAGAACTTTCTGCTTGATCGTATTTATTATTGATATTTAGTTTGGTTTCTGAGTATATGCGCGCTTTTTCTTCTTTTTTTTGTTTATTTTTTATATAAATAATTCCGTTGCTAAATACGATAATAAGTATGAGAGAGGCGCTCAGGAGAAATTTGGTAATGAGTGGTAGGCGAGCGATGTTGTCTTTGAAATGTTGCCAGCCATTTTTCCATTGTAAAATAATGTTATGGCGCCTGTTTTGATAGTTGGTGGCAGCAAAAAATAATAGAGCTATATTGCGACCGAGCGCAGAAAATATGCTGCCAATAAAAATAAGAACAGAGAAAATAACTTGTAGAATAAATTTGAGGCATTTCCAGATAAATTTTGCTACGAGTAGAATGGTTTCTTGGTAATTGCGTTTTGCAACAGTTCGTATTTTATCTTGTCGGGCGCGCAGGTGTGATGAAGTGATTTCGGTGTTGGCGCGTAAACCATTTGGGTTTATTTCCGGCTCCGCTGTCTCGTATGGGGTGTTAAACGTTTCGTTTATTCGTTCTTGAAATTTAGGTAAAAAAGAAGGGGAGAGAATATCGGCAGTGTTTCGTTCGGTACTAAATAGGCTTTTTAATGATTTTGCTGAACCACCCTTTTTAACAGGAGATGTTTTGATAGCAGCAATAGGTTCGGTAGCGGTTTGTAGGTTGATGATGATGCCTCCAAATGAAATGTTGTTTTGTAGTTCGGATAGGACTTTTTGGAGATGTTCAGAACTTTGTTTTGGTGTTCGTGTAGTAATGATTTTTTGGAGGCGGTCATGGTTAAAATAACTGGTAATAGTCGGTGTGCCGGCAAAGAATAGGTCATTTTGACCTATTTTACCTTGTACCAACTGAGAGAAAAGTTGGGCATGTTCGGTTTGTTCATTGGTTTTGTTTTCCTCAACCAAATCCATTTTTTTGAAACTACCATCTTTAGCTTTGTAAAATAACAGCATTTGTGGATGCCCGTAAAAACTAAAAATGATGTCATTCTTTCGGATAGCGCCAATAATGCAGTGGAGCGAGATATCCGGCTGGATCATGTTGATATTTTCTTGGTTGATTTTATTTAGAATTACTTCCAGGGAGCTTTGCCCAACTTGGTCAGGTATTTCGTAGTAGCTGTTCTCGATTTCATCAACAATACTTTGCATGCTGGCAATATATTTTGTGTCCCCGTTGTTTATTTCGCAAATAACAAAAAAGTAACCCTTTTCTTGTTCTTCAGGAGTTGAAGGTTCGGTAATATTGAGTAGCACGTGTGATTCTTCCGGGTTGTTGCCCTCGACAAAGAATTCGTGTAAATGCAGGATTTGATCCATATTTAGGAGCTTGTTGGCAGGAGTCCAACTTTGACTTTTTAGTTGTTAATTATTATACTATATGTGTTATAGATAGTCCATAAAGTAAAAAGTTTATAAAGTTCAGATTACATAGACTTTGGATACATTTTACCTTAAGGTCCGCGCCAGTTTTAGGCTGCTAATTTCTTGAATTATGCTTGAACAACTTTTTGGTTCAAAGACTCGTGTTAAATTATTACACATTTTTTTTCAATCACCGGAGCGTCCCTTCTATGTTCGTGAGCTTGCCAGATTGGCAGAGTCTCAATTAAATGCTGTTCGTAGAGAATTGGGTAATTTGCAAAAAGTTGGGTTGATTATGCCCGTGGTGGTAGAAGGAGAAGATGTCCCTGAAAATACTGGTACCGGTCGTTCCAAGTATTTCAAGCTTGATCCGAGCTGTTTGTTATATACAGAGCTCAAATCTTTGCTGTTTAAAGCGCAGATTTTGTATGAGCGTGAACTTATTGAAATCTTAAAAACCAAAGCAGGCAAGTTGAAAATGCTATTGTTCACTGGATGTTTTACCGATGCCAAGAACGCGGAAACTGATGTTTTGCTTGTAGGTGAAATTCGTCCGCAGCTTGTATCTAAACTTATTACTGATTTTGAAAAAAAGATCAGCAAAACATTGCGATATACTATTATGACAGAAAAAGAATTTCGTGATCGTAAAGAGATAGGGGATAAATTTTTGTATAGCATTTTTGAAAGCAAACATGTGATGGTGGTTGACGAGCTTAAACAATTTGTATAATAACTATGTTTTTAGTGGTCAATAATACAGATCCGACAAAAATCACGTTTCATCTTTTTTCACAAAAGACAATGTTTGCGAAAACATTTCCCCTGGTAAAAAGAAATAACAATTATGCTATGTTTTTAGAAAAATTTTTGTTGCAAGCACGTTGTTCATTGCGAAAAATTAAAGGAGTGGCAGTGGTGGTTGGTACGGATGGTTTTACTTCAGCTAGGCTTATTGTTACCTTTGCCAATGCGCTGGCGTTTGGGTTGCAGGTGCCGGTGATAAGTATTTTGAAAGATTTTACTAAAGAATCCGTATTGCAGGCATTTGAAAAATCTAAACCTGGCATATATGCCGCCGTTGTATATAGCGGTGAAGCACGGGTTGGTTAGGCGGACTATGTTATCAAATTATTATCGTTATAGACTGTATGAAGTATTGCCCGGTTTAAGTATCTGGCTTACTCTTTTTATTACCGTACTTTTTTCTTTTATCAAGCCGTTGTGGATGATTTATTTTATTTTAATTTTTGATGTGTACTGGGTGTTACGGGTAGCGTATTTTTCTTTTTATCTTTTTTTATCATGGCGAAGATTCCGTAAAGCTATTGTCGTGGATTGGTTTGCCCGACTTAATGCACAATGTCCAGGTTGGGAAAAAAGAAAAAACGTGGTTTTTTTGCCTGTCTATAATGAAGAGTGGGAAGTGGTGGAGCAAACATTGGAAAGTTTCCTTAAATCAAGTTTTCCAGCGCAAAAAATTTATTTAGTATTGGCGGGTGAAGCGCGCAAAATGGAGCATTGGCAACAAATTCAAGCGCTTACTAAAGAAAAGTATCAGGGAAAGTTTGCTGATATTATTTTTTCTACACATCCAATTGATTTGGAAGGAGAAATTCCAGGGAAAGGATCTAATATTCATTTTGCGGAATGGGAGTTTAAAAAATATGCCGATGCAAAGGGGTGGGATTATATTGATATTATCGCCTCGGTTTTTGATATTGATACGATTGTGCATCCTGAATACTTTGCACATCTTTCATATTTATACAACAAGCACCCCCGTCCGGATCATAGCTCTTTTCAGCCGCTCACACTATATAACAATAATTTGTGGCAGTCGCCAGCTATTATTCGTATCATGGCGTTTGGTACCAGCTTTTGGATGTTGTTTAGTTTGGCTCGTCTTGATAGTCTGATCACGTTTTCATCTCATAGTATGAGTTTCAAAGCCATTATGGATTGTGGTGGTCATAGTAAAGATATTGTCAGTGAAGATTCACGTATTTTCTATCAATGCTGGTTGCGGTATAATGGTGATTATGAAGTGACGCCGCTTTATATTCCGGTATCTATGGATACAGTACGTGATGATAGTTTGTGGCAGAGTTTAAAAAACTTATATTTTCAACAGCGTCGTTGGGCATGGGGGACAGAACATATTCCGTATTTGCTATGGCAGTTCCGTTTAAACAAGCAAATCAAATGGACAAAAAAAGTAGCCATGCTGTTTCATGAGTGGGAAGGTAAATGGAGTTGGGCAGTGGTAGCGATCCTTATTACCTTAATCGGCAGATTGCCGTTATGGGTTGCGGGTGATCAAGTTCGTCAGAGTGCATTATTTTTTAATGCTCCTAATATTTTAGAGATTTTAATGACACTTGCGATGCTTGGGTTATTGGTTTCCGCAGTTATGAGCATGTTGATTCTTCCAAGTCGTCCTGGTGGTCATCCACGGCACAATTATATTTTTATGATTATGCAATGGGCGTTGTTGCCGATCTCTCTTATTTTCTTTTCCTCACTGCCATGTTTGGATGCGGTTACCCATTTGATGTTTGGAAAATATTTAGGTTTTAATGTGTCTGTAAAAAAGAGGGTGTAAGTGGTTAATAATTTTTGATTAAACTAGATTAAAATCCATGAGTAAATTAATTTTTTTTCTCTTTGCTGCCATTGTTGGTACGGTGATTTGTATCATGTGGTATTGGTCGCGCCCTGAAGGTGTGAGTTTGCGATCTACGTTGGTAGAAAAAGTTGCGGAAAATTTTATTTCCGATCCTCAAGAAAGTACTCTGGTGCCGAAAGTTTTGGGTTTTGAAAAACCACAAACGTATCTGGTATTATTTTTAAACAATACTGAAATTCGTCCGGGGGGCGGTTTTATTGGTGCGTATAGTGTGGTGCGGTTTAATCAAGGTATCCCGGAAATTTTAAAAGTAGAAGGCACGGAGATTTTAGACAACTTGGCTCCACAGGATTTTGAGTCGGTGCCGCCGGTCGCGTTGCAAAAATTTTTAAATATAAAAAGATGGGGTTTCCGTGACAGTAACTGGTCTCCCGATTTTACATTGTCTTCAATCAAGTCATTGGATTTATTTAAGAAAGAAAAAGGTTTGGCGGCTGATGAGATTAGTGGAGTTATTGGCATTACGCCGACCCTTATTGAGGAGATTATTAAAATAACCGGTCCGATTACCGTTGGCGGTCAAGAATATAACGCTGAAAATTTTACGGAAAAATTGGAGTATGAAGTAGAATATGGTTTTGCTGATCAGGGATTAAATTTTGATGAGCGTAAAAAAGTTTTGGGAGAGCTGAGTCACGCGCTTTTGGCTCGTCTGCGCACGGATTTGTTCAAAAATATGCCGTCGTATCTCAATTTGGTTCAGCGCATGTTTACACAGCGTCATATTATGGCATATTCGCTTGACGCGGAAATGCAGCGGGTTTTATTGGCGAGAGGCTGGTCCGGTACTATGAAACCTGTTGATGGTGGTGATTATATTTTATGGGCAGATGCCAATATGGCAGCGTTAAAAACCGACAAAGTCATCAATCGTGAACTAACCTATACCATTACTCCGAGTGGTACAGAACAATATGTTGGCACTGTAAAAATGAAATATGTAAATACCGGTAGCTTTACGAAATTTACGACTCGTTATCGAACGTACGCTCGTTTATTTGTGCCAGAGGGTAGTCAACTTATTTCTGTTTCAGGCAGTATGAAAACAGATAAGACAGTGGAGCCGGGTATTGTGGAAAGCGGTGTTGAAAATGGCAGGCAGTGGTTTGGCACATTTATTTCCATAGAGCCGGGAAAAACCGGTGAGCTCGTATGGCGTTTTGTAGTGAGTCCGACAGTAACGGCTATGATAAAAAATAATTATTACAATTTATCTGTGCAAAAACAATTGGGCACAATTAGTAATGCGTTGACGTTAGATTTTAATTTTGGTAAAAATATTATATCGGCAGATCCGATTGTGATAGAAAAAACAGACAGTAAAAAGTATACGGTGCATACTGATTTAACAGTTGATCGTAATTTTTATGTACAGTTTAGTAATTAAGGTATGTTTATTAAAAAAATCGGTATTGATCTGGGTACGGCAAACGTTTTGGTGTATGTGCCTAAAAAAGGCATTGTTATAAACGAGCCAAGTGTGGTGGCTGTCTCTAAAGTGGACGGGAAAGTTCTGGCTGTTGGAATTGAAGCGAAAGATATGATTGGTCGCGCGCCAGATGCTATTTTGGCACAACGACCGTTAAAAGATGGTGTTATTGCCAATTATCAGACTACTGAAGCGATGTTGCGTTATTTTATAAATAAAGCCCTAGGCGGTGTGCGCTTGTTTCGTCCGGAAGTGATGGTGGCAGTGCCTGCTGGTATCACTTCAACTGAGCGTAGAGCGGTAATTGATGCGACCATTGCTGCCGGCGCGCGTGCTGCGTACATCATCAAAGAGCCAGTGGTAGCTGCTATTGGAGCTGATATTCCTATTGGAGCGGCATCTGGGCATATGATTATTGATATTGGTGGTGGTACTGCAGAAATAGCGGTGATTTCTTTGGGTGGTATTGTGTCATGGGGCTCTACCAGAGTTGGAGGTAATAAGTTTGATCAGGCGATTGTGGACTATGTGCGACATAAATACAGCCTCGCAATCGGCGAACGTTCTGCTGAAGAAATAAAAATGAAAGTTGGCTCTGCCATGTATATGGATAAGCCGTTAACAATGGAAGTAAAAGGGCGAGATATGATTACCGGTTTGCCTAAAACAATTATTGTTAATTCTGATGATACAACCGAAGCTTTGCAGCATGAATTGGGTAATTTGGTTGAGGCAGTAAAAGAAGTGCTGCACAAAACACCCCCAGAGCTTTCAGCGGACGTGATTGATAAAGGTATTATTTTATCCGGCGGGTCAGCATTATTGCGAAATCTTGACGAGCTGATTGCGCAAGCAACTGGAGTGGCAACGTATGTCGCTGAAGAACCACTTTTGTGTGTAGCTAAAGGTACTGGCATTGCTTTGGATAATTTGGAAAATTATAAACGCAGTATTTTGGCGACAAAATAAGTATATTTTGTTATACTTATGATTAGTTAACATGCCTATCTGTATGACTTCGATTATTGGTCATGAAAAAATTATATCTTTTTTTGAAGCTTTGATTGCGCGTAATGCGTTGGCACAATCATATTGTTTTGTGGGTAAAGATATGGTGGGCAAAAAAACTGTTGCCACCCACTTGGCGGCGCAGCTGTTGCAGGTAACTGAACAAAAACTCAGCACTCATCCGGATTTTTATTATCTTTCACGAGATGTAGATGAGAAAACAGGTAAGTTTAAAAAAGAAATATCAATCAGTCAAACCAGAAAAATAAAAGAACGATTAGGTAATGGCTCGTGGTTTGGCTCATATCAAGTGGTGATTATCGATGAAGCAGAATTGCTCAATGAAGAATCTGGAAATGCCCTGCTAAAGATGTTGGAGGAAGGGAAAAATAAGAGAGTTTTTTTTCTGTTAACCGAAGATGATGGCAGGCTGCTCGCAACTATTAAATCTCGTTGTCAGTTAATGCATTTTTCGCTCGTATCATCAGAGCGCATTGCCGCAGGACTTATGCAGCGTGGCTGTGAATCGTCTTTGGCAGCTGATTTGGCTCAGCTTTCATGGGGCAGACCGGGGAAAGCGATTTATTTGTATGAGCATGCCGAAGAGAGGCTGGATTATGCCCAAGAAGTAGCGCGATGGGAAACAATTTTAACTGAACCATTTTATAAAAAAATAACCAGTACCGAAGATTTATTTGCAGAATCAGACACCGACAGTCAGCGCACAGCAGAAAAATTATATGCTGTTTTAGAAACGTGGCAAGTGATATGGCGTAATGCTTTTTTGGATAAACTCGTGTCCGGGCACAATGGTATTATGGATAAAAGCAATCTCTCGCATGTGGCGTATGTGCGCCTTATTGATAGGTTGAAACAATCACAAACATTATTAGGTCAAAATGTGAATCCAAAATTAATTATTGAACAAATACTTTTAAGTTTTAATTAAGCGGTTATGTCTAAAAAAATTATTATTCTTTTGTTATCACTTGCTGGTGTGACGCTCGCTGGTGCGGGTTGTGTGCAATTTACCGGTAGTGCACAAGGTCCGATGGGTATGTTTATGTCCGCAGATAAAGCAGAGACATGGCAGCAAAAAAATACGTTGGTAACTGCACAGGGTGTAAAGAGCTTGTCGGGAGCAAAGGTATATAAAATTTTTACCGATCCAAGCGATCCAAAAGCGTTGTATATGGGCACTCGTGGACAGGGGTTGTTTTATAGTTATGACAGCGGTGAAACTTGGAACGCCTCGGCTTTTTTAGCTAATAAATATATTTACGCGCTCAGCGTTGACCCAAATGATAAATGCACCATTTTTGCTAGTGATGGTCCTAATATTTACAAAACAAATGATTGCCAAAGAACTTGGAAGTTGGTTTTTAATGAAGCAAGACCGGAACAGCGATTGGTGGCACTTGCCAATGATTATAAAGATTCAAAGATTGTATATGCTGCAGAAATTGGCGGTGATATTTTCCGCAGTCAAGACGGCGGTGCAAGTTGGAGATTGATCAAGAATTTTAATTTTGAACTACGCCATTTGGCAGTAGATCCATTTGATTCACGTAGGTTATATGCCGCGTCCTATACTCAAGGCTTGTATCGTTCCGATGATGCTGGCACAACTTGGGAATCATCAAGCATCGGTTTTGAGAATTATAGTGGGAGCATGAGTTTTTATCGTTTGATATTTAATCCTGTGCAGAAAGACAACTTGTTTTGGATTTCAAAATATGGCATACTGCGTTCCAATGATGGTGGAGGCACATGGTCCGAAATCAAATTGCTTACACCGCCAGGCAGCGTCAATATCTATGCGTTTGCCGTTAATCCGCAAAATTTAGCGGAAATGTATTACACTGGCACTATCTTGGGAGATAGAAATCAAAATTTACGTTCTACATTGTATAAATCAGTAGACGGCGGAGTAAATTGGGTTACCAAGAAATTGCCTACCAATACTATTCCGGTGGATTTGTTGGTGAGCAAGGATGGGGGCAAAAATATATTTTTAGGTTTTACAACATTGTAAATTATCATCTACTAAATAATTAGCACGTGTATGAATATCGCAGATTTTAAAACAGAATTTGAAGGAGCCATTACTTTTTTTAAAGAAGATATTTCAGGGCTTCGCACCGGTCGCGCCAGTTCCGCTATTGTGGAAGATATTATGGTAGAAGCCTATGGTACATATCAAACTTTAAAATCACTCTCTTCAATCAATATTCCTGATGCTAAAACAGTAAATATTGAACCATGGGATAAAAGTATTTTAATGGCTATAGAAAAAGCTGTGCGTGATTCTAGCCTCGGACTTAATCCGGTAAACACCGGTAGTCAAGTTCGTATTTTTTTGCCTGATTTGACCAGTGAGCGCAGACAAGAATTGATAAAAGTGTTGCACCAAAAAGAAGAGGCTGCCAGAATTGCCGTGCGTAAAGTTCGCGAAGATGTTAAAGAAATGATTAAAGCGGCAGAAGCAGATAATGAAGTAACGGAAGATGATAAATATAAATTAGAAGAAGAGTTGGATAAAACGGTAAAAGAATACAATGATAAAATAAAAGAAATTACCGAAAAGAAAGAAGGGGAAATAAATACTATTTAAGATATGTCGCAGCCGGCAAAACAATCAAAAGGTATTTTTAAACGTTTAACACAAGGAATGGCAGCGACTGCCTTTAGTCTTGCGGTAAAAGCAAATAATGTAGATCCCGGGAAGGATAAAGAGTACGAGTATCAGAAGGATGCTCATTTTGCTGTTCCTGTCACTGAATTGGAAGCAACTGCCAGTCAGCCCGAAGAAGGGGAACGCGGTGGAAAAAACGGTAAAGATGTACATGACAAAGCCAGTACCGAACCCCTTACAGACCACCCTAATCATCCTGGTGGTATGGAAGGTGGATGGGGTCCAATGCGTTAGTTGACATTTTTGCTCGAAATACGATATAGTTAGTGCTGAATTAAGCGGGCAATGAAAAAGGTTGGCGCCTTTGGAGTCGTGCGTAATTCAAAAGAGTGTTTTTCGCTTATTAAGGCGAAAAAAACTTGGGTGGAACCATCCCGATAGTCGGGACCCCAAGGCCTACAAAGGCCTTTTTTATTTACTATATTTTTGCTATAATTGTGAGAGCTAAAAGCAAGAAAAAATAGTTTTTCTTGTTAATCTCAAAACAGTTTTAAGCTTTGCTTATAATCAACTCAATATGTCAGACAGCAATGATAAAATGGACAAAATAATTTCACTTTCCAAAAGACGTGGTTTTATTTTCCCTGGAAGTGAAATTTATGGTGGTTTGGCGAATAGCTGGGATTACGGACCTTTGGGTCACTTGCTCAAACAAAACATTAAAAATGCATGGTGGAAATTTTTTGTCCAAGAGCGAGCCGATATGGTGCCGCTTGATACTGCCATCATTATGAATCCGCGCGTATGGGAAGCTTCAGGTCATTTACAAAATTTTAGTGATGAATTGGTGGAGTGTAAAAAATGTCACCATCGTTTTCGCAGTGATCATTTACTTGAAGCGGCAAGTGCTGAGCCGGGTTATGATAAAGAAAATCCAAAAACAATTTCTGAAATAACATGTCCGGATTGTGGGGGTGCTCTTACCGAGCCAAAAGCATTCAATCTCATGTTCAAAACTTTTTTGGGTGTAAATGAAGATACATCCACCACTGCATATTTACGTCCTGAAACTGCTGGCGGTATGTTTGTGAATTTTAAAAATATCGTCAATGTTACTCGCAGACGGTTGCCGTTTGGTATGGCGCAAATTGGTAAAAATTTTCGCAATGAAATTACGCCCGGCAATTTTATTTTCCGCACAAGAGAATTCGAAATTGGTGAATTTGAATATTTTATCAACCCGAAAGATTGGGAAACGGTATTTGAAATGTGGCTGGGAGAAATTAAGCGTTGGTGGCACGATGTGATGCAAGTAAACATGGATAATTTGGTATGGCACGAAATTTCGGATGGTGAGCGCGCACATTATAGTAAGCGCACGGTAGATATTGAATATAAATTTCCATTTGGTGTAAAAGAATTGCATGGTATTGCGTATCGCACTGATTTTGACTTGTCTCGCCACGAGACAGTCAGTGGTCAGGATTTGCACTATGTTGACCCGGAAACAAATGAAAAATATATTCCGCATGTGATTGAGCCTACCTTTGGTATTGATCGTATGTTGCTTGTTTGTTTGCTTGAGTCTTATCATGAAGAAGAGGTAAAAGGCGCTGAAGGGGCAGAATCAGAAATCAGAGTAGTAATGAAATTCCCAAAACGATTGGCGCCAGTGCAGGTGGCAGTATTGCCGCTTTCCAAAAAAGAAGAGTTGTCTGGTGTTGCCAAAGAGTTGGCTGCTACTTTACGCAAAGATTTTTCTGTGGAGTATGATGAAACTCAGAGTATCGGCAAACGATATCGCCGTCAGGATGAAATTGGTACTCCGTATTGCGTTACGGTTGACTTTGATTCGTTGGAAGATAAAAAAGTAACTGTTCGCGATCGAGATACAATGGCGCAAGAAAGAATTGCTATTGCTGACCTTACTCATTATTTGAAAGAAAAATATGTATAAAATTTCCAAATTAAAAAATGGCATCACGTTGATCAAAAGCCCGATAAAAGGCGCAAAAGCGCTTACTATTATGGCGATGTTTCCAGTTGGTTCTCGGTATGAAGAAAAACGCATGTCCGGTTCTTCGCATTTTGTCGAACACATGATGTTTAAAGGGACCAAAAAACGCCCAACTCATTTGGAGATTTCTCGAGAGTTAGATGCGTTTGGCGCGGAGTATAATGCGTTTACTTCCAAAGACTATACCGGCTACTATATTAAAACAGGCGAGGTAAATATGGAAAAAGCCTTTGATTGGTTGGCTGATATTATTTTTAATTCTAAATTTGAAGCCGAAGAAGTGGAGAAAGAAAAAGGTGTTATTGTGGAAGAGATTCGCATGTACGAAGATAATCCGTTGATGGCGGTTGATAACATGTTTGAGCGAGTGATGTTTGGCGATGGTCCGTTGGGTTGGGACGTGGGTGGTACACCCGAGACTGTGCGCGGTGTTAGCAGAGAAGATTTGTGGAATTATTACAAACACTATTATTTCCCAAGCAACATGGTGCTTGTGGTTGCAGGTAATGTAAATGAAAAAAAATTAAATAAATCTTTGAAACATTTTACCAGTATTGATAATACTGCCTTCAAAGGTAAAAATAGCAAGGATCTAAAAAATGCGTTTGAAAAATTTGTTTGGACCGGCAAGAAGCTGTCGTTAGAAGAACGATTGTTGGTTTCAGAGCGCAAGCTTGATCAAGCACAAGTGATTATTGGTTTTCCTGGTTTGCATAGTAATGATAAAGACAGGTATGCACTTTCTGTGTTGCTCAATATTTTGGGTGGTGGTATGAGTTCTCGTTTGTTTGTGGAAGTGAGAGAAAAACAAGGGTTGGCATATATGGTCAATGCCGGTGCTACTTCTTTTAGAGATGTGGGTGTGGTTTCCATTCAAGCCGGTCTCGATCCATCTCGATTGGGCAAAGCAGTCACAGTTATTAAAAGTGAATTGGAAAAAATAAAGAAAGCAGGCGTCTCAACAAAAGAACTTATTGATGCTAAAAATAATATTGCCGGACGCACAGAGCTGTCTATGGAAAATTCCAGCTCGCAAGCACAATGGTTTGCCAAGCAGTTTTTGTTTGCAGATAAAATACAAACATACGAACAGGTAACTAAAAAAATTAAAAAAGTTACCGCTGCAGATGTAAAAAGAATGGCAAATAAAATCTTTGATATCAGCCAAATGCGCGTTGCTTTTATCGGTCCGACAAGCAAAGAAGCCGTGTTAGCATTGCTACAATAATTCACTAACAATATCATATATGCGCTCAGAAAAATATTTGTTTGCGAATTGGAAAATGTATTTGGATTATCAACAAAGTCTTGAATTGGCGCAATCAGTGGTAGGTGCGTTTGCGAACGTGAATGAACAACAAATCAAGATGGCAGTGTTCCCAAGTGCTTTGGCGTTTCAATCCGTGGCGCAATTGTTGAAAGATGCGCCGGTGGCAGTGGGCGCTCAAAATGTATATTGGGTAGAAAAAGGCGGATATACCGGAGAAGTGTCTGCACATATGTATAGCGCTCTCGGGGCGCAATATGCTCTGGTTGGTCATTCAGAACGTCGCCATTTGTGTCATGAAAGCAATCATGAAGTGCGCCAAAAAGTAGAAGCGATTTTATCTGTTGGTATGGTGCCGGTTATTTGTGTCGGAGAAACTGATAAAGAAAAACAAGAAAATAAAACACAAGAAGCTATTGAGGCACAAGTACGCGCGGCGTTTCATGGAATTGTGTGGCCGGAGAGTAGAGAGCTCGTGATTGCGTATGAGCCTGTGTGGGCGGTTGGTACAGGATTGGCATGTGACCCGATAGAAGCAGAAAAAACACATGAAATGATTAAAAAACAAGTGGTGGCATTGGTTGGCATTGAGCCGATCATTCTCTATGGTGGCAGTGTCCGCGCTGATAACGTTGCTGAGTACCTTAAAAATCCAAACATTGATGGAGTTTTGGTGGGTGGTGCGTCTGCACACCTTGACAGTTGGTCCGAGATTGTAGAGGCTGCTCAATAATTATATGTTAAGTATATTTTTCTTATCTATTGCCGGTCTTGCCTTGGGTGTTATCCTCTTTATTGTGTTACGCAAATTTCCGCAGGTGGCTAATTTAGATATTAAAAATTTACCGGAAGAAAAATTTTATCAAAAAAAGAAAGAAATTATCAATAAGCGCATTGAAGAAAATAGTAGTGTGCTTAAAAAAAGACTGGTTGTTGCTTGTTCTCCCTTAAAAAAAATTTGGGGAAAACTGCAGTTGCAATTTAGAATTTATGTAGGGAAAATAGAACGTTTGCTCTATCATGAAGAAACTCTCAAAACAAAATTAGAACATACGGCAATCACTCCTGAAGACAGAGAGCAAAAGCTAACTCAACTACTTGCCGATGGTGAGCAGCATTTGAAGCTAGGCAATTATGATCAAGCGGAAGAGCGTTTTATTACAGCGATTAAAATAGATCCAAAATCAGCTGTGGCATATAGAGGGTTGGCAGATACCTATTTAGCTAAAAATTCAGTAGAAGAAGCAAAACAAACATATCAATTTTTATCCAAAATGCATCCGGAAGACGATATGGTTTTGGTTAAATTGGCAGAGATTGCCGAAGATAATGGAGATACCGAAGAGGCGATAGGGTATTATCAGCAGGCAGTTTTGCTAAACGATTCATTTTCATCTCGGTTTTACCATTTGGCAGAAATGCTGCTCAAGGTGGATCAACCCGAGGTTGCCAAGGAAGCGGTGATTCAGGCGGTAGAGCTGGAACCTCAAAATCCAAAATACCTTGACTTCTTGATTGAAGTTGCTATAATATGCGGCGACAAGCCTTTGGCTTTAAAAGGGTATGGAGAATTGCGCGCGGTCAATCCTGAAAACCATAAATTGAGTATCCTAAAGGATAGAATTTATAAAATAGATGTAGTATAATATAGACTTGTTACTAGTACGCCGTCTTAGCTCAGCTGGTAGAGCAACAGTTTTGTAAACTGTAGGTCCGGGGTTCGAACCCCCGAGACGGCTCAGGAGCAATACCATACATATGTATTGCGTGGAGAAGAAAACAAACGGGCAGATACCGAAGCGGTCAAACGGGGCTGACTGTAAATCAGCTGGCTACGCCTTCCTAGGTTCGAATCCTAGTCTGCCCACACTGTGCCGTTGTAGCTCAGATGGTAGAGCATTTCCATGGTAAGGAAAAGGTCTCGGGTTCAATTCCCGACAACGGCTCAAATTATGGATTGTGACTTAAGGAACATACATTCATAATCAAATTAAAAATTTTTTTAAAAAATTATTCAACGCATATGTCCCAAGACAATTTAGTAAAAATGGAATGCCAAGAATGCAAGCATACAAACTATTTTACAAGGAAAAATAAAAAGACCTTGAAAACTCGTTTGGAACTCAGTAAGATGTGCAAATTCTGCAAAAAGCATACCAAACATAAAGAAACAAAATAAACACGCAATTTACAACAAACCCCGCTCTGATGTTTTCCGGGCGGGGTTTGTTCAATAGGCCTGTAGTTTCAATGGTAAAACATCGGTCTCCAAAACCGAGGTTCTCGGTTCGAATCCGAGCGGGCCTGCACAGACCGAAATAGGGCGATTTCCGGTACAATTCGGTAGCCCCCTTTCGCTAAACAATCAAGTTTTTTACCTTTCACCGTAAAGTTCGAGCCTATTTTTTTAAGAAATGTTCGAATTTGAAGAGAATCGCCGTCCGCGGCGATTTTTTTGGCTTGGTTACTGGATAAAATAAATTCCCTCATTTGTTTGTTTTGAGGTATGATAATAGTATGAAATGTAGGCTTTGTCAAAATGAAAGTGTGACCATTAAATCCCATATCATTGCGGAAGGATTTTTTCGTTTTTTATACCCTGAAAATCGAAAAAATCAACTACTTGTTTTAGTGCCGGCAGGGTCAAAATTTGTAAAAAGAAGACCTGTTGGTTCCTATGTTCAAAATATATTATGCCAAGATTGTGATAATGCACTTGGCGTTTATGATGAATACGCACAAAATATTTTTTTAAATAATTTTCCAGAGTTACATTCAAATTCAGATCAATTGTTTCTATTAAAAAACATAGACTATCACCAATTAAAATACTTTTGTCTATCTTTATTATGGAGAGCTTCTGTTAGCAGCTTGGAAGAATTCAAATCAATCAATATCGGTAGGTGTTTTGAAGAGATTTTAAGGGTTAAATTATTAGAAAAAAATTTTATCCCAGCACATGAGTTTCCTGTTTTTGTAACTAAGATTGAATCAAAAAATTCACAAGCGTTAGTAGATAAAAGCATTGAATTGCCAAGTAGGGGTAGAATTGATCATGTGAATTTTTGTTTATTTTACTTGCCTAATGGTTATAATTTTTTTATCAAGGTTGACAGCAGGGCATTACCGAAAGAATTTAATTACATATTATTAAAACCTGGTGAGCCATTAATAATTTTAAAACGCAGTTTTGATGATTCGAGCCAATTTATGCGACCCTTAAAATTTATAAATTATTTGAGATCTAAAAAATAAATAAGGTGTCAAAATTTTTGTTTACTAGCTTTTATTAATGTCTGGCTTAACCATTAATCTTAATCGCAAACTTTTCAACCTAATCTCTCAACATTCACAAACAAAAATAACCGCTTAATCAAGCGGTTATTTTTTTATATATTCTTACAAGAATTATTCCAAGTTTACTTGTACTTGATTTGAATAGGTACCACAGCCAACGCTATAAATATATTGGCAGACGCGAGCGTAATATAATCCCGGTCCATCAAATGCAGTCATTTGAGCAGATCTGCCATTTGGATCGGAAATATATTCATACTGATCGCCTTCACGGAGAGGGAAGGTTGGATATGGTTGTTTGGACCAGACTGCTTTAAACCCATGTTCAAAATATCCCGTTGCGGTCCAAGACAGTGTGTTGCCGGATGTTTTGGCAGATAATGATACGGTAGCGACTGGTTCTTTTTGAGCTGCTTCACTGGCGGTAACTTTTACATTGTTGCTATATGCTTTGCAGCCGTTGTCGGAGTATTGGCAAACACGGAAGTAGTAGGTAGTGGCAGGGTCAATTCTCCAAAGATATGATCGTACGCTTGGATTGGAGAGGTATTGGTATTCGTTACCAGGAAAGACTGGGTTAATTGCTTCGCCTTTTACAAGTTTGAAGCCAGAGCTTGTGTCTAAATCTTTTACTGTCCAGGCTAGTTTGATCCCTTCGCTGGTTTTGGTAGCGCTGAGAGTAATGCCGGAGGCAGGTTCAGTGGCAGTGCGAGTTGTTTCTTTTTCTTCAGCTTCTTTTTTTTCTTCGGCTGCTACGAGCACGCCCATTTCATCGGTGAATTCAGGATTTTTCAAATCTTCTTCTTTATTCCATTCGGTAAATTTTTCTTTTAGTTCTGCGGCTTCCAATTTTGAGATGGTTTTTTCAATTTTTTTATTTTCTTTGTTGACTACATAATATTTTTCACCGGTTGCCACGAGTACTTCTTTTTCACCGGTGGCGATTATTTTTACTTTGCTTTCGTATACTTTTACTCCTTGGTTTTCTTCGGTGTTGATGGTTTCAAAGGCGGTGCCGAGTGAGCGGTATTCTATGGAACGAGCCAATACGGTAAACGGTCGATCTGCTTTGACTACGCGAGTGTAGACAGTGCCTCGATCATTGGTAATTCGTATTTCGTTTGAAAGTTTTTGTAATGTTACGGATGAGTTGTTGCCCAGGCGAATTGCGCTGCCGTCATCTATAGAGATAATAGCTTTGCCTTCACCGCGCACTTCTACGGAGTCTCCTTCTTGAAGGGTAGTGTTTAGTTCTGCACGTGTCCATTTGCCGTCCACTGGCTTATATTCCACTGCGCCAGAAACCATAGACAGTTGTGCGCCAAATGATAGGTTTTTTACTGTTTGCTGTTCTGTGTTGTTATTGGGTGCGGAAGCGGGTTTGCGCAAGAACCAGCCCAACGCAACACCAACCACTAGTACCAATACTCCGACTGTAATTTTCTTCATAGAGAAAAATGTTAATAATAGATGAGTATACTGTATCTGAATATGTGGTAGGTGGCAATAGTTGTGCAAATTGCAGGTAGACAAAGTAGGTGATAGTAGTTATTATATAGAGTAGGTTTAAGTATTAATTTTTTAAGTATGTGGGAAATAAATCTTTGGGCGGTGCTTGCTTCTACGGTAGTTGCTATTATTATCGGTAGTATTTGGTATGGACCGTTATTTGGTAAAAAATTTATGGAAGCCAGCGGTATGAATAAATGGACGCCTGAGCAGCAAGCAGCAATGAAAAAAAAGATGATGCTGAGTTATGCAGGTCAATTTATTGCCAGTTTTGTATTATTTTATACGGTGGCAGGTATTGTGCTTGGTTTTGGGCATGCAACTGCGCTGGAAGGAATGATGGGCGCATTTTTTATCTGGTTGGGAATTATAGTGCCGGTAAAAGTGGGTGATTTGGTGTGGGGTGGAAATAAAACAATGTTTTGGTTGGTAGTAGGTAATATGTTGGTAACATTGTTGGCAGTAGGTGCGATTGTCGGTGCATGGTGGTAAATGGTTTTGTTTGTATTAAAATAATAAGATCCTTCTAGGGTCTTATTTTGTTTTATGTTATACTTAGATTAAAGATATGTAACAAAATTAATTTTCTACACTCAAATGTATTGTAACGTTTGAGTATAGTGCGTTGTATATATATGTATATGAAAAAATTTTTATTGAGCTTTATTATAGTTGGTGTTTGTGTCGCGGGGTCGGCATCTGCGGCAACCACTGCGGCTGTGAAACCAAAAATAGCCGCATGGAAAGCGGTGATACCGGAAGGATATGCGCCGATCACGTGGACAAAAGCCACAGGCATTGCCAGTTTTTTTAAAGCACCGAGCGGTAATGGTTCACTTGATTTTATAACGCGTATTTATTTGCCTCAAAATCAAATTCAATTTATTTTTCCAACATCCACACCGCCGCTTGATTGGGGTTTGTCTGCGCCAAATTTTATTGCTGCGGTCAGTTTAGAAAATTCAACACCCGGATTGGTATCAGTAACCTCAACAGATGGTACTCCCGATGAAGCTGGTAGTGTGGCAACATCGACGCATGTTGCAACCAGCGCGCCAAGCGGTTTTCATAATTTTGCGTTTGATAGGTTTGTGGCAGAAGCCGGTAAAGTACTTGCAAGTGATGCGAAGTTTATTTGGAACGCGCCGTTTTTTAATATTACCTTGCCGACATCCGATTTGAGCTTAGCTCTTAAATCAATAGTTGGTACCAGTACTCTTGTTTCCAGTGGCAGTCGCCCAAGTTTTGATATGGCAAATTCTCGCCGCATGTTGCTCATTAATAATCGCACTGGTCGTGCGAGTGTGCAAGATTTTGATGCGGAAATTTTTGTTAGCCCTGCGAGTGGTGATCAGGGGTTAGAAGGATTCTCACCCGATATTGCTAAAAATGATAATGCGAGCGGTGCAACAGCTCGATTGTTTATTGGCGTGATGCCAAATAAGCAAGAAGTGGTTATTTATTGCAGTCAGTCAGCAACCGTAGGAGAAGCGAGTAGAGCGCTCACACTTGCGGGCGTGCCAGTTGAGAATCAGTTGCAGGCAGATGGTGGCGGCAGTGCCAGTTGCGGGTATAATTTACCTGGTCAATATTTTGTTGAACCATCTCGCACATTACCGGTAACCATGGGGGCGTTTACTGTGGTTGCGCGCGGTGTTCCGTCAACTGATGGCATCAATGTACGTAGCGGTCCAGGTACTAAATATGCGATTGTAACGAAATTATCAAAAAACACACCTATTGTAGTGCTTGCAGAAAAAAACGGTTGGTATAGAATAGGCGAGGGGCAGTGGATATTAAAATCATTATTTAAAAAACAATAAGTATGCTTGGAAAACAAATCTCAGCAGAAGAATTGCACGAACTGATTTCTCATGGTGTGCCTGAGGATAGTCTGATTGTAGACGTACGGACACCGGCAGAATTTGAAAAGGGTGCTATTGTTGGTGCAAAAAATATCCCAATCGACACGATTGCCAATCAGCTGGAAGTGTTGCGTCCATATAAAAAAATATATCTGTATTGTTTGTCTGGTGGTCGCAGTCAGCTGGCTTTGGCTCAGCTTGAATCCAGCGGGCTATCTGCTGAACTATACAATATTACGAGCGGCATGTTGGCATGGCGAAAACAAGGATACGCCGTTGTCTAGCTGTTGTCGGTATGAGCATTCAAGAATCATATTCTTGATTTTTTTCTTTTCAGTGTTATAATAGTCTCTCTTAGAAAATAATACTCTCGTATGCTCCCTCTTCATGTAAGTACTGTTTCCAAAGTTTTTAAAAATTCCAAAGGTGAAGATTTTAAAGCGGTCGATGGCATTTCGTTGTCCATTGAGCCGGGTAAAATTTATGGACTGCTTGGTCCTAACGGAGCAGGAAAATCCACCCTCATCAATATGATTAGCGGTGTGCTTGCGCCAACCGAAGGAAAGATCGAAGTGTTTGGTTTGGATGTTGTAAAAGAAAAAAATAAAACCAAACAGCTTATTGGTGTAGTGCCCCAAGAGATTGTAATGGAGATGGCATTTACCGTAGAAGAAGTATTATATTATTTTGCAGGGATGTATGGTGTGCCAAGAAAAGAACGAAAGCCGCGCATCAAAGCAGTGTTGGAAGATCTGGGTCTTGAAGATAAAATACATGAGCGTGCGCGAAATTTGTCTGGTGGTATGAAGCGCAGGTTGATGGTTGCCAAAGCAATTTTACATAAGCCAAAATTACTTATCCTTGATGAGCCGACTGCCGGTGTTGATGTTGGGCTGCGCCAAAAGATTTGGAGTTTGGTTCGTCGTTTAAATCAAGAAGGGACAACCATTGTGTTTACGACGCATTATTTGGAAGAAGCCGAACAGTTGTGTGAATATATTACCTTGGTTGATCACGGTCATGTTATTAAAGATGGCAAACTTAAAGATATTCAGCAGGAATTTTCTAAAAACTCGATTCATTTTGAGTTGTTTGAAAAAGTTACAACTCATTTGGCAGGTGTTTCAGAGATTGGGGTAGAATATGAATATCCTATTTCAGCCGATTTGGCTTCTGATATGTCCAAGCTGACGAGTTATTATAATAGTAACTTAAAATCAATTCGTTCCGAAGCTGCGTCTCTGGAACATATTTTCTTGAAATTAACCAACGGTGATAAATAAGAATTTGTATGAGCACTAACATGTGGGCGTTATACGCTCGAGAAGTAAAACGATTTCAAAAAATTTGGATTGATACGGTATTTAATCCGATTGTTTCTATCGGGTTGTATCTTGGTGTGTTTGGTATCGTGACATCCGGTCGTGAAATTGGTTCATTGCCCTATTTGACGTTTGTATACACTGGTTTGTTGGCGATGTTGATTGTTAATAGCAGTTTTTCCAATCCTTCATTTGCACTGGTTATTGCCAAGAACTTGGGTAATATTATTGACTTACAGCTTGCCCCAATCGCGGTTTGGCGCATCGGCGCCGCATACGCGTTTGCTGCGTTGACTAGAGGAGTAATTACTTTGTTTATTGCGCTTGTCGCTACCGTGTGGTTTATTCCTGGTATGGGATTTCCTCAGCATCCATTTTATTTTTTACTGGCGCTTTTTTTGACCGGTATTGAATTTGGTATGTTGGGTGTGGCGTTTGGTTTTTGGGCAAAGAACTTTGAAGCCCTAACGCTTATGACGACGTTTGTCATGCAGCCGATGATATTTTTGGCAGGAGTGTTTTATCCGGTCGCTACGCTGCCTCAACCGTGGAATACTATTAGTTTATTTAATCCCGTGCACCATAATATAAATTTTTTTCGATATGCCATTACCGGGTATGCTGATGTGAGACCAGGTATTTCGGTATTGATCATGCTTGGTTTTTCAGTAGTGTTTTTCATTGCCATGCAGATACTTGCTCAGCGTACAATCGTTGCAAAATAATATACGTATTTATTTATTAATATATTCCTATGATTAAAATCTACGGATCAAAGCGTTCAAGCGCATTTCGCTGTTATTGGCTCATGGAAGAGATGGGTATCTCATATGAAACCATGCCGCTCGATTTTACTAAAGGTGAACACAAATCACCGGAGTATTTGCAGCTTAACCCTAACGGCAAAGTGCCTACTATTATGGATGACGGGTTTGTGTTGTGGGAATCACTTGCTATCAATTATTACTTGATAGAAAAATATAATGGTGTAGAATTAGTAGGCAATTCGGCTACCGATCATGCCGAGGTAAATAAGTGGAATATTTGGTCTATTACCCATCTATCTGAATCATTCTTCCCTTTGGTAATGCAAAAATATTTCAACACCCCTGATTCTGAAGCAACTAAAGATGCAAAAGAAAAAGAGCTGCCTCGTTATTTAGCCGTATTAGAGAACCATCTCTCTGACAAAGAATATATGGCGCTAGAGAAGTTTACATTGGCTGATATTACTGCCATGTCAGTGGCTAATATGGCTGTATTTGTCGGATATGATTTATCTGCGTATCCAAACATTACGAGCTGGATGGAACGCCTTAGTCAGCGCCCTGCGTACCAGAGGGCTTCCGTTTAATCCAGACTTGGTGTAGAATATATATAGTCTATTTTAATTAACTAACGAATTCCTAGTACTCAACCATTTTGAGGTACTGGTTCGCTAAATAAACATTGTATGCCAAAAGCAAACGCTGCGTTTATGAAGCCTATGACTATCAGTGAGCAGCTCGCTGTAGTTATTGGTAAAGGTCCTATGCCACGCTCTGAAGTGGTAAAAAAACTCTGGGCTTATATTAAAGAAAAAGGTCTTCAAGACCAAAAGAATAAGCGCAATATCAATGCTGATGCTGCTCTTAAAGTAGTGTTTGGTGGAAAAGAAACCGTAAGCATGTTTGAAATGACTAAACTTGTTTCCAAACACCTTTCCTAATCCAATCATATTAAAAACAGGCTTTCTAAGCCTGTTTTTTGTTTATCTATGAATGAAGGTTGACAAGAAGGGGTTTTAGTGCTATACTAATCTTTCTTTAATAATTGATTAGCCTAGTTGCTAATCAAAGACTCGGATCTCTTTAGTGTGTCATATTCGTGGCCCTAGAAGTTATATCGGGTCACTAAACAATTTATATATGACACAGAACGCACAAGCCCAAGCTCGTTTTAGCGATCTTGGTATTGCTCCAAAACTTCTTGATAATTTGGAGCGGTTAAAATATATCAATCCTACACCGATTCAACATCAGTGTATTCCACAGGCTTTGCAAGGCAAAGATATCGTTGGTATTGCGCAAACCGGCACTGGCAAAACCATGGCTTTTGGTATTCCAATGATTCAGCTGCTCTCTCAAATGGCTGGTCCGGGACAAGGTTTGATTTTGTTACCAACCAGAGAGTTGGCATTGCAGGTAGATGAAGTATTACAACGAGTTGGTCGTCCGTTAGGATTGCGTACAGCCGTGCTTATCGGTGGTGCTTCAGCGTATCAACAAAGACAAATGTTGGCGAGAGGTCCTCATATTATCGTGTCCACACCTGGCAGATTGGTAGATCATTTGGAACAAAGAAACCTAACATTAAATAGAATGAAGATTGTGGTGCTGGATGAAGCTGATCGCATGTTTGATATTGGGTTTATGCCGCAGATCAAACAAATTTTATCTCAAGTTCCAGCTGATCGTCAGACACTGATGTTTTCTGCTACTATGCCTCGAGCGATTGCTGAAATTGCCAGTCGCTATATGAAAATTCCGTTGCGTATTGAAGTAGCTCCAGCGGGCACGTCTTCTAAGAATGTAGAGCAAGAGTTATTTATTGTGAATAAAGATGCAAAAACTCAGTTGCTTGATAAGATTTTAGCCGACACAAATGGTTCAGTGCTTATTTTTTCTCGTACCAAACATGGTGCCAAGCGTATCAATATGAACGTGCGTGCTATGGGGCATACTGCTGCGGAAATTCACTCCAACCGTTCTTTGGCGCAACGTAAAGAAGCACTAGAAGGATTTAAACGTGGTAAATATAGAGTGTTAGTGGCTACCGATATTGCTTCTCGTGGTATTGATGTAACTGGTATTTCTTTGGTAATCAATTATGATTTGCCCGATAACTCTGAAGATTACGTGCATCGTATTGGTCGTACCGGTCGTGCCGATAGTTTTGGTAAAGCCATTTCATTTGCTTCACCGGATGAACGAGGTGATGTGAAACAGATTGAGCGATTGATTAAAAAAACTATTCCGGTAATAGCTCTTCCAGAGTTACCGCCACGTCGCGCCAATAGCGCTCCAAGTTTCTTTAAAGAACAAGAGCAGCGACATAGTGGTAATTTTGCCCCAAGACGTCCTGCGCATAGTCGCGGATACGGTGGTAACAGACAAGGTGGCTATGGTGGACATAGACAAGGTGGCGGTCAGAGTGAAGGACAAGGCAATGGCGGTGGTAATAGAAATTTTCGTAGAAGATATTAAATAATAAAAAAACGACTCTAGTACAGGGTCGTTTTTTGTTGTAGAACCAAACAGCTCAGAGTATAATATATGGTATATATTAGTATATGCAACATATTGAAAGTATTATTTTAGGCGGTGGTTGTTTCTGGTGTATTGAAGCTGCTTTTTCGCGCACCAAAGGAGTTGTCTCAGCGGTATCCGGTTATGCTGGCGGGGTAGTGGATGCTCCGACATACGAACAAGTGTGCAATGGCAATACTGGGCATGCTGAAGTAGTGCAAATTACATTTGATCAAGACAAAATTTCACTCGAAGATATTTTGCATATTTATTTTTTAATACATGATCCTACCACACGCAATCGCCAGGGGCATGATATCGGCACTCAATATCGATCGATTATTTTTTATCAAAATCAAACACAAAAAGAAATCATAGAAAAAGTTATTGATGAATTAACAGAAGCAAAAATTTATGCCGATCCGTTTGTAACAGAAGTGTTGCCGGCAACTGTGTTTTATCCCGCTGAAGAATATCATCAGCATTATTTTGCTCGCAATCCGGAGCAGGCATATTGCCAAGCAGTGATTGAACCAAAGCTTGCAAAATTTAGACAACAATATTCAAAATTTTATCAATAAAAAATAAATTTGACATAAACTCTGCTTCAGCTTACCCTTAAATTAAGGGGGACAACATGCAAACTAATTTTCCCGTGTCTGTATTTGAGCGGTGTGTGTTTGCCTGTCTGTGTATGGTGGCTTGGCCTCTTCACAGTAAAGCAGATCCGCCCGTATCTCTTGGAGAGACGGTGATAGACGACAGATCGTCTACTTGCAGCGTGAGTGATTTCTGGGAGTTCTTTGGCGCTTCTTCCGCGCACACAGCTCAAGTCAAGATCGACAGTGGCACTCATTCGCTTGGTCTTGATTGTGGCATGCGAACTCGAAATATGCCGCGGCTTTTTGTGGGAGCGGGGCTTTCAGTTACTGAAGGGAGTTACCATTTGGAGTATGCGAGCGATTATCTTGACTCAGAGATGATCGCAGAAGGTCTTGGGTTGGGACTCTCTTTGTTTTGGAAAGTTCGTATTCCTGAAGGCTTAGAGTTTTTTGGCGGAGGCTACGCACAGTGGGTGCATTTTTTTGAGTTCGATGTGCAACATGTGTGGGTCAAGATCTCGGAAGAAGATGACGGCAAGTTTGACTTCTCCGATTTTGCGAAAGAGCACATTGAAGTTGTTGGTGGCTTGACCAATGTCGGTGCTACTTTTGGAATCAAGATTGCATTTGGCAATGCAACGTTGAGCCCGCTGATTGCTGTGCAGACAGCTACAGTGGAAGGAGCTGTTAAAGCAGATATGTCTGCAGAGAATTTGTTGCGTGCGTTGAGCCGGGATTCGCTCGATAGTATTCATAAGAGTAATACTATGGTGCTTACCGGATTAGGAACAAGCTGGTGTAGTGGTGATGGGGGGAAGTATTGTTTCTTTGGCTTGGTCAAAGGCGGTTTGCTTGCCACCGATCATTGGGCACTATCTGGTCAGGCAGGGGTAAAGGTGCACTTTCCGTGAAGTCGTTTTCTGGCAAAAGCCGGGTCCGACTTCTTGTTTTTTTATCGTTTAATTTGTATAATTATGTCAGTCTGATTTTAATATATTTGTATGGATCTTACGTTAATTCTTGGCCCAATGAAAAGCGGTAAATCGTTTAACTTGATTAGTCATTTTGCGCCGCTCAAGTATACGGATATTCCATTTGCTCTCTACCAATCAGACCGAAATGTGCGTGATACTCATATAGCTTCTCGCAATGGATTGGCATTAGAAGCGCGTAAGATAAAAAGTCTTAATGATATTTCTGATAATGAAGCGGTAGTGATTGGTATAGACGAACTACACATGTTTGATCCCGACCAATTGGACGTGTTGGTGTCCTTGTTGCATAAAGGTGTAAAAGTAGTGGCAGCAGGTTTGGATTTGGATTATAAAGGTAAGATGTTTGATATAATAAAAAAATTATTGGAGCTTGGACCAAAAGAGGTGATATATAAACGTGCGGTTTGTGAAGTCTGCCGTCAGCCACAAGCTGTTTATTCGCAAGTATTTAGTAATGCTGTGCCGGTAATTGATGGTATGCCGTCTGTTATTCCCGATGATGGCTCATTTACGTATCAGCCGGTGTGTCATGCTTGTTTTGTTCGCGCAGTATAATATATGAAAATTATTTTTAATCAGCTGGCAGATCCGGAAAAATGTATTTTGCGATGTGGGTATGGAAAAATTTTTGATAGACGGATGAATAAAATTAGTTTTGCCAAACGCATCCATCGTGATTTTTATCCTCGATTTCATGTGTATATTAAAATAGAAACTGAACAGACTATTTTTGATTTGCATTTAGATCAAAAGCGTCCTATATATGAAGGTGTTACAGCACATGCCGGAGAGTATGATGGGGAAGTGGTAGAGCGGGAAGGTGAAAGAATTCGCGGCTTGATTTCCGGTATGAAATTTTAATGACGGTAGGCTGGTAGTGTCGTTTTCTTGTCTTCGGACCATCCTTGATTACTCAGAGAGAACGTGATAAAATAGGCAAGCCTGTAAAAGGTTTGTTTTTGTAATAATTATTCGTGTATATGTCTTTTTTAAGTAAAATTTTTGGTGATCCTAATGCAAAAGTTATTGAAGGTATTCGTCCTATTGTAGAAGAAATAAATAAGCTTGAACCGGAAATGGCAGCCTTGTCACTGGTTGATTTGCGTGCCAAAACTGATGAATTTAAGCAGCGTTTGGCTGATGGCGAAACGCTTGATGATATTTTGCCGGAAGCATTTGCCGTAGTGCGTGAAATGTCAAAACGTATTACCGGTATGCGTCATTTCGATGTGCAGCTTATCGGCGGTATTGTGTTACACCGTGGCAGTATTGCGGAAATGGGTACCGGTGAAGGTAAAACACTTGTTGGTACACTGCCAACATATTTAAACGCGCTTGCCGGTAAAGGTGTGCACGTCGTAACAGTAAATGATTATTTGGCAAAACGCGATGCTGTATGGATGGCGCAGATTTATGATGCACTTGGGTTGACCGTCGGTATTATTCAGCAGCAATTAAAATCGTTTAAATATAATGCGCAAAAAACCGTTGATGGTGCTAGTTTGGCAGAAGGCAGCGCGGCAGACAAAGAACGTGATGCAAAGGGGATGTTTAAAGTAGAGGCTGAGTATTTAGATGCTTGTTCTCGCCGTGAAGCATACGCGTGTGATATTACATACGGAACCAATAATGAATTTGGATTTGATTATTTGCGCGATAATATGGTGCAGAGCAAGCAAGAAATGGCGCAACGTCCGTTTTGTTTTGCAATTGTCGATGAAGTTGATTCAATTTTGATTGATGAAGCGCGTACGCCGCTTATTATTTCCGCGCCTGCCGAAGACGCTACTGACATGTATTATAAATTTGCGGATTTGGTAAATGGTTTGAAAGAAAAGGAAGATTATAATGTAGATGAAAAAATGCGATCTTCTACATTGAACGAAGCAGGTATCAATAAAATGGAAAAAATGTTGGGTATTGAAAATATTTATGCCGAAGGCGGTATTAAAACAGTGCATCATGTAGAGCAGGCATTGCGCGCGCACGCCTTATTTTTGCGTGATAGAGATTATATTGTGGAAAATGGCGAGGTGATTATTGTTGATGAATTTACCGGTAGAAAAATGCCGGGCAGACGTTATAGTGAAGGATTGCACCAAGCAATAGAAGCGAAAGAAAGGGTAAAAATCCAACAGGAAAGCAGAACGATGGCGACTGTGACATTCCAGAACTATTTTAGATTATATCCAAAATTATCTGGTATGACCGGTACGGCTGTTACCGAAGCGGAAGAGTTTGGTAAAATCTACAAATTAGAAGTAGTGGTCATTCCACCTAATCGTAATAGTCGACGTTTCAATCATCCGGATCGAATTTACAAAACTGAAGAAGCAAAATATAAAGCCATTGCTCTCACCGTAAAAGAATTACAAGAAAAAGGACAGCCTGTGCTTATTGGTACGGTTTCCGTTGATAAAAACGAAGCCCTTAGTTTGTATTTAGAGCGAGAGGGTATAAAGCATGAAATTTTAAATGCCAAAAATCATGAGCGTGAAGGTGAGATCATTGCCCAAGCTGGTCGTGCCGGTGCTGTAACCTTGGCAACCAATATGGCGGGTCGCGGTGTTGATATTTTACTTGGTGGTAACCCAGTTGTTCCTGAAGAAGCGGCAAAAGTACATGCTGCCGGCGGGTTGTTTGTGATTGGCACGGAACGCCACGAGAGTCGTCGTATCGACAATCAGTTGCGTGGTCGCAGTGGTCGCCAAGGAGATCCTGGAGAATCGCAATTTTATCTTTCTACTGACGATGATTTGATGCGTATTTTTGCGGGTGATCGTATTCGCAAAGTTATGGAAACCCTTAAAGTACCGGATGATATGCCGATAGAGCAAAAAATGATTACGCGCATTATTGAATCCGCTCAAAGAAAAGTAGAAGGTTTGCATTTTGATACACGTAAACATTTGTTGGAGTACGACGATGTATTAAATAGACATAGAGAAGTGATTTATGGCAAGAGGCGAGCAGTGATTGAAGCCTTTGCTGAAGAAACAGCTGGTAATCTGCCGGCAGATGGTCGTACGTTGCGCCAGATGATTTTGGATATGGTAGAGCAAGAAATCGAACAGGTAGTTTCCTTTCATACCAATACTGAAGATAAAAAAGACTGGAATGTGCAGGAAATTACTGAAACAGTTTCCACCATCTTTACGTTAAGTGAAGAAGAAAAAAATGCTATTGGCGGATTTGCTGCTCAAGAGCGAGGTCAAAAATTGGAAGACGTGGAAGCGCGCACGGGGATGATTGAATATTTGGTGTCTTTGTCAAAAGAAAAATACGAAACAGCTTTGGTAAAAACATTGCCGGATACCAACATGCTGCGAGAAATTGAAAAGCAAGTATTATTGCGTGCGATGGATAATTTGTGGGTGGACCACTTGGTAGCCGTTGATTATTTGCGCACGGGTATTGGTTTGCGAGGCTATGCACAACAAGATCCGTTGGTAGAATATAAAAAAGAGACATTCCGCATGTTCAATGAGCTGCTCAATTTGATTCAAAAAGAAGTGGTGTACCTGATTTATAAAATAAGTGTCGGTTTACAAATTGCTCCTTCGGTAATGGCAAAAGAAAATAATCTTAATTTTGCCGGCGCAAGCAAAACCACCGATGGTAGTGAGGTTCAATCTATTATGGGAGGTAAAGAAAAAGACAGTGATGGTAATGTGGTTGGTAGAAACGACCAGTGTCCGTGTGGTAGTGGAAAGAAGTATAAGAAGTGTCATGGTGCGTAAGCTGAAAGAATATCATGATATTAACAAACAGATATGTTAAGCGGGATATATGCTTAAGCCAGGAAAGTATAGGCATTATAAAGGAAAGGATTACGAGGTTATTGGCATTGCTAAGCATAGTGAAACTATGGAAGAGCTGGTGGTATACAAGCCCTTATATGAAGCAGTGTACGGTTTGTGGGTCAGACCTTTGGCTATGTTTACAGAAAATATAGAAATTGATGGTGTTCTTGTTCCGCGTTTTAAGTACCTTGAAGAATAAAGACGTGTTATCCCCCTATATGCAGAATGGTTGCTCTTGCCAAAAAACCCTATATCTATTAAAATTAAGCAGTCCTAAAGACCTTTAATTAAGTGTTTAGTTTTTCTAATTTAGAATTTTACTTATAGTATGGCTGTAAAAAACCAAACGAAAGGCATATCAAAAAGTACATTGCGATGGAGAATTTTTTCCATTTTTATTTTAGCGGTGTTTTCTTTATTAGTTGTATTTCCCGGTTATGCCAACACGGGTATTGATTGGGTAAATAAAAAAGCTAATATTGGTCTTCCTCGTTTTCCTGCTGCTGGATTTAATCTAGGATTAGATTTACAAGGTGGTGCTCATTTGGTTTACAATGCCAATACAGGTGCCATTGCCGGTAGTGATATTGCTGGTGCAGTTGAAGGTGTGCGTGATGTGATTGAACGTCGTGTGCGTGGTGGTTTGGGTGTATCTGAACCATTGGTACAAACAACTCGTGTAAATAATGATTATCATATTATCGTAGAGTTGCCAGGTATTACCGATGTAAACCAAGCAATTCGCATGATCGGTGAAACTCCAATTTTAGAATTTAAAGAAGAAAGCAATGAGCCGCTTCGTCCGTTAACTGCTGCAGAGAAAAAAGAAATGGATTCGTTTAATGCCGCTGCTCAGACTAAAGCAAAAGAAGCCCTCAAAGCAGTTGCAGGTGGTATGGATTTTGCTGATGCTGCTGCTAAGTTTTCAGAAGATGATCAAACCAAATCAAATGGCGGTGATTTAGGGTTTATTGATACTCAATTTTTCCCAGAGGTGTATGCATGGGCTGCTGCTCATAAAGACGGAGAGGTAAGTAAAGAACCGATAAAAAGTTTTGATGGTATCAATATTATAAAGAGATTGTCTGCCAAACCAGGTGAATCAACTTCTACTCCAGCTACATATAATGTTGCAAGAATTTACTTTAAAACAAAAACTGCTACAGACATCGTGCCTCCAGCTGAACAGTGGAAGACAACCGGTTTATCTGGTAAACAACTTAAGAAATCAGAAGTAAGCCAAGATAGCCGTACTGGACAGGTGCAAGTTGCATTGCAATTTGATGATGAAGGTACCCGTTTGTTTGCCGAGCTTACCGGACGTAATGTAGGCAAGCCGGTCGCTATCTTTTTAGATGGTTCTCCAATCAGCATTCCTCAAGTTAATGAGCCTATTTTAACCGGTAGTGCGGTGATTAGCGGTAGCTTTTCTTTGCAAGAAGCTCGATTATTATCCCAGCGTTTAAATTCAGGTGCGTTGCCTGTTCCGGTAGAACTTATCAGTCAACAAAAAGTAGATGCAACATTGGGAGCTGATTCGTTGCAAAAAAGCTTTATGGCAGGTATCTATGGTTTGATTGCTGTGTTGGTGTACATGATCTTGTATTACCGCTTGCCTGGTATATTGGCTTCAATTTCTCTTGCCTTGTATGTGTTGATCAACTTGGTTATTTTTAAAGTGTTAGGTGTAACGCTTACGCTTTCAGGTATTGCCGGTTTCATTCTTTCTATCGGTATGGCAGTTGATGCTAATGTGCTGATCTTTGAGCGTTTAAAAGAAGAATTACGTGGCGGCAGATCTCTAAAGGCTGCAGTAGAGGAAGCATTTGTTAGAGCTTGGCCTTCTATTCGTGATAGTAACATAACCACATTGATTAGCTGTATCTTTATGGTATGGATGGGCGGCTTTGTGAAAGGTTTTGCGGTAGTATTGGCAGTAGGTGTGCTCGTAAGTATGTTCTCTTCAATTGTGTTAACCCGTACTATTTTAAGAGCAGTTCTCACTCTCTTTAAAAAAGAAGAAGGAAATTGTCTTTTCTTGGGTTATACCAAAAAAAATACAGTTGAAATTTCTGCTAAATAACTAATCTTTATATGACCATTCCATTTATTAAATATTCCAGAATTCTATTGGTATTTAGCGCGCTTGTTACGGCCGTATGTATTGGGTTTTTGGTAATGTGGGGATTAAAGCCAGGTATAGATTTTACCAGTGGCTCTTTGATGGAACTTTCGTTTACAAGTCGTCCGGAAACAGATCAGGTCAAAACCGTATTTGATGCAGCAAACTTAAAAAATGCATCTTTTCAGAAAACAGGGGACAATGGTTTGATTGTACGTACTGATTTCATTGGTGAAAAAGAGCATCAGCTTATTGTAAAATCATTAACTGAAAAATTTCAAACTCAAGATAATGCAGTAAAAGAAGACAGGTTTGAAACTATCGGTCCTTCAATCAGTAAACAATTAAAATCTCGATCTATCCTTGCGATTATTTTGGTAAATCTTGGTATTATTGGTTATGTCGCGTACGCATTTAGAAGAGTGTCTAGACCGGTAGCAAGTTGGAAGTACGGTACTTTAGCTATTGCCGCTTTGTTTCATGATGTATTACTGGTGATGGGTGTGTTCTCCTTTTTGGGTAGATATTATGGTGTAGAAGTCGATGTGGCATTTGTGGTGGCTATCCTGACCGTGTTGGGCTATTCCGTAAACGATACAATTGTGGTGTATGATCGTATTCGTGAAAACTTGCTCAGACATAGTGCTGACAATTTTGACGAAGTAGTTAATATGGGTCTCAACGAAACTTTAATGAGATCTATCAATACTACGTTCAAAACGATGTTGCCTTTATTTGCCCTCTTTTTTATGGGTGGATTCAGTATTCACTATTTTGCACTTGCTTTACTTATTGGTATCGCCAGTGGCGCGTACTCTTCAATCTTTATTGCGAGTCCGTTGCTTGTGTATGTGTATAGATGGCAACAGCGCCGAGCTTAATAATTACTATAAAAAATGCAAAACCCGTCGTATAGGCGGGTTTTGTTTTGAATTAAATTATGGTATACTAATAAAAGAATAATGAATTAAATAAGAAAGACTCACTTCATTGTTCTTTATTTTTTAATGTTACGTTATATGTCCGATAATACCATTCGTCATTTGGTTGCCACATGCGCGGTGCTTATTTGTGCTATGGCATATTATAGCGGTTGGGTATCAAGCAACTTTGGTTGGTGGTGGACTGTTTTTGGCTTGTTTATTGTATATGGAGGAATCATCTCTATTCTTAAGCACTAGAATTGTATAAGGTTTTTTAAAAAGTATGCCGCCGTTAACAGATTTACCGCTTGCGTTTACTATTGATTTTACCGTGTGGGAGCAAATTTTAAGCTTGCCTTTTTTTCAGTTGGCAGCAGTATTATTTGCCATTATCGGTTGGACTGCGCTCGCTTTGGTTATTTTTTTTGTAGGTGCTCATCTATGGCTTGATTTACGGCAAGATCTAAACGTGCACCACTGGCAGTGGGTAGTGTTAGCGGTAGATGTGCCTCCTGATACTGTGCAAAGCCCCAAAGCCGTAGAACAAATTTTTGCCCATTTGAGCGGTGCCTTGGATGAGCCTAATTTTGGTCAAAAATATTGGGGAGGTGCCAAACAGCGATATTTTAGTTTGGAAGTTATTAGTCTTGAAGGATATATACAATTTTTGATATATACCGAAGCAGCCCATCGAGATTTGGTTGAGGCAGCTATTTATGCTCAATACCCAATGGCAGAGATTACAGAAGTAGAGGATTACACGAGTGTGTTGCCTTCACATTATCCTAATGAAACTCACGATGTATTTGGTGTTGAGTTTGGTTTGGCAGCTGCCGACCCATATCCAATTCGCACGTACGAAGAATTTGAACATAGCGTTACCACAGATTTTAATTTTAACGATCCAATGGCTTCTATTTTAGAAAATTTTACTCGTATTGGCGCAGGTGAAAATTTATGGTTTCAAATTATTATTGAGCCAACAGGTTCTAAGTGGAAAGAGCACGGTATAGAGCTGGTAAAACAAATCGTTGAAAATAAAGCGCCACACCACGAACAGTTTTTTTTCCTCAGCTGGATCAATATGTTGCTTGATGGTATTTTGCATATGATTGTACCTCCTCATGAAGGTGAGCATGGAGCGGAGGAACATCCAAAAGAAGGCAAAGTTTCCGATTTAACACCGAGAGCCCGAGATAATCTGGCTGCCATAGAAGACAAGATTAGCAAAGTTGGATTTAAGTCTAAGGCGCGTGTTCTGTATGCGGCTGAAAAATCAGTATTTAATCCTGGTCGTTGTTTGGATGGTTTTATTGGTTCGCTTAATCAGTTTAATTTTAGCGGTCGCAATGCTATTGTACCAGCAGCCGCTACCAGTGCGCACTATGCGTTTAAAAATTCTCGCACTGCCGAATTAAAAAATGCTTTTGTTAAAGCATATAAAAAACGCAAATTAAAAATTGGCGGTAATCCATATATTTTTAACACAGAAGAATTGGCTACATTATGGCATTTTCCTTTGCCGCTTGTTAAGACTCCGTTGTTACAAAAGACTGGCAGTAAGCGTGCTGAACCTCCAATTAATTTACCTGTAGAGGTATTTGCGGAGAGTCCGTTAAAGAAAAAAGTGATTGCGCCACCACCTTCACATGAAGAAGAAAAGCAAGAGCCGCCTGAATTGATGTGGGGATAATATTACAATTAAAAAACACTTCATATATCGAAGTGTTTTTTGTTATGTATGATTATATTGTTTGGTTGAGGCTAGATTGTTGTTGTTTGGTCTGTATAAAGCGGATTGCCTCCATGCTGCCTACTAACATGCCTGTATAGAACATATCACCCAAGACGCTATTTTTAAAGAATGGCAGCGCCATCATGTAGCTTTGGAACAATCCATTGACAGTGTGTGGGTACATGGTACCAAATGCCCAAACAGCATAATTAGTGATGATAAAAAATATAATACTTGCGCTTAAGGTTCCGCTTGCAACGGTCAATAGATTTTTGTGCTTGCTCAGAAATAAGCCGATTACACTTGTGATAGCAAAACAACCATATACTGCCACCATTACTTGCCAGATATAAAATCCAAGCAGTATGTCGCTGGTAAATAGCGCGGCTGCTGGAATAATAAAGGCAAATTTTTTAGGAAGGTACATGCCGGCAAATAAACCGATGGCAGCGATAGGCGCAAAATTTGCTGGATGAGGAAGAAGGCGAGATGAGACGCCAAGCAAAACAAGTAGTAGTGCTGGTAGATATTTTTTCATAGATAAGTAATTATTTTTTTAAATATGTAATACCGCGAAATAATCCAATTAAACCAATGCCTGCGAGAGACATATATAGTAAATTTTGTATCCAATCGCGTACTGTGGGCGAATCGTTTGGTTCAACCGTCGGTTCGGTGTTTGTGTTTTGTGCAGGTTCAGCAGTTGGGGTAGTTGATATTATTTTTAGTTCTGGTTTTTTTATAGCAGGCTTATGTTGGGTAGGAGCCAAGATTGTGGCTAGCATCGGTACAGCCGGTTGTTCTATTTTAATACCTAGAATTTCGCCTGTTATGTTTGGTGTTGTAGTTTCAGTAGTGGTTGTGGTAACAGTGCTGATATTGGTACTTGTAGTAGTGGTGCTTATTATACCCATAACCAAAGTAGAAGTCGAGCTTGTTTCAAGTTGAGCTGGTTGACTGTTTCCAGAGCTGTTGGTTGTTTGTGGTGTAGAGGCTGGGTTAAGGATTATAGGCCATGATTTACCTAACAGAGCCGGTGCGGCATGTTTGGTAGCAAACCAATCTATGCCATCGGTTGACCATGGGCTAGCGTAGTATCCCTGTGTATTGAGTTGAGAGGTTAACACGGTCCACGGATTGTTTCCTTGAGCGTTTGTCCACTGTGCCTGCCCCTCATTGAGGGCATTTACTCCGTAGAGTGCCCAGTTGGTGGTTAATGCGTCCGAAACAGTGCCAAATCCTGTCCAGCCACCATCTGCAAGTTGAGTAGTGTGGAGATAGTTTTTGGCTTTATCAAAAATAGTAGAATCGATAGTTGCGCCAAAGGAGGAAGCATAACGCAAGGCGTTTATGGCTGCACCAGTCACGTCTTGTCCTGGATAGCCGTTCCAAGTAAATGAACCGTCTGGTTGTTGATCTGCTTTAATTGTGGCTAGGGCTGTTTGTACTATATCACTAGTTACAGGTTCATCGCTTGCAAGAAGAGCGAGTGTAATAAAAATATCGTCATTGATTCCTGGTTGACCGACCAGAGTACCGATAAGGCATTGAGTGCGTATGTTATTTTTTAGATCAACAATCTTTGTGTCTGTTTTGGCAGTGCCTATTGCGAGTAATCCTAGCAGGTGTCGAGAATATTCTGTACAACTGTTAAGCGAATTTGTTGTGGAAGTAATGATAGTTGTGCTCAGATAGTCATACAAAGAAATAGATGGTGCGGTTATGTCATGAGCATATATTGATGCAGATCCAAAAGAAATGGCTGCCCAGTCTGATGTAGACAGATCAATAATTACTCCCGTTTCTGTTTGTTTTGATTTTAAGAAGTTTAAAATTTTTTGTGCGGCGGCATTGAGATCGGAGTCGCTTATGGTGGTGATGTTTGAGCTGGAACCTCCGCCATTGACAGGTGGTGTGGTATCGCTTGGTAGTGCTTTGTCTTGTACAAGCAGAGTAATAGGGTTGCTCCATTTGCTAAAATCTGCGGAAGTAATTTGTGCAGTGTATGTACCTGTGGCAGTAAAGGTATAATCTACAGTACCACTTGCGTTAGTTTGGGTTGTGCTCACGGGTATAGTTTGGTCCCACCAGCCGGTTGGATTTGGGTTGGGGATAGAAATAGCAATCATTGTATTGCCATCTGCGACCCATGGGTCAAGCGTATTATCAAATTGATAGCGCCAGGTTTGTAAAGTGGTCGTTGTGTTGAGTGGAAATGTGCTGGTAGTTGCTGTAATCTGCCACGGATTGGAAAAATAAATATAGACGCTTTCGTTGCCTGTCAGCTGGTAGGCATCCATGCCGGTATTTGGATAGGAATTATGTACGGCGTAATTCCAGTTATAACAAGCATTTTCGGTGGTAGTTGCAAATGGAAAATTAAGACACGCAAGATAAAAACTGTTAAAAGCCTGATTGTATTGAGCGTCAGAAATAGTAAATGTGTCAGTTTGTTGGTCTGCCAGTACCAATGCTGAAAAGACGGTAGGTGTGGTCAATTGATAATCAAGGTTATTTATTTGATCGTGGTAGATCGTGCTGGTCAAAGGCACTGCACCACTCCAAATGATTTGATTTTGAAAACGTATGGTAAGCGTAGAGCTGGGCGTAGGAGCAATTTCTGGTGTATTTGTAGGGGTTTCAATAATTGGTGTGGATGTGATGATTTCAGGTGTTGAAGTTGGCATATCTAAAGGAATAGCCGTTGTCTCTGCCAACGAAGGTAATGACCATGCGAAGGGTATAAGGAGTGCGATAGAGGTGAGTGTGCGTGCGATGTGTTTCATAATTGTGCTTAGATTATTTATTTTCAAATTTCCATGTTAAAGTGTCGTTTGGTTTTACTGTATAGTTTGAAATACCTACCTTCGCTTCCTGATTGTTGATATATAATGTCCAATAAAAGCCAGTACTCGGGCTGTTTTTTATACCGTTAATTTCTTCTATAAAATAACCAAGACCGGAGAAATTTTTTGTAGAAAATGATAGTTTATTTTCTTGTTTAAGCTGGTTCATTACTTGGTAGGCTGTGGAATTGGGTAAGACTTGTATTTGGTGTGATGTATCGGAGACAGTCAAGGTGACGGATATCGTTTCGGGGGATGACTCTTCCAGGCTGGTTGAAGTAGGTGAGAGTGTGTTTGGTAGATTGCTGTCTGTCGATGATGCAGGTGGAGCAGCTTTGTCTATTGTATATGTAGTCTTACTTTTTTGTATAACCAGGGCATCCTTGTGAGTATTATTTTTTAATAGAGCAGGAATCGGCGTCTGCAGTGTTGTAGTTGTGCGCGGTAGTTGGTGGAGTTGAATTTGAGATGGTTTTATATATAAATATGTAGCCGCGGCGACGGATATAAAAATGAGAATATATAAAATACGGTGGAGGTGTTTGTTCATAAGGTTAGGTCGGTAGTTTGTAAATTTTAATTATTAACAAAAAAATCTTGCCGGTCAGGAAAGATTCAAAAAATAAAAAATATTTTTGTTTCCTGCTCGGGACAAAACCTTTGTTGCCAAAGGTCTATATCTGAAGATCGGACTTCCCCGTCTAAATAGGGGTTTACCGTTGCGGCACAGTGGAGGAATTTAACCTCACTTCCACAGATATATTGTTGAATTGTATTTGTAGCCTAGCAGGCAAGGAATAGGTCTGTCAAATTTAAATATGTGGATTATATTAAAAAACTTATTTATGAGAGGTGACGGTTTTTGGAGAGAATCCGACAAACTCTTTGTTTGAGGACAGTCATGGATCTGCGCGAGCTGTCATTTGCCGTGTGTTTCCAGAAGTCTGGCATAGGTCATGCCTTGACCCCCAATTGGGGCGCTTCTTCTTTTGCAAATTCTACAACACAGAACAACGCCGTTTTGCCTGGTTTCAAGGTGAAGCATGGTGCCAGAGCATGTATTTCCTTTTTGCCCTGGTTTTGGACCAAGCATGGTTTTGCAATGCAAATCTCTTACTCTGAGCGGCATGCGGACCTCCTCTTGATATATTTACACTACCTTATTATTTTTCTTTGCGCAAATTACGGTGTTAAGAAGAAGTTTGGCTACGGTGATTGGTCCGATGCCGCCAGGGGTAGGAGTAATAAAGCTTGCTTTTTTAGAAACAGGAATAAAATCCACATCGCCATTCATTTTTCCATCCACGTAGACAATACCGGTATCAATTACTATGGTACCTTTTTTTATCATATCAGCGGTAATGAGATTTTTTTTGCCTACTGCAGAAATGATTATGTCTGCTTCAAGACATTTCTTTTTTAAATTTTTGGTATAGCTGTTGCAGGTGGTAACGCTGGCAAGTTCGTTGACGAGCATAATCGCAAGTGGTTTGCCTACAAGCGCACCGGCGCCAACAATGGTAATATTTTTTCCCGCAAGTTTACGTTTTATTTCTTTTAATGTTTTTATTACCGCCCATGGAGTTGGTGGTTCAATGACGTTTGTTTTCATGACTAGTTTGCCGATATTTGTGTCTGTGAGACAATCAACGTCAATAGCTGGGTTGATGGTGTTGAGCACGTCGGAGTTATACAGGCGTTCAGGTAAAGGCAGTTGTATGATTAAACCGGTAAGCGCAGGATCTTTTTGAATATCGGTAATGGCATTGATGAGATCTTGTTTAGCGATATTTTTTGGAAACTGGTGAAGTGTAAAATCAGCACCGACACGTTCGGCAGCTTGGCGTTTGCGGTTGATATACGTAATTGATGGTTTGTGGTCGCCAACTAAAATAACTGCCAATTTTGGCGTGATTTTTTTTGCGTTAAACAGAGAAGCTTGTTTGGCAGCCTCTTTTTCAATTTTTGTTGCAATTTTTTTGCCGTCTATAATATATGTCATATGCCAAAATAGTACCATGTTGAGCCTCTTTTAGCAAGCTTGTTACATTGACGCAGAAAGCAATTTCTATTAAAATAGTTTTTGTACTAATTATAATTTGTATGTCAAAAAATACATCATGGGGTAAGGTGGCGCAATGGTATGACAGAATACTTGAAAAAGATGATGATTCGTTTCAGAGTCGGGTTATTTTACCCAATTTGATGCGTTCTGTGAATGTGGGTAAAAACCAGGTTGTGTTGGATTTGGCATGCGGGCAAGGATTTTTTTCTCGTGTGATTGCGGAGGGTGGCGCGAAAGTCATTGCGTCGGATATTTCTCCTGAACTGATTGCCTTGGCAAAAAAACATGCAACAAAAAATATTGCCTATCATGTAGCATCGGCAGACACCATTAATTTTTGTGCTGATGCCTCAGTTGATACGATTATTATAATTTTAGCATTGCAAAATATACAAAATGTTGATGGTGTGTTGCGTGAGTGCGCGCGGGTTTTAAAAGAAAAGGGGAGCCTTTGTGTGGTGCTCAATCATCCGGCTTTTAGAGGTCCAAAAATTTCCAGTTGGGGTTGGGATGCTGTAGAAAAAGTACAGTATCGTCGCATGGATGAATATTTGTCTGAAGCAAAGATAGGCATAGATATGCACCCGGGAACAAAAAATTCGGAAAAAACAGTTTCATTTCATCGTCCATTGCAGTGGTATGTAAAGATGTTTCGTAAAAATGGTTTTGGTGTTACCAAATGTGAAGAATGGATCTCTCATCGAGAGCCTACACGCGGACCACGGTTTGCTGCGGAAGATAAAGCGCGCAAAGAGTTTCCTTTGTTTTTATTTTTGGAAGGTAAGTTGTTATAGGTGGCGTATCCAAGTCAATACTTGACAATTTTATAAGTATGTGGTACTATGCAATATCTAAGGCTAAAAGCCTAGGTATTGCTCTTTATATCAAACAAAATCCACTTATTGGTAGCATCGTTTATAAGCCTAAGCTTTGGGAATATAAACGGTGCCGCCAATGATGTAACAGGGGCACCGTGCGTACGGTGACGACCGTACAAGATAATTTGTGAAAGTTTTCTTTCTTTGCAGGTGTGACCTTTTGGTGTTGGATTTTGTGTGACTCAGCCTTTTGACTTGGGCGGCTGAGATGGTGGCTATCGTATTATTACGATGGCGTATTTCCAAGTAGGTGTGCTCGAGCGCACCGCCTTTGTTCCTTTTGAAGGTCAGAGTAAGTAAGCCCCCCCACGTTGTAGCTGTTAGCGGCGCATGCGTGGGTTTTTTTTATTTAAAGTTATTTTTTCCAAGAAGGTGGCAATTTGATTATCTTGGCTTCAGGAATTTTTTGTTTTAGAGAATTTTTTTCACCAGTATTTTCGCGTATTTCATTTTCGTATTTTTGCAGATATGTATTTATTAAATTTTGAATTTCAGAAGTAATTTCTTTGTTGTTGGTGATTTGTAAAAGTATTGCTTCGTATTCTGCTAGCCCGTTTTGTATAAGTTTTTGTGCTTCAGGCATGGTTTCTTTTGTGTCCGCGCATCCATTAATTGCTTCATGAACAGCATCTCGTAATTGATCAAATCTGGTGAGTGATTCGTATAGGACTATATCTTTTTCTCCGCCAATTATTATTTCAATAGGAAAGGGATCTTTGTCGCTGGTGTTTTCATTGGGTCCGTTATCATCATTATCGGTTACTTCGTTCCATTTTGCATCATAGTATGCAGGGTCGTTTTCTGTGTCTGCTATTTTAATTTTAGTAACTCCAAATTGTTCTTGCCATGTAAAATAAGCTATGCGGAAAATATGATTTTTAGTTACCGACATGTTTTTTTGTATTTCCAGGTATAAAAAATCTTCTAATTTTTCCATAAAATTAGTATCGTTAAAACCGTTGTGAAGGGTAGTATGTATTTGTAAGATTTTTTGAGCAGTATTTTGAAAATCCATAATAAAGAAATTACAAAATAAGTAGAAGTGGAGTGTGTGTTGTTCCGAGGCTTGGATTCGAACCAAGATAAGCAGATTCAGAGTCTGCTGTCCTACCATTAGACCACCTCGGAGTTTTTATATGGCTGCGCCTGTTTGAAACGTATCAAGCCAAGATTTTTCTACGGTCATAACAAAGCTCCATTTCCATTTTTTTTCAGTGAATACTTTTGGTGAAGATATGTGGTGCTTTATATTGTCTTTAATCAGATAAATACGACCGCTGTCTTTGGTTTTTACCAGCATGCGTTGGCTGGTAAATAAAGCGGTTGGCATACTCGTTGTTTTGAGTGTTTTGTGGCTATAATCTGCTAAAGCACCGAGGATTGTATCATAAGAATAGCGCAAGTCAAGCCCTTTGGTAAGGTCGCCATTATCATTAACAATGAATTCTTTTTTATCTTGGTCGAAACCTTTGATGACAAAAGTATGGTAATAAGAACCGCTGCGGGAGAATTGAATGCGAGGGTTTTGTAGTTTGTATCCATATACAAGTGCAATTACCGGTCTGCCTGCGCTCAGTTCATTTTTGATCTCATCTAAAGTTGGTTTTGTTTTGATGGAAGCTTCAAAATATTTTGAGTAGCCGTTGATTACTTTGGTCATTTCTGCTGCGTCGGTGTTGCCGTTGTATCCAAATAGTTTGTTTTCTATTTCTATATACGCCAAGATTGATTTTTTTGCTTTGGTTTTTGTAATTGTTTTGCTTTTGTTGCCGAAATAGTATTCGTCTAGCATGGCAGTGGAGGCTTCTTCGCAAGAATTGTTCCAGGGTTTTACCATTACACCGTCAGGCGCTTCAGGAATAAATGGTACGGAAAGATTGATTATGTCGCTGGCAGCACGCGCTGTTGAAGTTGCTCCTCCGACAATTAAAGAAAGTAAAATAAAAAGAAAAATTTTCATGGTAAAAAATTATATTACATAAGTTCGCCGCCAAAATCTGCGGCAAGTTTGTTCAGCTCGACATTCTCTTCCTCGTCTTTTTTTGCGGCGCTTTCATCAACTTCACACGCAAGCATTACATGCTCTGAAAATAAATCGGTAATAGCCTGTTCAATAGTTTTTTTAGTTTTTATTTCATTTATTTTGTCTTTGTGGAAAGAGTAGGGGACGGTAATGGTTAATGTATTATTTTCCAGTGTATGCAGGGTGCTCATTTTAAGCAAAAAACCAAGAGAGTG
>Ga0154020_10000551_pt1 | contig 46014 bp, 39 predicted proteins | sample Klosneuvirus_201_FD_109709 | JGI IMG/M metagenome (GOLD analysis project Ga0154020, IMG submission 109709) | Active sludge microbial communities from wastewater, Klosterneuburg, Austria - Klosneuvirus_20160825_MG | ecosystem: Engineered > WWTP > Aerobic digester > Activated sludge | place... | reverse complement strand
TTCGCTTTTCGCTCCTCCCCAAAGCGAGCTCCGCTTCGTAGCAGCCCTCTTCTGTTCGCTACAGCCCCGCCTCCAGATGCTTCAGCCCGCTTCGACAAGTACCTTACGGACGGATTGGGGATTTACAATGCCCCTGGGCCTTCGTAGAGTTGTCGGCTGAAGGAGCTGACGATGCACAGGACAGGCATTTTTCATGTCCCCCTCCATTTTCCGGCGGCATTTTTGTTGTCAGCAGGGATGTCATTGTTTTCCTTGATCGCCGCAGAAGCGACCGCGAATGGACAACTCCAGAAACAGACGACGATTTATCAGCAAGGCGATGTGATTCTATTTGGTAACACGCTGGGGCAGGCCTGCGGCCCGAACCCGGCTTCGCCCCTTACGGGCAGCATTGACAATTCATGCAGGACGGCGGCCCCCATGAGCCCGGGAATCCAGGCTCTCTGGCACGTCGATGCCAGCGCCGCTGTTGCTGATCCGAGCATCTCGCCGGCCGACGCGAGCAGCGAGGCCTGCTTTTCGCTGCCGCAGGGAGCGATCATTACACATGCCCGTCTCTACTGGGCGTCGATCGTCGGCACGGCGGGCAACACGGTGACTTTTTCCCATATCCCCGCGACCGGCACGCAAGTGGAGCTGGTAAAGATCGACCCTTTGAAGATCCAATATCTCGATGCGGCAGACCAGCGCCTCTCGAACAAGAAGATCTATTTGCGCTCGGTGGATGTCGCTTCCGAGCTGCGCCGGCTGGGCGCCGGATGCTATCGCCTGGGAGGCATCGACATCCCTGCGGACTATGCGACCACGCCGTATTCCTTTGCTGGCTGGGCAGTAGCCGTCGCCTATCGCCACGCCAGCAAGGCCAGCAGCGTGCTCGTGATCGACGATGGACTGGTCCAGTCTACTCCTTCACCTCCTCCCTTGTGTCAAAGAGCGCTGTCGTCCGCAACCGGGACACCGCAAGTCCAGGTGCTGGGGCTTGGCGCCGATCCATTGCAAGGCTGCAAAAACCCGCCCATGGGGCCGTTCTCAGCAAGAAGCGACGACCGCCTCGCGGTAAACCAGGGTTTCGTCCCTTCAGTGGGCATGCCTCCGATGCCTACGCCGAACTTCCTGGACTCATCGTTGCGCACCACCGACCCGGCCATCAGCAAGAACCGGCCCCAGTGGAAGGTCGACACAGCGGGGAGCATGAGCGGGATTACGCTGCGCTCCGTCGCGGGTCCACTTTCCGCTCCGATGAAGATCGAAGTAAGCGACCAGAGTCGCCGCTGTGGAGAGAAAAAGCCAAACGACCCGCCCGGTGAGAATGACGATTATCCGTTTGTCGGTGTCATCGCGGTCAGCTTGGCAGCGAACAATCCGTCCTTTGAGACCACGACGCTCCGGGCCGATCCCCTGGCCTGCTCCCATCAGGCCAAGCTGACGCTATCGCTCTCCAACGCCGGGCCTGTGCTTGCGCAGCAGGTGATGGCTTCGATTCCCTTGCCCCAGGGACTTACCCCTGTCTCAAACTCGATAAATACCAAGTGGTCGGGCACGCCGCCGTCCGATTCCATCATGGCTTCCTGGAACGCGGCCGAAAGTACCATCCTGCTGACCGTGCCGCAGTTCCCCGCAGGCAACACGACCTTGGAGCTCTCCTTCTTAGTCGAAGGGAGTCCCGGCTCTCAGTATAATGTGCAGGCGACGGTGAAGGCCGACAACGCAAGTCCTTTGCAGATTAGCTGGCTCTCGGGACCATCGACAGATAAGCCCGGGGAGACGACGCCGGTTCAGTTAGCGGCAGGCGGCGGTGCGAACGCTAGTAGCTGCAATCCATCGCCGGACGCTGGGAGCTCCGAACAGGGACTTTCGGGCGGCGGCACTGGGAGCCCATACGGATGCAGCATGGCAGCGCAGACGGGCATACCATTGATGCTGGTACCACTGGCGATGGCATGTCTCGCGCTTTTTCGGCGCTTGCGCCGACGTGCCGCAGCCGCCGGCGGCCAGGCTGACTCGAAGTCTCCTTTCAAGGTTTGGCGATGATGAGACGTCTCTCCGGTTCCGTGAGCTGGGCTGCAGTATTGTTGGCGGTGGCGCCGCTTTTCGTCAGCGTCAGCGCGACGGCGCAAGAGCGGGGGTTTCAGCTCAATCGCTACGAACCGACGGCCCCCGGAGAGTATTCCTTCATGGTCAGCAACCCCTGGTACCTGCATGTTCGCAGGCTGGCAGCGGGTCTGACCTTCAACTACGGCAGAGCTTTGCTGTTCTCACCGACGGCATCCGGAGTTGGCAACCAGATCATCTCCGATCAGTTCATCGCCCATGCTGACTTGGCAGTAGCTTTTTCCAGCCGCGCCTTGCTGTCTTTCTCGCTGCCTATCGTGCTCCGAGAAGCTGGTTCGCCCGCCTACGGGGTGACCCCAGCCGCCGGCGCCGTGGTCGGCGATCCTCGTCTCAGCGGCGCGGTGCGCATTGCCGGTCTGCCCTATGTGGACAAGTTTTCCGTGAGCGCCAGCGCTACCATCTGGCTGCCCTTGCAGTTCTTCGATTCCGTCCGTGAGGTCTTCCCCGCTCAGACAAACGACCGAGGGTTCAGAGGCCTGGCGCAGCTCATTCTATCCGGAACTGCGGTGAGCCGGCGGGTGTTCTGGGCCACCAACCTCGGGGCCTCCGTTCGGGAGATCGCGGTCCTCGATGCGGGGGCTGCGGACGGAACCAGTCAGGCGGGCCCGGAGATCCAGCTAGGCGCCTCGCTGTACGGTCAGATCATCGGCGTTCCGAGTCATCAGGTGCTCCTGGGTTTCGAGACACTGTGGAGCACTCAGCTCGCCCCGTCCACGAACGCATTCACAATTGGTAATAGTGCCGGAAGCCTGCTCGGCGGGATCCATTGGCGGTTCTGGCCGGGGCTCCAGCTGAGTGGCGCCTATAGCAAAGGCATCCTGGCGGCGCTGGGCGTCCCTGAGCACCGGCTGATGCTGCGGCTAAGCTGGGCGCCTTCATCGGAGCTCAAGCGCCCGCCGAGGCGTGTCGAAGCACCGCCAGTGACCGAGTCCAACATCGGGACCGGCACCTTCGCCCAGATCCTCGACTCCGATGCGGACGGCTATCCGGATACCATCGACAAATGCCCGAACGAGCCGGCACCACAGGGCACGCTTCATGGCCCACGGGGCCCCGGCTGTCCATTTGAGAGGGCGGCACCGCAGCCAGCGCCGGAGGTGGTTTCGCAACAACCGGTCGGGCCAACAGCGGCCGCGAATACCCCGTATGGAGAGACGACCGCCAACGCTGGCGAGCCCTTGAGGACCACGCCTTCGCCTGCCTCGAGCGCTGGCAAGCCTGAGCACACGGAGAACCGCGCGAAGCCTACCGAGAGCAGCCCGAGTACGCTCAAGCCGGCCAATCCCAAAACCACGCCGACGCCGGTCACGCCAAAAGCCACGCCCAAGCCAGTCCTGGTTCCGGTGCAGCAACCAGCGGCGCCTCCGACCCCGCCTCTGGCTTCGCCCATCTTCGTTTTTGATGGGAAGAAGGTGCTGGTAAAAAAGGGAGCGATCTTCAAGCTCGACCACGATCCCTTGGCTCACCCGCTGATCGGCGCCGACGACAAACCGGTCGCCGATGCAACGACACTCTCTCCGGAGGCTGTGGCCGGGCTGCCGGCGTTGGTGGGACAGCTCAAGCAGCGCTTCGCGAAGAGCCGGCAGTGCCGCCTGCGCACAACCTATTTTGTGGACCCGCGCGACCACGCGGCCCTGCAGTCGTTCCGAGCCAACGCCCAGGAGCTCTTCCGCAAGGAGCATTCAGCCAGCCAGGGCATGGCGCTGACCGATGACGAGCATCAGAAGATCGTAATGGCAATTTTCTTCCCTCTCATTCCCTATGAGCGAAGCCGCCGGATCGAGGCCATCGGCAAGGAGCGGGCTTCGGTGTTCACGCAGGCGCTCATCAAGCTTGGACTGCCGGCGCAACAGCTCGACGAGAGCTCCGGGAACAAGATCTTCCGACCGGACCTGCACCTGCAGAGGAATTTGGGGCTCTCGAAAGAGCAGCTTGCAGCAAAAAAAGGCGAGCTTGAGAAAGAAAAAAGCCGCCGTGGGTTGGAGTTAACGCTAGAGGGATGCAACTAGTCGGGTGGCTCCAGCTGCAGCGGGCACGAACGGCGACGGTCATCCTCGCCGCGCTGTCCCTGTTGCTCTGCGTCCGCGGCCTGGCCGCGTCAGTGACGCAGACCAATCTGGTCCTCTTGTTTGACAAGAACTGCGGGCAGTGCATCGCCTGCCGCCATGTCAAGGACTCCAAGCGAATCAAGAACGCCGCTGTACTGATGCTGCTTGAGCGGCTTCCGAGCGGCGGGTTCCTTGTTAAGCGACGCTGGCGCGCCACTTATGGTGTTGGCGAAGGTCCCAAGGGCTGCCTCTATGACTACCGGACGCCTGAAGGACGGTACTTTACGATTGCGGTCAAGGACACCCATCGGGACGACAAGACCTACGGCTACGCCTCGATCGTGACCAGCTATCCCAACCCGGAGGATGAAGCGGCGATTCACAATCCCAATCTAGAAGAGCACAGCGATAAGTGCTTCTGTCAGCGAAACAAGCAAGTCTGCAACATGCAGTATCCTAACTTGTGCGGGCGCGTGTGCGAGTTACCAGGCAGTGCCATCTCCATTCATGGCGGTCGGGCCAGCCCGACCGCGGGCTGTGTGCGACTCCTTGATGATCAGCCGTCGGCTGATGGCATCCACTCCAAATCAATCGCCGAGCTTGCCGAAATCGTTCGTCGGGTCCCTGAGCAGCGGGTGCCGCTGATCCTCGTCCGCCAGACCGCCGTGGGCTGTCAGGCCGAGACGAACACCATGGTCTCGGCCGGCTGTGCCGGGGCGCTGCGATTTGTCCTGGATGCATCGGCGCCGCCGCCCCGCGCGCGCGTTAACAGCTTACTGGCCAACGCCCCTGGCCTGCCGCAGCAACGAAGTCCAGCGATGGCAGCGGCAGCCGGGGAGCTTGGGCCGGGCGAAGCAATCCGGGAAGCGAGAGTGTCCATCTCCTCCGTGTTCGCTACTTCCGAAGCAAAGAACTGCGGGCCCGGTCGAGACGAGCCCTGTCGGGCCGCCAACCTGCTTGCGGGATCCGGGGCATGGTGTGCCTCCAGTCCGAACGCCAGTTTGGAATGGCTGCGCTTCGGATTCGCGGCTCCGGCTGCGGTCCGTCGGGTTATATTACGAAACGGTAACTGGGAGCATGGTTCCGGATCTCCGCTTTGGTACGAACACGGGCACGTCAGCGAGATCGAAATCGCGGTCAACGGTCACCGCGTAAGCTGCAGCCACCCTCAGTCTGATCCGGGTGAGCTTGAATGTGACACTGAACTCCCGACCGGCTCACAAGCAACCATCCGCATCCAAAAATCCGTTCCCGGTGAGGCCGGGCTCCCGGTCTGCATATCAGGAGTTGACTTCTTGGCCGACGAAAAGATAACTAACCGTAAATAGTGGATGACGCGCGAACATGTTAAGTGCCAGCGTACTCAGAAACCTGGAAGGCTCTCGCTTCATGATTGACGGCGAGGTCGCTGAGTTTGAGCGGGCGCCCCCCAAGGAGAAGTTCGCGGCCAGCGTTGGTTCGGAGGGAGTGGCGGCGCCGATTCTGCTCGGTAAGCAGCGCTGCATGCTGAAAATGTATTATCTGCCGAGCGAGGAGCGGCACCGGCGAATTAATTTTCTGTGCAAGCTGCAGCTCGGCAATCTGTTGCCAGCTTTTGCAGCGGCGCCGAGCCGCGTCGCGCGGGGTACGTTGCACGTAAAGGTCGATTCCAAAGCCGAGCCGAAGCCCTTGTCGGTGGAAGGCTATCTGGCCCCCTTTGTCGCTGGCGAGACCCTGGAGCTGCTCGTTGAGAAGGGAGAGGACGTATCCACCGAGTCGCGTGTGAAGGTCGCGGTCGATCTGTGCTGCGCGGTGGAAGTCCTCGAGGCAGCGGATCTCGTGCATGGCGATCTGCAGCCGCGCAACCTGATCATCAAAGACTGGAACTCTACGAGCCCGCAGCTTCACCTGATTGATTTCGACGGGTTCTTTCATCCTGACTGGGACAGGATTCCCCTCATTCCGACTGCCGACGTCCGCGGAGGGAGGCCCGGCGGATGCCCTGGATACCTCCATCGTCGCTACGCCAAGGCGAAGGGAATGCAGGTGATTACCTCGGACCGTATGGCGCTCGCGGCGCTTGTTTATGAGATCATGGTGCTGCGCTGCGCTGATTTCGAGCTCTTGCCGACCATTTCGTTCCTCAACCAGGACGACATCTCTCAAGGGACAGCCAGCGCTCCAGAGATGCTGATCGTGCGGTGGCCCGAGGGATGGCAGCTTGTCCAGCGCGCCGTCCAGGCCGAATCGGCGGAGGAGGCCCCTTCGCCAGCTGAATGGTTGGAGGCGCTGCGCGGGTTCGCCAACCGTGACTTGATGATTACCCAGATGCTGCCACACGTTGAACCGCCCAAGGCGTCGTCTGTGCAGCGTCCCTTGTTCCTCCTCATAGAAGATGGCGAGACGGGCTTCGAATGGAAGGAAGGGCTCAATCAGTTGCGCAGCAGCCTTGGACATATCGATCCGGCCCTAGACTGGCTGTTTTATTCCCAGCAGGGCGGGCGGCTCTTTCTGGAGGGCAAACCGCATCCTGGAACACCGGAAATCATCAAGCTGAAGCTTGGCCAAAAGCGCGACCAAAGAACTGGCCAGTTCGGTGTCGAGGTTCATTCCGGAGATCTATTGAAATGGGCCCGATTTCATATCAAAGTCTGTGGCCTCGATTTGCCCGAGGATGAAGCGAAGGAGAAAGACTGATGCCGCCGCTCCGCGTGACGCGCAAGACTCCCATGCACATCATCTTGATCGCTGACGACAGCGGCTCCATGCAGGAGGATCAGGCATTCGAACATGCCAACCGCGGCATCCGCGAATGGCTGCTTGAGCTCCAACTTCAGAGCAAAGCCCAGAAGGATCACTTTTGGACTTCCGTGATCGTCTTTGGCAGCCGGGTGCGGATTGAAGGCGAGGCACTGCGCCTGCACGATATCGATCCAGAGTTTGCTCCCATCCAGGGCCGTAGCGGCAGCACTGACATGGCCGCCGCCCTGGCCTGCGCCCGCGAGATCCTCGATAGAAATCCGCCTAAGGCAACGGACTGCCCGCCCTGGATCTTCCTATATACGGATGGCCAGGCAGACGATGAGCACAAGGCGCTCCGCGAGGCCAAGGCGCTAAAGGAAACCAACCTCGCCTGCGGCCCGCCGATCATCGTCACCATCGGGTTCAGAGACGCGCGGGCCGATTTCCTGCAGCAAGTGGCGACGCGTCCCGAGTACTATCTTCCCTGCCCTGACAGCGACCAACTGGCAAACATGATTCCGGAGGTTGGCACCTTGGTCGTCAAGGGAACGATCGACGAAGCGAAGCAGAAGCTCAAAGAGAAGTCCTCCCAAGCGCCGCCGCCGCGGTCGCCGCCGCCCCACCGAGCGGAGCCTGATGATAATGGCTTTGTGTAGCAGGTCGGAGCGAACGCGAGGGTGGCCGATTTGACCAAGACGCCGCATCTTCTTGGAGAGAAATGCGCGGGCTGGCAGCGGCGGCACGCGGGTCGAGCCGTGGTCTTCGTGCAGCAAATGCCGGCCAATGACCTCGCCAGCGCTGGGCCGGTTAGAACTGAGGTGGCTGCAGAGCCGTGGCAGCGCCTGCACTCCGACAAAGGGCTGCGTACGCTCTTTCAGCGTCACGAGCCCAGTCCGCCTCCCAAGGACGAAGATCCGGCGGCCCCCATGGATGCCGCCCCCGCCGCCACCCCGGAAAGCGCGATGCCCACGAACGTCGACGCAGATGAGGGAGTGCCGATGGGTAGAATCGAAGCGCCGGACGGCACGGTCGCAGAAGGGCGAACCTGGCAAGGCCCTCCCCCGAGTGAGGAGAGCCAGTACCGGTTTGGTTGTAGCTCTATTGTTGGTTCGCAGGTAGTCATTGAGGAGGGGAAGGACAACGACGACTTCGCATTTTGCCTGCAGACTCACGACGTCTCCGGAGAGGTCTGGCTGCTGTGCGGCGTCGCCGACGGCGTCGGAAACGCCGCCTGGGCGCGTCGAGCAGCCAAGCATTCCTGCAGCTCGTTTATTCGCGTCATTGAACAGCAGCTACGGCAGGACGCCGGACCCCAGTGGTGGTGCGATCCCAAGACCCTGGACCGCTTGAGCGAGGAACTCTGCCGACTGCTGCTGCAGCGCTTGAACGCAGACCTGCAAATAGCGGTCGCGCAGCGGGTGGTCGATCCAAGTTGGCAGGATCCAGATTTTTTTCGACGGTACTTCTTCGACGTCGAAGACGCCGCTAAGCAGCGGCAGGGGCGTTGGTTCCAGACGACGCTGCAGGCTGGTGCCCTCGGCCCCTGCGGCGGCGTCTTGATCTTTCTCGGCGATGGCATGGCGCGGCTTGATCTGCTGACTGGCGGCGAATTGGGCTGGCAGCACAGGGAGCTGGATCCGCCGCCACCCCCGGCACAGCCGCCTGGCCGCCGGAGCCCCCCGCGGCTGGTCTCATTGAACCTGACCCCTGAGGTTGTCCGTGCCGGGATGCTGCCGATCGATCCCAGTGGCGCGCTTGGCTACGGGCTGGTGCTGGCCACTGACGGAGTCTCCAAGAGTCCGAAGCATGGCCTGCTCACCGCGCACTTGGAGAACATGAGCGACTGCGGTATCTACCTTCGGGCACTCGCTAGCCGTCCTGAAGACGAGGTACAAGCGGACAACCTGAGTGTGGCTTTTGCTCGTAGGGAGGCGCGGCCATGGACATCTCGAGACTAACCCTGGGAATTCCACCGGGGGCTCGCCCCCTTTTATTGGTTATCATGGCCAGCGGTGCCGTGTCGGCCCTCCTCGGGGCATTGTGGCGCGAAGTCCAGCAGCGAGAGCAGCGGCGCACCGCCGAGGATGTTATGTCACAGCTTCGCGGCGTCGTCGCCGAAGCCGGAGTCTGGGGCAGTATCCTGCTCTTCGCGCTCCCCAAGCGTTACAAGGCGCGCCTCGAAGAGGCTCTCGCGGAAAGCGAGAGCGCGCAGACGCCCCATGAGGTGCTTGCGGCGATCGAGGTGTCCCATGGTGCCATAATCGCCAAGCCCTTCGTTTCAGTAATTGAAAGTTCGCAGGCGATGGACTGGATGCAGCGCACCGCGTCGCTCTTATCACGCCTGCCGATGCCGAGGCAGCAGACGGCGCACGAGCTCTACGCGATGGTGCTGAGTGGCTCCGTAAGGCCACTGGGCGAGAGTCCGAGCTTTTCCGAACTGCGGCTGCATATCGACCAGTGCCAAGGAGTGGGCTTCACTGTTTGTCCCACGCAGGCGCGGGGGCCGCTGTTCATCGGGAGAACGGGCCGCTGGGCGGCCGGCGGTCTGCTCGGCATAGGACTCTGTGCGATATCGATCGCGCTCGGCCTGCTTGCGCTGCCGAGGCCCCATCTATTTGCGCCTGTCAAGCAGCTAACGCCAACCATCGATCGCCCGGCCGATGACGGTTCGCAGGGGGCTTCTGCGCCGGGGCGAGATATGGACCTTCCCTCTCTCTCGGCACCGTCTCCCACCAAGCCCGCGGACAGCCAGGACGCCGGCACTGCGGACTTGGCCATTACTGCTCTCGGCAAGGCCGGCGAGCAGCCCAGGCGATCCAGCACGCACGAGGCAGGGCACGCCTCACAAGAGGGCCGGTCTTCAGGCGGTGGCAAACCGGCAAAGGAGAAGGAGAACAAGCCTGCCGCGGCCGACAAGGCAGAGAAAAGTGGCTCCACCGAACCAGCGGGGGACCAACCGACCACACACAATGGACCCGCAACCAAGTAGCAGCCTTATAGAAATGGAGAAGACAGCTCCACAGTGGTTTCTCGAGAAGCAGCAACGGGCCTCCAGGGCGTCGGCCGTGCTCCGCTATCGCACGGAGACGGAGCTCTTTTCCCGAAATGGTGCCTCGTCTTTTGCCCAGCTCAGCCCCTACGTCGAACCCTCGCATCACGTTACCCGGCCGCCGGTGCCGCAGCCCGAGCAACCGACGATAGTGACCAATCCCATAGAGACTCCGACCATCCAGATCATCCGCCGGCCGGTGCGCATCCCCCTGCCGGCCCCGGCGATCCTCGGGAGCTATCGTATCTTGGCGGCGCTGACCGCTGTCCTGGTCGGGTTCCTGTGGGTCGGCTCGCGGCTGCTCCATCTGGCACCGCCGCTAATCGCGGCCATCACGTTCGGAAGTGTCAACACCGCGGCTGCCTTGACTGTAGTTGCAGTGATCTGGCTGATCGATAGCTACCGCAAGGTGCTGCCAGCGTCCGTACGTCTTAAGACCAACTGGGCCATTTTGCTACTCGTAATTCCCCCCGTGAATATGATCTTTGTCCTATACATGACGTTTCGGATCTGCGAGTCGATCGACAGTGCACTCATAGTGCGCAATCTCTCAGCTCGCTCACCGGTCTTCTTGGCGCTCTCCGTGGCCTTGCTTGCGATGGTGTGGCTCGGGGCCCTCTTCGTCTACCTGCTTTCTGCGCCGGCGGTGCTGCTATGGAGCGCCGACCGCGGAACGCTGATGCTCGCAACCACGCTGGCTGGACTGGGCGGGCTGTGGGCGCTAGTGATGGAGCGCATTGAGCGGACTATCGCCAAGACCTGGATCCCGTGAGCGGGTGGGCGGTCCCGTGCGCCAACATCCTAAACGCTGCCGTGCCTGCGGAACCGAGAATCCACCACTGTTATTGCGGTGTCAGCGCTGTCGAATAGCTCTCGATGCGGCACCGCCCACAAGCCAGCCAGATTCGATCCCGCCACCGTTGTTTCCGCCACCGACGCAAGCGCCCTCGACCCCACCGCGCAGGCCTCAGCCGCAACCAAAGAGGCGCTGGCCGAGCCTCATGGTTGGCGCACTGTTTTGTTTGGTGACCACCGGCGGCACCGGAATATGGCGTGTGCACAAGCAGCGCAGCGCAAATGAGACGTCCGCCCAAAAGGCACGCGATACGGTGGCGCGATTCCTACCCAGCTTGGTGCTGCTCGTCCGCAGCGAAGAGATGCCAGCGCTGCGGAACGACGCTCCAGTAGGAGTCGGGTTCTTCGTGTCGACGGATGGAATTCTGGTCACCTCGGCAGAAGTGCTTCGGGCCTTACAGACCACGACGCCGCGGGTCGTTTCGGTGACCTTCCCGGCACCCACACCGCTGCGGGCAACCTGCATCGCCATGGACTCGACTCATGGGATTGCCATCTTGCAGCTCAGCCCGCCGACTCACCCCACAGCGCCGCTTTATCTGTCCACGCTGGAATCGCCGGGGGGCATCCCGCGGGCGCTTGGTTTCGCCGCCAACTCGCGAATCTTGCCCCAGCGAGCGGCCATTGCCCCACCAAGCGAGCCAAACGAAACGCGCATGTTTTGGTTCCTCTCTGTTGCCACCCTCGGCAGCCCGGTACTCTTGGAGGAGTCTGATGAGGTGATCGGAGTCGTGGTTCAACCAGATCCGCGAGCAGGGAGAAGCGGCCTCATTCCGATGAACGAACTGCAAGAAGTGCTTGGCCGGTCTCGAGATCACTCCGCCCCGCCTTGTTCCTGAACCGGAATACCCCAAAAATTGCCGCATGAGACTACAGCACACCACTTGACACCGCAGTCCCGGTTGAATATCGTTTGCCCCCGTTCGACTGGGGCTCGTACCACACCCAGAAACGCGCGAGAAATATGGATTCCAGAAAGCCGATGGCCAGCCTGTTTCCTTCCGCAGCATTAAGCTGCATCGCGATAATCTTTGGAGGGTGTTCATATTCGTTCCAAGTTTACAACCTGGACTATCTTGAAGAGACACGGCCAGCGATTCGCGTCTTCGAGCTCAAGTCCAGGCTTGAAGACTATCGGCGGATCTTCGCCTGGGATCAGTTCTGGTCGACAACTCCTCCGGCACCGCTTCCGGACTATTTGACGCCGGACGCGGATGGCAAAGGCACGAAGAATGCCGTCCACCTAATCGAATTCGAGCGTGGAGATGGCGCGAGCAAGCAGAAGTCGGTGACGCTCCTCAAGGGGACGACCCACCTGCTTATCGTCGCCATGGCCCAGCGCCCGGCGGTCCACTTCATCGATCTTGTCGAGCGCGATCCGCTGAGCAGCTCGCTCAAGATTTGCTCCTCTGCCGGGAACGTCTACGCCAACTGCCACCTCTTGTCGCTGTTCATCAACGGCGGAGAGGGATCAAACCGCGAACGGCGACATGTGACCGTCTACCAACTCAAGGATCCACTCTCCGTGGACAACATGTCGTGGCGGCGATTCATCGATCGGGAGCCCGGGGATCTGCTGGAGGCGGTGACCGATCCGGCAGACACGGCTTATAAGACGGAGCGCGACGTGCCACATGGAGAGGCCCGCTCGGTGTCGGTGCGCCTCATCCCTAATACCAGATATTTTCTGGTCGTGGCGTACAGCCCGGGGCGCGACCGCGGCTTCGTCGATCTTGTCTCGCTGTCCGGCTTGCCCGGTTCGCCGGATATCGTCGTCGACCTGTCAAGGCTGAATTAGTTCCATGAAAGAAGGTGAGCGATGATCCAGAGGAACACTCCCGCTTGGCCAGTATTTTCTGACGGTCTTCCTTTGATGGCCAGCCTGTTTCAACAGGTTGTCTGTAGCGCCGAGTCTCAGCGCAGCGAGGCGAACAGTCACGATCCCTGCGCTTGGGGAATCATCGCTCTGCAGCTCGTCGATGAGCTCAGCAGCGAAGCCATCGGCGTCCACTCCTGCGAAGCAGTGCTGCCGGACGGCACCTGGGTCCGGATTCCAGAGATGGGCCACTGCGTCCCGCTTGGCGGGCTCAAGGCACGCATTCCCGTTGGCGGCGTCGGAACCATCTGGCTGGCCACCGGGGGCTTGCACCGCTCCCCTTGGGTGAGCGCCAGCCCGGTGGAACCAGCCCGCTTTCGCATTCAGCAGAGCCGCCTTACCGCTGACATCTTCGAGCCAGAGCGTGACAAGGACCAGCTCGCGGTGCTGGAGCGAGACTTCCGTCTCTACCTGACCCTCGGCAAGGACCACCTGGCCGCGCCTTTGACAGGAATTCCCATCGCCAAGGTCGAGCATCGAACCGACGGTCGGCTGATCCAGGTCCAGGCCTTTGCGCCACCCTGTCGCAGCCTGCTGCCCGTGATTCGCACCCCACACTTCGAGAGCCTGCGCAGTTTGCTCACCGAAATTGACGAGTCCATCTATGAGAACTCGATGTACCATGCGCACAAGCTGAACCAGCTGCCGCAGGAGCCGAACATCGACTATGACACGCTGCGCAGCATCTTGACGCTGCAGGCGCTCGGGGCATGCGGACAGTCGCTGCGCGCTGCCCTGCTCGCCAACGACGGCACGCATCCGCTGCTGGTTTATCGAGAGCTGGCCCGTCTCTTCGGTGCGCTCTGGACATTCTCGCGAGATACTTCGCTACGGTTGCCGGTTTATCAGCACGACCGGCTGTACGAGACCTTTGACGAAATCGTGTCCCTGCTCCACGCCATGCTGGAGCGCAAGCCGCAGCCCAAGCACGATCCCGCCCGGCTGACCATTAACCTTGACAGCAAAGGCAACAAGATCTACTCCGCCGAGTTCCAGCAACCCGAGCTTTTGACCTCGCGCTACATCTACCTGGGCATCAAGACACAGCTGGCCTGGCCGGATTTGAAGCGCCTGCTTGAGCCCAAACGCAACATCAAGGTGACGGCTCCAGGCAAAGGCCCTGATCTGTTCCAGGCGCAGCTCGACGGGATCCCTTTCGATCTATATACCGCGCAGCCGCGGCCGAGCTGGATGGAGCCGGGCCTCAAGTATCTGTGCCAGTATGACCCGGCGGATCCGCGCAATCAGTCCAAGTGGTCGTCGGCAAAACTACAGATGCTCAGCGAGGTGCATCAGCGCGGCAGCTTGGAGATCTACACCGCGGTGCCGGAGGGGGTTGATTTCGAGATCAAAGCCGTAGTCGCCGCTTGAAGCAGGGGATGACGCCGTGCCTACATTCACTCCGCAGGACAGCAGCATCTTCTGTGAGCCCTACCGCGAGCTGCTGAGAATTGCTGCCTGGCTGCACCACGCAGCCGAAGCCGGCCAGGCCAAGAGCGGCGGGTACGACATCAAGCAGATCCGAGACACGCAGGAGGGCCCGCTGCAAACGCAGTGCCGAGAGCTTCTCGAGAACGCCCGTACCTCGGCCATTCCTCCGCGCCACCGTCACTGGGAGGAGACAGCTGATCTCATGGTCAAGGTGGCGATCGACCGCGCCTGGCGAGACTACTTCGGGCGGTCGTGGTTTCCCGGAAAGCCCCGCGAGGCGGCGGTAGAGTCCAAGGACGAACTGCTTAAGGCGCTCCAAGCGGGAGCGCTGCGTGGAAATCCTCCCGCCGAACTCCTGGACCTCGGCGCCTGCGCTCTGCGGCTTGTCTACTACTCTGCCACGGACCACAGCGCTCTCGAAGATGTCCTGAACCTGTATCCCATTCTACGCCGCGGGAGCCTACAAGAGGTAGCCTTCGCTCCGCAGCACAGCGATGGTATCGAACGGACCCGCCGCGCCCTGGTTGCTTGGAGCGTCGTGCTGCTCGTCGCCGTCGCGCTTCTCGCCGTCGGCTGGCTCGTTCAGCACACCCTTGTCACCCAGAAAATAGAGCAGTTCCAAAAGAGCTTGCCCACCCAGCCGTCTCAATCGCCGATGACCAAACCGGGTCGCTGAGGCCGACAAGGAGCATACCATGAGCCAGCGCGGCGCTGCCTACTCACCCGCAGCCTTTCTCTTTGCGTTCATCGGAGTCATCATCTCTGGAACTTCGCTGTTGGCTCTTTCGCGGTGGACGAGCGAGTTGGGGCGGCTATCCGACCTGCAGCAGCTCGGTGTCCGGGCTGTCGGCATAATCGTAATCGCCGTCGGCATATACCTGTTTCTCAAAGGAGCGGTTCCAATCTATCGCGCCGTGCGCGACGCTCCGAGCCGGCAACACCGCCTGGATCTGTGCGAGAACGTGCGCCGCCAGCTTGCGGAGCTCAGCACGCTCTATGCACAAGGGCAGAGCAAGAATCTAGAAGAGGTGCCGACGTTCATCATCCTGAACTGCATCGGACAGGCAGCCGAGGCGGTCTTGCGCGCCAAAGGCCTGGTGCCTGTCAGTGAGGCGGGACCGCCGGTGCCTCCGGATCTGCCGGCCGGGACCTGCTTCTGGTGGGTGTCCGAACAGGCACTCTGGCTCGAGCTGCGCTTGAGCTCTGGCGGACAATATTTGCAGCCCGGAGATCGGTCGCCGGCGGCCGGAGCCGAGCGGCAGCGAGAGTGGATGTATGTACTCAGGCAGTTCGCCGGGCAGCAGCCGGTAGACGGACTGATCGTCGCCCTCGGCCTCGAGCAAGTGCTCACCCGCGCCAGGGACAAGGAACTCCCGAACACGGCGCTGGCGCGCACCATTCATCAGCGCCTCTGCGAAGCACTGCAGTGTATCGGCCGCCGCGTTCCGATTACTCTCCTTTACGATCAGCGCGAGCAGTGGCCGGGTTTTCCGGCTTTCTTTACGGTCGGCGAGCGGAGCGGCACCGTTGGCATTTCGATCGCAGGTGATGCCCCCGTCGAGTTTGAGCGTAGCTTCAATCGGCTCTGCAACGAGCTTCACGAGCGCATCGGCGCGCGCGCCGCGATCACGAATGATGTCATCACCGCGCGGGCTATCATCGCACTGCCAGCGACGATGATGCGTTGGGCGGAGCCGCTCGTTGGATTCCTTCGCGCAATCGTCCAGCGCCCGCTGCAGCAAGGCCTGTGGCTGCGCAGCCACAGGCTGCTGAACCCCGAGCAAGAGATCCTGTGGTTCGAGTCCGCCTACTTCATATCCGGCTCCGCGGGGCCGGTGCAAGGCGCCATCGCCCTGCCCCCGTCTCTCGTTAAGGCACTCGGCGAGGAGCAGCTAAGCAAGGTCGGCTTAATGACGCCACCGGCCATCGGTGACCCTTGCCTGCTCGGCTGCTTCGATGACATCGCGGTGGCAGCGGGAAGCAAGCAGACACGCCCAGGAATGTCGGTGTTGACCGAACTAGAATGGCGGCGCCAGTTGGCGCTGCGCTGGGCGGTGGCGCTCTCGCTCTGCCTGTTCGGCTCGGCGGCCATTTCCCATGTCAAAAAAAACGAGTGGGAGTGGTTCGATGTGGCGACCAAGCAGCTCGGCGCGCTTGGCCAGAGCAAGAGTGCGCCGGGGCACTGTGACGCCAACAGCTGGCGCCTCCTCGAAGACATCAAGAAGCATGGAGAAAAACGTGCCGAGTCCAAAGAGGGCACCCAGCTGAGGAACCTTGCGCTGGACCGTGCCGAGGCCCACTGTCTCAAGCTCACGGAGGACATCCCTCCGTCGGTCTCAAGCTTTTGGCACTGTCGCAAAGAAAAGCATGCCGCCGCTGAAACGGCCAATCTGGCGCAAGCGCTGTCGCTCCTGTCCACTCCGCAAGGTGACGCCAAGGCCGAGACAACGTCCTCCATGGTCATCGCAGAAATCCTCTCGGCTATAAACGCGCGCGACCATGGTTCCGCCACCACCGGCCTGGCCACGGAGCTGACGCCTCGCGCGCGACAGTATGCTGGAGCCAACGGGAAGGAGGAGTTTGACGGCTCATTCGCCCAAGACAAGCTTGTGACGCTGAACCGGACGGAGGTTCTTGAGCTTCCGGATCCGTTCTTGAAGCTGCCGCTGCCGGCGATGTTCACCAGCAAGTGCGAAGAGGTCTTCGGCAGCAGCAAGGACAGCGTCGAGAAGAAGCCGCAGGGGCCGAGCTGTATCGGCCAAGCCTGGTTCGAGTCGGAGAACGATCGGAAGTGGAGCGAATGGCTGAGCCAGCAGGGCGCCAGGCTGTGGATGATCGGACCGGATGTCGACGCGTATCGCAAGCAGAACAATGCGCTGGAGGCCGACCTGAATGTGCACACCTTGAAGATGCTGCTGAAGCGTCTCGCAGATGAGATGGAGCTGGTTCCTCGGCGGGTGCAAACGCTTGCCGGTCCGATCCAGTGGCAACCGGAGTGCCAGCAGCCGGGCGCAGCTCCGAGCGCTGCTCCCGACAAGTGTCCGAGGTGTGCGCGGGTCATGGCGCCCTTCGCCGCGTTCGCGGCGCTCAAAAAGCCCGAAGCCAACCACGAGTTCGAGGCCTACCGCAACCAGCTGGGCAAGCTCGGCAAATTCTTGAAGACCCTCAGCGAGCAACCCGATCCCCTCAAACTAGGGGCGGAGTTCTTCACAAAGACGCTGCACACGCAGGGCGATCTGGTGGAGCTTGATGACGCACGCGAGAAGCTCCTCAAGCGTCTGTCCCCTGACTCAAGCTCAAAGAGGTACGGATGGCTGAACTGCGCGCTGACTCGCATCGAGGCGGACACCTGGGTCGTGCTGTCTCGGATCAAGGCAGCCGAGGTCACCAAGCAAGTGCAGCAGTACCGCAGCCGCTGGCGGACGGAGAAGCCGACGGATTCGCAGATCGATGCCATGCTCGAGGCCCTCAAGATCCTGGAGTCTCTCGACGAATTCGGCGGCGTCTCGGCGACCTCTCGGCCCTACTTTGCTCACAGGCTCGCGGCGGATAATCTCAAAGATTTTGTCACCAAGACGCGCGACGTCCTCATGAATCGCAAGGACGCCCTCAAGGCCGAGCAGGCGCAGGGCGCAGCCGGAGCGGGAGGCTCGCCGGCGGGGGGCGGAGGGGTAGCGGCAGCTGGCGGCGCACCAATGGCGCAGCCGCTGCCCCCGGTAAGTCCGCTCAGCGCGCTCGTGCGGGTCGAGCTGGGGCCCGCCGACTGCGCCGTCAACAACCTCGATATGCTGGTCGTGATGCAGGACAATCAGGCACGCAACTGTGTGTTGCAGCCCGGAGGGTCGGCCAGCTGCGGCCAGCTGCGCGGAGCAGGTTTCCCTCTCAACCAGATGACCCTGCAACCGAAGAAAGGCACGGTCCGAGTTTCCTCGGCGCCACTCGACCTCAGGTGCGGCAGAGCACACTTTGGGCGCTGCCAGGCTGAGTATTGCCTGGATCTCCCCGCGCGGCAGCTCGCGAGCAACGTCCAGGATGTCTGCCGCCTGGATACCATCCGTCTGGTCTTCGCAGGCAATCCCTGTCCGCAGCCCGCCGGCGGCGGCCAGGGGACGCCCGTGGAGACCTTCAGGCCGTACGATCACGTCGGCACGCTCCCAACCCGGCTGCTGCGATGGAAGGATGAGGTGATGCCGGACTGCTCGGCGCCCAAGCCGGATGATGCCAAGTCGAAGGGGGCGGGAAATCCCTGAGGCGCGCGGCGCCTACCACCAGACGAGCAGCGTTCCGAGACCGCAGGCGAACAGCATGGCAATCGTGAGCGCCAGCGCCTGCGGAAAGGTGGATGGCGATGGGACAGCGGGCCGAGCGGACTGGCCGGGCTGCTGCGCGCAGCTTGCGCAGAGATCCTGTCCATTGGCGAGCGCGGCTCCGCAGCCAGGACACAGCCGCTCGGGCAACGGCGTTGGCGGGTTTGCTCGTTGGCGTTGGCAGTTCACGCAGAACTGCTGCATCACGGGAATCGTCGTTCCACAGCCAGCGCACGGCTTTCCTGCCTGCGGCGGCGGCTGAGGTCGCTGCCGCGCCTCGCAGCTCGCGCAGCGCTTTTGGGAAGTCGCGATGCTCGCGCCGCAGTCGGGACAGGTCTTCTTTGCGGGCGGGGCCTGAGCTTCGCAGCTCGCGCAGAACTCCTGATTGGAAGCGATGAGAACGCGGCAGCGCGCGCACTTCTTTTGCGGGGGTGGCGGCGACGACTTTGCGTCCGGGCCTTTCCCCGAAAGCTCCTGCCTGCACCGCTGGCACTTGCGCACCAACGGAGGATTCTCGAACTGACAGTAAGGACAGGTCTTCGCTTTCGCCATTGCCTGACCTATTTCACCGGATCCTCAGAAGGTTACCGTTACCGGACATCACAAAGTGATTGGGCAGAAGAGTTCCCATAGCAGTTGACTTACGAAGAGCAATTCTAGCATTATGGTGCCCTCGTTCGGGAGATTCTTTCCAAGAAAAGAAATTGAGCTCGGAATGAGTAACGCTCCGTCCAGAGATCTTGACAGTCACTCGCTCATGCGCGTCGCAGCGCGGGCGCGGGCGGCGCTGTCAAAGCCGGAGGAGCTATCAGAAAGCGTGCAAAGGGAGCTGGCTGCCGCCGGAACCCCGGCGCGGCTGCTTTTTTCGAAGTCCTATCCCTATCGCGACGTTAGCATCGACCAGTGGACGAGCGGCTTCGCAGCAATGTGCAAGCTGGCAGAGCACCAGCCTGAGCTGATTCTCTACGCCAACCTTTGCATCGCTGCCTTTTTCAGCGCCGTGGCTCCTTATTGGGAAGTGGCAGGCGGGCTGGCTGCCCTCGCCAGCGTGATCGAAGATGATGAGGTCTGGAAGCTGTGGGTTGCGGGAAGCCCGGCAGAGGCCAAGACGAAGCGGGGACCGCTCGAGCGGATGTTCAACCGGCTGGCGGATGTCCTGCAGCAGTGCTTTGAACGACGGCCAGTTCAAGTCAACGAGCGCGCGGATGGGGAGGCTTGTAAACAAGCCCTGACGCGACTGCACACCGCTCTCAAGACAAGAGCTGCTGCGGAGAAAGAGAAATCTGAGCTCGCTGCCTGTCTTGAGTCATTTCTCGGCAGGTTTGACCAAGGGGAATCGGCGGGTGGCATCAAGATTCCAGTTCCCGCCGTGGCGGGGAAGGATGAAGAAGTGGCTCCGGCAACGCCCGAGACGGAAGCGGCACAGCGTGCAGAGCCCCCTCGAACCAGCCCGGCGCCGACCACTGCGGTCGTTGAGGTCGAGACTGCGCCGCCGACGCCGACCGTCGTCGTTCCAGCGGCAGCACTCCCTGCTCCGCCGACCCCTGTGATACCGGCGGCGACGCCGGGAAGCGCGGCTTGGCGGGATCCGCTCGGGTATCTTACCCGCCGCGCCGCGGCGTGGGGAGCGCTGAAGAACCCGGAGCTGCGGACAGCCGCCGGGCCGACGCCCGAGCAGGCCGCAGAATACCTGAAGAAGCTCAGCGCCGAGGACTGTAGTCCCGTCCTCGCGATCTCGGAAGCCGAGACGCTTCTCCTCAAGTTTCCCCTCTGGCTCCAGCTGCAGCCGCTCCTGGCCCGCGCGCTCGAGGCGCTGCACGCCCACGCGGCGCGGCGGATGATCGGCTGGGCGCTATCGGCGCTCATGGAGCGGCACAGCGGTCTGTCCTCGTTGGTTGAGCAGACGGACGGAGAGTCCCCGGAAAATCAGGAGGCGGGAGCCTTGAGCCGCATACGCATGCAGAGCTCGGTCCTGTTCGCAGACGACGATGCCCGACGCTGGATCCGCGGCGAGCTGGCGCTGTGGCGGGAGGCGGACGTCGGTGTCTCACCGGATGCTGGTCTCGGTGGTGAGCTGCCGCAGCAGATCGGACGAATGCAGAAACAGCTGGCTGCCGCCACTGGGCACCAGCGCTTCGTGACGCGGCTGGCGATGGCCGAGCTGTGTCTCGAGCGCGACCGGGCGGATCTGGCCGCGATGTTCATCGAGCACCTGCTAGCCGAAGCTGAGATCTACCGCCTGCTCGAATGGGAGCCGGCGCTGTACCGGCGGACCGTAGCGCTCGGCCTCAAGACCTCCTACGAGCGCAGCTCGGGAGTGCTGGCGGAGCGCCGTCCGGAGCTCCTGGCGCTGCTCTGCCGCCTCGATCCGTCCGAGGCAGCGAGGCTACAGGCATGACTTTACGGAAGCAGTGCCGGCTGATTCTTTTCGGAAACGGGACTGGCAAGGAAGCGGAGAGAGCAGAAAATGGCGAAGACAAATGAGCGGGAGCGTCTGATCGCGCGCTACTACACCGACCTGGATGACAAGAATCAGCGGAAGCCGCTCGGGCTGAGGCTATTCGTCACCGATGAGTATTACCCGGATGAAGCCAACGACCTCGCGGAGCGCAAGACCTTCTCCATCCGTTCGCGGCGCGAGTACTACGAAATCCTCAAAGAGCGCCCGCTCGAGATCCAGATGTCGATCCCCAACAAGCTGAGTGGCGGAGGGGAGATGGGCTTCGACTTGCAGATCAAGAGCCCCGATGACTTCAAGCCGGATCGCATCCTTGAGCAGATCAAGGACCCCAGCGAGAAAAACAAGAACAAGAACCGGGAGATGCGCCAGGGCCTAGTGCTACTCGATGCGCTGCGGGAGCTCAAGACGCAGCTCAAGGGGAATAAGCAGACGGCGCACTGGGTGCGCGACATGGTGCGCAACATCTCGAAGCAGATGAAGCAAGAGACGCCTGATTCGACGAAGCTCAACGAAGAGCTGGACGAGCGCGGCGGACTGCTCGGCGACATGTCCTATGGCAAACCCAAAGGTGGTGGGTGATCCGCAGAGCTCCCTCACAAGCTAGAGAACTCTACGATCTGACGAGTCGCGCGTAAGGAATACCATGGCACCTGAACAGAAGCAGACCGCTGTTGCAACGACCCAAGAGACCCAGACCACGGTCGGCAGCTCGATCCTCGACGGCCTCCTCAAGCCGATCCTCGACCGCCTATCGCTCGAGGATGACAAGGCTCGCGAGATGGTGAAAAATGCGCTCGAGGAGCTGCTGCTCCAGTGCCGCAAGGCCAACGCGCCGAGCATCGAGAACCTGGACCATATGCTCCAGCTCATGATTGGCGAGCTCGAGCACCGTGTCTCGGATCAGATGGACGAGCTCCTGCACGGCGAGGAGTTCCAGCGGCTGGAGTCGCGCTGGCGCGGCCTGGGACTGCTTGTCGAGCGCACGGACTTTTCGGTGGACACGGAACTCGTGGTGCTGAGCGCTAGCAAGCAGGAGATCAACGACGATCTGTCCGATGACAGCAAGACCGATGAGGAGACGGCCTTCTTCCGGCATCTCTACAAGCCGGGCATCGGACAGGATGGTGCCACGCCGTTCGCATCGATCTTTAGCGGCTACGAGTTTGATGGCGGAGCGCAGGATGTGAAGCTCCTGCGGCGCATCTCCAACATCGCGGCGAGCGTACACACGCCGTTCTTCGCCAATGCCTCGCCGCAGTTCTTCGGCAAAGACTGGGCGAACTTCGACGCGCTGCCCAGCAAGACGTCCAAAGACATCATCGATCACCTCAACACCAAGAAGTTCATCGAGTGGAATGCCTTCCGTGACACGGAGAATGCCCGCTACATCGGGCTGATGCTGCCGCACTTCGCGCTGCGCGCACCGTACCACGAAAGGGACAACCCGGCGGGCAAGAACTTCTCTTTCTATAACGAGAAGATCTCCAGCCGGAAAGACTACCTCTTCGGCGCAGCGACCTATGCGCTGGCGGTGCAGGTAGCCCGGAGCTACGCCGAGACCGGACTGCCGAGCAACGTCACCGGCATCCTCTCCGGAGGCAAGGTCGACCAGCTGCCGCTGCCGCACTTCGAGGCCATCCCTGGCCAGCAGGCCGGACGCTTCCCGACGGATGTCCTGATCACCAAGGATCTGGAGAAGGCGCTGGCCGTGGAACTGGGATTTATCCCCCTGGTCAGCTACCTCGGCCAGGACTTTGCGACGTTCGTGTCACTGCCGTCGGTGCAGGCGAGCAAGAACTTCGGCAAGAGCGCCGAGGCCCAGCGGCAGCAGGCCAACTTCGCGCGGGGGACGCAGCTCGATAACATCCTCATGATCTCCCGCTTCGCTCACTGCATGCTGATCATGCAGCGCGACCTGTTGGGCTCCCGGGTCAAGGCGAGCACGATCGAGGAGACGCTGAAGGGATGGCTCCAGGACTACAAGTGCGGAAACGCAAATCCGTCGCTGCGCGACATGGCGGAACGACCGCTCAAGGAGTACAAGGTCGAGGTCAAGGAAGACTCTGGACGGCCGGGCTGGTATCACATCGACGTCAAGTTGTTCCCATTTGATACATATCAAGGCGCGACCATTGCGATGGCGCTGGAAGGTGACACCACAGCCAAGAGCTGATTGGTGTTCTCTCAATCAACCCCGAAGCAAGGAGGTATGTCATGGGTCTCGTCGGTTACATGACGCTCAAGGGCAAGAACCAAGGTGAGATCAAAGGTAGCTCCGCCGAGAAGAGCTATAAGGACGCGGTGGTCGTCTTGCAGTTTGACCACACGGTCAAGGTCCCATATGGCGACTCGAACGCCACCGTTCGCGGTGACAGCCAGCACGATCCTCTGATCATCTACAAGGAGTGGGACAAGTCCACGCCAGCGCTCTACAAGGCGCTGGTCACCGGCGAGCACTTCGAGAAGGTCGAGATCAAGTGGGTGCGGATGAACGGACAAAAATACGAGAACTTCTTCACGCACACTCTCCACGACGCCAAGATCGTCAACGTCAACACCTATATGTACCACCGCGACGACCCGGAGCGCGGCAAGTTCCCGCAGCACATGGAGGCGATTAGCTTCGTCTACACCAAGCTCGACTGGGTCTGGGTGCCTGACGGCGTAACCTGCAAGTACGACGTCAACAACAAGGGCGAGGCCTAGACCGCCTCTGCGGGTGTTTGCGCATGGGGGCCACTCTGTTTGAACGGCTCACTCTGCACCTCCATCGTTCTCTGGGGCCGTCGTCGCCTGGTGTTGTGGGCGGCCTTCGCGACCGAGACTGGATAGAGGAAGATCTACACGAGCCAACATCCGAAGAACAGGTGGCGTCGATTCGGCGCAACTTGGAGCGGCTGTTTAACACCCGCTCTGGGTCGGCGTCGGCATGCCCCGATTACGGTCTGCCTGACTTAAACGATCTTCTGGTTGGAGCCGGGGAGCACTCGCAGCACATCGAACAGACCGTTGCCGCCTGCGTGACTCGCTACGAGCCGCGCTTGACCAACGTCCAGGTGCGGGGAAATTTTTCCTCACCCGCAAGCCCGTACGGCAACAAGCCCGATCAGGTAACGATATCGCAGAGCAGCGGTGTACCGTTCTTGCTACAGCTCGAAATCACCGGGCGCCTGGCTGCAATGCCGGAGCAGGAAGTAACGCTCTCAACCACCCACAGCCAGAGCGGACGGTTCGAAGTGAAATAGATGTTCCGCGGCGGCCGGAGATTCGATGAGCAAAGCGTACCCTGAATATTATCAAGATGAGCTGGATGCTCTGCATGATCTCAGTGATGAATTTGCCGAGGAATATGCAGATATTGCCTCGGCGCTGCGGCTGAAAAACCGAGATCCTGACGTTGAGCGGCTCCTGCAAGGGACAGCCTTCCTGACCGGGCGCATCCGCCAGCTGCTGGATGCGGAATATCCCCAGCTGCTCTATCCCCTCTTGCACCAGATCTGGCCGCATGCGCTGCGGCCGATCCCGTCGATGGGCGTGGTCCAGTTCGACGCCAAGCGCGCCGAGAGCATGCAGAGTGGCGCCGTCGTTCCGCCGCACAGCGAGATTCACTCACGCCCGGTGACCGTCGATGGACAGCAGTGCCGCTTCACCTTTCGGACCTGCTACGAGCTCCATGTGCTGCCGATGGTCCTCGAGCAGGTGCTGGTGGAACAGAATGAGCTGCGGCTGCGCCTGCGGCTCCAGCCGCGCGCCAGCCTGTTTCGTCTCCTGCCGGGGGACAGTCGGCGCCGTCCCGCGCTGCGGCTGAGCCTCCATGGATCGCTGCGCCAGGCCTACGGCCTCTACTGGGGTCTGTCGAGGAGCCGCGGACTGCGACTGCGACTGCCGCAGCTCGATATCGCGGTGAGCTCAGAGCGCGATCCCGAGCACGTGGCCCTGCGTCCGCTCGGCTGGGCGCCCCAAGAGACGCTGCTGCCGTATCCGCCGCACAGCTTCGCCGGACATCGCCACCTCCACGAGTACTTCATTTTTCCCAAGAAGTACTTGTTCTTTGATGTGTATGGACTCGATATGCTGGCGATGGCCGTTGCCGAGCGCGCCGGCGATGCGGCGCAGACCGTCGGCAAGCTGAGAGAGATCGAAGTCTGCATATCCCTCGGAGAAGCCCGCGGACACGACCTGACGCTGACCACGGACGACAACCCTATCCGTCTCAACTGCGTACCGGTGGCCAACCTCTATGAGCATGACGCTGCGCAGATCCGCGTCGATTACACGCGACCGGAGTTCTTGCTGCGACCGCACGGCATTGCCGACCACTGCGATATCTTCGCGGTCAATGAGGTCGTCGCCGACACTGGCGGCTTCGGCCAGCTGATGCCGCAAGTCGTCCCGTCTTTTGACTCCTATGGCGCCGACAGCGGCCCTGTAAACTTGATGTACCAGCTGCGCCCACGACCACCGATCTCCGGCCGCAAGCGAGACTACCGGGCGGCGCAGTGCTACCTGGCCTTTGTGACGCCTAATGGAGAGCCCTTGCTTCCTGAGAAGGACACGCTGATCTCGGCGAAGCTCCTGGTGACCAATCGGAATCTGCCGCGTTTGAGCCGCGCCAATGTGGTCCTCAGCGAGACGACCATCGACGTCCCGGAGGGCCTCTCTGTGCGCAGCGTCGACGAGATCTCCGATGCTGCGCCATCGGCACTGGGCATTGATGGCGCGTGGCGCTTCCTGTCGATGATGCTCAGCGGTTGGCATGTGGCCGAAGACGCGGAGAGCCTCCAGGAGCTGCTGCGCCTCTACGCGCTGCCTGCCCTTCACAGCGGCCAGGCGCGGCTGAACCTCCAGCGGCTGTGTACGGCGATTCAGTCGCTCACCTCGACTTGTCGTCCTCGACTAGTCGGCAAGCCGGCATCGCTGGTCTTCGGTACCAAGCTCGAGCTGCGAATGGCCGACAACGCCTTTGACTATCCAGGCCAGCTCCTACTCTTTGGTAACGTGCTCAACCATCACTTCTCCGGGCTGGCGGCGATCAATACCTTCATGCATCTGGAGCTTCACACGTCGGCCCTGGCTGCGGTCGATCTACCGTGCTTGCTCGGAGAGCAAGGCACGCTCTCGATGCAGGTTTCCCATGAGTAAGACGGAGGGCCCCTTCTCGCCCCTGCCCAAAGAGGTCTGGCGCTACGATCCATTCTTTGCCCTCTACCTGCTGGAACGAAAGCTCGGGCCCCTGGCGCATCCGCCAGGGCGGCGACAGCCGAGTCCGCAACGAAAGAGCGAGATCCGCCAAGAACAGATCCGCCTGCGTCCGTCGACCTCCCTGGCGCAGCAGGTCACTCATCTTCAGTCCATGAGCTGGCGCGAAGCGTCTGCAACCCGCCCGCGCCGTGCGGTCGTTGAAGTGAATTTTTTCGGGCTATACGGCGCGGCCTCGCCGCTGCCTCAGTGGTACTCCCAGGCGGTCGTGCGCGAAGAGCAGCTGGCGCGCGAGGACCACGGCGAAGGCGTGTCTCTCGATGGGATGGTGCCGTGCCGCAGCTTCCTGGACATCTTCAACCATCGCCTGCTGACCCTCTATTATCAAGCCTGGCTGCACAACCGATACCACCTGGCATATCAGCCGAGAGGCGAAGATCTCTTGTCGCGGACGTTGCTGTCCTGCAGCGGTGTCCGCTCGCGCATCGCGGCGATTCCCTCTCACAGGCTCTTGCGCTACCTACCACTGCTGCTCTTGCGCAACCGCCCGGCCAGCGCTCTGTCGGCCCTGCTCGCTTGCGAGTTCCAGGAGCGCCTCGCCGCCGAGCCCCGCTGCACGATTCGTGTCTCGCAGCTGCTCCCGCCGCAGCGGATCCCGCTACCCTCCGAGCAGCACGCGCGCCTTGGGAAGGTCTCGCTCTCTTCCCATGTCGTCATGGGCCGTTCGACCTTGAACAGCACAGGTCAGCTCGGTCTTTCGATCGGCCCGTTGTCCTACGATAAGCTGTCGCTGCTCATTCCCGAGGCGGATCGGCCGGCGTCCCTTCTGCAGGAGACCGTGGCGCTGGTCCGCCTGTTCGTCCGCCAACCGCTGACGCTCGTCCTGTCGATCGAAGTACCGCGGTTCATGGTGCCGCAGGTGATACTCGGACGCGGAGCGGACGCGATCAGGCTCTCTCGCGAGCTGCCGCCGCGGCTCGTGCCCGCCGCTCGCCCTCGGTTGATTTACGTCGGCTCGCCGCTGCGGGCCGACCTGCGCCACCTGCAGATGGATGAGCGCCAGGTGAATACCGCGGAGGACGCCGCCGAGCTGACCCGCGGCTGTCGCTCGACGGTGCTGCTGGTCGTGGAGGAGCAGGAGACGCTGCAGCGCGCGCTCCTCCACTACCCGCAGACGCGCGCCCTGCGGCTGATCACGGCGCCAGCCGCCGCGGCTATCCCTGCTCAGGAGCGAACACGCTACGCTGCCGCCCTAGCAACCCGCATCGAGGAGGCTCTTTGGGCGGACTGCGTCACGTTCACTTCCCGAGCTCAGGTGACGCTCGAGCCAGCCGGCGAAGCGACGCGCACCGGTGACAAATCAACTGGATGAGGCGAGGTCTAGAGCATGTTCTTGGTCGAACTCAAGTCGTTGCTGCGGTGCCTGAACAGCCGCAGCTATCAGGCGCTCGAGGCCGCCGCGGTCCTCGCCAAGAGTCGTCGCCAGTCCGAGGTGGAGATCGAGCATTATCTGGTCAAACTGCTCGAGGACCCGGAGACCGATGTCTGTCACGTCTTTAGAAACCTCGGCGTGGCGCAAGGTCCGGTGGTGCAGGCGCTGCGCAGCAGCCTGGCGTCCCGCCCGGGGACGGGAGCGGAGCGCCCGGAGTTCTCGCCGTATCTCGCATCCCTCATCCAGGACAGCTGGCTCTTGTCGTCGTTGGAGCTGCGAGCGACGCAGCTGCGCTCGGGGCACATCCTGCTCACGCTCCTGCGCAGCCCGGAGCGCTACAAGCTCGAGCAAGCTCCAGCAGTCGTCGAACTGCTCAAGCTGCTGGACTTCGCGAGCGTGCGCGGACGCCTGGACGTCCTGGCGCGCGACTCCGGCGAGCAGCCAGCGCTCTCCGAAGGTGGTGCAGCCAGCGCTGCCGCCCCCGCGCAAAGTGGCGAAGAATCGGCCCTCCGCAAGTACACCGCCGACATCACCGCCGAGGCGGTCGCCGGTCGCATCGATGAAGTGACGGGCCGTGACGACGAAATCCAGCGGATGATCGATATCCTGACCAGGCGCCGCAAGAACAACCCCCTCATCGTAGGCGAGGCCGGCGTCGGAAAGACCGCGCTCGTTGAGGGGTTGGCGCTGCGCATCGCCCGCGGCGAGCTTAACAACTGGCTTAGCGGAGTCAGCATCCGCTCTCTCGATCTCGGCGTCCTGCAGGCGGGAGCGGGGCTGCGCGGAGAGTTCGAGGCGCGCCTCACCGCCGTCATCAACGAGGTCAAAGCGTCGAGCAAGCCGATCATCCTCTTTATCGATGAAGCGCACATGCTCATTGGCGCCGGTAACCAGGCGGGCGGTGGCGACGCTGCCAACCTGCTCAAGCCGGCGCTGGCCCGTGGCGAGCTGCGGACCATCGCCGCCACGACCTGGTCTGAGTATAAGAAGTACTTTGAGAAGGACGCCGCGCTTCGCAGGCGCTTTCAGATGGTCAAGGTGGATGAACCGGCGATCGAGACCGCCATCGACATGCTGCGGCAGCTTAGCGGCCGCTATGCACACAATCACTCGGTCGCCATTCGCGATGACGCCATGCAGGCCGCGGTGAACCTGTCGAGTCGCTACATCTCCGGCCGCCAGCTCCCCGACAAAGCGGTGGATCTCGTTGACCGCTGCGCCGCCTATGTCCGGCTGCGACAGACCAACCCGCCCGCCGAGATGGAGACCCTGCGCCGCAAGCTGACCCTGCGTAAGGCAGAGCGGGAGGCGCGCGAGCGGGATCGGCTGCTGGCCGGAGAAGCTGGGACGCACAGCGATGTCATCGTCGATCTGTCCGCACGTATCGAAAAGATGGAAACGGAGCTCGGCGAGCTAGAGCAGCGCTGGAAGACGGAGAAGGCCGCTGTCGAGCACATCGTGGCGCTGCGCCGTCAAGTTGAACACTCAGCGGAGCCGTCGCAGCGGGAGGAGCTGTCTCGGCCGCTATCGCAAGCTCTTGGCAAGCTCCGCGAGAGTCAGCAGGAGACGCCGCTCGTTCCTCTAGAGGTTGACCCGCTGGCTGTCGCGGCTGTCGTCGCCGAAGAGACCGGGATCCCCGTCGGTCGACTGATGAGCAGCGAGAAGGTCAAGCTACAGCAGCTCGAGAGCTACCTCGAAGCGCGCGTCAAGGGACAGAGCGAGTGCCTCGCCGCCATCGCCAACCGTCTGCGCAGCGCACGCGCGGATCTGCAAGATCCGAAGCGCCCAATTGGAGTCTTCTTCCTGGTCGGGCCAAGCGGCACCGGCAAGACCGAGACGGCGTTGACGGTGGCCGAGGTGCTTTATGGTGGCGAACAGTTCTTGACGACCATCAATATGAGCGAGTTCCTCGAAGAGCACTCGGTCTCGCGCCTGATCGGCTCGCCGCCCGGCTACGTCGGCTATGGCGAGGGAGGGGTTCTCACCGACGCTGTGCGCCAACGCCCCTTCTCGGTCATCCTGCTCGATGAAGTCGAGAAAGCCAACCCGCGGGTGCTAAACCTCTTCTATCAAGTCTTCGATCGCGGCATGCTCGCCGATGGCGAAGGGCGGCTGGTCGACTTCCGCAATACCGTGATATTTATGACGAGCAATCTCGGCAGCGACATCACGATGCGCTCGACCGAGGAGGGAACGCAGCGAAACTCCATTCACGAGCTGCGCCGCCGCCTGAAGAGAACCCTGCAGTCGCACCTCTCCCCAGCGCTGCTGGCACGCATGACCGTGCTGCCCTACCTGCCGTTGACCAGGGAGCTGCTCGCCGAGATCGCGCGGGCCAAGCTGGCGCAGGTCGTGTCGCGTGTGAAAAACAGGTATGGTGTCAATCTGTTCATGACTGCTGCGGTCGAAAACAAGCTGCTCGCGGGCTGCGCCGACGTCGAGGCCGGTGCACGGGTGCTCGATCATCTGATCCGAGAGGACCTCGTGCCCAAGGTGACAAGCTACATCCTCGGGAATATCGGCGCACAGCTGCCGGAGCACATTCAAATGGACGTGAGCGCTGCGGATGAGTTCTTGCTCGAGGCTCGTCCCGGCTAGAGGCGCAAACACTCTATAAAGAGGTCCACAAATGAGGTCAGTGAGCCCATCGCAGGACCGCATCCGCTTCCGATGCGGCAGCCTCAATGAGAGTGACATCCGAGTGGTCTCCTTCAAAGGCAAGGAGGAAATCAGTCGTCCCTATGCCTATGAGGTCACATTCATCCATCCCAAGGAAGACGTGTCCCTGAGCGGCATGCTCGGGCAGTCGGCAACGCTGCGCCTCCTCGGCGCCGCTGGCGAGCGCCGGATCCATGGAGTGGTGGAGCGGTTCGAGCAGAGCGGCGCCGAGCACGCCAGCGACCAGACAGAGTACCTGGCCGTTATCGTGCCGCGGATCGCCCTCCTCCGTCACACGAGAAACTCACGGATCTTTCAAGGGAAGAGCATCATCGACATCACCAAGGCTGTCTTGAAAGATGCCAAGCTGCCGCAGGATGCCCTTGACACCAAGCTGTCCGGAAGCTATGGCGAGCGCAACTACTGTGCGCAGTATCAGGAGAGCGACCTCGACTTCATTTCGCGGCTGCTCGAAGAGGAAGGCGTGTTTTTCTTCTTCAAGCACACCGACAAGCAGGAAGTGCTCATTCTTGCTGACAGCAACCGGGCGGTGGAGTCAGCGCCGCACGCCAAGACGCTTTCTTATCGGCCGCACCACGACGTGGCCACTGACAGACTCGACCCCAAGAACGAAGGCATCACGCAGTTCCAGCTCCAGGCTGCGGTGGTGTCGGGGAGCGTCACCATGCGTGACTTCCGCTTCGTCCAGCCGGGCCTTTCTGACATGGAGGTCAAGGAGTCGGCCGAGCACTTCAAGCAGCTCCATAGGTACTATTATCCGGGCGAGTACGTAGATCCGAAGGTCGGCCAGCATCTGGTCAAGGCCCGCTTGCAGGAGCATGTCTGGCAGCAGGAATGCAGCCACGGCATGGCGAGTTCTCCGCTGCTTGCCGCCGGCTACAAGTTCGAGCTCAAGGAACATCCACGGAACGCCGTCAACAAAGAGTATCTGTTGGTCTCTGTGGAACAACAGGATGGCAATGCATTTTCGGACACTCCGGTGAACCCGGAGGTAAAGTTTACGTGCATTGCCAGCTCTGTTCCTTTCCGCCCGCAGCGGCAGACCCCGGTTCCACGCATCCTCGGGCTGCAAACGGCGATCGTCGTCGGTCCCAAGGGTGAAGAAATTTACTGCGATAAGTACGGTCGAGTGAAGGTCCAGTTTCACTGGGACCGCGAAGGACAGTCCGACGCTCAGAGCTCTTGCTGGATTCGAGTCAGCCAGGGCTGGGCCGGCCCGGGTTACGGAGGGATGTACCTGCCGCGGATCGGCCATGAGGTCGTGGTGCAGTTCTTGGATGGTGACCCCGACCGGCCGCTCATCATCGGTCGAGTCTATAACGGCGACAACTCCGTGCCGCACGAGCTCGACAAGTCGAAGACGCAGAGCGGCTTCCGGACCAGCTCGACCCCCGGCGGTAAGGGCTTCAACGAGATTCGCTTCGAGGATGAAGCCAGCAAGGAAGAGTTCTATCTGCATGCGCAGCGCAACTACAAAAAGGAGATCCTGAACGACTCCGACACCACCATCGGCGGCAATCGCACGGAGCACATCTCGGGCAAGAGCGATCTGACGATCGACAAGAGCTGGACGATCCACGTGAAGGAGGATCGCCACGCCAACATCGACGGCAACGATGAGACGCAGATCAAAAAAGATCGGACGGTGGAGGTCGACGGCAACGAGAGCATGACGGTGAAGGGAAATCAGGATCTCTCCATCGATAAGAAGCAGACCGTCAGCGTAAAGAGCGACCGCAGAGAGAGCGTGGATGGGAAGGCCGACCTCTCCATCAAAGGGAACTGGCAGCAATCGACGGATTCCAACATGGGCGTCCAGGTTGCCAAGAACCTGACGGTCACCGTCGATGGCGACATCCGCATGCAGGGCAAGACCATTACCTTGACTGCCGACAATAAGATCACGCTTGAGGTGGGCAACAGCGTGATCAAGATCAGCAGCTCGGGCATCGAAGTCACCAGCAACAAGATCAAGATGGATGGAACCACCATAGCCATGAACTGAGCGGCACGCGCTGCGCCAACAAGAAGCGCCGCTCAGAGGGAGAGCAGCAGGTGATATTACCTGACGTCATCGAAGAGCACTTCGACGAAGCCTGCTTCCTATGGAAGCAACGCGCCCGGGTCCTTGGGTCCCGGATCGATACCTTGCGTGAGCTTGTCCGCACCGAAGAGCGCCTGCTGGCTCACATCGATGGGCTGATCGTTGGCGGACCTGCGGCCTGGGCGCTACTCGAGCCTAGCCTCGAAGCCGGTAATGAGCGGCAGCTCACTGTCCTCGGCTGGGTGGTCCTCGACGCCAAGGAGGAGGCGCGGATCCAGCAGCTTGGCTTCTGGCTCATCGGCGCCGCGGAGCCGCGCCTGCGGGGAGTGACCAACGCGCTCAGCGTCTGTCAGTTTACCGACGTCGAACAGCTCGTCCGTCCCTGGCTGCTCGGCGCGCACTGGCAGCACCGCGCCGCCGCCGCCGAAGTGCTCGGCTTCCGTCGCTTGCCGATCGAAGACAGGACGTTGAGGGAGCTTCTCGAAGATCATCACCCGCTCGTCGTCAATGCTGCGCTGCGCTCCGTCGGCAGGCTGCGCCGACAGGCGCTGCTGCCCAGCGTCGAGGCGTTGCTGGAGCATAGCCTTTCGAGCGTCCGCACCGAAGCGCTATCTACGGCAGCGCTCCTCGGAAGCTCCGCCGCGGCGACGCGCTTCTGCACGCTCGCATCTTACCCTGAACGCGCGAGCGATGATGAGCTAGCGGCGTCGCTCATCCTGCTTGGAATAAAAGGAGATCGCGCGACGGCACCGCTGCTTGAAAAGGCCCTAGCGGCGAAGCGGACGGCTCGTTCCGCCGTCTCAGCGCTTGCCGCGGCCGGCTGGGGAGATGCCATTTCCATGTTGCTCGACGCCGCGACCATGCCGCAGATGGCGCGGATGCTCGGCAGTGCGGTGCAGCGAATCACCGGGGTCAGTCTTCGAGAAGCGCAGCTGCTGGCGCCGCCTGTGGCACTGCGAACCCTTGATGAGGAGCTCGTCGAACTGGATACGGAAGATTCCGATCTGCCGCTGGTCGATGTCGAGCGTGTCCGGCAATGGTGGCAGACGCAGAGCAACAAATATGACCCGGCGAGCCGGTACTGCTATGGTCGGCCGCTGACCGCCGAGGCCTTGCACTCTGTGCTCGACCGCTCGCCGCTGGCTGACCGTCGAGAGCTGGCGGCGACGCTGGCGCTGCTCGATGCAGATATGTCTCCTCTGCTGCGCGAAACCTGCGGCCTAGTCGCTGGGAGCGCCTAGCGAAGATATGGCAATGAATGGGGCCGGAGAGAGAATCTGCACGACCTGCGGGCACGCCAATCCCAGAATTCTCAGGCGTTGCCAGCAGTGCCAGGCCGATCTGTCCTTGTCGCAGCCACCCTCCCAAGTCGAACCGGCGCCCGCAGCCGCTCAGCCTGCGCCGGCCGTTTCACGAGAAGCGGCCCCTCCGGCGTCCATGCCGGCGTCCTCTTTGCCGACCCTCCAGCTGCACCGGTCGGCGCTGGCGTCTCCCGAGGCAGCTCCCGCGCCGCTGCCTCTAACAGCGGCGTACCGCGAGGAGCCGCGGCCGCTCCGTCTATCTCTGCGCCAGCTGCTGTTCGCCGGGGCAGCGGTCGCCGCAGCGCTAGGGTTCGGCGCGGCCCTGGCGATGTGGCTCATGGCACCAACTTCTGGCAAGATGCCTGCCGAGCCGGGGCCGGATGCGGCGACCGTAGACTTCGCGGCGAGCACCGCTCCGCCCAAGCCCCAGCGCGAACAGATTGCCGCGGCCACCGCCAGCAGCTACGCCTCGACAAACGGCCAGCCGAGTTCTGCCAGTTCAGCAGCCCTGAGCATTGACGGCGATACCCGCACCGCATGGTGCGAGGGCGTGGACGGCCCAGGTGTCGGCCAGACGCTGCGCCTGACGCTGGCGGCGACGCGGAGGATCAGCCGCATTGATGTCGTGGCGGGCGTCGCGGCCCCGCCTGGCCTGGCCTGGGGTGACAACAGCCTGCCTTCGATGATTGACGTCGTGGTCGGGACGCAGCGATTTGTGCTCCAGCCCAGCAGCGGCCAGAGTATCCATCGGGATACGCTGCTGATTACGCCGCCGGTTATCGCACGCGAGGTGATGTTGATTCTGCGAGAAACCATCCAGGGCACGCGCTTTCCCGAGACGACGTGCATCAGCGAAGTCTCGATCTGGGCCACGCCCGATTCACCGCTGCCCAAAGGCAGCACGCCGTGATAGCCTCAGCCCGTAAAGGAGGATGAAGATGACGCTCCAGGCGGTACGAGAACAACCCATTGCTGCTGAGAGAATTGAGGGAGTCCGAGCTGGCTGGATCGTCGGCCGCAGCAACCCTCCGGGCGGTCTTCTCGTGGACTATCCGGGAAGCCATGGTGGCCCGCAGCGGGCGGAGTCCTTGGTCAATCTTGAAGGAACAGCGCTCACGCAAGCCATCGAGAATCGGACGAAGGTGCTGCTAGCCTTCCTGGATGGCGATGCGACGCAGCCGGTGGTGCTCGGAATCCTTCAGCCGCCAGCGGAGACGCGGACCGCGCCGCCGGCGAGCCCGCCGGACGAGGTGGTCGTCAGGCTACCGGAGGGGGCGAAAGAGAACCAGCAGGAGGCGCAGATAGATGGCCGCCGGGTGGTCCTTGAGGGGCATGAGCAGATCGTGCTCCGCTGCGGTGCCGCCTCGATCGAGTTACGGCGAGACGGGAAGCTCATCATCCGTGGCGCGCACGTAATCACGCACGCAGAAGGCGTCAATCGCATCCGTGGTGGCTCGGTGCAGATCAACTAACGCGCACGGTCGAACATGCTCCAGCTCCAAGACCGCACTCCCTTTCGCTCGAACCTGACGGCGTTTCCGGATCCGACGGGTGTCCAGACCTTATTCATAACGGTGAAGGCAACCTTCGTTTTGCGGCCGACGCTGGCGGTGGCGGAAGAGCAGCAGGCGCTGCGGCTGTCGGATGAGTACGCCGAGCCCCCGCCTCCCGTCAACGGAGAGCGCCAGCCACCGATTCAACCGAGCCTACGCGTTCCCGGCGATATTTCGCTCTGCCGGATAGGTACGGACGTCATCCTCAATGGTACCGCCTATGCGCCAGACGGCCGACCGGTCGATTTGCTTACCGCGGAGCTCCATGTGGGCCAACGAAGGCACGTGGTTCAGGTCTTTGGCGATCGCACCTGGACCGGTGGACGCACGGGTTCGGCCATGACCGCGCCTGCGCCTTTCGTGAGCATGCCCCTGCGCTATGAGCGGGCGTTCGGCGGTACCCATGTGCTGTCCGATCAAGAGGTGCTCTATGAGGAGCGAAATCCCATAGGCGTGGGTTTCGTCGGCCGGCGGCGGCGGGTGGAGCTTTCCGGTCTGCCGCTGCCCAACATCGAGGATCCTACGCGGCGGCTGCAAGAGCCTGGGGACACTCCCGCGCCGATCGGATTCGGTGCCATTGCCCCAGCCTGGCTGCCCCGCCGCGGCTTCGCTGGTACCTACGACGAGAAGTGGCAGCACGAACGCGCGCCCCTGCTCCCCAGCGACTTCGATCCGCGCTTTCTCCAAGTCGCGCACCCCGCCCTCATTCAGCCCACCCACCTGGGCGGCGGGGTGCCCATCGAGCTGCGCAACCTCACGCCCGAGGGACGGCTGAATTTTCAGCTCCCACGGCTCGCCCTGGAGGCGATTGTGCAGATCGGAGACGACCTCGAGCGCCCCCCTCTGCGCCTGGAGATGATGTTGATCTTGCCCGATGAGAATCGACTGGAGTTGGTCTTTCGCGGCGCGCTGGGCTGCGACAAACGCCTGCTGCGAGTACGGCAGGTCGAGATCCTGTTACATTCCCTGGAACTCGGGGGCGCTGCGTCATAAGCGCTTCCTTGGAGGAAATTCCCGATGCCTTGCACAGTGTTTGCCAACGGTCGCGGCGTCGTTCATCAAAGCAGTTGCGGTATGAGCACTGTCTTCCCGGACGTCTGCAAAACCCCGACGCCGGGGGGCCCCGTGCCAATCCCCTATCCCAACATCGGCAAGTCCGCCGATACCGCGCAGGGACCCACGAGCGTCAAGACCGACGGCTGCATGCCCATGGTCAAAGGCGCCATCTACTCCATGACCTCTGGAGACGAAGCTGGCAGCGTCGGCGGCGTGATGAGCGGCACCGTCAAAGCCCCGGCCGAATTCATGACCTACTCCTTCGACGTGAAGTTCGAAGGCAACAATGTCTGCCGACTCGGAGACAGCTTGTTCCACAACCAGAAGAACATCATGGGGTGAGAGGGCAGCATGCAGATAGTCGGTTCATGGCTCGCTCCTGTCGGCAAGATGAGACGAGAGCAATTCTTGCTCCCCAAAGGGAACGATTGCAACTTTTTGTTCCCCAAAGGGAGCAAGAGCAGTATTAAGAAACCACCGTGAGAAGTACCAGCGTCGGACAACGGCTCAAATGGGCTCGTGAACAAGCGGGCTGGACGGTGCGCGAACTTGCGCAGCGCGCAGGATTGGCGTCGAGTTCAGTGACCGACGTGGAGTTGGGCAATCGCACGCCGAAGACCGACACGGTGGAGCGATTGGCGATGGCGCTGAAAGTTGAACCATGCTGGCTGGCCTACGGAGATGGCCGATCGCCAGAAGGGTGGCGAAAGGAAGTCAATGAGGAGACGGAGCATCCACCCCACTGAGCCTTCTTTGACCTCGGTAGGCATAAGGTGTGCGAAGGCCGTAGGGACAGCATAAAAACGATCAGAAAACTTACTGGAGACTACTATGCGCTCATTGTGTACGGGTAGAATTTTCTTTACAATTCCACCTTTTGGGGAATCTCACCCAGTATGCACCAGGCGGAAGATCGGCTACTTCCGTCCTGCCGCTATCATCCAAGCGACCTCGCTTAAAGATCTTACGTCCACGTAGAAGTTCAAATTCTTCATTGGGCACCGGAGCGTCTGTTTCGTCCCTTAACTCGACTATGAGCCAAGTGCGTCGACGCATTTCTTGCTTATCAATGTTAGTCGGTTCACCGATTTGCATAGTTAACGTGTAGTAGGAGCGCTCAAGAAAGTCAAGGTTTTCATGCCAGAAACGTTGATTCCTCACAAAATTCAAAAAGGCGAAACGCTGAGTGGTATAGGCGCCCGCTGGGGTACTTCGTGGACAAAGATTTACCAGCACCCTAGTAATGCCGAATTTCGAAAGAAACGTCCGAATCCAAACATAATTCGCCCTGGAGATAATGTTAATATTCCCATCAATGTAATCTGGGTCGAACTTGAAAAAGTTACCGTTGTAGGAACGAAAATCTCTTATTTAGAATATTTGAGAAAGAAAATCGATGAAGGGATGATCGATATAGATGAAATTTTTAAATCTATGTGCTCAAGATATACAAATAACTCCAGTAGATGGGATGCCTTAGATGACATCGATGAGATATTTGGAGCGCTATACGAGATTTTAGGCAAGAACTATAACAAACTTGATAATAATGATAAAACTCGATGGCGCGCTATTCGTGACTCTTTGCTAAAGAGTAAGAAGTTCAAGGGAGAAATGGATAAGTTGCAACATTTCGTAGCTGGCGCAGGTGTGGCCGCTGATGCTGGAGAGTTTGCGGGCTGGTCAGCCGCTTGGCTCGTAGAAAAAGTAGATAGCTTCAAGCGGTGGTGGGCGGATTTATGGGGCACCGCTGCTTCGCATCAGATAGGCTTCGATTGGGATGATCTTCAATTCACTGCAGCAGGAGCAAGCTTTGAGGATTTCTTCGACGACTTAAACGAGGATTGTTGTAAAATTCTAATTAAGGCCTTTGCTGATGGTACATTAAATTTTTCTTCAGTATTTACGCCTGATCCTCGACTTCATGGTGGCTATGGAGAGTTCTCTCCAGTGGTTTCTCCATTAGCTCAAACAAATATAGATATCGTGGATGACCGTGTGGATGATATGGAAAATCTGTTAAAGAACGCCCTGCCGGAGAAGTGCAAATGAATAACAACAGGCTTATCGTCATTATAATCGGATTCATTCTGCTGGTTGGCTTCTTCGGTGCCTACGTTGGATTGTGTCATATTTCCTCCGCTATCGGTGATAACCCAGCCAGTCTTCTAGAAGTAGATTTCAAAACTGGAAACTTCAAAATCAAGATGAATGGAAGAATTCACAATACCACTCTTGCAGAACTGCGAATGTGTTCAGAGAGTCAGAATCAAGTCATTGCGAGGATTCTTCAAGAAGAATTTCATGGAAGGTTTTCTGCATATGTGAATGAGACTGGAGAATTTCAAATCGTGACTGAAGACGCTAATAGCGGTAAAGAAATTTCCTTCAATACATATATAAGGAAACTGCTCGGCGAAAATTGCGAGCGGATTGCTCGATAATATTCTCCTCCCCGTCCTGACAATTTCATCCGTAATACCTGAACAACCCTCCGCGGCAGGTTGTAATGTTGAAGTATCCTAGCATATCTGACTCAACAGCGCCACCCTCATGTCGGATGAGGTTGCCCATGATTCGTAGATAGTCAGGATTATTGGTGATTCGTAATAAGACTGCCTGCGTCTGCGTTACTCATTAACGTATCAATACAGTAATCAGATGATTCATCTGTAGTAAAATGCAGAATGAAGCAGATGACTCCCAGTCATGCGGATCTTCATCAAATGACTCGCACAGGACAGGACGATGACACTTGGTCGATTCTGCGGATCACAAACTCTACTGACGACGCTGATGACATTCAATGGCACATTCTTGTTTGTATGTCCGATTGCGCAGTGTCAGCGGCCTCCGCCGTACTTTTTTGTGATAGCGTAGCTCGCATCATTGGCATAGACGGCAAAAGTTTCCCCGCGTGATCGCTGTCGGCGACTTCTCACTCGCCCCGCGAAGGTGGGGATCTGCCAGCGGTGCCTCCACCCGCTCGGCCAGCGGCATGAGACCACATGCACCGGAATCAGGGGCCAGCGAACTGACTTGTGTGACGCTACCTACATCCAAAAACACCGATTTTATGCCCCACCGATTAAGCTTTCCCAACGGGCCGAAAAAATCCCTTGATCCGTCCATGTTGATGGAGCTGTCCGAGATTTTCAGGTCGCCGAAATACAGCTGGGTTCCAAGGCGACAGATGACGCTGGTACACTTTCACCAGAGCAGGTTTGTGGGCGACTCCGAGAAAGGTATAGACAGATTCAGGGCAGTTCTCCGCGCGCATGCAACACGGACGCGGACTGCGGATGTCACCAGAATATCGCCCTCGACAATATGCTCCAGGTCCACACGAAGGAGACCGCGAAGCAGCTTGAGGACTTGAGCACTGAATACCGAACGCGGCACTGTCCAACCGCCTGTGTGCAGACCGCAAGTCCTCCTGAGTGCATGCCGACCTGTCGAGCGCGAACCTGCCAGTAGCCCCATCGCTCAGGCGCGCGACACAAGCGCCGCGCCGCGGCAGTCCAAATCCGAGGCGCACCAGATCAGCGCCGGCGCCGGCCGATATCCCCGCTCGATGCCGAGAGCGGCCAGGCCGAGCAGGAGTGGGGCGCTGGCGGCACCGACATCGCCGATGCAGTCGGCTGGATGATGGACCCGGAAATCGGCGGCTAGATGAGAGCGGGAGCGCAGCGCGGCGATCCCCCACTCGTAGGCCTGTAGGGACTCGCCGTTCAAGCTGGCGTAAATCGTGTGAATGTCACGGATGGCGGATCCCGCACCCGTAAAGAGCTGTCTGACTGCGGCCGAGAGGCCATCGCCGCGACACGGCTCGGGGCTGTAGCGGTGACCTGGCTCCCGGCCAACTCCGACGGCTACAATCTCGGCCACTGCCGAGGTCTGCGCGGCGCCGAGGAGCAAGAAGGCAGCGCCCTCGCCTGGCAGCAGGCCGTCGCCTAGTGTCTTGCCGTGAATCCGGGATTCGGAGTCGAGCGTCTCGAGCAGCTCGGCGTCAAAAAACGTGTCGGCGCCCCCGATGAGAACCTGCTGCTCCGGGTGAGCCGAGAGCCACTCGAGCGCCGCCTGCAGCGCCAGCATTCCACCCGCCCGTCCCGCTGGGAAGCTGCGGCTCGCCGCATCATCGCAGAGACCAGGGAGGAACTCGGACAGCCGCTTGCAGATGCGCTCGCCGCTGTCCGCTGTCTGGCCAAACAGCGGCTCGGGAGCGGCTAAAAAGAGAGGAACCTGCCGCAGGGCGGAATCCTCGCCCAGGCAGTCGCGGAGCGCTGCAGCCGCGAGAGCCACGGCACGCAAGACACGTTCGTCTTCGTCGAGGTCATCACTAAGCACCGAAAAGTCTTCGCTGGCTTGCCAAAACGCCGCCGGCAGCTGTCCCATCGCGATCGGGTCGCCGCCGTGATCAAAAAAAGGAGTCTCGCTGATGCGCGAAACCCCGGCCCGTAGCGCCGCTGCCGTCGCCTGGGCGCTCAGGCCAACTGGTGTTACCATCCCTACCCGGAGAATAGTAGTCGACATGGTCACATCGATAGGCACTCAGGCAATTTCCCACCCCGCTGCTCCATCGTCAAGGCCATTCGAACCGCGGCAGTGCGCGCTCCGCCATCGCTTGCTCTCGAATGGGAACCGATCCGTAATATGGTCGCCCATGGATACCAGCAGCCAGCACCGCCCAGGCTCGTCCGGAAGATGAAGCAGCGAGCGCAGATCAGGGCACGCGTTTCTGGAGTCGTCCGGCGGGCCCGGCGGTCCAAACTGTCCCATCGCGCGCCAAAAAGAGGGCATCCATGCCAACGGCAATGGGCGGAACCTCATCGCGCCATCGTCGGCCAAGGTCTGAACTGATCAGAAAGTGGGTCTTTGGAGGAACCAACGCTGCCTCGGCCGCAGCCACCACCAACGAACTTCCGGAAACGAACAGCCGCTCCGGCGTCAGAGCCGGAAACTTCGCCACCTGCTCTAGGAGCTGCCCAGGTCTCCAGCAGAGAAGCAGGACCTCCTCCCGAGATGGCTCATCGGGTAGCGCGCTACCGAGCAGCCAGATTCGCCGCTCGCCGGCCGCCGCCAAGTGTGTGAGGCGGAACCTTGGCGGCAACGCCACCTCCGTGAGCCGACCATCCACGGCCCGCACCCGCAGCTTGTCGGCCGTGCCGCTCACGAGTGTGCCGTTTTCATCGACCGCAGGCGCCGCTCCCTCATCGAGAATGCCGCTCGAGATCTTCAGATCGCTCCAGGTTTGGCCCTGGTCATGGGTTTGGAAGACACCGCTGGCCGTCCAGGCATAGCCGTTCGTGCTGGTGTAGAAGGCGAGCCCGCGCGCGGCAGCCGGCGGTGGCGGCAGCGGTGTCCACGACTGCCCGCCGTCAGCGCTGTGAAGGAGGAATCCTGTCTCACTACCATCCGTCTCGTAGGTACTCCCCAGCGCGAAGAGGTTCCCACTGTTCGCAGCCGAGAGTGCGTGGAAGTCGCCTCGCTGTTCATATACCTTGTGCCAGTGCGCTTCCCCTGTGGCGGAGACTCGCTTGAGGAGCACGACGGCCTGGAAGGACGCGCGGTTCCGGTTGAGATCGGTCTGGAGCTGCTGCTCCAAGGTTTGAAACCGGCAGAGAACCAGCTGAACCTGCCCATTGGCCCACAAAGCCCTCGGCTTGTAATAATTGGGCAGGGTGAGGTCCATTTTCCATTTGCTGAACAACATCAGCGGACTCCTTTCGGACATTTTGGCCAAAATCAGGACGCTCATCATGATAAAGATTGCTGCCAATGCGGCAGCTTTAAGAGAGCTGACGCGGTGCATCACCAACTCCCGGACGCGCCGCCGCCGCCGAACTGCCCGCCGCCTCGCGAGCTGTCAGACGAAAAAGTATCGCTGAACATCCGCCCCAGAATGTCCAAGAACTGGCTCCATGTGTCCTTGCTAAGCCATTCTTTGAAGTCCGGTGTCGTGGCGATCTTGATGCGATCTACCCAGGGGACACTTGAAAATCCAGCATTCCAATAAGCATTCGGATGGGTATCAAATGAAAACTTACGGAACCGGGTATTTGAGAGCTCGAGGGATTTATCTTGAGCCATGTTCTCACTGAGACCCTGTTCCATATATACTTGCAGCAAGATTCTCGCTTGATTGAGCCACTGTTGACCAACCGGCGTGAGCTTGGGGTATAGCTTTGTGCTGAACCGTACGCAGTATTTATACCCATAATTCAGATAATAATCAGGAGGACTATGCGCACAGGTCACATGTCGCTCCAAGAAATTTTGATGCCTCCATTTGTAATACTCACACGTTCCAATGACCGACTGGGGGGCAGGCGGAACGTTCTTGTCGCACTTCTCGGGCGGCGGCTCGTCGCGCTTCGCGCCACCGACAGCCGCGAGGGCACCTTCGCCGATATCCGTCATGGCTTTTGCTCGTTAGGTCGCGACTTCTCTCCCGCGGCATCTCCTTTGGCTTCGCTGGCCGGAGCAATTGCGCAGCTGCCGCGATTATTGAAGATTTCCAGCGCGATTATGTTGGTCTTGCCGCGCAGCGCGGTCTGACGTCCATCATCCTTTTGTTTTCCACAAAAAATACTAGGCCGTACGTATATCTCGACCTGCATGGCGGGCTGCGTACATATCTCGGGCCATGGGAGCTTGATCGGTCTATCCCCTCGGTAATCCGGCTCCCTCTGCACCCACTTGCACGCCAGCTTTTGCTCGACAGAGAGCTCGCTCAGGTTGGGCGCCTCAAACGCTACATAATACTCAATCACACCCTTATATCTTGCTTTGTCCTGATCGACCACATCGAGAAAGCTATAGGATAGCGGGGCGGACGGCGGCAGCGGCGGGTGGTGATCGTCTGATTCGTCTGGCTTTATGATCTTCGGCGCGCAGGCCACCGAGAATAACGCTAGCAGTAGCCCGGCTCGAGCAGCAGCACGCCGCTCCCATCTACTCACAGCGGATTCCATCGGGAGATCCTTCCTTCTGCTGATCCTCCGGCGCCAGCTGGGCACGAAGCTTGGGGATGAGCGTCTGAATCTTAGGAATCAGCGTGTTGATCGGCTTGTTCCAGTGTTTGTGCTCTTCTGACAGTACGACGAGCGCCGGCTTTAGCAGCCGACAGGTGACGCTGCGCGGCGGAAACATCCGCAGAGCAGGCGCGTTGCGTTTCTTCCGCGGCCCCCACTGCGGAGTCGGAACCTGGAGGTGCTCTTCCGCTATCTTGATGAGGCTGGCTACCGCGTCATAACTCGATGGCTTCTGCTTCGTTTGGGATTCAATCTGCTTGGCGATTTCCGGCGGCCATTCCTCGATTGGGACATATCGATCTTTCGGCTTCGGCTTCGGCTTCGGGGTCGGCGGCGGGTGCGGGCCGGGCGTGACCTTGATCGGCGGCGGGACCGGGCGCGGGCGCGACGTCGTCATGTCGGGGAGAGAGCCATCGACCGGGCCAGGGCCCGCGAGATCGCGGAAACCAAGATCTCGCGCCAGCGCCATATCCGAAAGCGGCGGGAGCGGCGTCACCCGGCCACAGTGCCGCAGCGCAAGCCCGACAAACAAGATGAGCAAGGCGGCACCGGCCGCGACGAGGAGGAGCGCACGGGTGCCGAGAGCGCTGCCAGGTGTCGCCGGAGCTTTGAGTTCCGGCGCCACGAAGTAGGCTTCGGTGCCGCCGCGTTCAAACCAGTTCCGTACATATTGTCCGAGAACATTGGGGTTGCGGAGGATATAGAGCTTGAGCTTCTCGAGTTCCCTGAGGGCCTCGGCAGCGCTCTTGTAGCGGTCAGCGGGGTCGACCGCCAGCAGCTTGACGAGCCAACGCTCGACTTCGGCCGGGATGCTGGCATTTAGCTTGCGAAGCGACAGCGGCTTGTTACGGGGCTCAGCTGCCTCAAAGCAAGGCTTCCCGGTCAGCGCCTCAAAGACCGTGGCACCGAGCATAAAGAGATCGCTGCGGGCGTCCAGGTCTCCGCCGCGCAGGTGCTCGGGGCTCATGTACCGCAGCTTACCCTTGAGAAGGCCGGTCTCCGTCTTGTTCGGGGAGCCCAGGTCCTTGGCAATTCCCAGATCGGCCAGCTTGACCGCGCCATCGTAGGACAGTAGGACATTCTGGGGCGAGATGTCGCGATGGATGATCGGTTGAGGGAACCCGGTTTCGGCCGATGTATGGAGGAAGCGGAGTGCCTTCAGGAGCTCGCCGCAAACATAGAGAGCATGGACCGGGGCGAGGGGCCGCCTCGACTGCGACAAGAGCTGCGCCAGGTCTTTCCCCTCGACGAATTCCATCTCCAAGTACAGGTGGTTATCGGCGACGCCGCGGCTACGCGCGAGAATGAGATTGGGATGTTTGAGATCGACCGCCAGCCGCGACTCTTCTCGGAACATGGCCTCAAACCGACGATCCGCAGCATGCTCCGGAGCAATCAGCTTGAGCGCGCAGGGAATTGCCTGTCCCCTGTCCTCCTTCACCGCACGCCAGACTTCTGCCATTCCGCCGGTCGCGATTCTTTCCAGCAAACGGTAAGGGCCAAGCTTCTGTTCCGGCGTAAGGGATATCATAGCACCAAGCGTCGGCAACCATACGAGTTAGGCGTTGGCAGAGTCAAGGCCCGCTTACGCCGGTAGCCCACTGGACTTCGCTCAAGTCACCGTGCGGCGTTGCGCGCCTGCTTGCGGTTGCCGCTAGCGGGCTCGACGGCATTCCCGGTGGAAAGCCCAGGCAAACGATAGGGAGTCCCCATGCGATCGGTACTTCGAACCGGCTGGCTGGTGGGCCTGTTGGCCTCGTCGGCTGGCTGCGCCTACAAACAGGACGACAGCGCGACGGCAGTCCTTAAGTTGTGCAGCAACGACAAGTCGTGTCCCGGCACGCTGACGTGCGGCAAGGGCCTGTCCGATCGGGCGCAGTGCGTCGAGCGGTGTGCGCGCTACGGCCCCGGCCCTGAATCGGGCTGCCCCGAGGACATCTTTTGCTATGTAGCAGTCTTCCCAATGCCTGCGCCCGGCGCAGCGGTCGGTGATGTCGTTGGCATTGCTGTTGGGAGGGCCAGGAGCCTGAGCTTGTTGTTCACTCCAGACCTGCCCGTGAGATGCGAGCACAAGGGGCCCGCGTCCGCTTCGACCTCGTACGTCAGGACTTCGGACAGTCCTTTTTTAGCAGGTGCCGGTACGGGTACAGCTTCTGTTTGACGACCCGTCGCCACTCGGGCGTCGTCTGCTCCTCGTCCGTGGCGCGATGGCGAAGAAAGCGGGCCTGCGGGTCTGCGAGCGGTTGCTGACCGCAGGCTGGACGATATTCCCCTGTTGCCGAGGCTCTTGAGCATCCTTGTGAAGAGCTGGCTGGGGGCCCTCATGCAGGCCACCCAGAATCGGGATCTGGCTCGAGCAGCCCGCCCTTATTCATATTGAATCGTCACCGCAAAGGCGCGCCGGCGGTTGACGAACCGAAACTGGTGAAGCGATGGACTTTCCTTCGGCTGGCGAGCAGACCTTGCGATTCGAAGGTAACTCCCGAGTTTCATCTTCAACTGGCCAGTCCTAGGGACAGCGCTGGCAAGTTTTTCGATGATTGCAGGTGAGCGGGAGGCACGAGGTGTTCAGACGAACTTGCCGCCAAGCGCAGACTCGTCTCGGCTCATTCCGATGGGCGCCCGATTCGGGGACTACTCGACGCTGATGGGGGAGATCCGCAACACAACGCCACGGGGCAGAGTTGCCAGCCTGGGGTGCGGGCAGGCCGTCGAGCGCTCGCTTGGGTCAAAGTCGCGTTGGCACTCTCGGCAGCACTGGACCAGCGGCGGCGCGTGCCTTGGGTGCGGCAGGTAATAGGTGGTCTGCCGCTTGGGCACGAGCCGGAATCCCCGGCGCCGCAGTCCCGCTTCCAG
>Ga0154020_10000546_pt1 | contig 46152 bp, 34 predicted proteins | sample Klosneuvirus_201_FD_109709 | JGI IMG/M metagenome (GOLD analysis project Ga0154020, IMG submission 109709) | Active sludge microbial communities from wastewater, Klosterneuburg, Austria - Klosneuvirus_20160825_MG | ecosystem: Engineered > WWTP > Aerobic digester > Activated sludge | place... | reverse complement strand
CCGCAGCGGATCAACGTCCCGTCGATGTCGAACAGGAGCATCCAAGGCGCGCCGGGCACGGCTATCTCGACTTGGCGGAGCCGGTACGCTTCTTCTTGGCCGGCACCGGGGGAGCCTTGAGCGCCGAGGCCTTCGCCTTGGGCGCGGCTTTGGCGGCCTTCGGCGCCGGGGCCGCGGCTTTGGAGGCCTGGGCCGCGGCTTTGGGGGCCTTCGGCGCGGGCGCGTTCGCCTTCTTCTTGGCCTTCGGCGCAGTGTTCTTCAGCGGCCGCAGCGTCGGCCGTTCCACCTCCGGCTCGGGGGGAGCGGCGCGCTTCTTCGAGGCCGGAGCGACCGAGGGCGCAGCCGCCTCGGTCTTCTTCTTGCCCTTGGCCCGCCGCGCGACGCCGAGCTCAGCCGCGGCTGGGCGAGGCAGCTCGGTCGTCGCGGCCCGTGGAGGCACGCTCCCGCGGTCCGGAGCCGGCTCCTCGGGCTGCTCGGCGGGGAGGTCGAGGACCGTGCGCAGGCCGGGGATCATGGTGACGACGAGCGGGATGGCCGAGAGCACCGTGGCGACCGTGCACATGTCACCCGGCAGCTCGCCGGTGAAGTGCAGCGGAGGCTCACCGATGATGTCGATGGTGTCGCGGGCGTTGGGCTCATCGAGGGCGATGATCAGCTCGAGGGTGATGAGCTCATGGGCGGCCCGATAGCCGCGGGCGACCTGGTAGATGCCGCGCACGCCGCCCGGCTCCACTGGACCGATCACCGAGGAGTCCGAGCGCGTCTCTGCCAGGAGCGGCCGGAGGGTCTCGGCGGTTCGATCCAGCGACACGCCCAGGCCCTTGGCGACCAGCCGCAGCGACGCGCCGAGGCCCTGGTGACCGACTCGACCTTCGTTCATCGCCTGGATGAACTCCTTGGCGCTCATCCCGATGCCGGCCTTGGCCTGCAGCTGCGCGCGACGGCTGGCGGCGTCAACGATCCGCTGCACGCGGACGCGCCGAATGTTGCGGGTGGCCTGGCTCAGCATCACCGGCAAGCGGTCCATCGAGAAGCCTGGGTTGATGCCGGTCGCCAAGACTACGACCCCGGCCTTGCGGGCGGCCTCGTCGATCGTCTGCCTGGCGTGGGCCTCGAGCAGCTCGGGGCTCGCGAGGTTCTCGCAGCTGGTGACGACGTGCGCCCCCTCAGCGAGGCAGTCGAGGATGAGGGGCGTAAGCGCGGAGGTATCGGAGGTCGTGGCGAGCACCGCGACTTCGGGGCGGGCGCGCCGGAGCATCGTGTCGATGTCCGCGTCGATCGGGATGCCGAGCCGGCCCTCGCCCAAGATCTCGCCGAGATCGCGGCTGGCCTTGGTGGGATCGCTGTCGGCCACGCCGACCAGGCGAACGCGGGGATCTTCCAGCGCCGCCCGGGCGACCTCTTGACCGACCCAGCCGAGGCCTACGATCCCGATACGGACTCGTTCGAGCAGACGCGCCACAAAAAGAAGCTACCTGCGCCGCAGTCGGCACGCCAGCAGGCCCGCGGAAAACTTCGAACCACCGGACCGTGGGCGCGTGGCCACGTTTTCCCGGCAGCAGAGCGGGGGCCCAGACTCCCGCGATAGCGGCTGCGTTCTCTGCTCCCGCGGGCTAAGGTCGGCGGCGTCCGTGCGCACGCACATCGAGCTTCGCGGCGTCCGAACGCACAACCTCAAGGAAGTCGACGCGGACGTCCCTTTGGGCCGGATTACCGTGGTCACCGGGGTCTCTGGCTCCGGCAAGTCATCGCTGGCCGTCGACACCCTGTACGCCGAAGGTCAGCGGCGCTTCATCGCCTCCCTCACCGCCTACGCCCGACAATTCCTGGATCGGCTGGCCCGCCCGGACTTCGAGCGCATCGACTTCCTGCCCCCCGCCATCGCCATCGGCCAGGGCTCTCGGCCGAGCTCCCCCCGCGCATCGGTCGGCTCGATGTGCCAAGTCGCCGATCTGCTCCAGCTCGTCTTTGGGGCGATCGCCGAGCCGTGGTGCATCCACGGCCACGGGCCGATCACCCCGGCCTCCGCCAGCCAAGCCCGCGCGAGCTTGGTCCGGGACCATCTGGGGCGGGACGCGATCGTCACCGCCTGGGTCGAGGCCAGCGAACGCTCGCGGGCGGGGTTGGCGCGCGACGGCTACACGCGCGCCCTGGACGACACCGGAGCGCTGATCGCCGTCGATCGGGCGGCCGGCCCCCGCCTCGAGATCGTGGTGGACCGCTTGCGGGTGCGCGATGAGCCCCGGTTGGCCGAGGCGGTCACGGCAGCGCTCCGCCTCGGCGGGGGCGCCGCGCGCGTGCGGCTTGGCGCGGACGTCGTGCCCCTCCTCGCGTCATTGGCCTGCAGCAGCTGCGGCTTCAAGGCCCCCACCCGCGAGGCGCGGCTCTTCTCGCCGGCCAGCCCGCTCGGCGCTTGCGAGACCTGCCAAGGCTTCGGCCGGGTGCAAGTCTTCGATCCGGAGCGGGTCGTGCCGGACCCCAAAAAGAGCCTCCTGCTCGACGCGATCGCCCCCTGGTCGACGCCCGGGCACGCCGAATGGAAGGAGGCCTATCCGCGCCTGGCCAAGAAGCACGGGCTCGATCTGAAAAAGCCCTGGCAAGATCTGCCCGAAGCGCATCGCGCGCTGATCTTCAATGGCGATCCCAGCCTAGGATTCGAGGGCGTTGCGGGGTTCTTCAGCTACCTCGAGAAGAAGCGCTACAAGGTCAGCGCGCGCATCCTGATCGCCCGCTATCGGAGCTACTTGCCCTGCCCGGACTGCGGCGGGACGAAGCTGAAGCCAGCGGCCCTGGCCTACCAGATCGACGGAAAGACGATCGCCCGGGCCCAAGGGCTCGCGATCGGCGAGCTCCGCGGGTGGCTGCGAGGGCTCGAGGTCGACGCCGCGGTCAGGCCCCTGCTCGAGCGCCTCATGGGGCGCCTCGAGATCCTGGAGCGCATCGGTCTGGGCTACCTCACCCCGGCCCGCGAAGGTCGTACGCTGTCGTCGGGCGAGGCTCGCCGCGTTCACCTGTCGAGCGCGCTCGGGGCCGGCGTGACGGGCACGCTGTACGTGCTCGACGAGCCCTCCATCGGCCTCCATCCGCGGGACACCGAGCGGCTCGGGGAGGTGCTCAAGCAGCTGGCCGAGGCTGGAAATACCGTCGTTTTGGTGGAGCATGACACCGCGCTCATCCGCCGCGCGGACCATGTGATCGAGCTTGGACCCGCCGCCGGCAAACATGGGGGGCGGATCGTCTACGCCGGTCCGCCGGGCGCGCTGGCCCAGGCGGACACGGCCACGGGACGCGCCTTGGTCTCCGAGGACGTGGAGATCGAGCTGCCCCCGCGATCGAGCCGCGACGTCCTCGAGATCCGCGGGGCCCGCGGCCGAAACTTGGCCGGCTTTGACGTCCGGATCCCGCTGGGGGCTTTGACCGTGATCACGGGCGTCTCCGGCTCCGGCAAGTCCACCTTCGTCACCGAGGTGCTGACCAAGAACGTCGAGCGGGTGCTGGCCGGCGACCGCGCCCAAACCAGCGGCGCCCGGGCGATCGTGGGCGCCGAGCGGCTGCGCGGGCTGACCGTGGTCGACACCAGCCCGCTGGCCCGCTCGACCCGCTCCATCCCGGCCACCTACCTCGACGCCTGGACCCCGATCCGAGGCGTGTTGGCCGACAGCGGCGACGCCAAGCGCCTCGGCCTCAGCCCGGCCAGCTTCTCCTTCAACGGCAAAGGTGGCCGCTGCGAGAGCTGCGAGGGCCTCGGCGTGATCAGCGTCGACATGCAGTTCCTCGAGGACGTGACCATGACCTGCGACGCCTGCAGCGGAAAACGCTTCGCTCCCAAGGTCCTGGAGGCCAAGTGGCACGGCCTGGACGTCTCCCAGGTCCTCGGGCTCACGGTGGACGAGGCGGCCGAACGCTTCGGCGAGCACCGGGCGATCCAGCGGCGCCTCAGGCCCCTCCGCGAGGTCGGCCTCGGCTACCTCACGCTCGGACAAGCCACCTCGACGCTCAGCGGCGGAGAGGCGCAGCGCCTCAAGCTGGCCGCCCACCTGGCGGAGGGACGGGCGGAGGGACAGCTCTTCATCCTGGACGAGCCGACCACCGGCCTCCACGCCTCCGACGTGGCCAAGCTGCTGGGCGCTTTCGCCGCGCTCCTCGAGGGCGGGGCCACCTTGGTGGTGGTCGAGCACAACCTCGAGCTGATCCGGCACGCGCAGCACCTCATCGACCTCGGTCCGGAGGGCGGTGCGGGGGGAGGTCAGCTGGTCGCAGAAGGGACGATTTTCGACCTGATGGGATCACCCGCCTCGAGGACGGGGGCGGCGCTGCGGCAGTACCTGGGGCAGGCCCCGGCGGCCAACGCCTGACGTCGTGCGGCTTGAAGGGCCCTCGACGCGAGCGCCCGGGGCTTGACCCGCGTCTCCGATAGCCCGAGCGTACCCGCGGTGGCCACCGCCCCCTCATCCGAGCCCAGGCCGGAGGATTTGGTCGAGCTGGTCGAGCCCTCTACCGCGCGCACCTGGTCGGCAGTCTGGCTGAGCATCGGCGTCGCGATCTTGCTCGGCGGCACCCTCTTGGCGTCCGCGGAGGTCTTCCTGGCGCTCAAGGAGCCGCTCGTGGCTGCGCTCCTCGGTGGGGCGCACGAGTGACGCTCCTCTCCTTGATGCTCTCCGCGGCGGTGGGACGCGTACTGTTTCTCATCGGCTCGCTGGCGATCGGAGGATCGGTGGCGGGGGGCCTCATCCTCCGCAAGGCCCGGCTCCGCGGCATCGATGATCTCGTGCGGCTCTCGGCCCGCGGAAACATCCAAGAGGCCCGGGTCATCGCCCGCAATGGCGGCATCCGCACGCTGGCCCTGTTGCGGGCGTTGAGCGGCGAGCGACCGACCGAGTCGATCCTGGTGCTGGTCTTCGACGTGGTGCTGGCCATGGTGGCCTTGCTCCCGGTCGTCGCCGGGGTGCTGGCCGCCCTGCTCCTTCAGTCCGCCGCGCCGTCGCCTGAGACCCCGAAGGCCCTGGGCTCGCTGTTCGCTGCTGTCGCGGTGTTCACGCCGCTGTCGATCGCCGCGCTCATCTTGGTGATGCACATCGGCCGGGGGGGCTCGCGTCTGATGCGCGAGGCCTGCTTCGAGCTCCTCGAGCTGCAGCTCAAGGCGGAGGGCAAAAAACGCTCTCGGGATGGCGGCCGATGAGCGGGGGGATCGGAGAGTGGGTTCGAGCCTTGGTCGCCTTTGGCCTCCTCCTCGAGTTGGGCGTGCTCCTGGTGCTCCTCGGGCTGTGGGTTCGAGAGCGGGCGGCCCTGGCGCGCTTCGTCCGCGACGCCGAGCACGGCGAGCCCTCGGAGGAGCGCTTGCCGGCCCGGCTCCGCGAGGCCGCCGATGCGCTGATCCCAACGCTCAAGAGCTCGACCAACGTGGACGGCGGGCTGTGCTGGGCGATCCTGGCGATCGGGCGCGCGCCGCTGGCGCCATCGGCGCTCATGAGCCTGATGATCGACTTGGTGCTGGCGATCATCGCCGCGCTGCCGATGACGCTCGCGTTGGCGCACGCGGCGCAGAAGCTCGCCGGGCTACCGGTCGTTTCGGCCACCGACGTCCGGACCTACCTCGCCGTCGTCTCCGACGTCCCCCAGGCCTTCGGCGCGCTGCGCAGCGGCTTTGGTGGATCGGCGGTGCTCCTGACCGGCCTGGCGGCGCTGATCTCGGCCCGCATCGGCTTCTTCGGCCACAGCGCCCGCGATTTTCGGGCCCGCGCCGCGTTCGTAGGCGCCGTCCTCCGCGGACGTCCCGAGGCCAAGGTCGCCGAGAGCAAGCGCACGCTGGAGGTGCTCACCGATCGCCGTAGCTTCGTCGTCCCCTCCGCTGCCGCCGTGGCCTTCATGGTGATGTCGGGCGCTGGAGCCTTGGTGCTCTCCTCAGCCACGCCGCTCCGACGCGAGAACGTCCACCGCTTGAGCTACACCCGCTGGCCCACCGATCGGGTCGTCGCCGCCGGTATCACCCCGCCCTATGCCCCAGCCGGCGCGCCGCTGACCCCGGGGACCTCGCTGGTCGTTGCCCCCCAGCAGGTCTCCTTCGGCGGGCGCCCCCTGGTCGACCTGACGGACGGCCGCCTGGAGCCTGGCTGGGAGAGCCACGTCTTGCCGAGCCCGGTCGCGGTCGGGACCAGCTCTACGCTGGTGCTTTCGGACGGTCAGGTCCCGCTCGTCACGATCATCGCGCTGATGCACTACCTCGACCGAGCCCATCACCTCCGCGATTACGGCTTGGTCGTGGAGCGGCACCTGCCCAGCGCGAAGAACGGGGTGGCGCAGGCCACGCTCAACTTGCGCCTCCCGGACAGCAACCAACCGGATGTGACCCTGACCATCGATGATGAGCAGGTGAAGGTCGGCAGCGAGAGCATCTCCTTTCTGTCCAAGTCTTGGCAGCACTCATTGCGGGCCAGCATGCGCGATGTGCTGCGGCTCGACGAACCCAAAGCCAAACAGCTCTTCGTCGGCCTGCGGCTGGCGCCCGATGTCCCCTTGGGCCGGCTCACCGAGGTGCTCGGGACGGCCGACGGGATGTGCGAGGTGGGTGAGGATTGCGGGCTCCCAGGGCTCGGCATCCACTTCGTGGTGCTCGACTAGCCCCTGAACACTAGGGCGAGCTCAACGTTTGGCGAGCAGCTCGGTGGCTACGCCGACCATGGCCGTAACTCCTGTCTTGAGCGTCAAGGCCCGCTCGGGCGCGAAGGTGGGGGCGTGCAAGCCGCTCGGGCGCTTGGCCGGATCCTTCTCTTCCAGGCGGCGACCGTCCACGGCGCCAACCCAGAAGATCACCGCGGGCACGCCCGCGCGACCCAGCTCCGAGAAGTCTTCACCGGCCATCACCGGTGGACTGGCCACGACGGCGTCCTTGCCCAGCGTGCGCTCCAGCGCGGACTCCACGCGGCTCGATAGCGCTGGGTCGTTGTACGTCGCCGCGGTGCCCTTCGAGATCACGATCTTCGGTTCGGGAGCCCCAGCAGCGATGGCCTCTCCGCGGGCGATGCGCTCGATGCCGCGCAGCAGCCGCTCTCGGATCTCGTCCTTGTACGAGCGCACCGTGAGCTGCAGGCGAGCCTCGTCAGCGATGATGTTGTGCTTGGTCCCCGCGTGAAAGGAGCCCACCGTGACCACCGCCGGCTCCAGGGGCGGGTTCTCGCGTGAAACCAAGGTTTGGAGCGTACCCACGATGCGCGCCCCGAGCACGATGGGATCGATGGTGGCATGCGGCGCGGCACCGTGGCCGCCCCGGCCGAACACCGTGAGATCCACGCTGTCGACGTTCGCCAACGCGAACCCCGGCACCACGCTGACCTTCCCCGCGGGCAAACCGGCGGAGTCATGCAGGGCCACGGCAAAGTCAGGTTTGGGGAAGCGCTTGAAGAGTCCGTCGGCCAGCATCCGCCGGGCACCCTCCCCGATCTCTTCGGCGGGCTGACCCATCAGCACCAAAGTCCCGCTCCAGCGATCGCGCTGGCGCGAGAGCAGCGTGGCGACCCCAATCCACACCGTCATGTGGACGTCGTGCCCGCAGGCGTGCATCACCGGAACCAGCGCTCCGCCGGGGTCCTTCGCTCGCACTTTGCTGGCGAAGGGGAGGCCCGTCTTCTCCTCCACCGGCAGCCCGTCGAGGTCGGTGCGAACCAGGAGCGTGGGGCCCGGCCCATTTGCGAGGACCGCGACGAGGCCGAACCCACCTACCCTCTCGGTGACCTGGAAACCCAGCGCGCGGAGCCGGACGGCCAGCTTGCCCGCCGTCTTCTCCTCCTGATCGGAGAGCTCTGGGTTCTGGTGGAGGTCCTGATAGAGTGCGTCCAATTCAGGATAGATCGCCTCCACGGTGGTCCCGGGTGCGGCGACGGCTGCGGTGGAGAGGCCCAGCCCCAGGAACCCAGCGAGGCCAAACGTCAGTCGGAGGGAGCTCATCCCCGGCGTATAACACGCGCATCGGGCCCCCAGGCCCAGGCGACCACGGCCGTTTCATGGTACGTTCCTCGGGCCATGACCCAGGGAGACGACGCGGACGAGAAGCGATCTCGCCCGCCGCGGAAGCGACCTTCTGAGACGCTTCGAGTTCGGGCCAAGGGCAAGAATCCCCAGATCGGGCGGCGCCCCTCGGACACAGACGCCGAAACCGAGCACGTGGACCTAGAAGATCTACGGCCCGCGCCCGGGGCGCTGATGGACGAGGAGGACGCCACTGAGGTCGCCACCAGCCCTCCCCAGGGTCGCGAGCCACGCGCGCTCGGCGGAGCGATCGCGCCCGGCGGCGGTCAGAGACCTCCCAAGGCCGAGACGCCCCGGCCGAGGCCCATCCCGGTGCGCCCCCGCGCCGGCATGGAGATGCTGGGCACCGCCGGGGCTGGCGCCATCGCGCAGCGGGCCAAGATCGAGAAGCTCGAGGCCCAGATCGGGGTCGTGCGCGCCTCGGTGCTCAAGCCCTTTCGCGGGCACCTCGATGACCGCGAGCTCTCGGCCCTCGACCGCGTGCTGGCGGGCGAGCTGGACTCCCGGGAGCTCCCCGGCGCCGGTTCGCCCAAGCGCGGCCTGGAGCGACTGCTCCACACCCCAGAAATGCAGCGGATCGTGCTGGAGGACCGCACCCTCATCCTCCGCTCGGTGGCCCAAGATCCGCGGGACGTGGAGACGATGAAGTCGGGCGCGCGCCTGCTCGAGGTCGCGCCGTGGGGCCGCCTGAACCAGCCGGAGCGCCGCGAGCTGCTGGAGCTGTACGCCCTGATCTCCCCGAGCGACCGAGCGCTGCTCACCGAGATCGTCGCCCGCCAGCTCCACGGTAAGTCCGCGCTGGAGGACAAGGACGCTCAGGATGCGCGCTTCGCCACCCACGCCCTGGCCTTGGCCCGGAGCAAGGCGCTCGGCGCGCGGATCGAGCAGACCGGCTTCACCCGGGCCCAGGCGGTGAGCGCGATGCTGCAGTCCATCGCTCACCCCGCGCGCCAGCCGCTGGAGGACGGGGCCAGCGGGGTCGTGTCGGTCTTCGAGTTCGCGCTGGCCGAGACCTCGGTGGCCGAGTGCGCGCGGCTGTGGCGGGAGCTCACCACCGAGGACCTGGTGGTCGAGCTGCCCGATCAGGGTCGACTCGATCTAGCGGAGCACCTGAAAAACAGGCCCGGATTGGCCTTTCGGGGAGCCGACACTCCGCTCCGGGTCGGCATCGATCTGCTCGCCGGTCTCGCGCACCCGAGGAGCGGGCCGGTCCGCTCGGCCTTCGTAATGCCTGGCGGTCACGGCATTGACGCCGACGTCACGGCGCGAGCGCTCGGCTACCTCTACGGCGTCGGCTTCACTGTGGCGGCGGGCGCCACGGGAGCGCTGCGGCAGCTCGAGCGCGCGTCGAAAGATCGCTTCCGCGTCCCGCCGACCTTCGTCACCGTCCTCTTCGACGGCGGCGAGCGCCTCTTCGTCTTCGATCACCTGGAGGGCGAGCGGGTCTACCTCCGGGGCCCCCACGGCGCGTCCTCCAAGCCCAAAGGCGGAAAGCGCCTAGACCCCGAGCGGATCGTGGAAGATCCCGAGGTCGGGATGGACAGCGTGAGCCTCGCCTTCTTCACGGAGCAAGTCGGGGTCGCGCTAGTGCCTAGGACGTAGGGCCTTCGTCAACCCCCGGTCCCGACTTGGAACCAGCGGCGCGCTCTTTCGGCACCTCGGCCCACGCGGCCAGCGCGAACACGCGAGTCGGCGCGAAGAACGCCGCTCCGATCACCGCCGCCCAGGCCTGCGCGCGGAGCAGCGTCGGCAATGCTGCCCACAGATCGCGGGGTGACACAAAGAGGAGCTCCGGACCGAGGGGAAGAGCCCAGCGCCCGAGCTGAAGCGCGACGGCCCAGGCGATGAGCTCGAAGCCAGCGCTCAGGAGCAGCACCGTGAGCGCCGCGCCGACCCGCCCTCGCAGGGCCTGCGCGGCGTGGCGCAAGGCGGCCCGAGGGCGCGCCTCCGCCATCGCGAAGGCCGCGCCTGCCCGGGCATGGAGCGCCGCGCCCAGCGGCACCGACAAGAGCGAGAGCCAAGCGCACAGCGGCGCGACCGCCAGGACGCGGCGCAGCGTGACCGGACCACCCGCGACCACCACCAAGATCCCGCCTAGCGCGGGCAGGAAGAGGAGCAGCAGCGGCAGCGCTGTACGGAAGAGCCATAGTGTTAGGGCCGCTCTGAAGGAGCCTGGCCCCGCCCCAGGGCTCAGCGCGCGCGCCACGGCCCGATCGCCCCAGGTGGAGAGGAGGACCCAAGCAAACCCCCGGAGGCCGAACACCCAGGCCGCCGCCAGCAGTGGATCTCGGTGCGGCTCGGCCTCCACCAAGTCTGCGAGGTGACGCCAGCCAAGGAAGGCCACCGCGCCCAGGCCAAGCTCGACCACCAGCGCCGGAGCCAGCGCGGAAAAGCCGGCGCGGCGCATCCGCTCGAGCGCGCGATCGACGACGCCGTTCATGGGCGGCGGGTCCCCGGACGAAGCTCAGCTGACCGGCGCACCGAGGCGTCCGCGTTGCCGGGCGGTTTCCTGCGCCAGGCGAAACCAATTCCCGCGCGCCTTGAGGCGCTGCAAGAAGCCCCAAATCCCAGCGCAGACCCGGAAATAGAACACCGCTCGCGCCGGCGCGGGGAAGCGGATGAGCCCCAGGTTGTTTCGCATGAACTTATCCAGGGTCTTGTGCGGCTGCCACTCTCCCCAGTTGAACTCTCGATCCTCCAGGAAGGGCTCCAGCGCGAGTTCGAGGAGCTGGTCGAGTTGCTCGGGGCTGGGGCCTTCGCTGCCGCCCATCGCCCGAAAACCCAAGCGATGGTGAATCTCCCGCAGGCGCCAAGGCTGCTTCTCCCACTTGGCCACCAGGAGATCGAGCCAACCATCACAAAACTCGGGCTCGTACTCCCTAAAACAACCAAAATCCAAGAAACCAAACTTACCTTCGGGGGTGAGGAGGAAGTTCCCCGGGTGAGGGTCGGCGTGGAGCACCCCTTTGTGGTGGAACATCCAGATGATCGTCTCCGAGAAGGCAAACGCCGCGCGGTTCTTCTGATCGGCGTCCACCATGCGGTCCAGCGCGACATCCAGCTTCTCGCCCGGCACATAACTCATCGTCAGCGCTCGCTCGCTGGAGAACTCCGGGAGGACCTCGGGGACCACGATCATCGGATGCTGCCGGAGGATCGCCCCATACTTTCGGAGATTCTCGGCCTCTTGGCGATAGTCTGCTTCCTCCAAAATGCCCGTCCGGATCTCGGCCAGGAGCCCATCCAGGTGCTCCTTGTCGGCGATCACCCGAGCCACTTGCAGCGCCGACCCCAGGTTCTTGAGATCGGAGTCGAGCGTATCGGCGATCCCGGGATACTGGATCTTCACCACCACGTCCTGCCCATCGAAGGTCCGGGCGCGGTGGACTTGTCCGATCGAGGCCGCCCCGATGGGCGTGGGATCGAAGGTGCGAAAGGCGTCCGGGATGGAGCGCCCCGTCGATGACTGAAACTCGGCGGCGACCATCTCGTAGGTCATCGCGGGCGAGTCTTTTTGGAGGGCCTTGAGCTGCTCCAAGAACTCGCGGGGCAACGCTTCGGGCGCGACCGAGAGCATCTGGCCGACCTTCATGGCCGCGCCCTTCATCTCGCCCATGGTGCGGACGACCTTCTGGGCGCTCTCGATGAGGCCGTCGCGGTGGGACTCCGCGCGCTCTTCGTCCGACTTGAGGAGGCCGCCCAGGCGGCGGGCGACCGTGTTCCCGGCGACGTTGGCGGCCAGGCCGCCCAGCTTCACGAGCCGACCGAGTCGGCCGGTCTGCTTGTAGTCAGACACGGCGCGACCATACCGAGGCCGCTCAGGGGAGGCAAAGCGCGCCGTAGCTAACGTCCACGGTCGTTCCAGCCGCGGGGACAGAGGTCCCGTTGAACAGGATGGAGTTGGTCATCGGATCGAAGGTCCACCCGTTGGGCATGCCCTGGGGTACGGGCATTCCGTTGACCCGCACGGTGATCGTCCCCGGATCGGCGTTCCGGCTGAGGGACCAGGAGCTGCGCAGGGTGAAGACCCCAAGCCCGATGCGCTGGAGCATCGGTCCCCAGCTCGCGCTGCAGATCGACTCGAACTGACCGCCGAGCTGCCCGACGGCGTCGAAGTAGCGCTGCCCCGCCTCGGCGGTCGCGCAGCCGTTGGGGACGTCGCCTGAGATCGCGCTGACCGTCGTGAGCTGCGGGTTTCTGAAACCCTTGATGTTGCGGAAGAAGTCCACGTACAGCGGGACCGCGCCGGGGGACTGGTCCTCTTCGTCGGACACGATGATCACCGCGAGGCGCGCGTCGGCCCGCAGGAAACCAGCGTTGTCGGCGTCGCGGACCGGGGGCTCGAGCGCGATACGAGCCGCGCGCAGACCAGCCTCGGCCTCGTCGGAGCCGCCCGGATTGGGCCGGTTGTTACCGCTGGGCGGGCTGGTCACGTTGGCCGCGCACTGGAACGCCGCCACGCGGTTGGCGTCGCTGGAGCGGATGATCTTGTTGAAGCCGTTGCAGGCCCAGATCTTCCCCGAGGGCGCGTCATTGATCTCGGTCGTGGTGACCGCCACTTGATAGTCCGCGCCGAGCGAGTCGGCGAACTGAATGAAGGACTGGAAGTTCTGAGAGAGGCTGGTCTGCTCCTCAGACATCGAGCCGGAGTCATCCACCACCCATAGAATATCCACCTTGTTGTCGGTGAGCTGGGCGAAGTGATCGGTCTGGCTGGCGTTGGCCGTACCTTCTCCGCGCAGCGGGACGGTGCTCTCCATGGTCACGTTGTTGTGGATGACGAGCAAGCCGTTGTGCACCGCGGGGCTGGTGCGCGTCGGGAAGAAGCGCAGCTGCACTTCGGCGCTGGCGCCCGGCTGAATGGAGAACATATAGGGCGCCGCTACAGCCGCACCGCCGTTGGTCACCGAGCTGATCAAGAAGACCGGATCCGAGGTGGCGTCGATCTCGATCGAGGAGATCTCGAGCGTTCCGGTGCCCGAGTTGTAGATGCGCACCGCGCGCGCCTCCGAGCCGCAGGAGGAGCGATTGTCGGGGGCCCGTGGCCGATCCCAGAGGATCACGCCGAAGTCGACCATGTCCGGAATGACGTCGATCGTCGGCACCGTCGGGCGCGCGTTGATGCCGATCGACCAGTTGTTCATGGTCAGGCCGGTCCCCTGCACCACGAAGTCCACATGGTTCAGGAGCGGGCCATAGAACCCGAGTGGCTGAGGCCCGCCCTGGGTCGGCGCGAAGGTCACGTCGATGGAGGCGGTCGTCCCGGGGCCGATCGTGGAGGGCGTCGCCGCCACGATGGAGAACTGCGAGCGCTCCGACACCGTCATATTCACCGACTGCAGCACGCAGTCCGTGTTGCCGGTGTTGGTCACGCGGATGGCCAAGGTCTTGGTGTAGCCGATGCTGGTCGCGCCGAAGGTGAGTTGGCCTTGGCGGCTCGGGAGCGTGGAGTTTCCGCTGGGCTGCACGTCGATGGTGCAGACCGGCATGCCGCCGCCCATCGCGTTGAGCTGGACCGTATGGGTCCCGCCGTCGGCCGTGACGTCGAAGCTCGACATATCCCCGGCCGGGTTTTGGCGCATGGGTGCGGTGTAGCGGACGGTCAGGTTATTCGAGGCGCCCGCGGCGACGGTGAAGGGGACCGCGGGCTTGTTGAGGATGCTGAAGCCGTTGGCGGGATCGGTGATCGCGGTGACGGTGCACTCGCGCGCCCCGTTGTTGACCACCACCACCGTGCGGTCCGAGGTCGAACCTCCGGCCACGGTGCCAAACGGCACGACGGCCGGGAGCACCTGGAGATCGCAGGTGGCCGCCCGCCCGATCAGCCCGATCCAGCTCGGCTGGTTGGCCTGAGAGAAGCGCAGGCCACCCTTGTGCGTCCCGGCAGAGGTCGGCGCGTAGCTGATCTCACCTTCGGCGTAGGTCCCGGGGGTGAGCCGCATGATCGAGAAGGCCCGCGTGATCGAGAACTCCGGGTCGGTATGGAAGGGGTTGTTATTGGCCATCTCCAGGACGGCCTCAGTCAGGTCGGCGTCCTCGGTGCCGCAGGAACGCAGGCGGAGCGTACGACGTTCGGTGGCGTTGACGGCGACGGCGCCAAAGTCCACCTGGGTGGCGTCGGTGCAGTTGGTGCCATCAAAGAGGCAGGCGCAGAGCGCCGGACCCGCGCCGAGGCCGTTGATCTGAATATCCACGGTGCCACGGGAGGCGTCGCCCGAGATGATGTGGAGCAGGCCAATGTCGGCGCCGCCGTCGATCGGGGCGTACTTCAGGTTGATCTTATACTCTTCGCCCGGCCGCAGGACCTTGCAGAGGTTGACGGGGGTGCAGTCCGCGCCTGCCGGATTCTGAGTCGCCTCGGGGGCGCAGAACTCAGCCGAGCCAGACTCCAGCTTGATGTCGCGCAGATCCAAGTCACCCTCGCCCACGTTCTTGATGTTGATGGTCCGCATCGCGGTGCTGTTGCGGCTGACGTTGCCAAAGGCGATCTTGGCGATCGTCCCGGTGTCGCTCAGGCAGCTGCCGCCCTCACAGCCGGTGATCTCGAGCTTCCCGCGACCGGCGGCCAACGCGAAGTTGACCTCCTTGCGCTTGGGGTCGTCGGACTTGATCAGGAGGTGGTTCAAGTCAGGCTCGCCGTCCGCGGCCAGGAAGCTGACGTGGATGACCAGCCCCGGAGGGGCCGAGGAGTCGACGTTGGGCGTGATCTCGACCGGCAAGGTGAGCGGGTTGCCGTCCACGTCGGTGAGCGCCAGCGTGTACTCGACATCGGTCTCGACCAGCGACACCTCAGAGACCCGGAGCGCCGCGCTGCCACGAGAACGGACCTCGAAGACCTTCTCGGCGCGCGATCCGAGATCGCTGGCCAGCGGGAGGTTGGCCGCCGTGTAGTCGTCGGGCACGCGCCGGGGGACGGCGGCGCCAGAGCAGGGATCGATCTCGATCAGCGTCAGATCCATCTCGACGAGGGCCTGCTGAACACCGCCCTCTTCGCAGCTGCAGCGCGCTAGTGAGGTGGCCGCGCACAGCAAAAAAGCAGTGCCTACTGGGCTGCGCACAAGGCGTCGGGTGAGGGAGCTCCGCATCGTCCGTGCACCCTATGTGGGGCCTGCGATCTCGCGAAATACGACAGGTGTCCTGGCCGGTCTCAACCGGTTCGGTCGCAGAATGTAGGAGAAGAGAAGGTTGGAGGGACACCACGACTCCGGGTAGTGTCAAACGTCGTGCGGACATCCGCCCAAGCCACTTCAGGGCTCGCCCTCTTCGGCGCGCTCCTGACCGCCTGCGCCACCCCGTCGGGCGATTGGCGGACGGAGCAAGTTGAGGAGGTTGCCGCCGGCCAAGCGCCAGCGACCCCGCGCCGCTCGCGACTCCTGCTGCGTGTGCCCCGCCCCGATGAGCTCGCCCAGCTCGAGCTGGAGATCTTGCGATTTGGGAGCAACCGCCGGTCCTTGGCCGAACATCTGCCCGCGGCCCCGAGCTGGCCCCCGCCGATGCAAGCGTTGTGGATCGACCTCCTCTCCAAGCTGACGGACGCCTTCCGGCCGAGCCAGGAGATCCCATCCCGTCGCCTCCTCGTTCAAGCCCGCGTGGCCAGCGAGGTCGAGCGCGATCTGACCGAGCGCAAGTTCGGTCCCGTGCCAGAGGAAGTGCAGGAAAGACTCGACAGGCTCTTCGGCCTCATCGCGTTTCAGATGCGGCGCTCAGAGCCGAAGACCATCACGGTGGTCGGCGTGGGCTTGGCCTGGCCGGTGACGCCGGTGGTGGTGACCAGCGGCTACGGCTACCGGCACGATCCCCTGACCGACGCCACCCGCTTTCACGCCGGGATCGATCTGGGGGGGACGCGCGGCGACGTGATCACCGCGGCCGGACCTGGGCGCGTGGTACATGCCGATTGGCTCGGCGGCTATGGTAGAGCGGTGATCGTGCAGCACACCGAAGGCTATCAGACGCTATACGGCCACCTCGGCGCGCTGATGGTGGAGTTCGGCGATGCCATCGAGAGTGGGGCGGTCATCGGTTTGATGGGCTCCACCGGCCGCTCCACCGGCACGCACCTGCACTTCGAGGTTCGGCAGAACGGACAGGCGGTCGACCCGCAGAGCCTGCTCGGCGGCCAGATGCTGAGCGCGACCGACGGTTCGGGCCTGGACGCCTCAACCGCGAGTGGGCAGTGGTGAGCGATCCTTCACCGGCGGTCGCGGCGATCCTCGAGCTGGCGAGCTCCCGCGTACCCGGGCACGAGGCGAGCGCAGCGCTGAGCGCCATTCGCGATGACGCCGAGGGGCGCCTGGGGCGCGTCACGATTGTGGAGGTGGTCCTCGACGAGGGTGACGCCGCGGATCTCGAGGGGCTCCTGGACGGGAAGCTGCAGAAGGCGTCGGCCTATCTCGTGTCCAAGCGATTCACCGCGCTGGGCGGGGCGGCCGCGTTGATCGCGCTGTGGATGGGGGACTTTGTGTATGTCTTCGAGTCGCGCGCGCTCTTTCGGGCGGTCGCTGAGGCGCTGTCGCTCGACCTCGGCGCGCTCGAGAACCGACTCCTCGGCGCCGACTTGCCCGGTCTTCCCGTGGCGCTGCTGCCTCCGCCCAAGAACTAGGGAACGGCAGGTCTCGGGCACGAGTGCGCGTGGGCGTGCGCGTGGACCGTGGACCGTGGGCGTGCGCGTGCGCGTGCGCGTGGACCGTGGGCGTGCGCGTGGACCGTGGGCGTGCGCGTGGGCCGTGGGCGTGCGCGTGGGCCGTGGGCGTGCGCGTGCGCGTGCGCCGTGGGCCGTGGACCTGACCGCCGTGACCGTGGTCGTGACCCCAGTAGTTTCTCGAAATTCGGAGTTTGTCGCGTCCGTCCGACTTTCGGAGATTTCTGGCGGCCGGACGAACTTCGAAATTCAGGCGCGCTCGCCGGCGCGGATTCTCGGGGGATAGTTTGGAGACCTAACCTCCCACCGCTGGCATCGCGATTGCTTTGCCCGGCGGGATGGTCGCATTGAGCAGGGGCGCCGCACTGGTCGGGGTCGACGCCCGAGTGGTGGAGGTCGAGGTCGAGTTCGCGCCCGGGCTCCCGATCCTCTCTCTCATTGGGCTCGGCGACGCGGCGGTACAGGAGGCACGCTATCGTATTCAGTCGGCGCTCCGAGCAACCGGGCTCGACCTTCCGCACAAGAAGATCACCATCAACTTGGCGCCGGCCGACTTGCGCAAGGATGGGTCGGGGCTCGACCTCCCAATGGCCCTGGGCATCCTGGCGGCCATGGGGGTGATTGAGCCAGGGCGGTGTCAGCGCTTCGTGAGCGCGGCCGAGTTGGCATTGAGCGGGGCGCTTCGGCCGATCCGCGGGGCGCTCTCCATCGCGGCGATGGCGAAGGCAGTAGGGGCCGAGATGGTCATCCTGCCCGCTGAGAGCGCCGCGGAGGCGACCCTCCTCGAAGGTATCCAGGTCTTGGCGCCGAGGAGCCTGGGAGAGCTCCTCGAGGTGCTCCGCGGCAACGCGCCTCCGCCGAGTATCCCGGCGCCGTCGCGGGCTGAGCCTGAGCTCAGAGTCCCCGATCTATCGGAAGTTCACGGCCAACTCGGGGCGCGGCGCGCCCTCGAGATCGCCGCCGCGGGAGCGCACAACCTGCTGCTCATCGGCCCCCCCGGCGGTGGAAAGACCATGCTGGCGCGGCGGGTACCTTCCATACTCCCTCCCCTCACCGCCTTGGAGCGGATCGAGACCACCAAGATTTGGTCGGCCGCGGGGATTGGTCAGCGCTCTGGGCTCGGACTGGAGCGCCCATTTCGCTCGCCCCATCACACCATCTCAGACGTGGCCTTGATCGGCGGGGGGGCTCAAATTCGCCCCGGGGAAGTGTCCCTGGCGCACCGGGGAGTCCTGTTCTTGGACGAGCTGCCTGAGTTTCGTCGGCCCGTGCTGGAGACCCTGAGGCAACCCCTGGAGGACCGGGAGGTGTTCATCTCTCGCGCCCGCCAGGCGGTGCGCTTTCCCGCCGCGTTCATGCTGGTCGCCGCGGCCAACCCTTGCCCTTGTGGCTATCGAGGAGACGGCAAGACGCGCTGTACCTGCTCGGCGGAGGCCATCTCGAGGTACCTCGGCCGACTATCCGGGCCCCTGCTGGACCGCATCGATATGACCTTGGAGGTCCCACCGGTGGAGCCGGAGAGTTTGCTCGGCCCTACGGTCGGTGAGTCTTCGGCGAAGGTTCGGGAGCGGGTCTTCCTGGCGCGGGAGCGCGCCGAGCGGCGCGGCGGCACGGTCAACGCGCTCCACAGCGGGGCGGAGATACGGCGGCGGATCCGGCTCGGCGAGGGCGCCGAAGCGCTCCTGCTCCGGGCGATCAAGAACCTCCACCTCTCGGCCCGGGTCGTCGACCGAACCCTCAAGGTCGCCCAGACCGTCACGGATCTGGCGGGGGGCGAGACCGTGTCGGTGGAGGCGGTGGCCGAAGCGCTGCGATACCGCCCACCCGCCGGCCTACTTCAGCCGGCGGGGGGAGCAGAAAAGGCCCTCAGCGCGGTCTCGAGTTGAGGGGGCCGGGGCGAACAGAACGGGTCGCTACGTGGGGGGCGCCGGAGCGGTCACGACGGTGACGGCACCTCGGCGGCGACCTGACCGGAGACCGGGGGCACCGGTTGAGCAAAGGGAGCGGACGAAAAGGGCCCGGGCGAACTTAGCCCTTCTTGCGCTTGGCCCAGTAGTCCTGCATGCGACGACGTGCCGCATCACGCGCCTCGGCGCTCCACTTGGGACGCTTGCGGCCCGCGCCACCCTTCTTCGCGGCCGGCGCGGAGATCGCCGAGAGGGCCTTCGGAGGACGGCCCGGGCCGCGCTTCACCGGCGCACCCATTCGGGCCAATACCGCTTCGATCGAGCCGATATGCTCGGTGATTCGGGCGTGCTCGGAGCGCAGGCTTTCCAGCGCGGCTCGTAGTTCTTTGCTGACGTTATCCAAGGTCATGTCAGTCCATTGCCACGTTTTCCAAAGTATCGCAATAGTTCGACCCGCGAGGGACCTAGCCCCCACAAATTAAGCCCGCCGGTCGCCAAATCCTGGTCTCAGCCTCTTTCTGCTATAACGGGGGCCGTGGTCGCCTTCCTAACTCAGGAGCTCCGCTTCCCGCCGCCGAACCGCGCGGGCGCGGATGGTCTCTTGGCCGTGGGGGGTGATCTATCTACCGAGCGGCTGCTCCTGGCCTATCGACAAGGCATCTTTCCCTGGCCGATCCACCCCCGCGTTCTCACTTGGTTCAGCCCTGATCCCCGGGCGATTTTGGAGCTTGATGGGCTCCATATTTCCAAGAGCCTGGCCAAGCGAATGCGCCGCCAGGACTACGAGGTTCGGGTAAATTCTGCCTTCGACCAGGTCGTGCGGGCCTGCGCCGAGCGGACCGAGCGGCGGGCCTCGACCTGGATCATCCCCGAGATGCTCTCGGCCTATGGGAGGCTCCACGCCCTCGGGCACGCCCATTCGGTAGAGGTCTGGATGGAGGAGGGGCTGATGGGAGGGTTATACGGGGTATCAATCGGGGGCCTGTTCGCGGGGGAGTCGATGTTCTCGAGGGCCCCAGATACTTCAAAGATCGCCCTGGTGCACCTGGTCGAACGAATGCGGCGCGGGGGACTCAGCCTCCTAGACGTCCAAGTCCCCAACCCCCACCTCGAGACGCTCGGAATTCGGACCCTCGCGCGACCGGAGTACCTCGAACGGCTCAAAGTAGCCCTCACGGTAAAGGCCAGCTTCGTCGACTGAACTTCGCAGGATTTGGCACTCTGATTGCTGAGCCGACCCCCGCCGAGCGCATCGTTCGCCGGCGAAGGAGTCGAGATGAGCATCAAAGAGAAACTCAAGAATGTCCGAGCGGCGATGGCCGACATTGAAAAGCAATTCGGGCGGGGCGCCATCATGTTGCTCGGCGGGGAAGGCGCGCCGAGCGAACCGGTCCAGGTCATTTCCTCGGGCTCGGTGGGTCTGGATCACGGCCTAGGGATAGGTGGTCTACCCCGCGGCAGGATCATCGAGATTTTCGGGCCGGAGGCCTCGGGCAAGACCACGCTGGCCCTCCACGCGATCGCTTCTGTCCAACGGGCCGGCGGCGTCGCGGCCTTTGTCGACGCAGAGCACGCGCTCGATGCCCGCTACGCCCAGGCGCTCGGGATTCAGATCGACCAACTCTTGGTGTCTCAGCCCGATCACGGGGAGCAGGCCCTGGAGATCGTGGACACAGTCTTGCGCAGCGGCGCCGTGGATCTGGTGGTGGTCGATTCGGTCGCGGCCCTCGTCCCCAAGGCCGAGCTCGAGGGGGACATGGGTGACTCCCATATGGGGCTCCAGGCCCGCCTGATGTCCCAGGCCATGCGAAAGCTGACCGGGACGGTCTCCAAGACCAAGTCGGCGATCATCTTCATCAACCAAACGCGGCAGAAGATCGGAGTCACCTTCGGCTCTCCCGAAACGACCACCGGTGGGAATGCGCTGAAGTTCTACGCCTCGGTACGGCTCGATGTGCGGCGGGTGGGTACGCTCAAGGACGGGGAGACGGCCTGCGGAAATCGGGTCCGGGTGAAGGTCGTAAAGAACAAGCTCGCCCCGCCCTTCCGCGAAGCCGAGTTCGACGTGATCTATGGCCGGGGAGTATCGACCTCGGGGGAGCTTCTGGACCTAGGAGAGACCGCGGGGATCGTTGGGAAGTCCGGCGCTTGGTACACCCTAGGCGATGTCCGGATCGGTCAGGGCCGCGAGCGGGCGCGGGCTTGGCTCGAACAGCGACCGGAGCTGATGGAGCGGCTCCGGACCTCGCTGGTCAGCGGGGCGCCGAAGCTTGGAGATTTGGGGCCACCAGAGAGTTGGGACAACGAAGCCCCCCCGCCTGAGCCGGACAAGCTGGCGCTGGTGGCGGCGACGGTACCCCTGGAGGGGCTCAGAGGCGCAAAGGAAGCTGCGCGAGCGCGGGCCTGAGTGAGGGAGGCCCCAGAGGCGCGGGCCCGGGCCTACTTCTTCTTGTTGCGAGCGGCCCAGTACTTCTTCATGCGATCGCGAGCAGCCTTGCGCGCGGCGGGGGACCACTTGGCCTTGCGGCGGCCCTTCTTCGCGGCGGGCGCGGCGACAGCGGCCTTCGCGGCGGCGGGCTTCCGGCCGGGCTTGGCAGGGGCCACGGGGGCGGCGGCCGGGGCGGCGGCGACTTTGGCGGCGACTTTGGCGGCCGGCTTCGCGGCGGCCTTCCTCGCGGCGCGGGGCGCGGCGACGGCGGCGACAGCCTTGCGGGGACGACCCGGGCCTCGCTTCTTCACAGGAGCGGTCGCCAGGAGCTCAGTCAGAGCGGCGATCTTTCGCTCGACGAGGGATCGCTCCTCTTGAAGCTCCCGGAGCGCATTCCGGACATTCTGGACCACTTGGGCGTCGATCATGCCCAACGGCGTATACGAAATACTCGGCCGGCGCAACTCTAACGGTAGGAGACTATCCGGTGGACCGCTCGCGGCGCTGAGGTAGTGTCCGCGGACCATGAAGTTGCCAGGCGCGCCCGACCTCCCCGAGACCGTCGCCTCCGATCTCGCCGCTGCGCTCGCCGCGAAGGGTCCGAGCTTCGAGCCCCGAACCCACCACCAAGACGAGCGCGGGCGACCCCACTTCACCAATCGCCTGATTTTGGAGACCAGCCCCTATCTGCTCCAGCACGCGCACAACCCGGTAAACTGGTATCCCTGGGGCGACGAGGCATTCGAAGAGGCCGCTCGGCTCTCCCGCCCCGTCCTCCTGAGCATCGGATACTCCACCTGCCATTGGTGCCACGTGATGGAGGAAGAGTCCTTTGAGGACTTGGCTATCGCCGAAGCAATGAACGCTCACTTCATCCCGATCAAGGTCGACCGGGAGGAGAGACCCGACGTCGACGCGATCTATATGAGCGCGGTCCAAGCGATGACCGGGGGGGGAGGCTGGCCCATGACGGTCGCCCTGACCCCGGATCGACGCCCCTACTTCGGCGGGACGTACTTTCCCCCGCGCGCGGGGGCCCGCGGCGCCCGGGTGGGCTTTGTGGAGCTCCTCGCCCGCCTCTCCGAGGTATTTCAATCGGAGCCCGAGCTGGTGGAGGGCAACGCTGCGACCCTCAGCGCCGCGATCAAGGAGGCGATGACGCCGGTACCCCACCCTGCACTACCAAGTATCGAGGTGATCGGAGAGGCGGTCACGGCCTTGGCCCGCCGCTTCGATCCGCACTTCGGAGGGTTTGGCAGCGCGCCCAAGTTCCCTCGGCCAGCCGTCTTCGATCTCCTGCTGCGGGTGCACGCCCGCACTGGGGATCCACGGGTCCTCGATCTGGTCACCCGCTCCCTCCACGCGATAAACCGAGGAGGTATCCACGACCAAATCGGCGGGGGAATTCATCGCTACTCCACCGACGAGCGCTGGCTGGTGCCGCATTTCGAGAAGATGCTCTACGACAACGCCCAGCTGGTGGTGAGCCTCCTCGATACCTTTCGCGCCAGCGGCGACCGCGAGTTTTCAGCCTGGGCCCATGAGACCCTGGCCTACGTCGAGCGAGAGATGCTGGCGCCCGAGGGCGCGTTTTGGTCCGCCACCGACGCTGACAGCGAAGGCGAAGAGGGGACCTTCTTCGTTTGGACCAAGGCCGAGATAGAGTCGCTCCTCGGGCCGGAGCTGGCGCCGATCGCGATCCGGAGCTATGGGGTGACCGACCGGGGTAACTTCGAGCGGCGGAATATCCTCCATCGCCCGGAGGAGGACGCCGCCACCGCCGCCGCGCTCGGCCTCGACGTGGAGCGCTGGAGGTCGAAGCTCCAGGAGGCCGCCCAGATCCTCTACCGGGCGCGCAAGCTACGACCCCCGCCCTTCCTGGACGACAAGATCCTCCTCGAGTGGAACGCCCAGCTGATCTCGGCGCTGGCCCAGGCCTCCTTCGTCTTGGAGGAGCCGAGATACTTGGCCCTGGCGCAGCAGGCCGATGACTTTCTGGCGCGGGCCTTGGTCCGAGACGGACGGCTGCTCCGCGCCTATCGGCAGACTGCGCGACATCCGGCGGTGCTCGAGGACTATGTCTTCTTGATCGCCGCCCAGCTCGATCTCTTCGAGGTCACCGCCCGCGTCGACTATCTCGAGCGCGCGCTGAGCCTCCACGCGTCCCTAGAGACTTACTATCTCGACCCCCGCGATGGGCTCTTCACCGGCGCGGCCAAGGACGTGCCGGGGCTCCTGTGCCCGGAGAAGTCGGGCTACGACGGAGCGCAGCCCGCCGGAAATTCGATCGCCGCGCTCAACGCGCTGCGGCTCGAGGCCCTCACCGGGCAGGAGAAGTACAGGTCCATCGCCGAGCGCATCCTCCGGGGCTTTGGGTCGTCCCTGGGGAGCGGCGCGCTGGGCTCACCGAAGCTCATGACCGCGCTCGAGGCCTACTACGACGAGCCCACCGAGATCGTGATCATCACGCCGGCCGGAGCCGACCCCAAGCCGATGCTCGACGTCGTGCGCCGCGCCCCGAAGGTCACCGGCTATTGTCTGGCAATCGAGCCCGGTGCGGCCCAGGGGGCCTTGGCGGTCCGCGTGCCGGCGGTCGCAGGCAAGACCGCGCAAGGAGGCCGCGTCACCGCCTACCTATGCCATCGCGGGACCTGCCTGCTCCCCACCACCGATCCGGCCGAGCTGGCGCTGTCGTTGTCCAAGCGCAAGCCGCTCGGGCCGCTGGTGATCCCCCGGCCGCTCGGCTGAGCGAGTTCGCGGCTACCAGATTCCCGCTCACCGCGGAGTCTCTCCGCAACACGCCCCGGATCTTCTCCGTCTCGATTCAGGGAGACGGCCTCCGAGCGTCGCCGGAAACAACTCACCACATTCGCCTGTTCAACCCCAGAGGCCAACCATGAGGCTCGCGCGCAAGCTGGTGTTGGTCCTCTGCCTAGCGATGCTGGTGGTGATCTCGTTGCGCGGCTATCTGCGCGCCCACGAGCAGATCGAGGACGACAAAGAACAGCTTGGCCAGGTGCAGCGCGGCATCGGGCGGGCGCTGAGATCGTCGCTGACCAAGGTCTGGCACACCGAAGGCAAGGAACGCGCCTTGGCGCTGTTGAGCACGGCGGCGGTCGGCCTGCGCCAACTCGATATCGGCTGGCAGGTTGAGGCCCCGAGCGGCACGCCCCCCGGCTTCCGGGGAGAGCTCACGCGCGTGGAGGAGCGGGACCAGCCCGCCCTGAGGACCTATGTACCAGTGCTCGAGGGGGAAGGTTCGGGTTGGATCCGGCTCTCCCGCCCGATCGAGCCCTACCATCGACGCCTGCATGCGGAGCTGCGCGCCACCGCGGTGACCGCCGGCCTCTCAGCGCTGTTCGCGGTGGTGATCTCCAGCGCAGTGGGCATCGTCATGGTCGGCAGGCCCATGCAGCGCCTCGTCGAGCGCGCCCAGCGGATCGGACAGGGAGACCTGTCCTCGAGCGATCTCACGCTGGGCACCGACGAGATCGGAGCGCTGGCCCGAGAAATGGATTCGATGTGCCGAGGCCTCCGCGCCGCTCGAGAGCGGGCGGATAGGGAGACCGCAGCTCGGATGAGCATTCTGGAGCAGCTTCGCCACGCCGACCGACTGGCCACGATCGGACAGTTGGCCTCAGGGGTGGCACATGAGCTCGGTACGCCTCTGACCACTATCCTGGGCAGGGCGAAGCTGATCGCCACGGGTCGTGTCCCCCCTGAACAGCTGCAGCAATACGCTGACGCCATCGGCGAACAGGGCGCGCGGATGACCCGGATCGTGCGCCAACTCTTGGACCTCGCCCGCAAAGGTGAAGCCGAACACTCGACCTTGGACCTCAGAACGCAGGGACGCCGCACCGTCGCGCTCCTCAGCGCGTTCGCTGCCGAGCACCGCGTCTCGCTGAAGCTCGAGCCCAGCGCAGAGCCGGTGTTCATCCGCGGGAACGCAGCGCAGATCGAGCAGGTGCTCTCCAATCTCATCATCAACGCGGTCCAGGCCTCGCCGGCAGGGGCGTCGGTCCAGGTCTCGGTGGATCTGGAGGAGATCGCGCAGCCGCCCGGCGGCGGGGGCGCGCGGCGCTTCGCTCGGCTGACGGTCAGCGACCAAGGCAGCGGCATCCTCCCGGACCAATCGGCCCTCGTCTTTGAGCCGTTCTACACGACGAAGCCAGTCGGGGTGGGTACGGGCCTGGGGCTCGCCATCGCCGACGGCATCGTCCGCGAGCATGGCGGTTGGATCGCGCTCGAGAGTAACCCCGGACGAGGCACCCAGTTCTTCGTCCGCCTTCCCTGCGCCGCGTCCGAGCGCTGCGTCGAAGCCGAGGAGAGCGCCCATGAACAGCCCTTGCGAATTGGACCCCAAGCGCCAGCGACGGGTGCTGCTCGCGGATGATGACCCCGACTTTCGCCTATTCCTGGCGGCGACCTTGCGCTCCGATGGCCACGAGGTGATCGAGGCCAGCGACGGCGCAGATCTGCTGGATCGATTGGGAGGATCGCTGCTCGAGCCCGAGCAGGGGGCGATCGACCTGGTCATCACCGATGTGCGCATGCCGAGCTGGAGCGGCCTTCAAGCACTGGCTTCGCTGGCCGGGCGAGGCTGGCCCGTCGTGGTCATCACCGCCTTTGGGTCCCCGAAAGTGCATGAGGACGCGGCCCGCCTCGGCGCAGTGGCGAGCTTCGACAAACCCTTCGACATCGACGAGCTCCGGGAGATCGTCCGCGCAGAGCTCTCGGTAGACCGCAGTCCACCGCTGCGCTCAAGCCACGACCTTCCGCCGACGGGCGCGCCGGTTTAGCGGAGGACGTTGAGGCTGTTCCTGGAGCAATAGATCGGCGAGCTGGTCGATCACCCGCACCGCAGTGGCCAGGTCGACGGAGGATACTTGGCCGAACATCGTCTCGGTCGCAGCCTCCACGGTCCCGGGGCTGGGCTGATCGAGCTGCTTTCCGTCCGCCGTCAGGCCCAGGGTCACCCGCCGACCGTCGCGGGGATCGGGTCGCCGCTCCAGGAGGCCGCGCTGTACCAGCCGCCGTAGCGAAGCCGAGATCGTGCCCGGATCGAGGTGAAGCAGCTCCGCGAGCTGGCCCGCCGGGAGACCCGGGTACTTTCCGACGCAGCGGAGGATCATGCGCTGCTGAGCCGTGACGCCGAGGCGTCGCTTCATCCTGCTCGAGACCCGCTCCAGCGCGTGGCTCAGGCGCCAGAGCCTCCGGAGGAAGTCGAGCTCGGGCCCGAGTGGGTAGTCGACGGTCTGCTTCATTCGTGGGCGGTGTTCTCGCGTAGCTTGGCCAGCACAGCAAGCAGGCGATCCACCTCGGCCTGCTTCCGGAGATAGTAGTGCGCCGCAGAGCCGCGGGAATCACCGACGCGAACGCTGAGCAAGCGCCCGGGTTGGTCGATGCCAAAGACGTCTTCGTCGGTGACGTCATCTCCTACATAGAGCGCGACGTCGGCTCCCTCGGCGGAGCGCAGGGACAAGAGGGCGTGGCCTTTGTTGGGGGCGTGCTCAGGGTGGGGCAACTATCCCCAGGCCTACTCCCACGTAGGCCTGATCCACGCCGCCTTTGCGGCTGCGCCACGCTGGCTCGACCACGGATAGGTTCAACGCGCAGAAGGGGCGGACAACTATCGGAGCAGCGCCGTACCCACCGCGCCCGGTGACTCGATCTCCCGGAGCAAGTCTCCCGGGCCGAGCCGGCCTACGATGTGCACGCCGGCCACTCCCGAGGCCAAGGCCTCAAACGACTCTTCGACCTTGGGGATCATGCCCCCCGCCACGACACCGTCCCGAATCGCGGCTTCGGCGGCCGCCTTGGTCAGGGTGGGGATGCGGGTAGACTCATCCTTGATGTCGCGCAGCACGCCGGGGGCGCCGGTGACCATCACCATGCGATCGGCGCCTAGCGCACGGGCGACGCCGTTGGCGACCGCGTCGGCGTTGATGTTGTAGATGCGCCCAGCCGCGTCGGCCCCGATGCAGGCCAAGACCGGCGTGAAGCCCGCGCTGAGGAGCAGATCGAGGAGCCGATGGTTGACGCCGGTGACGTCGCCGACGTGGCCGAAGTCGACCGGGAGATCGCCACCGCCGGTCACCAGCTTGGGCGGCCGCTTCTCGGCCTCGATGGCCCGGGCGGAGGCGCCCGAGAGCCCCACCGCCGCCACGCCGGCGCCGCTCAAGATCATGCAGAAGTCGATGTTGAGCTTCCCGCCCACCACCATCTTGATCGCCTCCAGGGCGTCATCATCGGTGACCCGGCGGCCGCCCACGATCTGCGGCTCTTGGCCGAGCCGCTTCTGCAGCGCGGTCGTCTGCGGACCGCCCCCGTGGACCAGCACCAGCTGGTGGCCCGCGCTGAGCAGCTGGCGGACGTCCGCGGCGATCGCCTGGGCCTCGCCGAGGCGCTCCTTGGAGAGGATCTCTCCCCCGAGCTTCAAGACGATCTTCATCACGGCCAGCTCCCCGGATCAGCCAAGGAGAGGGTCTCATCGAGGCCGAGCATCAGGTTCATCGACTGAATGGCTTGGCCCGCGCCGCCTTTGATCAAGTTGTCGAGCGCGGAGAGGCAGGTCACCGTGCGGAGGCCGCCGCGGACCTCCCCCAGCACCACGCCGACCTCCACGAAGTTCGAGCCCGAGACCGCCGCCACCTCGGGCTGCCGCTTCTTGGGCACCCGCACGAAGGGTTCGCGGGCGTAGTGTTCGGCGTAGGCCTTCTTGATCTCCTCGGGGGAGATCGCGGCGTCGACGTGGGCGAAGCTGGTGGCCAGGATGCCCCGGGAGAGCGGGGCCGAGATCGGCACGAAGTCGAGCGCGAAGTCCTTGGCACCGGCCAAGCGGAGATGCTCGACGATCTCGGGGGTGTGCTGGTGCGCCAAGGTCTTATAGGACTTCAGGTTCACCGAGCGCGTCGGGTGGTGGGTGCCCGCCGAAGGGGCCACGCCGCTGCCGCTCGAGCCCGTCATCCCCACGGTCTCGATGACCCCGCGCAGCCAACCGCGGGTCGCCAGGGGCAAGACGCCGAGCTGGATCGTGGTGGCGAAGCACCCGGGAGAGGCGACCCAGCGGGCGGCCCGGATCTTCTCGCGGTTCAGCTCCGGCAAGCCGTATACGAAGCTGCCGAGGCGCTCCGGACAGGGGTGCTTGGCCTCGTAGTACTTCTCGTAGGCTGCGGCGTCGCTGAGCCGAAAATCACCGGAGAGATCCACGATGCGCGCCCCGGTGGCGATGATCTCCGGGACCTTGTGGGCGGCGACCTTGTGAGGCAGGCCGAGCAGCACCACGTCCATTCCCTGCGCGGCGTCCTTGGCCTCGAGGTTCTCAAAGCGGAGCTCGGTCACGCCTTCCAGGTTCGGATGCGCTGCCGACACCGGCTCCCCCACAAAGTCGACGCTGGCGACGCGGACCAGCTCGACCTCGGGGTGGTGCAGCAGACGTCGAATGATTTCGCCGCCGCCGTACCCACTGCCACCGATGACCGCGGCCTTGAACTTTCTTGAGGTGCCCATCAGCCGCTCCTATACCGCTGCAAAAGGTCGGGGTCATGCTTGTTTGCCCTGACCACGTGGTACAACATACGGAGCATGCAGCGGCAGAAGAAGGAGCAGGGCCAGCACACGCGCCAGCTCATCATCGACGTGACGACGCGGCTCTTCGCTACCCGGGGATACGCTGGGACTTCCCTCGATCTGATCGCCAAGGAAGCGAACACCTCCAAGAGCTCCATCTTCTGGCACTTCGAGAACAAGGAAGATCTGCTGTTCACGGTGGTCGATCGCGCCATGACCGAGTGGGAGGTGGAGGCCGGCTCGCAGATCCTCGCCGAGCCCGATCCCCCCCGGCAGCTCGAGAAGCTCATCGATCTGTATCGCGCGCTGGCCACCAAGCGCCCCGACACCCTGCGCCTCCTCCTCGGCCTGCTCCTCGAGACCGCCGACGTGAATGAGAAGGTAAAAGGCCGCTTCCAGAAGATGTACCGCGGTTACCGCACCTCGATTCAGATCGTGCTCGACGACGGGATCCAGAGCGGCCATTTCGCCCGCCGCGTTCCCCCCGATCAGCTGGCGGCGATGGTGCTGGCGCTCTTCGATGGCCTCTTCATCCAGTGGTTCCTCGACCCGACCAGCGTCCCCGACGACATGTTCGACTCGCTGAAGAAGGCCATCTTCGCCCTGACCGCCGGAGGACCCTCATGAGGCTCGAGTCGTGAAGCTCCGGTCCCTGCGGCGCCCAGGGGCAGAGCGAAGCGCGCGCGCCCGAAGGAGGGTTGGACCGGCGTTGGTAGTCGCCCTGGGGCTCTTGTCGCAAGCGCTGCCGGCGGAGGCGGGGTGGTGGACCGTCGCCGAGGCGGAGGAGAGCACCCTCCCCCGCGTCCACGTCGGCCCCTCGCTCTCGTTTTGGACCGGCACCTTTGAGCGGACCGAGAACGCTTGCCGGGGCGGAACGCTGCTCACGCCTCCGGACGCCCAGGCGCTCTTTGGGGGCTGCGCCGGACCCTCCAATGAGATCGGCTTTGCGTTTGGGCCAGCGGTCACGGTGCGGGTTTGGGGGCCCATCCACTTGGCGGCGGAGCTCGATCTGGTCAGCACGATCCCCGAGCGGGACTACGATCTCTTGAGCCAGATCATCATCGCGCTGCCGATGAGCCTCCTGCTCACCTTCCCCGAGTGGCGGTTTCGGCCGGTGGCCCGGGTGACGGTGCTGCCCTTCGTGTCGCTGCGGGATCTCGGTCGAGATTTCACCGTGGGCGGTGAGGGCGGTCTGGCGACGGATGTCCCGGGCCTGGGAACGCTGGAGATCAGCGGGGGTTTTCAGACCGCGGAGAAGACGAAGATCGGTCTGGTGCGCCTGGCGCTCTTGTTCGGCGCCTGAAGGCGAGCAGCACGAGGAGCGCTCCCGCCAGGACCGAGGGCCCCTGCGAATCACCGACCACACATCGGCAACCACCGCCGCTGTGGGCGCTCTGGAGGTCGAGCCCGCGCTCGATGCCCGGGACGTTGTCCTTGACCACGGTGTGGTGCTTGAGCTGCTCCACGCGGGCCGCCGCCGGCAAGGTGGCGATGAGCGGGTCGGCCTTGCCTTGGGCGTCGAGCTCGATGGTGCTGCCGTCGGCCAGCTCGATCCGGCCGCCCGCGCTGCCCGGGACACCGGCCAACCCGCAGTCGAGCACCAGCGTCGCGGAGTGGAGGTTCGGTACCTCCGGCAAGCCCTCTTCGAAGGAGAAGGTCGGATCGATCTTCATATCCGGCCCCGAGGTCACGCTGAGGAGCCGAGTCAGGGTGCCGCTCGTGTCAAAGAGCTGCTGCGCGCGCCGCTCGGGCACCAGGATGCGCTCCTCGATCTCTCGCGCCGCCGAGACCGCGTCGAGCAGGCGGGCGCCGAGCTGGTCGGCGTAGCAGCGCAGGCAGCCCGCTGGCGCCACGTTGACCGCTTCGTCGAGCGCGACCGCGCCGATGGCCCGTCGCAGGATGCCCGGCAGCTCGACGCGGTCCGCCAGCCCCTGCCGCTCCGCCTCGTCGACGAAGGCGCGGACGGTGGTGGCGGCGCGCAAGGGGGCGAGGTCGATCTGCCCCTCGCGGAAGATCTGGGCGGCGAAGATCTGCGCGGGGCCAGCGTACTCGGTGGTGAAGGCGTTGCCGCCGCCTTCGTCAGCCGCGGCGGCGATGACCTGCCGATAGTTGGCGCCCCGCCCCAGCCAGTCGATGCGCGCCAGGTTGGGGACCACGTGCAGCACGTTGTCGGGGATGGCTCGGCCAGAGGAGGAGAGGAAGAACGCGGTGAGCGCGACGTCGTCCGCCGCGGAGATCGCGGTCAGGCGCAGCGGCAACCGTAGATCGTCGCTGGGGAGGCTCAAGGCCAAGGGCTGCAAATCACCGGTGTCTTGATCGCCCCGCAGGCGGAGCGCCAGGAGCACGTCTCCCTCCGCCACATAGGGCGCGACCCGCTCCATCATCGCGGTGCTCACCGGATACTGGTGCCGGGTGAGCCACTGCTCGATCGACGCCGCGTCCGCGCCCGCGAGCACCGTCGTCTCATAGGGCCCAAGCTGCGCGCGCAGCAGGGGAACGATGTCGGGCGTCTCGTTTTGCTGGAAGCCCGGATCGGGGCCGGGCGCCGGGCCGCGACCCGGCGCGGGATCCGTGGTGCAAATGCCGACCCGCTTGGTGCTCGAGAGCTCAAAGCGCGGCGCGGTCAGCCGGTCGGCGACGGTGAAGGCGTGGCTGGAGCCGAGCTCGATCGACGTCGGCGCCGCGCGGAGCGGGATCAGCCACACGAAGTCGCGGGCGTCCCCTTGGTAGGAGACGTCGAGGAGGACATCGACCTGGCGTGTCGCCGGATCGAGGCGGAACAGGACCGAGGCTTGGGTCTCGACGACCGGCGCAGCGCTCGAGAAGAGGGCCCCATAGCCGAAGGCAGCCCGCGGACCGAGGCAGAGCACTAGGGCGATCGCCGTACCGCACCACGCTGAGCCGCTGCGCATCCCTTTCGTGGCAGCAGTGCATGGGCCAAACCCATAGCGAGGTCGGGTACCTGGGAATTGCGGCACTTAGCGCGGCGGCTGACACGAGCCCCTATCAAAGCTCCGCGGGCGGGCCCGGGCCCCTTCAAACTTTTGAGGGAAGGCGGCATAGGGACAGGGTGGCTCGGCCCAAGACCGACAAGTCCGAGACCCGGCGCCGGATCATCGACGCCGCGGTGCTGGTCTTCGCGGAGCGGGGCCTGTACGCCGCGCGGATCAGCGACATCGCCCGGGCGGCCGAGGTCGCCGAAGGGACCATCTACCTCTACTTCAAGTCCAAGGACGACATCCTCATCTCGGTGTTCCGGGAGAAGATGGCCGAGATTTTGGCCCGTTTTCAGGCCCTGATCGCCGAAGTCGAAGACCCCGAGGAGCAGCTGAGACGTTATGTGACGGGGCACCTGGCCCTGGTCGCCGAGCAGCCGAAGCTGATGCAGGTGCTAACCGTCGAGCTGCGGCAGAGCACGCGCTTCATGAAGGAGCAGCGGCCGCAGGGCTTCGCGCGCTATCTGGCGGTCCTGGCCTCGATCGTGGCGGACGGTCAGCGGCGGGGCGTGTTTCGCCGGGAGCTCAAGCCGGCCCTGGTCGGGCGGGCGATCTTCGGGGCGATCGACGAGATCGCGCTGGCCTGGGTGCTGGGCGGAGGCGCCGAGGGCTTGGCCGCCGTGCACGGCGAGGTCTCGCGCGAGCTGGCCGAGCTGCTGCTGCGCGGCCTTCGAGCGTGATCTGAGCGGCGGTCCGGTGTAGATCGCAGCCATGATCGATTTTTCGCTGACCCCCGAACAGATCGAGCTCCAGCGCGCCGCGCGCCAGTTCGCCACCGAGGTCATGGAGCCGGCCTCTCGGGAGCTGGATGAGCACCACCGCTTCCCGCGCGAGATCATCCAGCAGGCCTATGATCTCGGGCTGCTCAACTTGGCGGTGCCCGAGCGCTTCGGCGGGACGGGCCTGTCCACGATCGACCAGGTGATCATCAACGAAGAAATCGCCGCGGGCTGCGTGGGCATCGGGACCTCGATGGTCGCCAACGATCTCGCCTTCCTCCCCATCCTGATCGGCGGGACCGACGAGCAGAAGGACCGCTTCGTGAAGCCGCTGACGAACGGCCTCCACTTCGTGTCCTTCGGGCTGACCGAGCCCGAGGCCGGCTCCGACGTCGCGGGCATGAAGACCGTGCTGAAGAGCGACGGCGAGGACTACGTCATCAGCGGTTCGAAGATGTGGATCACCAATGGCTCTCACGCCGAGCAGTTCACCTTGTTCGGAAAGACGGACCCGGGGGCCGGACACAAGGGCATTACGTGCGTGGTGGTCCCTGGCGACGCCAAGGGCATCAGCCGGGGCAAGCCCGAGCGGAAGATGGGCCAAAACGCTTCGGACACCATCGGCCTGACCTTCGACGAGGTGCGCGTGCCCAAGGTCAATCGCATCGGCGCCGAGGGTGACGGCTTCAAGCTGGCGATGAAGACCCTCGATGCCTCGCGCCCGCTGACCGCCTCCTTCGCCGTGGGTTTGGCCCGGCGAGCGATGGAGCACGCGGTCGCGTACAGCCAGGAGCGCCGCGCCTTCAAGCAGCCGATCGCGAACTTTCAGGCCATCCAGTTCATGCTGGCGGAGATGGCGATGAAGGTTCAGGCGGCGCGCCTCGCGACCTATCAGGCGGCCTGGCTCGTCGATCGCGGCGAGCGCTCCAGCCTCATCTCCAGCTACGCCAAGGCCATGGCGGCGGACTTCGCCATGGAGACGACGACCAACGCGGTGCAGATCTTCGGCGGCTACGGATACTCCAAGGAGTACCCGGTGGAGAAGCTGATGCGCGACGCCAAGCTGATCCAGATCTACGAGGGCACCTCGCAGATCCAGCGCATGGTGATCGCCCGCGAGATCTTCGGCGGACTGAGCCCCTCGGGCGGGCTCGTGTGAGCGTTCGAGCCAGGGGACGGATCGGCCCGGGACGGCGCGTCGTCTTCTACGCGGTGCGACGGGCGCTTCGCAGCCGGCGCCCATTGTCTCCCGTGGTCTAGTACGCGGTTTGGGTCTTGCTATAGTCCCCGGCGGGGGACGCCATGGAAGAAGTCATCATCGGGATCGCGGTCGTCGGTTTCGTCCTCCTCTTTCTGTGGCTCCCGATCTGGGCCCTGGTGAGCACCCGGGGCGCCAAGCGGCGCATCAGCAAGCTCGAGACGCAGGCGGAGCAGCGGGAAAGAGAGCTCCGTTTCCTCTATGAGCGCGTCAAAGCCTTAGAGGCGCGACCGCCGAGCGCGCCGGTAGCGCCGCCGAGCGCCGCAGCGAAGGCGACGGCGGAAACGACCACGCCGGCCGAAGCGACCACGCCGGCCGAGGTCACCCCGAGCGCCGACGCCGCTCTGCCGGGGAGCCCCGGCGACGACGAGTCCCCCACCCTGCTCCCCGGCGCGAAAAGGCCCGACTCCGAGGGCCCGACCGCGCCCGTTCGCCCCGCTGGAGCGCCTGAGGCCAGCCCGAGCGCCGCGGCCCCGCCGCCGCCCTCGGCGCCTCCGCCCCGGCCCACCAAGCCGCCGCCACCCGCGGAGCCTCCGCCGCGCTTTGAAGAGCGCCTCGGCTTTTGGCTGACGCGCGCCGGTGTCGTCCTGGTGCTCCTGTTCGCGCTCTACGCCTTCAAATACGTGGTCGACAACGACTGGGTCGGCCCCGCCGGGCGCGTGATGATCGGCGCGACCGTGGGCCTCGGTCTCATCGGCAGCGCGGAGATGCTCAAGCGCCGCACGCGCCAAGGCTACGCCCACGCCATCGTCGGCGTCGGCCTGGCCTGCTTGTACATCTCGGCCTACGCCAGCTCGGCGTTTTACCACCTGCTCTCGACCGAGCTGGCCTTCGCCGCCACCGCCGCCATCGTGCTCTTCGGCGCCGCCTTGGCCTGGCACCATCGCGGAGAGGCGATCTTGGTCCTGGCGCTCCTGGCCACCTTCTTGAGCCCGATCCTGCTCAGCACCGGCGAAGATCGACCCCTGGCGCTGTTCTCGTATCTGTTCGTCATGTCCGCCGCGATGGTCTTCATCGCCGTGCGCCTCGAGATGGTGCGCGCCTTGTTCGTGGCGGTGCTGGGCGTGGGGATCGTCTTCGCCGGCTGGTACGAGAAGTTCTTCGAGGTCTTTGATCTCCGCGGCCAGGGGAACTTCGATCGCCCCGAGGTCGAGCTGCTCGGGGCGTACTTCGATCTCGCCAAGCGGATCGTCCCGGTGGTCTTCGTGGGGGTGTTCTCGCTGGAGTGGATCGTCGCCGGTTTCGGACTCCGGGGCAAAGGCCGACCAAAGAGCTCTACCGCGCTGATCCTCGCCGGCCTCCTCCTCTCCCACGTCGGCTGGGCCGCGCTGCTCTACGATCACCCGCCGATCTTGGGCGGGGCCATGATCTTGGCGGGCGGCATCGCGATCGCCTCGCTCCACCGGGCCGAGAAGACCGAGCTGCTCCTCGTGCCGATGCTGGCAGCCTTCGCGCTGCTCTCGACGATCGTCGGCAAGACGCCCAGCGCCGACCAGCTGACGATGATGGCGATGCTGGGAGCGTGGACCGCGATCTACGTCTTCACCTTCCTGCGTACGGCCTCGGACCAGCATCAGACCATCGAGCCCCAGGCGGCCATCTTCGCGGCCGTCGGCCTGGGGGTCTTCACGATCCTGGCGGGCATCGTGCTCCTCGGGGCCGATCGCGCGGTCGCCTTCGCGGTGGTGGTGCTGGTGGTCTCGCTGTTCATCGCGGTGCTGGCCCACCGCGCCGGGCTCGTGCTGCTGGCCGCGGCAGGCTTGGCCCTCTCGGTGGTGATGATGGCCATCGCCGCGGAGATCTCGGCCCAGCACCACGCGCCGGCCGACCTCGTATTCGTGGGCACGGTGCTCGGGTGGTCCTTGGTCTACGTGGGCGGCATCGCCTACGGGATCTACAGCGGACGAACGCTGGGCTGGCCCGATCTCCTCACGCTCTCGGCGGCGGGCTTGGCCGGTCTCGCCTTGTCCATCGGCGCGACCGGGCCTGAGGTGATGACCCTGCGCGCGCTGATCGCTGCCGGTTTTGGCGCAGTGTTCCTGGGCGTCGGACAGCTGGCCTCGGCGCGTCCGGAGCTGAGGCCCTGGGTCTCGATCCTGGCCGCCCAAGCGCTGGGGCTCTTCGCGGCCGCGGTCGGCTTCGGCCTCTCCGGCGCCACGATCACGATCGTCTGGTCGGTCTTGGCCTTGGTCGCCGCGCTGGTATGGGCCGAGTCCAAGGATCCGATCTTTGGCGCGGCGCTGGCGCTGCTCGCCTCGGCCACGATCTTTCGTCTATTGGCGGTGGACATCGGAGAGGCCGACCGCATGGTGTCCGAGTTCCGCTGGTCGAGCGGGCGGAGCGGGGTCTACCGGCTGACTCCGTTCTTGAACCCCCGGTCCTACGCGCTGATCGGTACCGGCGCCGCCTTCCTCGCCGCGGCGGCGCGCCTCGGCCGAGCAGCGGCCCAAAAGACCTTGAAAACAGGGGGCGCGATGCTCCCGGCGGCGGGCGCCCTGGCGATCACCGCCTATCTCTTGCTCATCGGGCTGGCCGTCAGCGAGGTCAGCGCGGCCGTCCTCGAGCTGCCGCCTCCCCCGCCGATGATCCTCGACCTACAGGAGTTCAGCGCCTTCATGGACACCGTCAACCAACAAGAAGCCCTCCAAGCCGGGAAGCTCGCCATGGCCACCACGCTGGTGATCGGCTTGGCCGCGATGGCCCTGCTCGCCATAGGCTTTTCGGCGCGCAACGCCTTTCACCGCTACCTCGGCCTGGCCGTCTTCCTGGGCGCGCTGCTCAAGCTGGTGACCTGGGATGTGTGGCACATCGAGTCGATCTACCGGACGATCGTCTTCGGCGTGCTCGGGGTGCTGCTCCTGGCCGGCGGATACTTGTACTCCCGCCTCAAGAACCTGTTCACCGAGGGCCGAGCCAGCGCGGCGCTGCTGGTAGCGGTGGGCCTCAGCGCCTTCAGCGGGGGTCGGGCCCACGCCGATCCTCCGGCGCCCGGCGCCGCGCTGCACCGCTACGAGACGATGCGGGCCATCAGCGGCCTGACCGGCTCGGGTGACGCGCGACTCCCGATCGATCTCGAGCTGTACCGGCAGAGCTTGGCGGCCGAGCGCTTGGCCGACCTTCGCATCGTGGGCCCCGATGGCGCGCTCGTCCCCCACCTGGTTCGCCCGGTGCGGGCGCCGCGCATCCCGGCCGAGCGGGCCGGCCAGATCTTCGATCCGGGGGAGATCGACAACGGCGGCTTTCGCGCTGTATTTCAGGTCCCGGCCGGCGATCCGCACTGTGAGGCGCGCCTCGAGATCGAGGGCCCCACGCCGTTTCTGCGCCGCACCTTGATCGAGACCGGCGACAGCCCCCAGCTCTTTCAGACCGTGGCCCGCGGCGGCGTGGTCTACGCGATGAGCGACGGCGTGCGCGCCACCCACCTCCGCTACCCCACCTCGGTGGCGCGCTGGGTTCGCATCACGCTGCTGGGCGATCGCGAGGCCGGCACCAGCCGCATCTCCGCCGCCCACTTCGGCTGCGTGCCGCCCGGGCTCAAGACGCCGGTCGATGAGCTGTCGATCCCGATCGTGGCCCGGCAGCACGACGCGGAGAAGAAGGAGACGATCCTCGAGCTCGACGCGGGTGCCGAAGGGGTCCCGCTCCGGGCCTTGATGATCGACACCACCACGCCGGAGTTCGTACGCCGCGTCGCGATCAGCGCCTCCTCCTACAAGAGCGTGTGGCCGGCGGTGACCGGGGGCGTCATCCATCGCGTCGCGGGCGCCGAGGTCGACCCGGAGACGACCTGGATTCGGATCCCCGAGGTCCAAAAGCGCTATCTCCGCATTACGATCGAAGATGGAGATGACGCGCCGCTCGAGATCACGGCGGTCCGAGGAGAGGTGCTGCGGCAAGAGATCCTGTTCCGCGCCAGCAAAGGTGGGGCTCATACGCTGTATGTCGGCGACAAAAACGGCAGCGCGGCCCAGTACGACCTGGCGCAGGTCCTGGCGCGGCGCACCGAGGAGACCCCGCTCCTCGAGGCCAACCTCGGGCCCGGCGCGAAGAATCCCAGCTTCGGCAAGGAAGTGGTGGCGGCGAATCTACCGTTTACGGAGCAGCACCGCGGGGTGATCGGCGTGGTGCTGGGCGTGGTCTTGGTCGCGCTCTCCGCCTGGGCGGTGCGGATGATCCGGAAGAGCCCGGCTACTTGAGCTTGGACTTGGCGCGCTCGAGCTGCTTTCGGCCGCGCTTCTTGGCCAGGCGCTCGGCCGGCGTCTGCTTGGCGGGCTTGTCGCCCAGCTTCATCTTGGCCAAGTCGAGGAGACGGGCCTTGGTGAAGCCAGCCAGCTTGGTCTTGACGCCGTCATCTACGGTCATCCCAGCCTTCTTGCGGGCGTCGATGATGGCGGAGACGAGCTTGGCGCGGTCGCCGTAGCGCTCGCGGACGGCCTGCTCGACCTTGTACAGGCGGAGCAGCTTGGCATTGGAGAGCCCCATCAGGCGGCTCTTGGTGGCGGCGTCATCGTCCCCGTGCTGCTTGTCGACCAGGGAGCTGAGCTGCTCGACGAGCTTTTGACGGCCCCCGAACTTGTCTTTGACGATCTGGAGTGGAGTGGATTGAGCCACGGTTTTCCTCGCTGCGGACCAAGTACCGCGGCGCATCATGCGCCGGTGGTCTCGGTATGGCAGGCGGGTGGGCGTAGCGAGCCAGGTGGGGGGTGGGCAAGAAAAAAGTCCCCCCGTCCTCCAGAACGGTATCCCACCCGGTCTGGGAGCGGGGTTTTCAGAGGGGCCCGCCGTTGAGCCATCCTGCGTCTCCTGGCTAAATGCTGGAGTGGCTCTCTCTCGTCTCCTCGCCAGCGCAAGCCTCGCGCTCCTGCCTTTGTCTTGGGTTGGGATCGGCTGCGTCAACGACACGCCGGTCAACCCCATCGGCCCACCGGACCCCAACCTGATCACGGTGTTCTTTCCGCAAGACGGCCTGGTCTATGGGCGCGGCAGCCCAGGGGCAGTCCCGGCCGGTACACCCTTTGTGCTGGTTCGGCCTCATCCTTCGCGCGGGGCGAGCTCCATCTTCCCCGCCAACACCGATGGGTCCTTCGACTTCGCGGTGGCTGCCGGTGTCCCGGCGACCCTGGAGTTTGCGATCAGCATTGATGAAACTGGCAAGACGCGCGGCGCCCCGAGCTTCATCGACGTGCCTCAAGAACGCGCCCGGCGGGAGGCCTTCTTCTGCTGCGCAGCCCCGGGAAGCATGCTGGGCCGCTGCCAGCCGGTCAGCCTGAAGGAGTGCAGCACCCAGAACTTCAACGATCAGTGCGATCCCAAGGACATCAAGGCGGACCCCTGCGCCAAGTACAACGGCCAGACCATAAGCATCCCGGAGGATGCCTTCACCATCACCCAGCCCAATGCCAACCGCGCCGTCACCCTCCGCAGCAAGGTCGGTAGCATCCCCAAGCTATCGCTGGTGAAGGTGGAGAATCGCGGCCACCGTCCCTTCGGGGGCAGCGGCGGCGGCTACCGCAGCGCCAAGGTCGCGGATGAGCGGGGTGTGGTCGAGTTCAAGTTCGAGGCGGCGGGCAACGATGAAGTGGTGGTCGAGCTCCTGGCCATCGACGGCGTGAATCGATCGCGCCAGCACGCGATGTACGTACCGGACGCGGACCTCGAGGGCCTGGATCTCACTGGCGTCGTCCCCATCACCCCGCTCAAGCCCGGCGAGGTGGGCACCATCGGGCTCCGCTTCGCCTTGGGCGGAGTCGACCAGCGGGGCATCTGCCCGCCCTCCACCGCCGGCTCCGACCCGATCGTTCAGAACGACTCCGAGGATCCGGCCCTGTGCTTCTCGGCCGCGCCCGGGGCCTTCCAGGGCGTCAACGGGGGTCTCGACTACGCGCGCGTTTCGCTGCGGGACATCCGAGTCGACGGCAACGCGGTGAACCAATTCACGAAGACCGCCACCTCGACCGAGATCCCCGTCCGCAAGTTCACCGACGGCGACGTGTTGGCTGAGCCAGCGATGGTCTTCATCATCGTCGACAACAGCGCCGCCGCGGCCTCCGCCGACACGATGGCCATCCGCATCTCGGCCGCGGTCAGCGTCATCAGCAGCCTCCGGCGCCGGGACTTCGCCGGGATCATGATGCTCGGCCAGCCCGGCACCGGCAAAACGCAATGGCGCCTCATCAAGGAGCTGACGAAGATCGGCGACGCCAACGGACGGGCCGCGTTGCGCGAGACGCTCCTCGCCCAGATCAAGCAGAGCGACGCCGTCGGTGACCCGGATCAGTTCGGAGCGATCGCCGCCGCGGGCGAGCTGATCTCCAAGAGCGTACGAAACACCAACACCAAACACGGGAAGATCGTGCTGATCACCGCCGCCACCCCGATCAACGCCTCCGCGTCGGATTCCGCGCTGGCTCGAGTCCTGCCCGCCCCGGACAGCGACCTCGAGAGCTATCCGGTGTTCGTGATCGCCACGCCGCAGACCTTCCCAGGCTGCCCGATGAGCGGGGAGTGCAAAGATGGCTTCACCTGCCTGGCCAGCACCTGCCAGCCACCGATCGATCTGGAGACGATCGCCCTCTTCTCGGGCGGTGCGTACCGGGAAGCCTCCAGCGTCGGCGCTCTGGTGACCGCGGCGCAGTCGCTCGAGGGATTGATCTCGGGGGCTTTCGTGTTGTTCTACGACCTCCGCTTGCCTGACGGCGCCGGTAACAAGCTCGCAAAGCTGCAATACCACGCGATGGTCGAGCTGGCGGGCGGGGCGCAGCGCGCCGAGGCGGACTTTGAGGGAGATATCGAGCTGAGGTCGAATCAATGAATCGAACGAGGTGCGCATGAGGCTGCGGCTGTTCGCGTTGGCGGTTCTCTCCGGGCTGATGGCGTACCTTGGCTACGAGGCCTCGGTGCTTCGCGCCAACACGCCTGGCCCGGCCGGCGATGTACTGGCGTTCACGGGCACGGAGCCCGGCTTCCTGAGCACCGAGGGCCCGTCGTCCTCGGAGAACTACCGAATCTCGGCGCTCTCGGTGTTCTCCAACGTAGCGCTCCACGTGAAGGACAACTACGTCGACCCCTCCCGCATCAGCCCCAAAGAGATGCTGCTGGCCTCGTTGGCCGAGATCGAGCGGCAGGTGGCCGAGGTCCTGGTCGAAGATCTGGGAGACGGCCGGGTGCGGATCAGCGTCCCCGACCAGCAGAAGATCATCACCGTCAATGATGTGGAGAGCTTGTGGGAGATCAACCTCAAGCTCCGCGAGGTCTTCCGCTTCTTCGAGAAGCATCTGCCGCCGCAGAAGGACGTGCGGGCCGTGGAGTACGCGGCCGTCAATGGGGCGCTGTCCACGCTGGACCCGCACTCAGTGTTGCTCAAGCCCGACGCGTTTTCGGACATGAAGACCCAGACCAAAGGGGAGTTCGGAGGCCTCGGCATCGTCATCGCGATCCGCGAAGGCAAGCTCACGATCATGACCCCGCTCGAGGGCACCCCGGCGACCCGAGCGGGCCTCAAGTCCCTCGACGTGATCACCCGCATCGGTGACGTCTCGACGGTCTCCATGCCCATCGAAGAGGCGGTCCAAAAGCTGCGCGGGCCAGTCCAGTCCAAGGTCACGATCTGGGTGCAGCGCAAAGGCTGGCCCGAGGCCAAGAAGTTCGTGCTGGTGCGGGAGATGATCAAGATCGAGTCGGTGGAGAGCCGCCTGCTCGACGATCGCATCGGCTATGTCCGCATCAAGAACTTCCAGCAGAACACCGGCCACGATCTCGATGAACAAATCGAGAAGCTGGAGAAGGAGGCCAAAGGCCCCTTGCGGGGCGTGGTCGTCGATCTTCGGAACAACCCCGGCGGTCTCTTGGAGCAGGCCATCCGAGTCTCGGATAAGTTCCTGAGCTCGGGCGATATCGTCACGACCGTGGGCTACGGCAATAAGTTGAGGGAGCCCAAGCGGGCCCAATGGTCCGGCTCGGACGTCGACTATCCGGTGGCGGTGCTGGTCAACAACGGCTCGGCCTCGGCCTCTGAGATCGTGGCCGGCGCGCTCCGGAACCTCGATCGTGCGGTGATCATCGGTGAGCAAACCTTCGGCAAGGGCTCGGTGCAGGTGCTCTATGAGTTCGCCGATAGTCTGGCCCTGAAGCTGACGATCGCCCAGTATCTAACGCCCGGCGGTATCTCCATCCAGAACGTCGGCGTTATGCCGGACATCGAGCTGCGTCCGGCGATGATCGAGAAGGACTCGATCCGGCTGTATTACACCCCGGACTCTCACCGCGAGGCCACCCTCGACAAGCACCTCGATCGGCAGAAGCCCGAGAGCGAGGAGCCCGAGGCCAAAGCCACCTTCGCGCTGACCTATCTGGTGGAGCAGGACAAGAAGGAGGAGCCGCCCAAGGAAGATCCGGACGACGAGGCCGCGCCTCCCGACAACTTCCGCGAGGACTATCCGATCAAGTTGGCCCGCAAGGTGTTGGCCGGCGCGGGCAAGACCAAGCGCAGCGAGACCCTGGCCGCCGCCAAGAAGATCATGGACGACAAGGCCGCCGAAGAGGAGGCGCACATCAGTGAGGCGATCGGGAAGCTCGGCCTCGATTGGAGCGCCGCACCTGCCGCGCCCAAGCCCGCGCTGTCGGTCGATCTCAAGTGGGTCGGCCTCGGCGACGGTCGAGCTCAAGCCGGCTCGGAGCTGACCATCGAAGCGACGATCAAGAACCAGAGCCCGGTGACGGTGGGTCGTCTCCACGCGCACCTCGACAGCGAGCACCCGGCCCTGCGGGGGCGAGAGCTGCTGTTTGGGACGCTCGCTCCCGGCGCATCCAAGACGGCCTCCGTCCTCATCCGCATCCCCAAGGACTCTCCGACCCGCTCGGACTTCGTGTCGCTCAAGCTCTCCTCCGGCGACGTGCCGCTGGAGAACGACGCCAAGCTTGGTCTGACGACGGTGGCCATGCCTCACCCGACTTTCGCCTATTCCTACGCGATCGACGACTCCGAGCGCGGGGACGGGGACGGCGTGCTGGAGAAGGGCGAAGGCGTCGATCTCGTGGTGCTCGTGACGAACGTGGGCCAGGGCGACGCCGAGAAGACCCGCGTGCGCCTCAAGTCTGGGGCGGGAGAGGACCTCTTCCTCGAGCAGGGCCTCGTCGAGAACCTCACCATCCCCGCCGGCGAGACCCGGCTGGCGCGGCTGAAATTCAAGGTTCGGCCGGAGGTCTCGGAGAAGACGAAGCTCCCGCTGGAGCTCATCATCATCGACTCGAGCGGCCAGGGGTGGATCGAGGACGAGATCAACTTGAGCGCCGAGGCGCCTGACGCGCAAAAAGCCGTTAAAAAGAAGGCCTCGGGCGTCACGGCTCGCGATGTCACGGTCTACGCCTCGGCCCGCGAGAACGGCCCGATGCTCGGGATGTTGCCCAAAGGAAGCGCGATCAACCAGAGCGCGCGGGTGGAGGGCTTCGCACGCGTGGAGCTGCTGGGAGAGCCTGTAGGCTTCGTGCACGCCGATGAGATCAAGCCGGGTCGAGCGGCCAAGAAGACCGTCGCCGAGCTATGGCCGAGCCGCCGCGCTCCGGAGATCAAGCTCGAAGGTCAACTGGGCGCCCGCGTGGTCGACACGGCCGAGATCATCGTCTCGGGGACGATCACCGCGCGCGTGCTCAAGGACATGTACGTGACCCTCAACGACAAGAAGGTCTACTTCTCTGCGCCGCCGACCGCCACGACCAAAGCCAGCCCCGGCCCGACCACGACGGGCGAAATCGAGCGGCCCAGCGACGAGAGCGTCCGCTTGCCCTTCCAAAAGCCGCTGGCGCTCAAAGAGGGCGTCAACAAGATCCAGGTCGTGGCCCGGGTCGACGAGCGGGTGCTCTCGGTGGCGACCGCCCTGGTGCTTCGGCGCGCCAAGACCGAGCCGGCGGTGGCCGAGGCCCGCAAGGACGACAAGGCCGCGCGCTCGACGACCGTTCCCCGCGCGCCCAACTAACCACGCTCGGACCGGAGTTCGTGTCCCGGTCGGAGGGCCTTTTCTCCGGAGGAATCGGTTACACTAGCGCCATGTCGACGGAGCCGCCGCGCGCGCCGAGCCTACGTTTCACGAGTGACGTCAGCCAGCTCAGGCTTAGGAACGAGAAGCTCAGCGCACTGCTCGACGTCGCCAAGGCCCTGATCGAAGAGCACACCATCGACCCGCTCCTCGACCTGATCATGGCCGAGTCGGCCAAGACGGTGGACGCCGAGCGCTGCTCGCTCTTCATCATGGCCCGGGACGGCAAGGAGCTGTGGTCCAAGATCGCGCATGGGTTAGCCGAAGGACAGAGCATCATCCGGCTCCCGGTAGGCCAAGGCATCGCCGGTCAGGTCGCCAAGACGGGCCGGCCGCTCAACATCCCGGACGCCTACAACGATCCCCGCTTCAACCGGGCTGTCGACGTGTCCACTGGCTACAAGACGACCTCGATCTTGTGCGTGCCGATGCTCGGCCGCGATCGCAACGTGGTGGGCGTCGTGCAGGCCCTCAATCACCGCGAGGGGCCTTTCAGCGCGGACGACGAGGAGCTGCTCATGGCCCTCGGCGCGATGGCGGCCGCGGCGATCGAGAACGCCAACCTCTACGAGGAGATCGAGCAGCTCTTCGAGGGCTTCGTCACCGCCTCAGTCACAGCGATCGAGTCGCGCGATCCGACGACCTCCGGTCACTCCGAGCGGGTCGCGATGCTCTCGGTCGTCTGCTTCGAGTCCCTGCCCCGCTCGGGGCCGGAGTTCAGCGACGTACGGGTGTCGCCCCGCGAAATGCGCGAGCTGCGCTACGCAGCCTTGCTCCATGACTTCGGGAAGGTCGGGGTGCGCGAGAACGTGCTGGTGAAGGCCGAGAAGCTGTATCCGCACGAGCTCGACGTCTTGCGCGCGCGCTTTCGCGAGGCCCGGCAGCAGGCCGAGGTCGAGATGCTGCGCGCCCGGGTGGAGCTGCTGGAGCGGGGAGGACGTGAAGCCGCCCGGGAGCCGAGCAAGCAGCTCGAGCAGAGCTGGCGCAAGAAGGACGCCGAGCTCCGCGAGATGCTGGACTTCATCGAGGCCTGTAACCGCCCCACCGTGCTGGAGAGCAAGGGCTTCGAGCGGCTCAAGGAGGTCGCGGCCCACAGCTTTGGTACGGTCGACGGCCGGCGCCAAGCGCTGCTCAGCCCGGCCGAGCTCGGAAACCTCCAGATTCCTCGAGGGAGCCTCAACGAGTCGGAGCGCAAGGAGATCGAGAGCCACGTCGTTCACACCTATAACTTCCTCAAGCAGATCCCCTGGACGCGAGAGCTCGCGCGCATCCCCGAGATCGCGGGAGGCCACCACGAGAAGCTGGACGGCACCGGCTATCCGCGCGGCATCAACGAGGGCGCCTTGCCGGTGCAGACACGGATCATGACCATCGCCGACATCTACGACGCGCTCACGGCCAGCGATCGCCCGTACAAGGCGGCGATGCCGCACGCCAAGGCGCTCGAGATCCTGGAGTCCGAGGCCAAGCGCAAGAAGATCGACGCGCGACTGCTACAGATCTTCATCGAGGCCGACGTGCCGGGACGATCGGTGAGTATGCGCTCAGCCGGGCAGCTCTCCGGGGAGTTTGCGGCGCTGGCCATCTTGGCGGCGCGGCACTGATCGGGGACCCGTGCTCAGAGGAGCGACCATCGTCGGGCTGCTCATCGCCGGATGCAGTTCCGGCTCGATGACCATTGCCCCGATCCCTCACCCCGGCGCGGCGCTGGTCGTGGGCTTCAAGCTCACCGGCGTCGACGAGTGGACCATGACCGTGGCGGACGGATCCGAGGCCCTCTACCTCACGCTGGACGATAGCCCCTACGAGCTGGTGGCCTACAGCTACGCTGCGCTGGATCTGCCGCGTGGGCCGCTCCCGAAGGCCGGAGGGCGCGACTGTCGCTTGCTCTCTTACGATGTCGCGTTTCGCGCCTCGCTCTCGGGGGCCGGCGCGCCGGTGGAGTGGGACTTGGGCTCCGCCCCCACCCAATCGCTCGACCAGCAGCTCTTTGGACCGAACACCCAGCGCTGCACTGGAGGGTGCTGGACCTGGACCGAAGACGCCGCCTTCCCTGGCACCGAAGAGGTCGCCTTCGCGGTGGAGGGTCCGAGCGGCGTCCTGATCGGCGGGTGCAACGGCACGCTCAAGAAAGTGAGCAGCGACGGTTCGCTGGAGCGGATTTGCGGCCCCATTCGTGCGCCCACGGTGACCATCACGGCGGGCGCCTGGGACGGCGCGGACCGCGTCTGGTTTGGCTCCAGCGACGGAACGCTCAGCTACGTTTCGTTGGCGGCACAGGGCGCGGAGGCACCTTGCGCGCCCCAGACGGCCACCGTCACCGCCGACCACTTCCCGATCCGCGGGTTGGCCGTCGCGCCGGCCGGACAGCCCCTCGAGGTCTTCACGATCAGCTCGACCCCGGCACGCGCGAGCTACTTCCGGCGCTGGGATGGCACCGCCTTCCGGCGGGAGATGGTCGTGCCCGAGGCCCACTCCGACGCCGCACACGTCGTGTGGCTCTCGCCCGGCAGCGCGCTCGGCGTCGTCATCAAGAGCAGCTTGCTCCTCCTCACGCCGGGCTCCGCGCGCAGTCTCT
>Ga0154020_10000545_pt1 | contig 46166 bp, 36 predicted proteins | sample Klosneuvirus_201_FD_109709 | JGI IMG/M metagenome (GOLD analysis project Ga0154020, IMG submission 109709) | Active sludge microbial communities from wastewater, Klosterneuburg, Austria - Klosneuvirus_20160825_MG | ecosystem: Engineered > WWTP > Aerobic digester > Activated sludge | place... | reverse complement strand
TGTAGAAGTATAAAGTTCCTTTATACTATCTACTTGCTCAATCTAAGACCTTTGTTACATAAAGTCTAACGCGCAGCGACCCAAAGCGCAACGACCCATTTATAATTTACCATTAACTATTCACGATTCACAATCAAGCACCAACCAGACTCATTTTAATTTTCTTTTCGAGCTCCTCCACAGTAGCTTTGATCACCTTATCGGTGTCCATCATATCTTGTACTGCCTTGCGTGAATAGATTACTGTGCTATGATCTTTACCGCCGAATTTTTCACCGATCATTTTGAGTGAGAGCTTGGTGAACGTGATACTCAGAAACATCGAGATCTGACGCGCGATCACAATCTCACGCTTACGACTGTTGCTATTGAGCTTGTCCTTGCCGACCTTGAAATGGTCAGCTACCAGCTCCTGGATATTTTCAACACTGATCTCTTTGTTCGTTTCATTTACGAAGTGCTGGATGACTTCTTTTGCAAGCTCTAGATCGATATCAATTCCTTTCAGTGAGGAGTGTGCGACCAGTGAGATGAGCATTCCCTCCAGTTCGCGGATGTTGTTTTTTAAGTTGTAGCAGATATAATCCTGGACATTTTCGGGTATGACCACGCCGGCATGTTTGATTTTTTGCTGTAGTATGGCTTTTCGAGTCTCCATATCGGGATGCTCGAAAGCGGCAGTAAGCCCCCACTTGAAGCGGGAGATCAATCTTTCTTCCATACCCGCCAGATCCTTAGGAAGTCGGTCGCAGGTCATGACCAGTTGTTTATTGGCCTGATGAAGTTCATTGAAGATGTAAAAGAACACCTCCTGGGTCTTTTCTTTGCCGGCGAGAAACTGGATATCATCCAGTATCAATGTATCTAGTGACTGGTAGAATAGTGAGAAGTCACCCAGATTTTTGTTCTTGATAGCCGTTACGACCTGATTGGTAAACTTTTCACAACTGACGTATTTGACCCGGTTATTCGGAGATTTTTCCAGTATGGCATTGCCGATGGCGTGTGCGAGGTGTGTTTTTCCCAGTGCAGAATTTCCATAGATGAAGAGTGGGTTGAAGGCACTCGTCCCTGGTTTCTGTGCTATAGTCTGCCCGGCTGAGCGAGCAAGTCTATTGTAATTGCCCTGTACGAAATTGTCAAAGGTATATCTTGGATTGAGTTCTGACTCAAAAGGAATCTTCTTAATCCCCGGTATGACGAAGGGATTCTTGATCTTTCCTGCATCAAAAGCATATCGATCAAACGAATTTTTTTCATCTTGACCTGAGCTATTATCCATAGGGATTTCGTATTCAAGCTTTGCTTTTGGCCCGATCACCGTTTTAATGGCCTTGCGCAAGACATTGATATACTGCTCTTCGAGCATTTCATAGCTGTACTGATTGGGTACTTGGATGGTGATGATCTGCTCCTTGAGATTGACGGCCTTGATAGGCTCAAACCAGGTTGTAAACCCCTGCGGGGTTACCTGTTTTTTAATGAGATCGAGACACTCATTCCACACTGATACATGATCATTGGTCATTTTCCAAAAATAACAATTTTAGTTCTCTCTGAGCTAGGTAAAGTGGGTTTCAGTGAATTCTTTGTGAAATTCACTTTACAGAGCGGGGGACAAATATGAGCAAACTTTTTCCTGCTTCCAAATCAAATGCGATGGTAAAGGGTCACAAGCCTTCGGTCTAAGTGATAAGAAGGCATAAAATCTAAGCTAGAGCTGCTTTAGCGCTCTCTTTTCAGCAAAAAATCGTTGAATTAGTTCTCTGGCTTCGACTTCGCAGACACCCATTGCCAGTTTGGTCGCCGGGTGCAGCATTTCCTTTCCGTACCTCATAAATCCATATTTTTCATCATCTGCCCCATAGACTACACGCTCGAACTGTGCCCAGCGTAAGGCTCCCGCACACATGCAGCAGGGCTCTATTGTGACGTACAGAGTGCAGTCTGTCAGATACTTGGAGCCATAGTCCTGAGAGGCTGCGGTGATAGCGAGTATCTCAGCATGAGCAGTCACATCATGCAGCATCTCTACTTGATTGTGTGCCCGACTGATGATCTGATTGCGCGCCACTACGAGCGCACCTATAGGGACTTCATCTTTTTCATAAGCGAGCTGAGCCTCTCGGAGCGCCATTCGCATAAAATAAGTATCTGTGTATAAATCTTCCATGGGAAGAATAATTTTTTAGCAAAGTTATGAAATGGTTTATCTTCGCACATGGAAAGTATAAACAGCACTTCTGACGATAAATTCAATAAAAACGGCCTCACTTTCGATGACGTTCTATTGCTCCCCGCACATTCAGAAGTTTTACCAAGAGATGTTGACATTCGAACTAGATTGACAGAGACGCTATCGATCAATATCCCCATTATCTCGGCTGCCATGGATACGGTTACTGAAAAGGAACTGGCCATAGCACTGGCACGCCAGGGTGGTATAGGGATTATTCATAAGAATATGTCTATCGACCAGCAGGCTGCGCATGTACGCAGTGTGAAGCGCTCTGAGAGTGGAATGATCATAGATCCCATCACTCTGTCAGAAAATGCACTTGTGAAAGATGCTTTCGCGCTCATGGAATCAAATAAGATCGGCGGCATTCCCATCATCGATCGCGACAATCGACTGAAGGGCATACTGACCAACCGTGATCTGCGCTTCGAAACTTCACCAGAGCGACCGGTACGAGAATTAATGACTAGCACTCGGCTCATAGTTGCTCCGTCAGGTACTACATTAGAGCAAGCACGAGAGATACTACAGAAACATAAAATAGAAAAATTGCCCGTAGTTGATTCTGACGGCAAACTGATCGGATTGATCACCTATCGCGACATCATGAAGGTCAAGGATTTTCCGGATTCAAGCAAGGATCAGTTCGGACGACTCATGGTGGGTGCTGCTGTGGGTGTCACCTCTGATACATTGGAGCGTGTATCCGCACTGGTCAGTATGGATGTGGATGTAGTCATCATAGATACTGCTCATGGGCATGCACAAGGTGTACTGGATATGGTGCGTAAAGTAAAGTCAACTTTTCCGAACTTACAGATCATCGGCGGAAATGTAGCTACTGGAAGTGGCGCCAAAGCACTGGCTAAGGCAGGCGTAAATGGAATCAAGACAGGTATCGGCCCGGGAAGTATTTGTACCACTCGGATTATAGCCGGTGTGGGTGTTCCACAGTTGACTGCTATTTATGATACTGCCCAGGCACTGAAAGGGTCCGGCATCCCGATTATTGGCGATGGGGGCATTCGTTTTACGGGGGATATAGTCAAGGCCATCGCAGCAGGGGCTGATTGTATCATGGCGGGATCACTATTTGCCGGGGTAGAGGAGTCGCCCGGCGAGACAATTATCTTAGATGGTCGCAAATTCAAAACATACAGGGGAATGGGTTCTATGTCTGCGATGCAGCAGGGTTCTAAGGACAGGTATTTTCAAGATGCGGAAGATGATATCAAAAAATTAGTTCCGGAGGGAATTGAAGGGATGGTGCCTGTCAAAGGCCAACTCTCAGAGGTAATCTATCAATACATCGGTGGCTTGAAAGCAGGTATGGGATATTGTGGAGCTGCCAATATCGCAGCACTCAAAGAAGCACGCTTTATTCGCATTACCAGTGCTGGTGTGACAGAGAGCCATCCGCACAATATCAATATTACGAAAGAATCTCCAAATTACTCCCGACGATAAGACTCTATCAAGGAACTTTGCTTCATTTTATTAAAATAAACAAAGTTCGAGATTGATAAACTTTGACTTTTTATGCGGATTAATAATTTACACATTTGTGTGGGCAAGTATTTAAAACTACAAATCTCTTTATATCATTTGAAAAATTATTGCTGGTGATGAAGTAAGAATAATTGGTATTTTTATCAGCGAATGCGACAAAAGTCAATCGGTCTGTTTATCAACTCAATTGCCGGCGGAGGCAAGGCAATCACCTTAGCCCGTAAGGTCAGTGCACGTCTAACTGCACTGGAAATAAATCACGTTTGGATTTTGGACAATTGGCCGGAAGAATCGGATGAATTTAGTGAAATCTGGATCTTTGGTGGTGATGGTACTTTGAATTATTTCATAAATAAATATCCTGAGATAAAATTACCGCTTGTAATGTTTAGCGGAGGTACCGGAAATGATTTATCCTGGAAGATAAATAGAAATATCGCTACCGAGGATTTTCTGGTAGAGTTATTAGAAAGTAAATCTTTTTCAGTGGATGCAGGTCGCTGCAATGGCCGTTTGTTTCTCAATGGAGTGGGAATAGGGTTCGATGGTGAAGTGCTGAAATCGATCAATTCAATTCGTTATTTTGGAGGACATCTCGGCTATTTAATTGCAGTGATTCAGAACATATTTACTTTTCGCGAGCGAAAATTTTCACTATCATTTAATCACATTAAGATAGATCAAAAATACTTACTACTTTTTATAGGCAACTCATCACGTACGGGCGGTGGATTTCACATCTCTCCGTTAGCTGAAATAGATGATGGGTTATTGGATCTGATTCTGGTAGATCCACTATCTCCAATGAAGCGATTATTCTATCTTCCCAAGATCGAGAAAGGCCGGCATCTTACTTTAGATATTACCGCACATCATACCTTGCAAAGTATCAAAATACAATGTGATGGGATCTGTCCCGCCCAGATAGATGGTGAATTAATTCACTCAGATTTATTTGACATTGAAATTTTGCCCAAACACTTCAACTTTAAAACAGTGATGCTTTAAATTTAATTACCTGATGAATTAATTTGGGAAGGTTTTTTCAAAATAAAAAATTTGAATTCCTATATAAGTAAGCAAGATATTTAAAGTGCAAACTCACATCAATCGTATAAATTTTCCAATTAGGAATCGCCAAACAATTGATAAAAATAGTTTAGATAACTGTGATAGCAATATAAATGAATCTCAGAGTGTTTTCTTTCCCCAAGCGTGCAGATCAGTAGTGAGCGTAAGTGTATGTGTTTTTCCAGCTAAGTGATAAATAGCAAGGCCGTAATCCAGTGTGAATTTGCTGATGCGCAGTCCGATACCACCTGAGAAACCCGACAAGCTCCGAAGATTGTTAACACTAAGTTCTCGCTTGCGAAAATGATTATAACCCAGCCTGATTTTGAAGCCTTCTTTTTTTCCAATCATCAGTTCTGTTTGCAGTACCAAATGCCGGAATACATTGTCCACGAAGCCATATTTTTTAACAGTGGGTTCTGAGAAGGGATCGTCAAATGAAAAGGATTGTTCCAAATTATTCGGATTGTCATACAGCAGATTCCAGCGCTGGAGGTGATGTGCTACCAAGCCAATACGTAGTGGTAAATGTCGCAGTCTGATAGAAGCTGACGCCTCAATATTTAAAGGAAGTGGCTCTTTGTTCTGTGAGTAAGCGGTCAACTGAGTTCCGATATTTCGTGCTGCAAATCCAAAGGTCGCCGGTGACTCAGGTATATGGTAGGCGGCAGCAAGATCCAGTGCAACTGCTGTGCTGTGATAAGATTCGTAAGATGAAGTGACGAATTTGAGATTGGCTCCGACACGCATATTTTCATACAACTGCTTCGATGCACCGGCTACGATACTAATATCATCGGCACTGAATGTTCCCATCTGTTCTCCATTCTCATCATATCCAGGGATATCTCCTGAGGTAAAATACACTATACCTCCATATACGGTTATACCCGACTGTCTCAACTCTGTCCCTGTGAAGATATTTCCCGCATTTGATTTTAGCAGATGAAACTGATTATTGAGTGATATATGCCAGCCGCCGTCAGGCTGGTACATAGCTGGATTGAACCAGGCATGATTGATATCGGTAGAAATGTCTGCTATTGCATAGCCACCATGAGCGGCAGTGCGCCCACTGGATACTTGATTGAGGAAGGGCATGATCTTATTTTGATCGATCTGTGCTGATAGACTTACCGGAGTTATGAAAATAACCCACTGGGTTAGGAAAATAAGAGAGAGGCAATAAGGTAAGGATGTCTTCATAGTTTATTTTTTCTCCCAAGTGGTATGGCATTCGCCATTATCACACTGCATTTTCTTGACTAATTCACCGTCTTCGTTGTACATTTTCAGCTCCCCTTGTTCTTTAGGACCATTTTGATATACGCCTTCAGTTTTTAATTTTCCATTTTTAAAAAATTCTTGAAATGGTCCATTTTCTTCATTTGATTTAAAAGGAGTAGTTTCCATTAGTTCGCCGGTGTCGTAGTAGCGCTTCCAGATGCCATCCATCTCACCGTTAAGATAAACACCCTCTACATTTAGCTTTCCATTCGGATAGAAAGAGTTGAATGTACCATTGTATGCACCTGAGAGGTAATGTTCGATCACATCAGGTTTACCTGAAGCCTGAAAAAGCTTCCTTTCGCCGTTCAACTTCCCTCCATCATAGTGAGCTTCTTCTAGCAATCGTCCAGAGGAATCAAAGCGCTTATAATAACCTGATTTGAGATTAGATTTTTTATTAATCTCGTACTCTTCGATCACTTTATTTGCTTGATCACGAATGTACACCACATTTGTGTTTTTACAACCGGCTATTAGGCTCAATAGTAATAGTAAGGCAAGATAAATCTGAACTTTGCGCATCAACTAATAACCTTTTCAGATGAATCCAAATTGCCCTTTGACATCATTTATTTTGTGACTACAATATTACAAATTATATAAAAAAAAGGTGTGTATTACGCATACACACCTTTTGAATCTTTAAATTCAGTGATTTTATTAATAAAAATCGAGACGGTTGTCTTCTATTTTCAATCCCTTTATAAGTGATTGTTTGACATTTTCCACTACTTGATTGCGACCCATATTATTGTAGAATGATTTGGACTGTTCATCAGTAGGTCGCTGTTGATCTGACTCTCTTTTGATAGGCATACCGATCAGCAGAGCGCCATTTCCGACTATAGGATTGGTCATTTTATTAAGCGGAGATACTGTCATCACAGCGCCAAATTTTGGCTCATTACCCAGACCTTGTATGAAAGGTGATCCGGCAGTAATACTTCTGATTGTATCCACCTTGACGTTATAATTAGCTGCTACTTCTTCCAGAGAATTACCCTTTTTAAATTTAGCCAATAGCATTTCACCTTTTTTGTGAGCTATTACGGCAGGCTTGATGACATCGCGAACCATATCAAGAGTAGGTGGTCCTTTTGGTAATATAGCCTTCAGGCCGGCTATGATATATTTTGTGGGGAAGTAATCACCCTGATTCTGTATAGGAAAGACATTTTTTGACACTGAGCCTACCTTGGTGTCATCTTTAAACAACCATTTTACGATATCTCTTGCACCTTGGGTCTGACCTGCACCCGGAAAGGTAGCAACGTCAGATGAGACCTGCACCGGTTCTTCCATTTTCACTTCCTGGCCACTCTTGAATTTTCGTTCCATATCGGCTGTAGTGTTGATAGTCTGTAGTATTTTCTCTGCTTTCTCTTTTGCAGCCAATTGTGTAGTCTCACTCGGTATGATTCGTTCAGATATATATTCGAGTTTGTATCCTAGACCATTACCAATGGTTTTCTTATCGAGTACCTGAACTAAGTGAACGCCAAACTGGGTAGTTACTTTCTTCATTTGACCCTTGTCTAGTTCAAAGAAGATGGCGTCATTAAAGGGCTTCACCATCTGTCCCTGACCTGCAAATCCGAGCTCGCCACCTTTCATGGCGCTACCCTGATCCTGACTCATTGCTTTTGCAGCATCTTCAAACTTAGTTTTTCCGGATTCGATGGCTACTTTGATGCTATCTATTTTACGATTGGCTTCAGCCATACCGGCTTCATCCTGAGCTGGAATTAATATGTGTCTTGATTTGACAGAGTCAGCAACTGTTCTTTTGGAAATCATTTTTGCCAGCTTAAAGTATCCGGCTTCTTCATATGGGCCATATACCTCTCCAGGTGCCAGACTGATCAACTGAGCACGCACCTTCTCATTGAAGGTTTCTGCTTTGGCATATGTGTCAGTAAACTTGCCGCCATTAGCCTCGACATACGTAGAATCATTGTTAGCAGTTCGGAATGCCTGTGCTTTATTAGCAATTAGTTGGCTGATCTGAGCTGAATCTGCAGCAGTAGGTGCTGCATCGATAATAATATAATCCAGTGAGCGAGTTTCTTTTTCATTGTCAAAGGAACCCTTGCGGCCGTCCAGGAACTTTTGATAATCCGCATCAGTCAGTGTGACTTCATTGTCCGGCACCGTAGTGTAAGGAATCTTGACTACCAGGGCTGTTGTCTTCATAAGTTGCTGGTCGACCATCATACGAGTCTGCCAAGTAGGCACGTACATTGCCTTACCAACCAAATTTCCTAATTTTTCTATGATCCGGTCTTTAATTATTTCCTTTTCCTGAAGAGACCAGAAGGATATAAGTTCAGCAGGTAATTTATTCTCTTTAATCGCCTGACGAATCTGATTGAGCTGAGAGACATTGGGCTCACCCGTCTGTGGATTCCCAAACCTACTGATGATTAACCCACTGTAATTCGGTCCAAATTCAAGTGAAAGCAATTCATTTTTGCCTACGTCAAGTCCTACATTCTCAGTGATATTATCAGCAATACTAGACTCTATAAAGTTATTCCAAACATAATCTTTTTTGCTAAATTCATCCGCATTCGAGCCTTGATACATGACGTCTTCCATGTACCTCATCTGGTTGATTTCCAGAGATTTTCCATTGACTTTACCTACAGTGGTATTTTGTCCCATCATGTTGCGATTATTCACGACATCCATTACGATGAATCCAAAAACACCCAATCCAACTAAGGTGACCATTATTCCACCTCGCTTTCTAATACTAGTTATAATTCCCATCTATAAATTGAACTATATTATTTATATAAATTTTCTAAAAATCCGTGCAAAGGTATGATTTTTATTGGTTCTGCAAAGAAAATATTTGGTTGTTCATTGGACATACTCAGATAAGTAACAGCCTCAAATAGAGCGCCTTTGGTCAGGTATGTGAATCTGTATCTTCTGCTTCCTCTGAAGTGGCCTGGTTGTATTCTGTCCAGGCTGAGGTAGTTTCTTCACTATCCTTCTGAGTCTCATTCTCAGGGGTTTCACCCAATTTTCTTGCTTTTTTCTTTTTTCTCTCTATCGCGCTCTCGCGGGGCACTTTATTGCCAAATAACTTCCCCCAGGGTTTCATGCCCGGCACACGGTCACTGATAATCTTAAGTATTGCTACAAAAGGTGCAGACAGAAACATGCCGGGAACACCCCATAAGGCACCTCCCAGTAACACACTGAAGATAGATATAAATGCATTGATAGATACTTTGCCTGCAACCACTTTGGGCACAATGAGATAATTATCGATAAACTGAACCACGAGATATCCACCTAATATATATAATTGGGTGTTCCAACCCTCACCGGTGATGGTTTGGACTACTATGGGAATAGCAATTGCTAATATTCCTCCTATGTAAGGGATGATATTGAGCAATGCACCGATTACCCCCAGCAGAATAGCATAGGGTACTCCAATGATCAGCAGTACTGATGAATTAAGTACTGCAACGCATACCAGCTCTATCATAAGCCCGCTGACATAGCTTTGAATAGCACTTTTGGTCTCTCTGAGTATCTCCTCTACCTTATTCCCATACTTATCATCAAATGTCTCGTAGAAAAAATTTAAAAATAGGGGCTTGTAAAATAGGAGTAAAAATATATACACCGGAACCAGAAATAATACACTTAGGATACCAAAGAATGAAGATAATGAATTACGCAACAGCGGACTTCCACTCTCCAATACCTTTTTCATATATTGTTCCTGAGCTGCGATAGATACGTGCATAGTTTGTGCTATCCACTGTTGGACCTTTTCAATCAGTGACATTGCCTTTTCTTTGAGTTCAGGCCCCATATCGGCAAAGTGCGCCAACTGACTTGATATAAATGCGATAATCCCAACGAAAGCGGCTATGACCAACAGAAGACAGATGGCGATGGAAACTACTTTAGGTACACCCCAACTCCGAAGTTTGGACTGAATGGGATTTAGTAATATAGCAATTAGGCCGGCAAAACAGAGGGGAATCAAAATATCTGCAAGCGCATATAGGACAAAAAAGAATAAGCTCACGCCAAATAAAAGCTGTGTGGCCTTGGAATAATAGGGAAACTGTACGGTCTTTCTGGTTTTTGGATCGACGGTCGGGTTATTTTCTACTGTTGAGGGGTTTTCCATAAATTTTATTTTAATGAATGTACTTATTTATAATCGTTTTACTTTCATTTTCTAAAACTCAATTTAAAAATTCTTTGTCTTATTATATATAGTCCAATCTCATCAATTCGATAGGTCATATAAATTTTCTTCAGTGGCAAGTATGATTCTATATTGCTTGGCATCATATCCTGTATATAGACCGGTGAACAGACTGAAGGCCGGCAATATGAGGTGCTGCTCATGCACCAGATAACAAGCCGCCTTGAGATATCCACGACCCTTTCCACCCAGTATAAACCCCGGATGCAAATGTCCTGAAAATGTGAACCTTTCTGCTTTAAGAGTAGTATATTCATGTTGAAAAAAAAATGGAGTCAAGTCTAACTCATCATGCCAACGATGCACATACTCCACCGCTTGGTGCTTAAGGATGTGTCGGTCATGATTGCCGGCAATGAGATCGATCTCTAGATAAGGAAACCCAAACAGCCATTCTTTGAATAGCTCCAAATCTGAATTGTGCCCATGATGAAACATGTCACCGACTATTATCAGTCTTTCGGCAGAGAAATAATGTATCAGATGATCCAATCTCTGCAGATCAGCCATCATAACAGATGCGGGAATAGCTATGCCATGCCTTCTGAAATAAGCTGTCTTGCCGAGATGTAGATCTGCCAGGATAAGCGTCCGCTCTTTGGGCCAGAATATCGCTCTATAGTTAGTCAGAATCAACTCCTCACCCTGCAGCTCCAGTTCAAGTGTCTTCATCGATGCAATGCTTTATCATTATCCAGCTTGAGCTTATTGATTCTGGATTCCAGATTTTCGCTCGTCAGATGCTGACGTAGACTATCCACCTTGATCGGAAAGCTCAGCGGGGTGAAGGCTCTTGCGTGCTCCAAAATAATCGTACCATTATTGATCCGAAGGAAGGCATCATGCAATCTCTGTTCGTCTATCTGGTACGCGAGGACTTCATCATATGCCTGTCTCAAAAGTAAATTTTCCGGTTCATAAGTTTCCAATACATTAAATATCAACCCGGCTGAAGCCTGTAGATTTCGGTTAGTTTTTTTCTTATTAAAATAATTTTGAAGTACAAGACCACTGATGACTGCAATATCTCTAAATTTTCTGGTAGCCATTTCGGTACTGTTCATGCTCGAGATTACGTCCTCCATCAAATTGTCAATCGATAGTATTTGTTTAATATTGGATTGATCAACAGGTATAGGCTGATCACTAAGCAACTCAAATCCATAATCATTCATCGCCATTGAGAAACTCATAGGTGTGATTCGGCTGATGCGGTAGGCGATCAGTGCAGAGATTACCTCATGTAGAAGTCTACCTTCAAATGGGTACATAAATAAATGGTAGCCGTCTTTAGTATCGATTTTCTCCACCAAAAATTCATCTTGTCTGGGTACGTGTGATGTTTCCTCTTGTGCGTGCAGTAATGGCGCCAATGTCTTTAATTCGATTTCACTCACGCCGGGTTGCATTGCATCGTGTAGTTTTTTTCGAAGGAAGAAACTCAGATTAGATGAGAGAGGTAAGCGCCCTCCCAAATAGCTGGGCGCTATCGCTGTCTTACGGGTACTTTTTCTCACGAGTACCGTCATTTCTTTGATCATGGCGAATTCCAGCACTCGGCCGGCGAGGACAAAGCTGTCACCCGGCTTGAGCTTTGAGATAAAATATTCTTCTACCATACCTATATATCCGCCGCCCATAAACTTCACCTTGATCATAGCATCACTTACGATAGCGCCGATATTCATGCGATGCAACATTGCTATTCGTCGGTTTACCACCTTATATATACCTTTTACAATTTCAACGCGGTGAAACTCGGTATAATTTTTTAGCGCAGTGCCTCCCTGAGTGATGAAGTTTAGTAACCATTTCCATTCATCTTCATTTATAAACTGGAAGGCATACGTTTTCTTAATTTCTTTGAAAAGATTTTTCTCTTTAAATCCTTCACTAAGCGCCAGTGTAACCATAAACTGTACCAATACATCAAAGGTCATGATCATCGGTATCCGACTCTCCACTGTATTGGTGCGCACTGCCTCTTGCAATGCAGCCGATTCTATCAGCTCCAGTGAGTGCGTAGGTATGAAGTATATTTTTGAAGTCTCGAATGGAGAGTGACCTGAGCGACCCGCGCGCTGTAGAAACCGGGCGACACCTTTAGGAGAACCGATCTGGATGACAGTATCAACCGGTTTGAAATCCACCCCCAAGTCCAGCGAAGAAGTGCTCACTACCGCCTTCAGCTTTCCATTACTAAGATTGTCTTCTATCCAGGTGCGAAGTAGGAAATCAATCGAACTGTGATGTATGGCTATCTGGCCTGCCAAGTCGGGATAAACATCGATCAAGATCTGATACCACATCTCTGCCTGACTGCGGGTATTGGTAAAGATCAAGGTAGAGCGTGACTGTTCGATTACCGGAATAAGCGCAGAAGCCATCTTGATACCCAAGTGACCTGTCCAGGGTAGATCTTCAATAACCTGTGGAATTACAGAGATGATTTCAGTTTTTTTCTTGTGTCGGGTTCGTATGATAGTCTTGCGTCCTCTCTTCTTGTATGTCAATACTGTAAGTGCCTGATCTATGTTGCCAATAGTAGCCGAGATGCCCCAGATTCTCGTCTTGGGTTGCACTCCACTGATTCGGGCAATAGCCAGCTCAGTCATTACACCTCTTTTGGTGCTCAGTAGTTCATGCCATTCATCCACGGCTATACAATATAGTGATTTGAAAAAGGAAGGGTAATCTTTCTGAGCAAGGAGCAGATGAAGACTTTCGGGAGTAACTATGAGTATATCAGGTAAGTGCTTGATCTGTCGCTTCTTGACAGCCGGATCAGTATCGCCATTTCGGACCCCGACTTCCCAATCCAACCCGATCTCTCTGAGTGACTCATCCATGGCTCGTGCAAGATCGGCAGCCAGCGAACGTAGTGGAGTAATCCAGATTAACTTTAGTCCGGGCTGATAATGTTCTGCATGATTGAGAAAGTAGATAACTACTCCAAGAAATATCGAATAAGTCTTACCGAGTCCAGTCGGAGCAAGTACTAGTCCCGAATACTCCTCTTCGATACGAAGCCAACTCATCTTCTGAAAGTCAAAAGGTTGAATGTTTTTATCTTCCATCCATTTCCGTATAATACGGTAACCGTTGGTCTCTTCAAATGCTGCTATAGTCATTTGGGAATCAATGCTTTGACTTGCTCTAAAGTGTCTATTTCGTCTACTGATTTATCCTTTCGCCAACGCATGATGCGAGGGAATCGCAGTGCTACTCCTGCTTTGTGCCGATTGCTCAGGCCGATACCTTCAAACCCGATTTCAAATACCAGCTCCGGCTTCACAGTGCGCACCGGACCAAATTTCTCTAATGAATTTTTATTGATAAAGCGGTTTACTTCCAATATTTCTTTATCAGTAAGCCCTGAATAAGCCTTTGCTATAGTGACTAATTTATCTTCATCGCGTATGCCAAAGGTGTAATCGGTATAATAGCGGCTGCGACGGCCAGACCCCTTCTGCGCATAGATTAATACGGCATCAATCGTAAGTGGATTAACTTTCCACTTCCACCAGTCACCTTTCTTACGGCCGGTATGGTAGAGGCTATTTTTTTGTTTTAGCATGATTCCCTCGCTGTTGATGTCGCGAGCCTTTGCCCTGATTTCCTTCAACTCGGACCAGTCAGAATAAGCTAATACGGGGGATAAGTGGAAACTAGACTCCGGCTGCGTCCAGTCTAATAATTCTTCCAGCAGAGTGCGACGCTCGCTCAGTGCATGGTGACGTATATCTGTAAAATTATGTTCCAACAAATCATAGACAAAAAAATGAATAGGTGTATCTGCGCGCATCTTTTTGCTGACTAACTTTCGGTTGAGTCTCTTCTGTAGCGAGTTGAATGGTAGTATCGAATCTTCCGAATAGGCCAGTATCTCACCATCCAATACTATGCCATCAGGAAGTGAAGCAGCTGCTTCTACCAGCTCAGGGAATTGAGTAGTAACTAATTCCTCGCCTCGAGACCATATGAAGATCTCATTTTTTCGTTTTATCAGTTGTCCTCTGATGCCATCCCACTTGTATTCAGCCTGCCATTCTTCCGGCTTACCAAGGTCTTTAACTTCTTTCTCTATTGCATAGGCCAGGCAAAAAGGGTAGGGTGCGGAAAGATTTTCTCCCTGTGCGATGCCACTGATGAGGTCATCATAATCGGTTGTGGTAGGATCCCATTTACCCATGAGGCTATGCATCAGTTTACTTTCATCTACACCAGAGCTTTTGGCCACCGACTGAACTAATAGCTTGTACGAGACACCGACTCGGAAGCCACCACCTATAAGTTTGTTGAAGATAAATTTCTCTATCCGTTCCAGAGAATCCCAAGCTGCCATGACATACCTTTTCTTTTCAACGTCATCTGCTTTTGCCAGTTCGCTGAGTTCTGCTATCCATTGATGCAGAGGTTTGTCTGAAGTGGTCGTTGGCTCCGGGAGAATAAGAGATATAGTCTCACCGAGGTCACCCACATTGGAATAACATTCGAGGAATAACCATTCCGGGAGGCAGGCTCTTTCAAGTGCCCAGGCTCGCAAAAGTGTAGTATTGACGGGACGACGTGGTCGCTTACCGGTGAAGAGAGCAAGCAACCATATTTTATCAGCTGCTGGTGCAGTAGCAAGATACTGAACGATGGCATCGATTTTATCCTTTGTCTTATTACTTGTCTCAAGCTGGTAAATCAGGCCGGCAAATTGTTTCATTCACTTTTGATTTGATCTATTGTTGTAATCTCATCATGCTCTTCACCAAATTTGGTTTGTACTTCTGCAGCACTGAGTCCATTTTCATTGAGATACCTTGAGAAAGTTGCAGTATAGCCATGTGTCACAAATACTTGTTCACATCCGCACTGTGAAATGGCACTGAGCAGTCCGGGCCAGTCTGCGTGATCACTTATGGCAAATCCGGAATCCAGTGACTTCCAGCGGCGATTTCCGCGTACCTGCATCCATCCACTGCAAGCTGCTATAGCTGCATTAGGAATCTTTTTCATTAGAGTGGTGCCTTCTAGTGCCGGCGGAAAAATAACTATCTCACCTGATAATGATTTGAGATTGGTATCCTCATTGATGACCTCATAGTTCGGTAGTTTTATTCCATTCTGTTCGAACAGCTCATTTATATTTCCGATAGATTTGTGTACATATATTTTTCCTACTCCCTCGAGCGCTTTCATCACCCTTTGTGCTTTGCCCAGGCTATAAGCTATAAATACGCTGGTACGATTTTTGCGTTTATTGTCTGCCACCCAGCTTTGCATTTGATGGTATAGCTTATCCTGTGCCATCCAGCGATATATCGGTAGCCCAAAAGTACTCTCAGTGACGAAAGTATGACAAGGTACAGGTTCGAAAGGCGTACTCAACTGATCATCAGTCATCTTATAGTCTCCGGAGACCACCACTATGAGCCCTTGATATTCCAGTCTTACCTGAGCTGATCCGATCACGTGACCGGCAGGATGTAGACTGACCTTGACTCCATTGATGTTTATAGGTTGAGCATAATCTACTGTCTGTACCTGAATGTCAGCTCCCAGTCTATGCTTCATTATAGGAGCGGAAAGCCTGTGGCTTAGGTAATGCAGATTGCCTGACCGTGCATGATCACTATGAGCATGTGTTATGATAGCCTTGTTCACCGGTGTCCAAGGGTCAATATATACATCAGCCTGCGGGCAGTATAATCCATTGGGGGTGAACTGGAGTAAATCTTTTAATTCTCCCATGGTATAAGAATGATATTTAACGAAATTGGTTGAAATTGAGTTAGCGATAATTGAAAACTCAATAAAAATAGAATAGTAAGATGCTAGAAATTAGATCTTGGATTTAAGAAATATAAACCCGCCTTTAAATTCTGCAAACATTGATCGCAGATTTGCGTTTTATTTTTCCTAATAACAAAGAAATATGTGCCCGGAGGAAGAATTGAAACTGATCGAAAGTCTATCAGAGGCAAAAATCAAAAGGATTTTGACTGATCCTGAAAAGTCCGCTGGAGCAATTAATTTAGTTTATGTAAATGATCGGGAGACTGATGGTATATCACGAAAAAAGAAGGGGAAGAAATTTGCCTATTTTCTGCAAGGATTACAAATAAAGGACAAAGAGGAAATCGATCGGATCAATAAACTGGTCATTCCACCCGCTTGGGAGGAAGTGTGGATCTGCTCACTTCAGAATGGCCATTTGCAAGCCACAGGACTCGATGCTGTACATCGTAAACAATACAAATATCATGCAGCATGGAGTATGCTCCGAAATCATACGAAATTCTTCAGGATGCGTCAGTTTGGTGAAGCCCTGCCCGCATTAAGGCTTGGCTTGGAAAAAGATCTATCCATAAAATCACTTGAGAAGCGAAAAGTATTAGCCGCTGTAGTTAGTCTTATGGAGCGAACCAATATTCGAGTTGGTAATAGTGTATATGAGCGGTTATACGGCTCTTTTGGCCTCACTACATTAAAAGATAAGCACGTTAAAATAGATAAGACTAAACTAAACTTTGCCTTCGTAGGTAAGAAGGGGATCAGACATGATATTCAATTGAAAAGCAAAAAGTTAGCCAGAATAGTTAGCCAATGCAAGGAAATACCAGGTAAGGATTTATTTCAGTATTATGACGATGAAGGAAACCGACATGGAATTGACTCAGGTATGGTCAACGAATATATAAAAGAATTAAGCGGCAGTGATTTTACAGCCAAAGATTTCCGGACCTGGGCCGGTACTGTAAATGCGTTTATTGCTTTGAAAGAAATAGGTCTGGCAGATGATGAGTCCGACGTCAAACACAATATTGTGAGTGCACTAGACACAGTGGCGGAGCATTTAGGTAACACAAGAACCGTCTGTCGGAAGTATTATATTCATCCGAGTATAATCTCCATGTACGAATCTCGGAAAATTGAAAGGTACTTCAAAGAATTGGATAAAATCGAAGTCGATGATGGTAGTGCAGGACTGACAGCAGATGAGAAAATTATTATGAAAATACTCTCTACCCATTAGCGATAAGATAATTAAAAAGAGTAAGTATCATCCATACTATACTTCACTCTAGTCTACAACACTTGAAATTTAAAACCTTCATATCTATTTTGGTATTATATCTAAATAAATTAACTATGAATAAGATTATTAAAAGCGTCATTGCTGCATTTAGTGGAGCAGCTGCAGTGGGTATAGTTGCTTATCTCAATGGAAAGAGAAGAGAGGGTATTTTGGAGGAGTATGATGTCGTTCGCCCGTTTAGTTTGAATAAATATCTGGGTAAATGGTATGAAATAGCTCGTTTCGATTATAAGTATGAGCGCAATCTGGAGAATGTAACTGCCGAGTACTTGCTTAATGAAGATAAATCAGTTAGAGTGGTGAACTCCGGCTATGACATCCTCCAGAGTAAGTGGAAAAGCACAGTGGGAAAAGCAAAGTTTGCAAGTAGGGAAGATACGGGTGTTCTCAAGGTTTCCTTCTTTGGACCAATTTGGTCGTATTATTATATTTTGGAGGTCACTGATGATTATAAGTGTGCATTGGTCACCGGTGATAATAAGAACTATCTATGGATCTTAGCAAGAGAAAAAGAAATATCAGAAGATATCAAAAAGCAATTTTTGGATAAAGCTATAGCACTCGGTTTTGATACCAATAGATTATATTGGGTAGTCCATACTGATAACGTGCAATAAAAAAAGCCGCTGTAAGGCGGCTTTCTGTTTTATTTTAAGTTATGTTTATTCAATATGGAAGTTCACTGATTTTCCGTCTTTCACCAGAACACCATTTTCACCTCTTGCCACCCATTTGATTTTGGCGTTTCCATAATCTGCTCCTTTTGCAAATTCAGTCCCGGAAATCATATCCAGAAATATTTCTTTTGTATCAGTGGTAAAAGTAAGACCCACTGTAGGTTTGTCATTTTGTTTGAAATACCGAACCAGCAAGACTTCACCATTTGCACCTCTGTAAAAATCCGCAATTGGCATACCTTGATTGTCATCAGAATTTTTTGGCATATTAGCCATATCTATTTCATTATTTCCGCCAGCTGAGGGTGGGGCTCCGGTGCTGTGTCCCGTGGCCGTATCTTGGCTAGTCACTGAAGTTTGGGGCAGAGAAACATCATCGGTTGCGGGTTTTGATTCATTGTTGGCACAGCTCATATAGAGAAAAAAAGACGCCAGATAAAGAAAATGTAGTTTTTTCATTCTTAAGTTTATTGTGAATACAGATATTTATGAATGCTTTGTCCACTTATGAAAGCATATCAGTGCAAAGAACGTGAAAAATGCGGATTTAATGTGAATCTTGAGTTAAAATAATTTATTGAGCTACAGAGTCAGATGGTTATGTCGCACATAATACTTATCCCCACCAAAATGCAATTGCTATAATGAGATATAATCCAATGAGCATCAACCCTTCCAGCCAGATAGACTCACCATCGAATACGATAAGCGCACTTACTATTACTGTCAGAGCTAATGCGGCCAATAGTAGTGGAGCCAGCACAAAAGATAGTATCGCTCCTCCTAGAAAAAATGAAGCCAGTACTAATATTGGAAATAAGCCCAGTGCGATCTGTAGTGAACTATTCATGATTACACTGACGGCATAATCGGCTTTATTTTTTAAAGCGAGTTGAATGCCTACTACATTTTCGATCGCATTGCCCGCTAAAGCAACAATAACCAATCCGGCAAAAAACTCATTGATTCCCAGAGCATCCATAGCCGGCCTCAGTGCCTCAACAAACCAGTCAGAAGCAAACGCTGCAGCAACGCCGGAAAGAGTCAAGACGATTATGGTAGTTCGAAGGGGCCAAATAGCATGGTGCTCTTGATTACTTTCTTCCGGTCGAACAGATTTATCTCCTTTTGTCGAGAAGTACAAATAAGCAATCAGCATAACTAGTAGTATAATAGCAACTGCGATATCCAGCGAATTGATGTGTTTATCGCCGGGAGTATGTAGTGTATGGGTCAATGTGGGAATAGCAAGTGCAGCAAAGGCAATAATCATCAGTGTAGCATTCATGCGTGGAGGAAGTGTTTGAAATTTTTGAGTTCCATTTTTAAGTCCACCTAGAAACAATGCAAGTCCAAACACTAAGAGTGAATTTCCTAAAATAGATCCGACTAATGCTGCCTGAACAACTTTATCCAAACCGGCTCTAAGAGCAAAAATGCAAACAAATAATTCCGGCAAATTGCCTAATGCAGACTGTACAATCCCAGTCATACCCGGACCCATTCTATTGCCTAACTGATCTGTAGCCCTACCTACCACCATTGCTATTATCGCAATGGATATCGCTGTAATAGCAAATGCCAGTACCGGATTGAATTTGAAGTGAACAGCAGTTCCTCCCAGCCCGATGGTGAGTATAGCTATGACAAAAAGTGAAATATCTTTTTTAGACATTAAGATTATTTTATAGGTTATAAAAGGTCATAAGACTTTAATTGGTTGCTTCCTCACTATTTTTTTGTACAAGATATTCTTAATCACACCTAATATTGTTTTGTGTTTCTGGATCTCATACACATAATTTTGCAAATGAAACCAAAATTAATAGAAAATATAAAACAATAACGGGAATAAATGATTTACATAGTTATAAAATCACCCGCAGCAAAGAGTTTATAACAAATTTAGAATAAATTAAAAGTAAGTTAATGAGTGCAAAAAGAATCTCAGCAGCATCAAAAGTAAAAAAACCTGTTGCTAAAAAAAGTCCAGTTGCGTCTGCTAAACCCGCAGCTGCTAAAGCTGGTACTACTAAAAAAGTAGCTTCAAAATCTACCACGCGTACATCTGCAGTAGGTAGACCGGCTGCTAACAAAAATGCTACTAAGTCTGTAGCAAAACCTAGAGGATCTAGAATGATCGAACCTAAAAAAGGTGCGTCTAAAGATCTTAGAGAGTTATTTATCGCTTCAATAAAGGATCTATATTGGGCGGAAAATGCACTGGCAAAAGCGCTACCAAAGATGAGTGCAAATGCCACAAATCCAGATCTTAAGTTGGCGATTACTTCCCATACAGCTCAGACTAAAGAGCACGTAGCTCGACTCAAAGAAGTCTTTGCCAGTATTAAAGTAAAGCCGGCCGCTAAGAAATGTGATGCTATGGAGGGACTTCTCAAAGAAGGACAAAGTATAATGGAAGAAACGGTGCCGGGATCTGTAAGAGATGCCGGAATTATCGCTGCTTCACAAAAGGTAGAGCATTATGAAATTGCTTCGTACGGTACCGTAGCAGCATTTGCAAAAGTACTTAAGTACAAGGAAGCTTTGAAACTTCTCCTTGCCACTTTGGATGACGAGACTAAGGCAGATAAATTAATGACTGTAATAGCAGATACCCATTTAAATCACGACGCGATTTAAGTAGATCTAAGTATGAAAATTTTTTTTGAGCTCGGAGATGGTTTATCCCCGAGCTTTTTTTTTTGAGTTTTTTTCAGGCTTAATTATGTAAATAATTAAGCAATATTTAATAGACAATTATAAGCTACCAATCCTATTTTATTAAATACCTTTTAAAAATGGAAGTCGCTTTATATTAATGCTATAAAGGTTCGTAAACGCTTTTTTTAATTAGCCAGATTCTGCCATCTCGAACTGAGAGAGATCTAGATCATTCAAAGAATTTCCTCATGGACTAAATTTACATGTAGGTATATTATACTTATCCTAAGTGTTGTGATTCGCGAATCGGTTTTCCAGATATGTGGTATAGCCAACATAATATTTGTCTGCTGTAGGAGAGTAGATGATATAGAGGTACATTTTCCAAGTTGTAAAATAAATGTAAGTCCAAGTTTACATCCGCTCAGTTTTGCCCTCTATCCCCCAAGCGGACGACCCTTGATTAGTCTGGTTAAATTCTAATCAAGGAAGATAAAAGAATAATTGATGAATCTAATGAAAAAGGGAGCCAAAACTGACTCCCTTTTATTTTTGCTCCCCCTGTAGGACTTGAACCTACGACCCTCTGATTAACAGTCAGATGCTCTAACCAGCTGAGCTAAGGAGGAATAAATCGCTTTTATCAAAAGCAGGGCAAAATTAACACTTTTATCTTAATTCTAAAATACTTTGGCTAAAAAAAATGATTGACACAAATATTCTCTTAATGAAATGATAATGTGAGCATTACACATTATAGATATTTCTCTTTGTCGGATCGAACTTCTTTTAGTTCGACTTCCTTCAAGTTAGCTTCTATCTTTTCCTTTTTCAGACCCTGTCTGAGCAACTGAAAAGTACTCATATAAACATTTGCTATCCACACCAACGCAAAGCCACTTATGAGATATCCTCTCCAATCTTCAAACAGAAGTTTATACCTGGTAAGAATGAGGAATACGACTGTGACATAATGACTGAAACAGTATTCGCAAGTGAACAGGTAATAAAGTTTCCTTTTAGAAAAGGACTTCTCCTGTTTGTACCGATTGCTACAGAATTGCTGTAATTCACTAAATATTTCTTCTTGTGTCACCGTCCATGCAATACATGCTATCGGTATGGCAAGTATAAAAAGATTTATAAGAGAATCATTCATCCGGTTATTTTGACTTTAAATTAATCAATTGGTTGGAATAAACAATACGATGTTACATAAACTTCTAGATCACCTTCTCATATGCCCTGCGTGGCGCTCCACTGAAATATACGATGCCACAGTAGCTATAATCAAGCTTTTCCAGTATGCGCAGCATGGGTGTATTATCAAAATTAGTATCTACTTTAAGACTATGGATGTTAATTTCTAGTGCCAATTTTTCTATTCTCTTGAATATAAGTGTAGCCAGACCTTTACCTAAATATCGCTCCGAGACTGCTACTCGGTGGATTACTATATACTCTCCATCCGTAAGCCATTGGCCCTCAATATGGTCATATGCTGGCTCGATATCTTTGATTACTGCAGCATAACCGATGATATTTGTATTCGCAGTGAGGACATAGGCTTGCTGGGAGGCTATGTCCTGAGATATGATGTCAGGGTTAGGATAGCCATTCTGCCACTGGGTGCTGCCGTCTGCTTTCCTCCGGGCTATGGCCAGCTGAATTATTGACCAGATAATCGGGGCATCACTCAGAGTAGCAAGTCTGAATTCGAAGTCCTCAGCGGTTAGATCCATTGAATAAAATTAGGAAGAAATTCCGGGTTTTGAATAATTCTATTAGATGATAATTAAAGTTAGACCAGGTCCTGTGCCTTTAATTTTCAACTTGTGATTGTATCTCAGCCTATTATGGCTAGGAGATAAAGAATTTATATTTGTCTCAATTATCATTTTATTTACCTTTATCAAATCAATGAATCTTAACTTTTGAAGAAATTAACCGAATTACAGTCCACTGCTATATGCGGTAATGACATCACCTCTTCTTGTCTCTACGTATCTTCTCTGACTATACTCTATGCAGGTCAATATGCCTGGATCTCACTGCTGATAGTTGCCTTGGTCTTATTCCTCTTTAGGAAGATCTATGGAGAAGTGGTCGGAGCACTTCCGCTGAATGGTGGAGCTTATAACGTATTGCTCAATACTTCTTCTAAACGAGTAGCCTCTCTGGCAGCTACACTAACCGTATTGTCCTATATGGCTACTGCGGTCTTGTCTGCCAATGAGTCAATGCACTATGCCAGTACACTATTCGTCAATTTTCCGGTGCTCATCGCCACTATTGTGGTACTACTCATATTTGCTCTATTGACTATTGGAGGCATCGGCGAATCTGCCATTGTCGCTGTGGTTATATTTCTTACTCATATAGTATCTCTTGTTCTATTCGTAGTGGCAGCCGGTTGGTTCGTAATGGTAAATGGGTTGGATACTTTTCATCTCAATTGGGCCAGACCGCCTTCGGGCGGTGATATCCTGATGGCATTGTTCTTTGGCTTCTCAGCTGCCATGCTGGGGATTTCGGGCTTTGAGAGTTCGGCAAATTTTGTGGAGGAACAAGCGCCTGGAGTTTTTCCCAAGACACTTCGAAATATGTGGGGTATTGTTAGTTTTTTTAATCCTTTGATAGCTTTCCTGATCATTTGTATCATACCCATCAGTACAGCGGCCGAGCATAATGAATCCCTTTTGGCATTTGTTAGCACCCTCACAGGCGGAAAAGTACTGGGCACTATAATCTCCATCGACGCGGTATTTGTATTGTGTGGTGCTGTACTGACTTCATTTGTGGGTGTCTCAGGTCTTATCAATCGAATGACTTTAGACCGGGTATTGCCCAATTATTTTCTAAAGAAAAATAAGAGAGGATCGAATTATCGCATCATCATCGCATTCCTTATTCTGTGTATCAGCATATTGCTTGTCACTCTGGGTGATATGAAATCTCTTGCAGGAGTATACACATTCTCGTTTCTATCAGTGATGGCCCTGTTTGGCATAGGAAATCTATTGCTGAAGGCTCTACGAGGACGATTACCAAGGCCTGAGAGAGCCACTGTGCTTTCTGTTTTGATCGCTGTGTCCTTTGTTTTTATAGCATTTTATGGCAATTACATTCTTCATACAGATACATTTTTCACGTTTATTCAGTACCTGATTCCGGCGATGATATTGGTGATGATTATGCTCAATCGAACCCGATTGATCAAATTGCTTGTTTATCTTTTAGATTCTATATATGGAAGGTTGCGCACGTTTGTGGTCGTTAGCAATCGTTACCTGGGTCGCATACATAAGCAGATTAATTCGCAGGAATTCGTCTTTTTTACCAAAGGTGATAATATAGCTAATCTGAATAAGGTGCTTAGATATGTGGAAGAAAATGAAACCACCAATAAATTAAAAATTGTCAATGTAAAAACTGCTAATGAGGAAAGTAATGACTTGCTTCGAAAAGATCTCGAAGTACTTGATCGTGCCTATCCCAACCTCAATCTGGAGTTTATAGAAATGGTGGGAAAATTTGGTCCTGAATTAATTGAAGAATTATCTGAACGTTGGAATATACCAAAGAACTTTATGTTTATCGGCTCACCGGGTGACCGCTTTAGTTTTAGAATATCCGAGCTGGGCGGTGTCAGGCTGATCATGTAAGATCATTAATAAATCATTTGATATAAATTGCATTAATATGGTGCAATAGTTTCTTGGCAGAAATAAAGTTTGTAGCTATAATAAGTATTTCTAATTAATTTATTTCTTCAATTTACTGGAGGATTATATACCCAATAATAAATAATTATTGCAACTAATCCAGAAACTATATTTATTGTAAATCCCCACATAACCTTTTTTCGAACTTCACCGGATGAAAGGAATATTCCATAGACCATTTTTAATATATTATTGCTAAACATGGCTTGTAAGACGGCAGCACCAATAAGCGAAATTGCAATTGTATTGGTCGAGTCGAATAAATTTAGAAGGAAGGCGGTTACATCAGTGAAGCCCACCAGATAGGATAAGATCGTCAGTCCAAAGGTGCCAAAATATTGTAGAGTAAGTTGTGTAAGAAAGGTAAATAGGAGGAACATTAATGCAAATATCAGTGCTATTTTAAACTCTAGCGGGTTTTTATTTTCAACGCTATTGGGAGCAATACTTTCCTCAACTTTTTCATGGCCGGAATAAATTACCCATGCCGTTAGCATTGATATTAAAAATAGGACTCCGAAGAAAGGTAAGACTATCACAGTCAGAGGAAAGTCGAATATTAATATCAGTATAAAAAGTCTCACGTACATCATAGCGGTGGCAGATAGTATAGCACCTGCATAATGATGCGCTGAGGCATTAAGGTTTTTACTATTCCTGGCCAAAATAAGCGTAGTGGCAGTGCTGCTGTACAAACCCCCCAGTATGCCTGTGAGCAATAGACCGGCTTTAGTAAATATGTATTTTCTAAGTAGATAACTCACATATGAGATTCCAGAAATCACTACGACCGCCAACCAAATATTATAAGGTGATACAGGAAGATAAGTGGGATGAATATCATAATGTGGGAGCACGGGCAATATCACCCCCGACATAATGATAAATTTACTCAGTGTAAAAAAATCATCTCGGTCCAATTCATGAGAAAAGTTTTCGAAAAATCCTTTCAGTTCGGCTAGAAGTAGTATGAGCACATATAGTAATATGGATAACCAATAGACTTGCTGGATGACAATAAGTGGCATGCAATATATCAATAAGGCTAGAATCTCAGCGGTCATGCCTGAACCAACTGAATTTTTGTTTTTAAAATAATAGAATACGGCCAATAGCAGAGTGAGCGCAATTAGGCCGGCAATAAAGAGATCTTGGTTTTCTTGAGAGGCTAAAATGAAACCCAGAATACCGATAAAAGTAAATGTTCTATCCGTTCCAAAGCTCTCCTGGCCCTTTTCTCTAAAATGGCGCTTTTGCTCCATGCCAATGAGCAGGGAAAAGCCGGTAACTAAGAAGAAGTCAATTATAATCTTTGGAAACAAGTCCCACATAATTCTAAAATTTTTATTTTAATTGGGTGAAGAAATTATGAGGTTTAAAATTCCATACTTTCATCCCGAACACTTCAAGGTAGCTAATTTAGAACTTTAATTGTGATATATAGAATTAATATAATCTCTATTAATATTAGTCCCATCATATAAATCAGGTGAAATGAGGGAAGAAGTCGTCGATATCGTCGGAATTCCTAATTTTGCGGCCAAATAGAAAATAAGATATGAAATTAGTGACTGTCGGTACTGTAGCCATAGATGATATAGAAACTCCTCGCGGAAGAGCTGCCAATGCCATAGGCGGTGCCGCTACCTACATCAGCCGGAGTGCGGCAAACTTTGTAGATAGTCAAGGTATTGTATCTGTAGTAGGTGGTGACTTTCCCAAGAGTGAGCTAGCTGAGCTGGAAGCTAATGGGATAAGTATAGAAGGTATTGAAGTCCGCGAAGAGGAAAAGTCCTTCTTCTGGGCAGGGCGTTATCATACCAATATGAATCAGCGGGATACACTGATCACAGATCTTAATGTATTGGCTGATTTTAATCCCATCCTCCCTGAATCATATAGAAGAGCAGAATACCTGATGCTGGGCAATCTCACTCCTGAGATACAGCTCAATGTGCTCAACCAGATGAACCAAAGACCGAAAATGGTTGCCCTGGATACTATGAACTTTTGGATGGATGTAGCACTTGACAGCTTGCTGACTGTACTGCGTCACATTGATATCCTGATGATAAATGAAGAAGAAGCACGCCAACTCAGTCGTGAATACTCACTTTCGAGGGCAGCTGAACTGATACACCAGATGGGACCTAAATACCTAATCATCAAGAAAGGGGAGCATGGAGCATTTCTATTTCACGAGCGTGAACTCTTTTCGATCCCTGCTCTGCCCGTAGCTGACGTCATCGACCCTACCGGTGCAGGAGATACATTCGCCGGGGGCTTTATGGGCTATCTATCGGACTCAGACGATCTCAGTTTCGATAATTTCAAGCGAGCTATGGTATATGCATCTGTGATGGGCTCATTCTGTGTAGAGGATTTCTCACTTGGGCGCCTAAAAACGCTTACATCTGCAGAGATTGAAGAAAGAGTGCAACAGTTTGTACAGTTGACCCAATTCCAAATATAATCCTATAGTCCGGACAGAGGTTTTTTTCTATATTTGTCATTATTCATAAATATAGCTAGATCTTTTATGTCGTTTGAGCAGAAGTTTCATGAAATGAATCACCACTGTTCCCATCGGTGGAGCAATGCTTATTGCCAGGCAAAAAGTGAAGATTTCCCTGAGCTGAACGAGGAAAAGACTTGCAGCCATTATAAGAAGGGTGAATACATCTTCAAAGAGGGGGCAAAGCCATATGGGGTCTTTTGTATCAATTATGGTAAAGCGAAACTTATAAAGATGGGCTCTGATGGGAAGGATCAGATCATTCGATTGGCCAAAGAAGGGGATATCATTGGTTATCGTTCACTTCTTAGCAGCGATCGCTACAATGCTTCAGCTATAGCTCTGGAGGATTGTGCGATGTGCTTCTTACCCAAGGAAATGTTCTTACAGATCATGATGAAAGACAGTAATCTGGTTATGGAAATGTTCAAATTACTATCTGAAGACCTGAAGAACTCAGATAATCAAATGACTCATATTGCCCAGAATCCGGTTCGGGAGCGCGTAGCTGAAGCTATCCTCTTCGTAAAGGAGACTTATGGGTACGAAGCAGATGGACGGACTATTTCAGCCGTAATCAGCCGTGAAGACCTCGCCAATATAGTAGGTACTGCTACTGAATCTGCCATACGTATGCTGTCAGATCTTAATAAAGAAGGGGTCATAAAGCTGGTAGGCAAGAAAATCAGAATCAATGATCTTGCCAAGCTGAAGCGAATAGCCAACATTAACGACTGATCCGTTTCATTTTACTGATTAATTTCATGTTTTAAGGTGGGCAAACTCATTGTAAGTTGCATTTTCCTATCCAATCTTTGTGATTAGACCTTGTCCTCATATTCTCTTCTTTTATCGAAGATGGGTAGGGTGAGAAAAAATTATGCAACCGGTGAAAAATATAATCAATCAAAGTAGAGTAGAGGATTTGCTCATATTCTTGCAGGATCTTCAGAAGAAGGATTATCCCGTATTGTTACAGCATTTTGACATTCTAAAGGATGGGTTAAAGCAATTAACTCCTTCTGAAGGAGTAAGGACAGCGCTTGGAGATTTGGTGAATTCTGTAAGCGAGTTTAGCCAGATCATAAAAAGTGAACAACTTATACTTCTTCCTTTCATGACCGACAAAGTAAAATCTACTAAGAAAGATTTGTCTCTGGATCATGCTTTTATGCTGCTTCATGAAAAATATTGGAAGTGTATCAAATGGATGGATAAAGTGCTGCAGGAGATGTACAGACTGTTTCCTGAGGGAAATGAACCCATAAGCCATGAAAGTGAAAAATTATTGGTTGAACTTCATGCCCTGGAAGAGAGAAAATCTAAAAAGTTTTTTGGCTTATATACTAATGTTGGATAACTTTATTGGATTAAGTGAGCAAGATTATCATAGATAAGCATTGTTTTCACTGTGGTGATCAATGCACCACAGGTGATTTTTCCATTAGCGATAAGCTCTTTTGCTGTCTGGGCTGTGAGCGCGTGTATTCACTACTGCATAGCGCGGAAATGGAGAATTATTATTGCCTGAATGATGCGCCAGGAATCAGCGTAAAAGATACCAGAAAAGACAAATTTAGCTATCTGGAGCATCCTGAGATCATCAATTCATTGATTAGTTTTCGAAATCAGGAATATACCACTGTTACTTTTTTCGTTCCACAGATGCATTGTAGCTCTTGTCTCTGGCTCTTGGAGAACTTATATAGACTTCATCTTGGACTAATGAATTCTCATGTTAATTTTCCTTCTAAAAATTTAACCCTTAGTTTCAACCATGAGTTACTCAGCCTTCGCCAGGTGGTCGAATTGCTCTCTTCTATAGGTTATGAACCCGCTATCAACCAAGAGCAGACGGATAAACAATCAGCAGGGAGTATTTTTAAAAAGAATGCGCTCAAAATAGGTATTTCCGGCTTTTGCTTCGCCAATATAATGCTGGTCTCACTGCCAGAGTACCTGGGACTCAATCATCAGAATGATGAGGGAATCTTGCCGATCTTCAGATTTATCAATCTAGGATTAGCCTTACCTGTTCTTATAGTAGGCGGGAAAGACTTTTTTGTCAGTGCCTGGCATAGCTTACGCCAGCGATATATCAATATTGATCTGCCTATAGCTTTGGCCATTGCAGTTACCTTCATCAGAAGTGTGATAGAAATTCTTTCAGGAACCGGACCCGGTTTCCTTGATACTATGGCTGGCATTATATTCTTTATGCTGATCGGACGTGCACTTCAGAATAGGACATATTCTCACCTCAAATTCAATAGAGATTACAAATCCTATTTCCCTATAGCAGCTACTTTGCTGAAAAATGGTCAGGAACAAACTATCATGCTTCACGAAATAGCAAAAGATGATATCCTTAGGCTGCACCATGATGAGATAGTTCCGGTGGATTGTATATTGAGCAAGGGAAGGGGAGAAATAGATTATTCCTTCATCACCGGAGAGTCTGTGCCTCAGCCTGTCGCTATCAGTGAGGTGATCTATTCAGGTGGCAAAGTCTCTAGTACAGCCATCGAAGTAGTGGCTATCAATAATTTTGTCCAAAATAGCTTTACCCGGTTATGGAATAATGAGATTTTCAATCAGGAGAGTGTCGAGCGAAACCTATTTGTGGAGAGACTCAATAAGTATTTTTCGATTATTGTGCTAGCCATTGCGCTTAGCTCCTTTATTTACTGGCAGGCATATGATATCACCCGCGCCTGGAATGCGTTGACTGCAATATTGATTATCGCGTGCCCCTGTGCACTTCTGCTGGCTTCTTCATTCACATATGGATTTTTACTTGAAGTGTTCTCAGACAATGGATTCTATGTAAAGAACTCAGCTATTCTAAACAGACTAAACAAGATAGATCACATAGTCCTGGATAAGACCGGCACGCTCACAGTCCCCAGCGGACAGTCACTCAGATACGAAGGTATCCCACTGCCTGATTTGTATCGAGACCTGGTATATGGGGTCATGGAGCAGTCTATACATCCACTCAGCAGAGCCATAGTGAGTCAGATGAAACCGACTCAGCGCTTTGAGATCAGTGATTATAAGGAAGAAAAGGGAAGAGGTATCGTAGCCTGGTACGAAGAAATATTGATAAAAATTGGGTCACCAGAGTTTCTGGGCGTTCACACCGTAGATGATCAGGATGGGAGTGCCGTATATGTATCAGTTGATCATAAACTGTATGGGTCTTACCGCCTCCGCAATATACTTCGGCCCGGTATAGGAAAAATGATTGCCGATGTGTCTCGATATCAGACCAGCTTACTGAGTGGTGATAATGATAACTCCTCTTCTGACATGCGGTCACTGTTAGGATCACACTCTGAAATGGTTTTTAATTGCTCTCCGCTACAGAAACTTGAATATGTGAGAACTCTGCAAGAATCCGGTAAAAAAGTGCTCATGGTAGGTGACGGACTGAATGATGCCGGCGCACTTCGTCAAAGTGATGTGGGTGTATCGGTGGTGGATGATAAATTTGCATTTTCACCTGCCTGTGGAGCGGTATTAGATGCTACTAAAATTCAGAAACTGGGCACTTTTCTCAAAATGTCACGTCAAGTGAAGAATTTAGTCATTGTTATTTTTATATATTCAATTATTTATAATATAATTGGTCTCAGTTTCGCTATTCGAGGAGTATTAGAACCTGTTTTGGCTGCCATAATTATGCCATTATCAAGTATTAGTATTATTTTAGTGTCTTTTATAAGCATAAAATATTTGGCTCGGAAAAATACAATGATATAAATCATTATCATTCTTGAGCGAATACATTAAATATTGATCTTGATAATTAGAAATTTGACGTCTAAATTAATCTGAATTTGAAAGTTATAATTTTACTTCTTTCTGTTAGTTTACTTGTAGCCATTGGCTTTTTGATAGCTTTTATATGGGGCGCAAAGACCGGTCAGTTTGATGATGATTATTCGCCTGCCCAGCGAATTTTTTTTGATGATAATAATTTAAAAAATAAATAAAATACCATATGCAAGCAGAGCATTTTTACTATGACAATAAGATAGTAAAGCAATTTGGATTAGCCACCTTGTTTTGGGGCATCGTCGGAATGACAGTGGGGGTATATATTGCCTTCCAGCTTGCTTATCCTTCTTTAAGTTTTGGGTTGCCTTACTTGACTTTCGGGCGTCTAAGACCGGTGCATACTAACGCAGTTGTGTTTGCTTTTGTGGGCAATGCCATTTTCGGCGGTGGCTATTATCTGATGCAGCGAGTGTTGAAGGCACGCTTATATAGTGATACGCTGAGTAAGATCCACTTGTGGGGTTGGCAGCTCATTATCCTTGTGGGTGCTATATCCCTGCTTGCCGGCTTCACTACCGGAAAGGAATACGCAGAGTTGGAGTGGCCACTTGATATTCTCATCACTCTCATATGGGTAGTCTTTGGTGTTAATATGTTCGGAACTATTCTAAAAAGAAGAGAGCGACACCTATATGTAGCCCTATGGTTCTTTATCGGCACCTGGGTGACAGTGGCTTTATTGCATATAGTAAATTCATTTGAGATTCCTTTTTCGTGGTTTAAAAGTTATAGTTTGTACGCAGGTGTTCAGGATGCACTGGTACAGTGGTGGTATGGACACAATGCGGTTGCGTTTTTTCTGACTACACCTTTCCTTGGACTGATGTACTATTTCGTGCCCAAGGCTGCCGGTCGTCCCATATACTCATATCGCTGGTCGATCATCCATTTCTGGGCTTTAATTTTTATCTATATTTGGGCCGGACCTCACCACTTATTATACACTGCCTTACCCGGTTGGGCTCAGGCCTTGGGTACAGTATTTAGCATCATGCTTATTCTTCCCAGTTGGGGAGGTATGCTGAATGGTCTCTATACTATTCGCGGAGCGTGGGACAAAGTACGTGAAGATCCTATTTTAAAGATGTTTGTCGTAGCACTCACCTGTTATGGTATGGCCACCTTTGAAGGACCTATGCTCTCGTTGAAGAGTGTAAGTGCTATAAGTCACTATACTGACTGGATTATTGCGCACGTACATATCGGTGCCTTGGGCTGGAATGGCTTCATCATATTCGGTATGTTGTATTATATTATTCCAAAAATGTGGGGTACTACGCTGTATTCCCGCAAATGGGGCAACACGCACTTCCTGCTAGGTACTGTGGGTATTCTGCTCTACGCCATTCCACTATATTGGGCAGCTGTAGCTCAGAGTATCATGTGGAAATCATTTACTGCTAGTGGTCAGTTACAATTCCAGTTTATGGAGACTGTAACTCACATAATCCCCGGCTATATTCTCAGAGCAATAGGGGGTACCATCTATTTGACCGGCGCTATCATTGCTGTAGTCAATCTATGGAAGACCATGAAACAAGGTACTTTCATCGCGAATGAAGCTGCTGAAGGAATAGCATTAAAAGACCAACCACTACCTCAGAAAAATCAACACTGGCATAGCTGGATCGAGCGCAGACCTATACCTATGCTCGTAATGAGTCTCATCGTAGTTGCCATTGGCGGTATCGTCGAGATAGTACCTACTTTCCTCATCGATAGCAATGTACCTACGATATCGAGTGTTAAACCTTATACACCTCTTGAACTACAGGGCCGGGACATATATGTCCGCGAGGGATGCTATACCTGTCACTCACAGATGATCAGGCCCTTCAGAGATGAAGAGGCACGCTATGGAGAGTATTCTAAAGCTGGTGAGTTTGTCTATGACCACCCTTTCCAATGGGGCAGTAAGCGTACAGGGCCGGACCTGCACAGAGTAGGTGGCAAGTATCCGAATGCCTGGCATTATAATCACATGCGAGAGCCTACTGAAATTACTCAGGGAAGTATTATGCCCGCATATCCCTGGCTGATCGAGAATACTTTAGATTTATCCAAGACAGCGGCTAAGATCAGAGTAATGCAGCAACTAGGAGTACCCTACCCGGAAGGATATGACAAAGTGGCAAATGATGAATTGAAAAAGCAGGCGGAATCGATCGCAGATGATCTTAAGAAAAATAAGATTGATGCTAAGAGCGATAAAGAAATTATAGCTCTGATCGCTTATTTGCAAAGATTAGGTACTGATATTAAGAAATCAAATGCAAATTAAATTCTAATGAAATTTACTAACTACCTTAAGAATATTGACAGTGTACAATTGTATCCCATTATATCTTTGGTGATATTTTTAATAGTTTTTATTTTGGTATTGATCTATGTATTTTCAGTGAATAAGAAAGAGCTGGATGATCAGGCCCAAATTCCTTTAAAATAAACAAGAATACAAATTTTACAAAATGAAAGGTTCTATAAAGATATTTTTTCCCATCAGCCTACTCCTTACTCCGGTGTTGATGTTTGCTCAGAATGCGCCTGCCGTAGCTAATATAGCACAAGGATCCGGTGACCATCTCAATATGACCGTGTTGAGAATCGTCTTACTTACGCTGGCAGTGTTGTTGATGATTGTAATCATCTTGCTTGCGAAGGCAGTACAATATAGTAGTGTCGGATTTTTTGATAAATTAAACCAGCGAAATTCCACAAGAATTAGCGCGCTTATTTTATTTTCACTCCTGGGCAGCTCTGTTATGGCACAGGCTCCTGCATCTTCCGGAGAACTTAGTGTAGGAATGCCGATGGATATTTTCTTTATTCTAATCCTTATTTTTCTGGAAGTTATTGCGATAGGAATTATGTCGTTGGCAATTTTCCGTTTTAATAAAAATGAACGATTAAAACGAGATGTAAATTGGGGAGAAAGATTTATGAAATTGAGTCCATTTCTCGTCAAATTTAATAAAAAGAAAGTTGCACTCAGTGATGAAGAGCTTGATTTAAATCACGACTATGATGGCATTAGTGAGTTAGATAATCGAATACCTGGCTGGTGGAGTTTTGCGTTTTATGCAAGTATTCTTTTCGGTGTTGTATATTTATATCGCATGTTTATATCGGGTGGAATACCGAATCAATTTACTGAATTAGAAGCAGCTAATGCAATTGCTGCGATCAATAAGACTGAATTTCTTGCAGCCTCAGGCGGCAATGTGGATGAGACGACAGTGACACTGGTAGATGCTGCCGGCATAAAAAGTGGTCAAGATTTATTTGTGAAAAATTGCGCTCCTTGCCATGGCAAGGAAGGTGGTGGAAACGCAGTCGGGCCGAATCTTACGGACGATTATTGGTTGCACAAAGGTGGCATTAAAGATATTTTTGCTACCATCAAATACGGTGTTCCTGAAAAGGGAATGAAGAGCTGGAAAGATGATTTTTCGCCGGTACAAATAGCTGAATTAGCAAGTTTCATTAAATCGATTCACGGCACAACGCCGCCGGATCCCAAGGCGCCACAAGGTGAAATCTATAAAGAGGATGCACCTGTGAATTAGGTTAAACTTAACATATAATGGCTAAGCAAAAGGAGGAAGATCCGGTAGATTTTCGTGAGAAATTAAGTACCGTTGATCAGGAGGGGCATCGGAGATGGATATACGCCCATAAGCCGAAGGGTAAGCTATATAATATTCGAACCATAAGTACCATTTTTTATCTGGCGTTATTATTTGGTATGCCATTTATCAAAATAAATGGTAATCCGATGCTTCAGTTTGACGTCATTCATGCCCGGTTTTCTATCTGGGGAAAGATTTTCCTCCCTCAGGATGCCATCATCCTCGGCACTATCATGTTAGTCGCCTTGCTCTTCATTATTGTCTTCACTCTTATATATGGACGTGTCTTCTGTGGCTGGGCCTGTCCGCAGACTATCTTTTTGGAAATGGTCTTCAGAAAGATCGAATATTGGATAGAAGGACCGGCGAATAAGCAGCAGATGAACGACCGCAAAAAATGGACTACTGAGATGTATATCCGAAAGGGACTAAAGCACATCATTTTCTTCGCAATTTCATTTATAATCGCAAATGCATTCTTGTCTTATATTATAGGAATAGAGGAATTATTCAAAATAATGACCGAACCCATAAGCCAACATGTCGGTGGCTTTGTGGCTATATTATTATTCACCTTTGCTTTCTATGCGGTCTTCGCTTTTATCAGAGAGATCGTATGTATTGTGGTTTGTCCCTATGGTCGATTGCAAAGTGTCTTATTAGATAAGAATTCCATTGTAGTTGCTTATGACTATGTCCGTGGTGAACCTCGGGAAAGATCTTCCCGAAACAGAACAGAACAAGCAGGTGACTGTATCGACTGTGATTTATGTGTTAAGGTCTGTCCCACGGGAATTGACATCAGAAATGGTACCCAACTGGAATGTGTGAATTGTACTGCGTGTATAGATGCCTGCAATCTGATCATGGATAAAGTTGGCTTACCTCCAGATCTCATTAAGTTTGCGAGTGAGAATAATATCGAGAAAGGCGAGAAGCCACGTATCACTTCACGTATTGCGATGTACTCAGTGGCACTGGTGGTGATGCTGGGATTACTTACGACTCTATTGGTCACACGTTCTACTTTTGATACTACTCTGTTCCGAGTGCCGGGTCAAACCCTTCAGGAGAATCCCGATGGTACTATTAGTAATCTATACAGAATTAAGATCGTAAATAAAAGTAATAAGACCCTGCCTTATCATCTGGAAGTAGTAAACCCTGAAGCACATCTTGAATATGTAGGAAATCACTTAGATAGCTTGACTCCTGGAGCCTTTAATGAAGAGACCTTCTTTATTAAAATTCCAAATGAAAAGATCAGTGAAAGGAAAAATCTAATTAACATAAAAATCATGAGTGGTGAGAAAGTAGTAGATCGAACCAAGTTGACTTTTATAGGTAAATATTAAAGAATTATGAGTAAAAGTAAGTGGACACATTCTGGCAATCTAATTATGGCGGGGTTTGGATTTATGTTGTTATTTATCTCCTTTCTGGTATATAAAAGTCTTAATATAGACTTTCAAATGTCAGATAAGAATTATTACGAATCGGAAATGAAATATAATGAGGTGATGGAAGCAGAAGCAAACACTTCCCCTTTCGAAAAAGATTTTTCGCTTACTACGTCTGACAATACTGTACAGCTTAAGATTCCATCTTCTTTAAGTGCCGGCCTAAAAGAAGGTAAAGTGATCTTCTATTGTATATCCGATGAAAAGAACGATCGTACCGTTACCATCAATCCTTCGCCCGAAGGATTATATTCTATATCGACTGCAGAATGGAAAAAGACATCTTATAGAGCACGCATTTCTTTTGTTAATACCGGCAAAAGTTATTTTCGCGAAATTCCCTTTTCGATATAATTTCTGAGGAGTGTGGACCGCCATAAGTATAGGCTTTTTCCTGGGCCTTTTCGGAAGTTTTCACTGTATCGGTATGTGTGGTCCACTCGTCATTGGAATTCCTTTTAGGCAGAGTAAAGGAAGAGATAAGTTATTTTCAGTATCATTTTATATGCTGTCAAAGGCCTTAGGTTATGCTATGCTGGGTCTGATCACCGGAGCGGTTGGATTTGGGTTGAGGTTTGTTCTATATCAGAAATACATTTCCATATTTACTGGAATATTATTAATTGGCTCATTTCTTTTGCCTACTATTACAAGAAAAATTAAACCTGCAATAGCTGGAAGTAGGTTTATTGAAAAGAATTATCTCCGGTTTGTTCGCTCAGACAATTCACTGAAATTTGTTCCGCTTGGTTTTTTAAATGCACTCTTACCATGTGGCTTGGTATATACTGCTCTTGCCACTGCTTTCGTCACCGGCTCTATGTGGCAAGCAGCGGCACTCATGTTTGCTTTCGGAATAGGTGTCGCCTTTCTATTGAGTATCTTTATTTTTTCAAAAGATCTTATATCACCGACCTTTAGAATAAAATTAAATACTTGGGTTCGTTGGGTGACACTTCTGCTGGGAATTATCTTAGTGATGCGAGGCCTGGGACTCGGCATTCCTTTTCTCAGTCCGGCTATAGATGCATCCGGTAGAATCTGTGATTGATTTAATAATACCTGATTATTTGGTAAAACTGTTTACCTTAATATTCTAAATAAGCAAGTATATGAAATCGCTTCTAAAATTGTTATTCAGCTCGCTCAATATTTTATTTTTTATTTGCAATAGTCAGGCTCAGAAACCCTTTATCGATTATGATAAGGCTGCTGCGGCACTGACCTTCCGACCTTGGACATATATAGACAATCTCATCCAACCCGACTGGAGCTCTGAGGGCAAGATCTGGTATAAATCTCGTGTTGGCGAGCAGGAAAAGTATTACCTGTACGATCCCAAGTCGAATGAAATGAAAACGGTTAGCTCCAAATCAGATTTAAATCTCCCTGAGGTAAAAGACAATACGCCTGAGTGGAGTGGTCAGGGTGTATTTTCTCCTGATAAGACCAAAGCAGTTTATATAAAGGACTATAATCTGTGGCTAAAGGATTTCCCTTCAGGCCGTGATATCCAACTCACTACAGATGGATATCTATACTATGGATATGCCACTGATAATGCAGGATGGCGACAGAGTAAGTATCCGGTGGTCTCCTGGAGTCCGGGCTCAGATAGGATTGCTACCTTTAGGCAAGATGAACGTGAAGTAGGGGACATGTATCTGGTGACTACACAGGTGGGACATCCTGAGCTTAAATCATGGAAGTATCCACTTCCGGGTGATAGTGTAGTTGCTAAAATAGAAAGAATTATAATTGATGTGAGAGACATAAATAATACCCGTGTCATTCCACTGCAGATACCACCTGATTTCCACCGTGCCACACTGAGTGATGACATCATTAGCAGTGGTACCTTTGATGATAATAGTTGGTCCACCGATGGCAATCTATTGGTGTTTGTCTCTACCGGTAGGGATCACAAGATGGAAAAAGTACGCCTCGCAGATACCCGTACAGGTGCTGTACGAGAACTGTTTCAGGAAGTCTCTCCAACTCAATTCGAATCCGGGCAAGGCACTATTAATTGGCAATTTCTCTCCGCCACTAATGAGATTATTTGGTACAGTGAGCGCAGTGACTGGGGACATCTCTACCTCTATGATGTGCTCACCGGCAGACTGAAGAATCAAATTACTCAGGGTAATTTTACTATTACCAGAGTTTTGAAGACAGATGTGGCTTCCCGTGTTATCTATTTCGAAGGCAAGGGACGTGAACCCGGCAATCCGTATCATGCTTATCTCTATCGCGTCGGTTTCAATGGGAAAAATTTCAAGTTATTGAGTCCGGGTAAAGGAGACCATAAAATTAATTTTTCACCTGATGGGAAATATTTTATTGATGATTATTCCCAGATTGGAGTTGCTCCTTTAGTGGAAGTGAGAACCTGTGATAATGGGAAATTACTGACTACTTTGGCACACTCGGATATAAGTCGACTTAAGGAAAAAGGCTGGGAGTCGCCGACAGAATTTAGCGTCAGATCTTCGCAAGATAAGTGGGACCTTTATGGTATCTATACTACTCCTCGCGATATGGATACTGATCGTAAGTATCCTGTGATCGTTCTGATCTATCCGGGCCCTCAAGGCGGAAGTGTAGGAGGCTGGAGCTTTTCTCCTCAGGCTCACAATAATCAGCGGGCATTGGCAGAGCTAGGATTTGTGGTGGTCCAACTGGAAGGTAGCTGTAATCCACAGCGTTCTAAATCCTTTCACGATGACTGCTATGGCAATATGGCTGAGAATACACTTTCTGATCAGATCTCTGCACTTCAGCAACTGCAGAAAAAATTGGGCTTTCTTGATCTCGATAAAGTAGGCATCTATGGTCATTCGGGTGGTGGCTTTGCCACTGCTGCTGCCATGCTTCGACATCCTGAATTCTTCAAGGTGGGCATAGCCGAATCAGGCAATCATGACAATCGGGGCTACGAGGATGACTGGGGTGAGCGCTACATTGGACTCTTGTCTGGTGACAATTATGCTCTACAGGCTAATCAGGAATATGCTTCCAACCTTAAAGGGAAATTATTGATCGCACATGGTGGAATGGATGACAATGTGCCGCCTTACAATTCTTACTTATTAGTTGATGCACTTATCAAGGCCAATAAGGATTTTGATTTAATTATTTTTCCAAATGCCAGGCATGGATATGGAGCGGATAATATGTACATGATTCGAAAGCGGTGGGATTACTTCGTAGAGAATCTTCTGGGGGCCGACCACCCCAAAGAGTATAAAATCAATTTTAAATAATCCTAAACTGACGGAAGGCAGCATCCATTGCTTTATCTGTATAAGTTACTGATTTTATCCAGTACCTGACTTCCGGGACACAGGTCTGTTTCAGTAAGGCTATTGAGCGGTCTATCACTAAGATTCAGCACTGACGAAAGGTCTTGGCTATCGACATCTATATACACCAGACCGGTCAGGATTTCTCCTTTTGCTTTAGTACTATACAGTTTGTTGACAGCCGAAGATTTATCAGTTGGATCCCAATCCTGCTGTAATTTATGAACCGCTATAGTAGACTCATCATGCATTGAGATTATCTGGGTCGTGCCGGTGGATTGCTGATGCTTGATTTCATGTCTGTAAGGTACCAAGTCAATCGAACCTGTCGCCTCCATATGTTCACGGGTATATTCATACGACTTGGTAGAACCCACATTATTATTGAAGGTCACACAAGGTGAGATAACATCTATCAGAGCAAATCCAGGATGTGCCAGGCCGGCCTTGATCAAAGGAATTAACTGTGACTTGTCACCACTAAAGCTACGGGCTACAAACTTAGCGCCGAGCTCTATTCCCAGTGAGACCAGATCTATCGACTGAAACATGTTCTCTGAACCGGATTTATTGATTGAACCTTTATCGGCGGTGGCGCTATCCTGACCTTTGGTAAGTCCGTAGCAGCCATTATTCATTACGATGTAGAGAATATTCAGATTTCGTCGTATGGCGTGTACGAACTGGCCCATCCCGATAGAGGCAGTATCACCATCTCCACTTACGCCCAAGTAGAGCAAATCGCGATTGGCAGCGACTGCGCCCGTAGCGACTGAGGGCATACGACCGTGTACTGAATTAAATCCATGTGACTGTGACAGGAAATAAGTCGGGGACTTTGATGAGCATCCGATTCCAGACATTTTTGCCAGACGATGAGGTTCAAGTGAGATCTCATAGCATGCCTGTACTATGGAGGCATTTATACTGTCGTGACCACAACCTGCACACAGTGTAGAGATAAATCCTTCGTAGTCTTTCTTGTGATAGCCAATAGCGTTGGCTTTTGACTCAGGATGTCGAAATGTTGGCTTAATATAAGTCATAAGTGGATGTATTTTTATCTTACCTGCTTATGCAGTGGTAAGGTGCAATTGTTCAATTTTTTGTTTAATAGCCTCATATAAAAAGATGGCAGTAAGTGGAGAACCATCATAATTGAGCAGTCGTACCAATTTAGCCGGATTGATCTCCAGTTCGTTTATAAGCAGACTGCGCATCTGTGCATCACGGTTTTGCTCTACTACATACACTCTATCATATCGGTCGATAAACTCAAGCACATCACTGTGAAAGGGAAAACTAACTACACGGATAGTATCCATTTTGTTTCCTTCAGCAGCCATCATTTCTACTGCCTCTTCAACCGCATATTTAGTTGTCCCGAAGTAAAGAATAGCTTCATTGCCGGCACCTTCAGCAAGATGAATCTCTGGCCTGGGAACTGCTGTTTTTGCGGTTTCCCATTTTTTTGACAGTCGCTCCATATTCCGTACATACGCTGCACCATCTTCGGTATATCTGGCATATTCATCTCGGGAGGAGCCCCTGGTGAGGAAAGCACCTTTAGTAGGGTGAGTAGCTGGCAAGGTGCGATAAGCTATACCATCACCATCGGTATCCAGATAGCGACCATAAGTACCCATAGCTTCGAGCTGCTCAGCGTTCAGTACTTTTCCGCGATCATATTTTCTATCTTCTGACCACTGAAAAGGCGCACAAAGGTGATCATTCATGCCCAGATCCAGATCAGTCATTACTATAATGGCCGTCTGAAATCGTTCAGCCAGATCAAACGCTAGTGCAGTATGGGTAAAACATTCATCCGGTGTGCTTGGGATGAGTAGTATATGCTTGGTATCACCATGAGAGGCATAAGCTGCAAGTATGAGATCCGATTGCTGTGTTCTGGTTGGCATCCCTGTAGAGGGTCCTGAACGCTGAACGTCGATCAGTACAGTCGGAATCTCAGCAAAATAAGCCAGTCCCAAAAATTCATTCATTAGTGACAGCCCCGGTCCACTCGTCGCCGTGAAAGCGCGTGCGCCATTCCATGCAGCACCGAGTACCATACCGATAGCAGCAAGTTCATCTTCAGACTGGATGACAGCAAAATTATGTTTTCCGGTGTCCGGATCAATCCTGTATTTTTTACACCATTTCTCAAATGAATTCATCACTGAAGTAGATGGCGTGATGGGATACCAAGAGCCCACTGTTGCTCCGGCGAAAACTGCACCCAAGCCACAGGCATTATTGCCATCTGTCATGATGCGATCACCGATAAGATCACGTCTCTCCACGCGTACAGGCAAGGGGCAAGTGAAATGCTCCTTAGCGTAGTTATATCCCAGCTCCAGAGCCAACACATTTCCGGGGATTAATTTCTCCTTACGGGCAAACTGGGCACGAACCAGATCATTAAGTACCTCCAGCTCCATGTCGAGCAGCGCAGCCAACGCACCTATATAGATCATGTTTTTCATGAGCAGGTGCATTCTGGAGTCTTTGTAGTGCTGCACACTCAGTGCCATCATCGGAATGCCGATATAGGTAATATCCTGACGCTGATCTGCCAGATCCCAGGGTTTCGTATTGTCATAGATAAAATAGCCACCTGGTCTCACTGACTCGATGTCCTTGAGAAAACTCTGTGCATTGATTCCGATGACGATATCGACTACGCCTTTTCGTCCCAGGTGATTTTGCTCAGATACCCGTACTTCATACCAGGTAGGTAAACCCTGTATGTTGGATGGGAATATGTTCTTTGGAGATACCGGTATCCCCATCTTGAAGATGGCCTTCGCAAAAAAATTATTGGCGCTTGCCGACCCTGTGCCGTTTACATTACAAAAACGAACGACCAGATCATTAACACTTGTTAGATCCATTTAGAAATTAGATGCTTTAGGAGAATTGTAAAAGTATTTTTGCATATCCCAGGCTGCAGTAGGGCAGCGTTCTGCGCACAATCCACAGTGCAGACACACATCTTCATCTTTTACCATCACTCGCATAGTTGGTAAGAGCTCAGAGACATATAGGTCTTGAGTAAGATTGTGAGCAGGAGCATTTAGATGTTGTCGCAATTCTGATTCTTCCTCATTTGGAGTAAAAGTAATGCAGGAAGTCGGGCAGATATCTACACATGCATCACATTCGATACACTTAACTTCATCGAATATGGTCTGTACATCACAGTTTAGACAGCGCTGTGCTTCTTTGAAGGCAAGCTGATCATCATAGCCCAATTCGACTTCGATCATGCGGTCACTCAACGCCAATTCTTTATCGGTGTGAGGTACTTTGAAGCGAAGATCAATGGTAGTCTGATTGTCATACGACCATTCGTGAATCCCCAGCTTCTGGCGCATCACATATACATCCGGGGCGGGGCGGACAGAGATATCTTGTTGTTGACAATAGAGGTCTATTGATATACCTGCATCATGCCCGTGAGCCACTGCAGTGATTACATTTTTCGGTCCGAAAGCCGCATCTCCACCAAAGAATACCTGCGGTAGAGTGGACTGAAATGTTTTTTTATTAACTATCGGCATTCCCCATTCATCGAATTCCAGTCCGAGATCGCGTTCAATCCATGGGAAACTATTTTCCTGACCAATTGCCAGCAACACCTCATCAGCTTCCATAAAGATTATTTCACCCGTAGGTGAAAGTCTTCTCTTGCCATCAGTATAGGTCGCTTCGACCACTTCAAATTCCATTCCCTTTAGTTTGCCATCTTCCATGACAAATGCCTTCGGAGAGTGGAGTGGATAGAAGGGTATATCTTCTCGCTGTGCATCTTCTATTTCCCAGGGTGAAGCTTTAAGCTCATTAAATGGACTCCGGACTACGATTCGCACATCCTCTCCGCCCAGCCTTCTGGCAGTTCGACAACAGTCCATGGCAGTGTTACCACCACCGATTACAATGACTTTTTTGCCGATCTTTTCTATGTGTTCGAATGCAACGCTGGCCAGCCAATCGATACCTATATGTATGAATTCATCTGCTTCAGCTCGTCCTGGCAATTGCAGATCTTTACCACGCGGCGCACCTGTACCTACAAATACTGCGTCATATCCCGCAGAGAGGATATCATTTTTCAGACTATGTACATGATGATTAAAATGGGTTTTTATACCCATATCGAGGATATAACCGACTTCTTCATTCAGTACTTCTTCCGGTAGTCGGAAAGAGGGAATTTGACTTCGCATGAAGCCGCCACCCGCCTTCTGATCATCGTAGAGATCTATTTCGTAGCCCAGTGGAGCCAAATCTCTGGCAACCGTAAGGCTGGCAGGACCACCGCCTATTAGCGCTATCTTTTTACCATTGGAAATGGCGGGAGCGGTCGGCATTAATGACTTGACTTCTCCCTTGTAGTCTGCTGCTACCCGCTTCAGACGGCATATTGCCACCGGTGCCTCTTCTATACGACCTCGCCGGCAGGCAGGTTCACACGGTCGGTCACAAGTTCGTCCGAGTATTCCCGGGAAAACATTGGATACCCAATTGACCATATAAGCTTCAGTGTAGCGTTGCTGAGCGATCAGTCTGATATATTCCGGAACAGGAGTATGTGATGGACAGGCATACTGACAATCAACTACTTTGTGAAAATATTCCGGATCTTCTATATTCGTCGGATTCAAAATGCCAAATTTTAATACGAAGGTAAGGAATTTGTCCTATTCCCCTCAACTGATTGTCAAATAGAGGGGATATCTTTTTATTCTAAATGTCAGTAGTGGAAAGTAATAGATAATCGCTCATTTAATCTCATAAAAAGGCACGCTTCACCCTGTTGATTTACTTAAAATTCTCGATGAATATATTTCGGAAGACCAAAAATAGTCAAGATGTCAAAAAATAAATAGTGATAAAATAAATATATTAGTTGTTGATTGATTTTGTTTTATATATAATAAAATATTTAATATCGTATTTTACAACATTTCTGAAGGTTGCAATATTAATATCTATACCTTAATCAAATAATATAAAGCCTCATTGAGATGAAAAAAAGCATTTTTATTGTGACCATAGTTTTAGCCACCTTTGCGCTTCAAAATTGTAACACTGCTAAAAAAACAGCTACTACCTCACCTGTAGCAAATCCAACTTTTACTTACAGTAGAGATATATTGCCCATAGTGAATATGCACTGTTCTCCTTGCCATACGGGTCCTACTTCTAAAGAAGTGCATTTGAACCAGTATGATGTCGCCGTAAAAGAGGTGAATGATATGATTCATATGACTAGCCTATCTCCCGATAGTCCTAAGTTTATGCCCTTCAAACACAAAAAGCCGGCACTCAGTACTGAGCAGATCGACATGTTAAAGAAATGGCGTGATGAGGGTACTCCTCAATAATGGTGATGTCATTCGCTTTGTTTTATAGCTGCTGATTTAATCGGTTGATTTGTATTTTATCCTTTGATAAGGGAACTGAACGCCCCATCGTCCAGCTTCCTAGAATAAAGTAAGCGTAAAATAGAAAATGGATGAGCTTTTTTAAATGTTAAATAGTATCATCAATTCACATTCGTTATTTTAAAATGATTTTCGAAGGGCTGCACCCTTTGAGGATATATCGCGTTCTTTCAGAGCTTGTATTTTGGGTAACCTGACAAAGGGCTGCGCCCTTTGCTGATGTATTGCGCTCTTTCAGAGCTTAAATTAATATCATTGTAAGATAGAGCCGTAGGCTCGATCCATATTGTAACCCTGGATTTCAATCCGGGGAAAAGTACAGAGTTGGAGTGAGTGCCATAGATACGGCCCATTTTTAAAGAACTAAATACCCTAAGCTTTAGGCAAAAAGAGCTTTAACCAAATTGTTTGTCAGATAGAAACCAAAGACTAAAGCGTAGCGACCCAACGACCAAAGCGAAGCGAACCATTAATCATTCACAATTAACCATTAAGTGTCCTACCGCTTACGCCCTATAGCAAGGAGCGCAGCGGCAGCGAGCGCGGCGTCCAACCTCGGTAAATAAAGCAAAGGGGGTATAGAACTATACTGACACGCTCGCCGCTTTCACTATTCAAATAGTGTACTCTGTGCTCCATCGAAATTGATCTCTATTGTATCTCCTACGTGGATGATGGTACTGTCTGATGAGGATGCAGTGAGCGGTATAAATTCTTTAAAGTTCCTCAGTTTCTCTGCACTCAGTTTATTTCCCTGTGCTTTCCAACCTTTTACGTCGATCATTGTCGCCAGATTGAGCTCGGAATGTACCCAGTTGTTTCGGACTTTAAGGTCATAGGTGACGTGTGGCTCAGCAGAACTACTGATAAGCAGTAGTGCAGAGTCAGGATGGTCTGTGATAAAGGAAAACTTATTAAATAACTGATCATTTTCGACTATAAATCGCTTCACCATAGTCCAACCCTTGATGCCATCATAATATACCGTACTCAGTATTTTATCAGCATCAAAAATTTCAATCAGTGCAACGTCTTTATTGTTGATTTTCATCGCCATATCGATCGGCAGTAATTCAAGTGTGCCGTTTTGATATATGACCAATAATTTACTATCAAAATCTATTTCTCCGAGTTGCAGACCATGCCCATCTATATTCAGTCGGCCATTATCAGCATCATAGTGCAATTTCTGTGCACCGAGTGTAGAGCCGCCCCTTTGTTCTAAAGTGATTTTTTTGACCGGATATTTAGTCACTATATTACCCTTCGAATCTCTTCCCTTGATCGCAATCTCACTGAAATCGAAATCAAATATTTTAATTTTAGCACGGGCAGCAGGATGCAATACCACTTTTACCATCTCTGCTTCGCCATTGAGGTTGGCAGAGAAGTAAAGTAATTTTGGCTTTGTCGCACCCTTAGTAAGATCATACTCTTTGTCTCTCGTGATGCTCTG